>JAEEGL010884654.1_pt1 | contig 11937 bp, 10 predicted proteins | sample 9134231 | NCBI WGS metagenome assembly JAEEGL01 (sample SAMN16246548, study PRJNA631951) | gut metagenome | biome: gut microbiome; feature: rumen; material: fiber-attached | host: Bos | place: Iran: Karaj | collected 2018-10 | reverse complement strand
CGCTTTTTCCAGTAAAAAACACAATATATGGTATGAAATAAAAACTACCAACACTATATGTGGTGGTAGTGTAGCGCACCCGGCGCGATTCGAACGCGCGGCCTTTCGCTTAGGAGACCAAAAAGGCGGTATACTACGGAGTTCCGCCGAAGTTTGTCAAAGTCCTGGAAGGCTTGATTTCTAAGGGAAGTGGACGATTGAAAATTCCATGAAGGTCCTTCAAAGTCTCTCGAAATCCGTCAAATTCCACCCTAAAATTAGAACGCGATTAGAACTTCTAATAAAAGGCGGGTGGTGCGGCTCGTCACCGACCGCCTTTATTAGAATTTTTTCGCCGCAAAAACGTGGTCACAATGCCACTCAGATTGATCCTACCGCCGACTTTGGCGGTAGGATATCATCATTAATTATCACACTAAGCATTGTTTGGTAAGAGAACAAATGATTTTTCTCTATTTGCTCTTATTGCAGATAACATACTTTTTGATTGGTGCATATAAATAACTCGATCCTCCTCAACTAATGAAACGGGAAATTGCTTAGATGTTCCTTTGATCGATAGTATCTTTGTAATATGTTCCTTTTGGGTTTGTTTACTCAGCTTTCCAGTATAAGTAATCAAATAATAGGTGCCTTCTTTTCCATCAATCTTTAATTCTATTGTTGTACTTTTTGAGGAAGTGTTCTTCCCAGGCGTATTTGCATATATTGTGTCTGATGTTTTTGTCTCGTTTATCTTGCTAATCCATTCATTTGTATGATCTATGAGATTCTCCTTTTTTTGTGCTGTTTCATTGCTTGAAACCTGAATACTTCTTGAGGTAGAAGATGCGATAGCCGTTTCATGTCTAGATGTTACAATATTAGTTTCTTCCAATCTACATTTGATCAAGGGCCTAACGCCATTCATATTTGCAGCATTAAAAATCGTAAATTCGCCATTTACTGTTACACCAACAGTACGTATGTTTCCGTTCTTTTTTGATTTATTTCCTTTAGTGCTCGTCCAATAAGGCGTTTCTTGATAATTCCAGATAGATAAGGCTTTTCTGTGCTCTGGGCGAAGATTCTTTTGTATGAACGATTGATCAGCGATAGTGATTTCAGAAATGATATGTTGTTCTGCTATTGAGAAAGCGTCTCGTTTAAATGTGCCCTCTAACCACGTTTTTATAGGGGATTCCCCTTCGTTTTTTCCTGTTATGAATTATTCAACACCGAGCACCTTGTAATCCTGGGCTTCCACGGCTGAGCGAAGCGCTTCATCCTCAACAGCAGAGGTAAGGATCACGACCGCTGTGCCGGCGGTGTGATCGGCTACAGCACTTTCCACGCCGGGGATGGCTTCCAGCGTCTTCTTTACGCGGGCTTCGCAGTGTGTGCACATCATGCCTTCTACCCTCAGGGTCTTTTTCATGACCTTTTCCTCCTTTGTTGTTTCTGCTTTGACAATCTCTTCGATCGGTTCCGCAGAAAAAAGATAATTGATTATCAGTCAAAACTGAAATAGCGCTTTGCGTTGCCGTAGCTGATATCCGCAGCAATCTTCTTCAGGGTGTCGAAATCTTCCGGATAAAATCCTTCCTCCACCCACTCACCGAGGATCCGGCACAGGATGCGGCGGAAGTATTCATGCCGCGGATAGCTCAGAAAGCTTCGGCTGTCTGTCAGCATGCCCACAAAGCTCGCAAGGTAGCCCAGCGCCGCCAGACTCTTCATCTGGGCACACATGCCGTCAAAATGATCGTTGAACCACCAGGCGGAGCCGTGCTGGATCCGCCCAACGGCCGCGTCGTTCTGGAAGCAGCCGATGATCGTGCCGATCGCCGCGTTGTCCGCGGGGTTCAGGCTGTACAGAATCGTCTTCGGCAGGCTGCCCGCGTCCTCCAGGGCACCGAGAAAAGCTGCTGTCTGGGACGCCGGGGTATAGTTGTCCGCGCAGTCGAAACCCGTATCCGGGCCGATTGCCCGGAACATGACCGGATTGTTGTCCCGGCGGACGCCGTAGTGCAGCTGCATGACCCAATCCCGCTCCGCGTACTCAGCCGCCATGGCAGTCAGGAAAGCATACTTGAACTTTGCTTCCTCTTCAGTGGAAGGCAGTGCGCCGTCCATCCGTTTCCGGAAGATCGCCTCGATCTCATCCGCTTCCGCCGGTGCGTACATCACATAGCCCAGTCCGTGGTCGCTCAGCCGGCAGCCATGTGCCGCAAAGAAATCCAGGCGGGTCTCCAGGGCATGTATTAGTTCTGTAAAAGAGCCGATCTTCATGCCTGCCGCTGTTCCCAGCTGTACGATATACGCCGGCCAGGTTTCCTTTTCCAGATACATTGCTTTATCCGGGCGCCAGGCCGGTAACACCGTTACCGGGAAACTCTTGTCCGCTGCCAGTTTCTCATGCCATTCCAGCGTGTCCGCCGGATCGTCCGTGGTGCAGATCGTCTCCACATTGCTCATCCGGATCAAGCCCCGTGCGGAATACCCTTCGCTTTGCAGTTTCGCATTGGCAAGTTCCCATACTTCTCCGGCAGTCTCCCTGTTCAGGATCCCGTCGTAACCGAAGTATCGGCGCAGCTCCAGATGGCTCCAGTGATGCAGGGGATTCCCGATGGCTTTCCCCAGCACTTCCGCATATTTCTCGAATTTTTCCCAGTCCGAAGCGTCACCAGTGATATACTTTTCCGGCACGCCGGCGGAACGCATAAGGCGCCACTTGTAGTGGTCCCCGCCCAGCCAGACCTGGGTAATATTGTCATATCGGATATCCTCGTAAATCTCCCGGGGGCTCAGGTGGCAATGGTAGTCAATGATCGGCTGCCTCTCCGCCGCTTCATGGAAAAGCTTCCTGGCCGCTTCCGTGTTCAGTAGGAAATCCTTGTCCATGAACTGTCTCATAATGCCGCTCCTAAATCTATGAATAGTTATCGGTTAATTTCTATATACGATTCACTGATTACTATACACTGTCCTTTTACCGTTTCACCCGTGCGCTGCCGTTCTTGATGATGGATTCGACCTCTTCCATGCCAGCCATGCTGGTGTCTCCGGGGGTAGTCATCGCCAGTGCGCCGTGGGCAGCGCCGTAGTTGACGGCAGTTTCAGGATCGCCGGTTATCATCAGGCCGTAAATCAGCCCGGAGGCGAAGGAATCGCCGCCGCCGACCCGGTCCAGGATTTCCAGATTGTCAAAAGCCTTGGACATATAGACTTTTCCGTCCGCCCAGCAGATTGCTTTCCAGTCGTTCACCGTCGCCGTTTTGACGGTGCGCAGCGTGGTGGCGATGGCTTTGAAGTTGGGATACTGTTTCGCGGCTTCAGCAATCATCTTGTAGTATCCATCCAGGTTCAGCTCCTTCAGGTTTTCATCGTTCCCTTCCACCTGCAGACCCAGGCATGCGGTGAAATCCTCTTCATTGCCGATCATCACGTCCACATACTTTGCGACTTCCCGGTTGACCTCCCGGGCTTTTTCCAGGCCGCCGATCGCCGACCACATGGAAGGACGGTAGTTCAGGTCATAGGAAACCAGCGTACCGTATTTCTTCGCGGTCTTGCAGGCCGCAATCACCGTTTCACAGCTCTGTTCGGACAGTGCCCCGTAGATCCCGCCCGTGTGCAGCCAGCGGACACCCAGTTTGCCGAAGATATAGTCAAAGTCGAAGTCATCGGGAGTGGCTTTGGATACGGCGGTATTGGCGCGGTCGGAGCAACCTACAGCCCCGCGGATTCCGAAGCCGCGTTCCGTGAAATTCAGGCCGTTCCGGCAGACACGGCCAATGCCGTCTGTCTTCTTCCAGCAGATCAGGCTGGTGTCCACACCGCCCTGCTCAATCAGGTCTTTCAGCAGTTTGCCGACTTCGTTGTCCGCAAAGGCAGTCAGCACGCCGGTTCTCATACCGAAGCACTTGTGCAGGCCCCGAACCACGTTGTATTCGCCGCCGCCTTCCCAGACCTTAAACTCCCGTGCTGTCCGGATCCGGCCCTCACCGGGATCCAGGCGCAGCATGATCTCTCCCAGGGATACAGCGTCATAGCGGCATTCTTCTGCAGCTTTCAGATGAAGATCCATCATGTTTTTCACTCCTGATTATAAGATTTGTTCTGCCTGTGCGGCTGCTTCCATTGTTTCAACGATCGGCACATCGGGATAATCGGTATTAACCGGCATTGGCAGGCTTTGCATATATTCATGCATGGATTCCGCCACACGCTTGCTGTTTGCGACGGCTTCCACAACAGTACGTGCTCCGCTTGCAGCATCACCTGCAGCAAACACACCCGGACGACTCGTATGGCCATCATCATCTACTGTCAGCAGACCGCTTCTGATGGTATCAATTCCCTTTGTCGTTGTTACAAGATTGCTTTCAGCTCCCTGACTGACAGCGATAATCACTCCTGTACACGGATACAGTGATTCAGATCCGGGAACAGGCACTATTCTGCCGTCTCCGTCAGTACGGCTGTCGGCAAGGATTACACCGTCATCCCGAATCTCAAGAGTACATTTGTTCAGGATAAAATCAATACCTTCCAGCTTAGCATAACTTGATTCATATTGGCTTGCAGTCAGCAAATCGGTCAAATTGACGCAGGAAACATATCTCGCGCCATGGCGAATGGCTGTCCGGGCGCAATCCATGGCGCTGTTGCCTGTACCGATTACGATAACGCGCTCTCCCAGCCGGAAGGCTCCCGGATTCGCAAGATAATTGATTGCATAGGTGACATGACCAAGGCTTTCGCCCCGGATATTCAGTTTACGGGGTTTCCATAAGCCTGCACCAACAAATATGCTCTGATAGCCGTCCCGGAACAGATCGTCAATCGTGATGGCATTGCCAATGTATGTATTCGGACGGAACTGAATTCCCTTCAGCTCCAGATGCCGGTAAGCGAGGTCATCAAGAATACTGTCCGGCAAACGGAAATCCGGAATTCCATAGCGCATCACACCGCCGATTTTGTCTTTTCCGTCGAAGATGGTGATTTTATAACCATAACGTGCAAGAATAATCGCAACGGTTAATCCTGCCGGACCAGCTCCGATTACTGCGGCTTTACGGCCATTAGCCGGTGCAGGCCCTTTAACCATCTGATTCGCATAAGTGGTGGAAATATAACTTTCAATTACGGAGAAATGAACCGGAGAGCCTTTAATTCCCTGCACGCAATGGCCCTCACACTGATTCTCATGATTGCACACCAGAGAGCATACAGTGGTCAGGGGATTGTTTTCAAAAAGCATCCAGCCTGCGTCGTTCAGTCTGCCTTCCTTCAGCAGGCGGATCACTTCCGGAATGTTTGTGTGGATCGGGCAGCCCTGCTGACAGCGCGGCTTTTTGCATCCCAGACAATGATTGGCTTCTTCCATTACATGCAATGCCATGTGTTTATCCTCCGATTATTCCTCAGCCTCTGATCTCCTTTACAATATCTGCTGCTTCCCGAACCAGTTTTTCTATCTCGTTAAATTTTCCTTCCCTGATCAGGCTTCCGTTTACCATCCAGCTTCCTCCGCAGGCGATGATCCGATCATATTTCAGGTAATCCCGTACATTTCCGGTGTTGATCCCGCCGGTTGGCATGATCTGGAGCTTTACATAGGCCGCACACACGGCTTTAATCATCTGAAGACCACCGGAGGGCTCAGCCGGGAAAAACTTCAGGATGTCCAGGCCAAGACTCATGGCCGCTTCGATTTCACTGGGGGGTACAGATGCCGGGGGTCATGGGGATTCCTTTTTTCATCACGTATTCTGTCACTTTTGGATTGAAGCCGGGGCTGACGATGAACTTTGCTCCGGCATCGATGGCCCTGTCAGCCTGTTCACAGGTCAGTACCGTCCCGGCACCGACGATCATATCAGGATATGCCTTTGACATCCGGCGAATGGATTCTTCTGCAGCATCAGTGCGGAAGGTTACCTCGGCGGCAGGAAGACCGCCTTTCATCAGGCTTTCTCCCAAGGGAAGGGCATCTTTTACATCATTCAGCACCACCACGGGAATGATGCCGATTTTTCTGAAGTTGTTCATCATATCAGTCATTTTGATCTCTCCTTTTTACACACCGGAATAGGCGGAGAATCCGCCGTCGATCGGAATGGTTATACCGGTAATAAAACTGGCGGCTTCATTGTTCAGCAGGAACAGCACCGCACCTGACAGCTCCGTTTCACTGTCTCCGAACCGGCCCATCGGCGTGGCGGCAAGGATTTTACCTGTGCGGGCCGTAGGCGTGCCGTCCGGATTGAACAGAAGAGCAGCATTCTGCTTTGTGGAGAAGAAACCCGGGGCGATGGCGTTGACCCGGATACCGGCTTTGCTGAAATGCACGGCCAGCCACTGGGTAAAGTTGGTGATGGCGGCCTTGGCTCCGGAATAAGCCGGGATCTTGGTCAGGGGGCAATAGGCGTTCATGGAACTGATGTTCAGGATATTGCAGCCTTCACGACCTACCATCTGACGGGCAAAAGCCTGGGTGGGCAGCAGTGTTCCGATGAAGTTCAGATTAAACACGAATTCCACGCCGCCTTTATCCAGGTCAAAAAAGCTCTTTGTATCGGCCTCAATATCGCCGGGCTCGAAGTATTCCTTGTCAGTCGTCGCCCGGGGATTGTTTCCGCCGGCACCGTTGAGCAGGATGTCACAGGGACCCAGGTCGGCAAGCACCTGATCCGCCACGGAATAACAAATGTCTTTGTCCAGCACGTTGCAGGAATAGGCTTTGGCGACGCCGCCTTCCGCGTTGATTTCCTCTGCGAAACCGTTAGCTGCATCATAGTTCAGATCCAGCAGGGCGACTTTCGCGCCGGCCCGAGCCAGAACTTTGGCAAAATAGGAGCACAGCACGCCGCCCGCTCCCGTGACTACGGCGACTTTTCCTGACAGGTCGGTGTTCAGTACATTCTTCAGCATGGTTGTTTCCCTCCTCATCCTTTGTGATTCTTGTCGATGGCTTCCCAGAGACCGTTGATATATGCAGCGCCAAGAGCTCTGTCATACAGACCGTAGCCCGGACGTCCCTGTTCGTCCCAGATCATACGGCCATGGTCAGGACGGATATATGTGTCGGGACAGGTATCGTAAATCGCCTTAACGATCTCAAACAGGTCCAGATCTCCTGTGCTGCTCAGATGGGCAGCTTCCCGGAAATGATGATGACCCAGATATTTTACATTGCGCACATGCATAGCGCCGATACGATTCATTTCACCGAAGTGGCGGATAATGGCTGGAATATCGTTTTCCGGATTGCTGCCCAGGGATCCGGTGCACAGACACAGAGTATTTGCGGGACTGTCATGCAGTTGGACCATCCTGTCGAAGTCATCCTGGCTGTGGGTGATCCGTGGCAGACCGAAGATCGGCCAGGCCGGATCATCCGGATGGCAGGCCATACGTACGCCGACTTCTTCACAGACGGGAATGACTGCGTCCAGGAAATATTTGAAGTTTTTCCGCAGGTCATCCGGACCGATGTTCTCATATTGCTTCAGTGTTGTTTCCAGCAGGGCCAGCCGCTCGGGCTCCCAGCCGGGCAGGGTAAAGCCCTTGCTGTCTTCGGCGGTTTTCCGGACGATTTCCAGCGGACCCATCTCGCCAAGATCCTTCTCGTCAAAATACAGGCTGTTGCTTCCGTCTTCCGGAATGACCCGTGCCAGATCTGTGCGAAGCCAGTCGAATACAGGCATGAAGTTATAGACAATTACCTTTACGCCATGCTTTGCCAGCATACGGACGGTACTCATATAGTTGGCGATATATTCCTCTCTGGATGGAAGACCCATTTTGATGTCTTCGTGGACGTTGACGGACTCAATGACTTCAATTTTCAGGCCCGCGTCGTTGACTTCCTTTTTCAGAGCAACAAACTCTTCCTCCGGCCAGTCGACGCCGGCAGGCTTGTCCAGCAGGCCCATCAGCCCGGTCATGCCGGGGATCTGTTTTACATACTTCAGGGGGATCGGATCGATTGCGCTTCCATACCAACGGAATGTCATTTTCATACAGATATTCCTCCTTTTTTATCCCAGCATTTTCTTCAGCTGATCGTAGTAGTATGTTTCTTCGGCTGCGTCGTATTTGCCGTTCAGGAACATGGGCAGGATCTTTTCGCGGAAAAGCTTCCAGGAATTGACCTCATCTCCGGGCATGATCGGAAAGAACATGGCACCGGCTTCGTGGGCGGAAATGCCGTCACTGTCCGTGTCTCCCAGCATCAGGGCCTTGACGCCGTCTCCACACCGCGCCATGCCTTTTTGCAGTTGTGCGGTTTTGCTGCCGTCTTCCTGGCTCATGAGTAGGTCCACGCAGGGCGTCAGACCGCCGGCAGCCCAATCTTTCTCCAGCCCGGCCTTTGCTGCGGAGGACACAACAACCACGGCGGCACTCCGGTATGCATCCGTCAGTGCTTCCCTTACGCCGTCATAGGGCATCAGGCCTTCGCATGCCTTGGTGAAAAGCTCATCTGCCCGGTCCGACCAGGCAAGCACTTTAGCCAGCTCTTCGGAAGGATGAGTTTCCAGCCAGGCTTTGAGCGTTGCCGGGGAATACCGGTTTTCACCGGTAATGTAGGTCCGCAGATCGGTCAGATCCGGCAGGCTTTTTTCGGTTGGATATTCCATTTCCAGCCTTTCGAAAGCCTCCAGCAGCCCTGGATAGCGGTTAATGCCGCGAAGGGAGGAAAAAAGATTGACCGTCTTTTCAATCTCCGTAAACCTTGCGGCAATTTCTTCCCGCATGGGCCAGATTTCCAGGGCGGCGGGGATGAAGGCATCCAGATGCTTGATGTTCATACTGTCGAAGGCGGTTCCGTCGGAGTCCACTCCGATCAGGTAACGGGACGGGAGCATGGAATCCCTCCTTTTCGGGCTGTTTTTATATTCACAGGGATGGTTCCCTGCAGGATTACTTTAACCAAAGATTCATCCGAAGCGATAGAAAGAAATCCCCTGAAATAGCAAAAAAGAAGCGAAAACTGAATTCGCTTCTTTTCCGGATGATGATTCCAGTCAGATGACATGCCGTTTGCGGAAAGCCGAAGGTGTCTCACCAAATTCTTTTTTAAACAGCTTGACAAAGTAATTCGGATCGTTGATTCCTACTGCCGCACTGATGTCGCCGACCGCCATCTGGCCTTTCCGGAGGAGTTCGGCGGCAATCCGCATACGGTGCTGCCCCAGGTATACGTTGGGCGTTACGCCGATTTCCTTTTTAAATGTATTAATCAGGTGATTGGCAGATACACCGAATTCAGAGGAGAGCTGGTCAATACTGATCTCGTTTTTATACTCGTTCCGCAGATAATACAATGTATTCTGGACAAGGGCGCTGTATTTTTTGTCCCGGTTTTCCTGGATGGCAGTGCATATATTGCTGATCAGACGTTCTTTAACCAGCAGGATGGACTGTTCATTTCGTGCAGCCATCAGTTCTGCTGAGTTCTGGGACGTCAGACGGTCGATAACCAGCGCCGGCAGACCGGCCTGAATAGCGGCAAGGCGAACGGTCGTCCGCAGAATGACGGCGCCATGTCTTTCTTTTTCAATGCTCCAGTTTCCAACCTTTAAGTATGCTATATCCTTCTCTACAACATGCAGCTTGTGTATAGCAGTTCGGGGATCCCCCTGGATGATGGCGTTGATCATCTCCCTCTCAGCAGCGTAACGTCTCTCAATCAGTGAATTGTGATTCAGACGCATTTCGAGCGGCACTGTTTCATCCTGCTCATTGCTCATATGACTGACGATCCGGCGGAACTGTTTGTATGGTTCTTCAGGACTAACGGTTGAGATCAGCGCAGAGAAGATATTTATGGCGGTGCGTTCTGTGACAGACGGATAGGAACTGCAGTAGGTCAGTAACTGATCGGTGTCCAGTTCTGTCAGTCGGTATTGCCGGATCACAGCAGCTGCGGCTTCTGGCGTCAGATGCTCCGGACAGTATGGCCCGAGAATGACGGGAACTCCCCGCAGAGAAAAAAGAATAAACTGAAGCATGAATAAATCACTGATAAGATAGGCTGTTTCACTGTCCAGCGTGCTGCGGGCGATTTCCAGAGCTTTTTCATTCAGATAAAGCTGGATACGATGAAGCCGATGATGCTGACAGAACTCGTCTGTTTCCCGCCGGCTCTGCAAAAAGGTAAGAGACATATGAAACAGCCGTGTGATGACAGACGAGGCTGTCTGCAGCCGACAAAGATATTCCTTGTCTTCAGAGAATGGCAGGGATGTGGTTTCCATGTCCGGTCCTCCATGTTGGCGGGGCAGGTCTGTGAATTGTTTTTTTGTAAATCCAGATTACAGCATCCGGAAACAAAATGCAAGAAATGGAAATGAGGAATTTTGCTATTTCGACAAATTTTGTTCTAATCAATTCTCCTCCCTGTCTGATATGCTTGCGTCAGAAACAGAAAGGAACAGGAGGATGAGTTCCATGAAGCAGATTCCCATAACGGATCACTGGATGTTCTCCCGGCTGCCGGATATGCCGCTGGATGAGATCCGCCTGCCTGTTCCTGCGCTGCAGTCTCTGACGCCCGTAACTCTGCCCCATGTTGATACGGAAAACGGGCAGCCCATTCAGGAATTGAGCTTATACCGGCGGGAGGTTCAGACAGAACCCGGCTGGGGGAATGTGTTTATTGAATTCGACGCGGTGGATCAGAGTTGCCGCGTGTTCATCAACTCCGAAGAAGTCGGCCGCCACCGGGGCGGCTATTCCAGGTTCCGGGTGCAGGTTCCCGCGGAAGCGCTGGAAGAAGGAACCTTTGAACTGACCGTGATTGCGGACAACCGGGTGAATGAACATGTCAGCCCCCATTTTGGTGATTTCACGGTATGCGGCGGAATTCCACGCCCTGTCAGCCTGCTGCTGTGTGAAGACGTTCATTTTGATTATCTGTATTACGGAACGGACGGGTTGATTCTGAGGACGGACCTTGATGAGGAAGGAAACGGCATCCTGACGGCGGAACCGCATACGGTCGGTGCGGAAAAAGCCACGTTGATTCTGACAGTATACGACTCTGAAGGACGGGAAATTCTCACCCGGGAAAGCTCACCGAGCGAAGTCACAACGCTGAACATCTGCAGCGCGGAAAAATGGAATGGCCGGGAAAATCCCGCCCTGTATTCCGTGGAAGCTTCCCTTGTGCAGGAGGGAAAGATCCTGGATACCGTACGGCTGCAGACCGGATTCCGGACTGTCACAGCCGGCGGCGAAGGCCTGAAGCTGAACGGGAAGCATTGCTTTCTGAAAGGTGTTGCCAAGCACCAGGACCGGGCAGAAGTGCTTACCGCTGTTTCCGACGGGCAGATTGCGGAAGATTTCGACCTGATCGATGAGATCGGCGCGAATGCTGTCCGGCTCTCCCACTACCAGCATCCTCAAGCCGCCTATGACGAATGCGACCGGCGGGGGATTCTCTGCTGGGCGGAGATTCCCATGCTGAAAATGACAGAAGACGAGGCGCTGCTGGAAAACGCGGAGCAGCAGCTGACGGAGCTGATTCTCCAGAATATCCACCATCCTTCCGTCTACTGCTGGGGCATCCAGAATGAGATCGCAATGTTCCGTGACGCGCCGTTCATGCATGAAAGATGCCGGATCCTGAACAGCCTGGCCAAAGAGCTGGATCCCGGCCGCCTGACAGCCTGCGCGAACCTGTATCCGGTGCCTCCGGAGAGCGAACTGAACGGAATCACGGATATCGTCGGATATAACTATTACTTTGGCTGGTATTACGGAGAATTCGCTGATTACGGAAAGTATCTGGACGCTTTCCATGCCGCCCGTCCCGCGGTGACCGTGGGGATCAGCGAATACGGCGCGGACGCGAATCTTGCTCTCCACAGCCGGGAACCGAAAGTGAAGGATTACTCCGAGGAGTATCAGGCGCTGTATCACGAATCAGTCTATCCCCACCTT
>JAEEGL010440531.1_pt1 | contig 11937 bp, 8 predicted proteins | sample 9134231 | NCBI WGS metagenome assembly JAEEGL01 (sample SAMN16246548, study PRJNA631951) | gut metagenome | biome: gut microbiome; feature: rumen; material: fiber-attached | host: Bos | place: Iran: Karaj | collected 2018-10 | reverse complement strand
TCCACAATTTTAAATTTACGTGGACAAAATGTGGACAAATGGCAATTTTCGGTCAATTTTTACGTGGACAAAATCCTCGCAAACCCTTATATTTCCTACTACTTACCACAGCATTGTTTGTATTTTTTCCCTGAGCCACATGCAAATTTGGTTTACATATTATTAATACTTTATATATTCTATGTATTACTTGTATATTAAAAATGATTGAAACAAGTCATTTCTAATATATTGGTAACATTTGATATATTGAATATATTTAGTATTATTTCGAGGATGTCAAAATGCTGTCAGTGACATCTTATAAATAACAAATTTATTAAATATTATTCTCTCTTATTTATTTTACAAAATAATACTAAATAATTCAAAATTGGTCAATACCTTAATATGAATAGTTTACAATTGATTTAATAATTTCTGAGTCGATGGTTGCTTCGAATGCTTCACATGCTTTTTTCCTTGTCTCTTTTGATCCAGTTATATAATAATTCTCAGTTGTTTCTATATTTTTATGACCTAGCAAATCAGCAACATCTCGAATTTCAACTCCGTTGTTTAATATTTTAGTAGCATAACTTCCCCTTAAATCATAAAATCTACAATTTTTAATTCCTAATTCATTATGAATTATTTTAAAAGGATATCTTATAATATCTGTTCCTGTATATTTTCCATTGGGTTTTGTAAAAACAAAATTAATAGCATCTATTGACTGAATATTATTTGGATTCTCTACTATCCTTTTTTCAACCACTTTTCCGTATTCGTTTTTAACATCTTCTATGTGATAATAAAAATATTTATTTCCATATAAATGTTTTAAATAATTTTGTTTAATCTTATAATTTTTTAATGCTATCAATAAAGTTTTACTTATATGAATCGTTCTATCTCCTGTTTCAGTTTTTGGAGTTCCTAAATACCATTTTCCTTTTTTATCTTTCTTTTTGTCATATACACTATGTCTTATATGTATAATTGCATTATTAAAATCAATATCATCCCATGTTAAGCTACATACTTCACCTGTCCTCATTCCTGTATAACATGCTGTTAAAAAAGCACAAGTAAAAGTATCATTACCTTTAAATCTTTCTAGTATCAGTTCTATTTCTTTTTGTGTAAAAATATGCTTGCCTTCTTTCTTTTTTGTATTAAGTTTTGGCAGTCTAAGAGTATATACTGGATTATATTTTATTAGTCCATAAGAATTACAAGCTTCTCTAAAAGATCCTTTAAGAACTTTTAAGATATTTCCAAAATAAGCTTTTGAAAAATTATATGTTTCACATAGTTCTACTATAAACATATGTAGTTTAACACTTGTTAAAGATGATAGCTTATACTTTCCTAAATAAGGTTTTAAGTATTTATTAATAATAGTTGTATAAGCTTCAATAGTATTGTATTTAAGATTAACTTTACAATAATTTTTCATCCAATAATCTAAATAGTCACTATACGATATGTCTGAATCTTTAATTAAAGTTCCTGCTGTTATGTATTCATTATAAGCTTTTATTCCTTCTTTTAAAGCTTCGGATTTTGTTTTAAAACCAGACTTAACTTGTTGTTTTCTTTTGCCATTTACAGGAGCAATTTCAAAATAATATTGATAAGAATTTCCTCTTTTTCTAATGTTAACATTTCCCATAGAATCACTCCTATCTTTTTTATACTAGTTTTTTAATTTCATTGATATTGGATAAATCTTTACCTTCATTTTCAATCAAAAATTGTTCTAAAGATGATTTTAATATCTTTATACTTCCCAACTTGATTGCAGGCAAATATCCATATTCAATTAACTTATAAATATAATTTGGACTTGAATGTAGTATTTTCGCTACTTCATGTACTGTATAAATTAATGTTTCACTCATAGTATCATCTCCTTTGCTATTTTTTTATTACACAATCACAATATTTTTATACCTTCATAAGATTTCATTAAATATTTACCTCCTTTCAAATAGATAAAGATAAAATCACCTCCTTATAAGATAATTTATAAAGAATACTTAAAAATTACCTTTACATATATTAATAGAGGTTGAGCTTATAAAAATTGAACATATTTTTAAAAATTTTTAAATTTTTCTTTACACTTATTAATAGGGGTTCATCTTTAAAAAATTCAACATTTTTTTGAAAAAATTTTTGCTTTTTTGTCATAGCAAGCATTGAATTTGTATATACGCAAATTCGAAATAACAAAATCAATCAAGATTTTATTATTTATCTATGGGGCTTTGCCCCAATCCCCACTAAGTTTTTTTGAGACAAAAAAAGAAGGCTTTCGCCTTCATTAATTTTAGATGTTATTATTTATTATATAACTTAATTATTTTCTTCTAGTTTTTTAAGTCTTTCTTCTAAATCATTAACTTTTATGTTTAACTCATATGTATTTTGTGCTTGATTTAAAGTAGTTTCAAGTTGAACTTTTTTTAATTGTATTATAACAAAAAATAATTCAACAACAGAAATAATTATAAGTACTATGGTTATTATAACTATATAATTAATTATTTTATTTTTCTTTTCATTACTCTTATTCAATTCAAAAAGGTTTTCTTCAGCTTTTTTATTATATTCCTTCATCTCTATCCTCTCTCCACTTAATAATTCATTTACACTTATTCCAAGCTCATTACATAAATCCATCATAATTGATGAATCAGGCATTCCCTTACCGTTCTCCCATTTAGATATAGCTCTATCTGTAATATTTAATTTTTCTGCAAGTTGCATTTGTGTTAAATTATTCTTTTTTCTACATTCAGCTATAAATTTTCCAATTTTAATCTGATCCATACACTTACCTCCTTTAATTCAAGTGTAAATTACTATCGTGATAAAGTACACACACTAACCGTTGAGTAAAGTAATTTATATATCAACGATTAGTTGAGTAGTTATATTTTATGCTCTAATTAAAACATATAAATGTCTAAATATCAATTATTCTAATGAATATTAAAAATCTTAAATTTTGAACTTCAGTAGATAACTACCTCTGTTCATTTATCACAAAAAAAGAAATTGATATTTCTATCAACTTCTTTACAATCTATTAGTTTTACTGCTTTTTTATTCGTTTTCTATAAGATTTTTAAACTCTACAATCTCGTATTCTCCTGAAACAACAGGGTTTATTATTTCTCGATTTTCAAAATGACCTGGTACATAATCATATGAAAATGTCCATTCTGAATTTCTATTTGTGCCCCATATATTTATTAATATTCTTGAAATTAAGTAATCGTTATTGTATTCATATTTATATGTTCCATTAAATGGTGCAATACATAAAATAGTATTTGTAAATGGATTAACAAATATAAATGGATTAATAGAATTTAATAATCTTAATTTAATATTTTTATTCATATTTGATAAATTTTTTACAGGATTTGAATCTTCAAGATTTTTAAAATAAACATCTTTTTCTTCTTCTGTATATCCTTTTAATCCATCATCCAATATATATTTATTTAAGCTTTTATCATAAGTCATTTGATATGAAATTTTTTTATCGAGTTCAACATAGGTTATTCTTGATGGATTTCCAGAACAATCTTGTGTATTATATTGTGTTTCTATATACTTATTTCCAATTTTTGTTATATTTACATTTATGTAAGAAGGATTTTCTGGTAATGTATCATCATGATTTATTATTGATTCCATTATTGTGTAATTATTTTCACTAAAACTATCTATTATTATTTCATGCCTTGTAAGTAATATAAATTTAAAAGCAAATACTACAAAATAGATAATAATTATAATTGCAATTACTTTAAGTATTTTATGCTTTTTATTTGATTCTTTATTTATAACTTTAACATTTTCTTTGTTATTGGTTTGTTCTTTTCCAACTAACTCATCTATTGAAATTTTAAATATATTAGAAAGCATTATTAATTTATCCATTTCAGGAGTACTTTGCCCAGATTCCCATTTAGATACAGATTGTCTTGAAACATTAGCTTTTTCTGCTAGTTCTTCTTGTGAAAATCCTTCTTTTTTTCTTAACTCTATTAATTTTTCACTAAAACTCATAATTTTTCCTCCTTTGTTTGATAAATTAATTATAAAATATTTATAAGAAAAGCTCTACCAAGTTTAGTTGTAAATTTGTCAACTAAAGTTAACATTACCTTGTTTGAATAACAATTATAAATATTTTTTGTTATTCGTTTACATGCCATTCACCATTTTTCTTACTGTTTTCTCTACTAATTAAACCTTTTTGTTGCATTTCAGACATATAAGTTTTTACCGTTCTTAATGATTTATTAATTTGATTTGATATTTCTTCTTGTGTTACATGAGGATTTCCTTTTATTATATTAATAATCGCTTGCTCTTCTAAAGTGTAGTTATTGCACTTTAATTCAGTTTTATTTGCACTTTGAAGATAATAATCTATATGAGCATATCTATTTTTTAAATCATTTTTTGCGTTTGTTAATAGGTTATAAAAGAACTTTTCTAGGAACGAAGTATCTTCAAATATATTTTTTTCAAAATTTCTATAATTTGCTCTTACTAATGAATTTCTAAAATACCAAGAATTATCTGCAAAAATATCATCATTTATATTAAATCCAAATGTTCTTAAATATTTAATTAAAAACACTGCAACTGTTCTAGTATTTCCTTCACAAAAAGGATGTATTTGCCAAATATTAGAAGTAAACTTGCATAAATGTTTGATAGATTCATCAATATTAAGGTCTTTATATGAAAAACTTCTTTCTAGTTCAAAGTCATATTCTAGCGTTTCCTTAATAGTTTCATATGGTGCATATAAAACCGTATCACCATTTAATACCCATTCTTTTTTAGTAAAATTATAATTTCTATATGTACCTGCTTCATTAAATATATCTTTAAATAGTCTTTTGTGAATATTCATAAGTTCTGTTTGAGAGAAATTGAATGTTTTTTCACTTAATATTTCTGCAATTCTTACTGAAACTTTATCAGCTTCTTCATTATCTTCCTCACTTTTCTTTCTGCTACCTTGAACTTCATAGTATTCATCTATTCTTATCTTAGCTTCTTCTATATCAATCGTTCCTTCAATATGATCTTTTGCTGTTTTTAACAAATACTTTGATGTTTTTAAACCATCTACATCTTGAAGTCCAATTGCTGTTTCCCACGCTTTTGTTTTTTCAACTCTATTTGGTTCTCCTTGCTTTATATATTCTGATAATTCTGAATTCCAATCATTCTTTTTATCCATAGAGAACACCTCCTATATTATAATTATAACAAAAAATAATATAAAACACAATATTTAAAGTGCAATTTTTGCACTTTAAATATACAATAATTGCACTTTATTTTTTTAATTATTTTGATTAATATCAATTGTTTTTATTATATTTATAAGTTCTTCTGATTCTTCTTTATTCAATCCATAATTCTGAATTGCTATATTCTTATTTATCTCAGAAAAAGAAATATCTTGCCAGATATCACTTCCATCATAATATCCAATAGTTGCTTTATATCCATTTTCTAAATTTATTTGTTTTGATGTTCTACCAGTTCCACAAACAGCAAACATGTCACGATAATAGTATATAATAGCATATCTATTTTCATCATCTTTATACATTTTTAACGCATATTTATAAAAATTGTTTTCTAGGTTTTCAGGAAGTTCTTCATAATTCCAGTTTCTTGGGAAATATAGTTTTATATTCAAGTTATCTATATCTTTTTCATAACTTATATCTTTAAAGCTTTTATTACATATTTCTATATAGTTTTCAACTGCTTCCATACCTTCACTATTGTATATTTCTATAATACCTGAAGTCGAAATGTTATCTATAATATTATCTGTATCAAGTTCTTTTATCTCATTTTTAATTTTTTCAAAATAACCATTTTCATCCAATAAACTAATATCATCTAAATAGTAACATGTAGCCTTAATTTTATTAGGAACAGCATATTGGTCAATACTTCCGATTTCATCACCAAATCTATTTTTTAGTTCATTGTATGAATCAATTCTAGATAAGTATTCAACATCTTTTAGATATTGTAAATTTTTTAACTTATTTAACAATTCATCATCTTGTTTAATTGTTGAATCATTTTTTAAAAATATTTGTATAGAAGAATATTCTTCAAAATACTGTTTTAATTTATCTAAGTCATTTATTCTTTCATCAACAGTCGGTACATCATTTTCATTATCTTTATTTGAATTATATAGTAAAAATATACTAGCTAATGCTATTAAAATCACAATAATAATCATTATAATCTTTTTCATACAATTAATCATCCTTCTTAAATTAATCACCTGTTTGCATTCCACCAATTACTTTTCCAGTATATGCATCAACATAAAAATGTGCTCTTTCAATTTCTACTTCATCATCGTATGGAACTAATACAACTTCATAAACAATTCTTTCATAACTAGCAACTAAATGTTTTTCTGTATCATCCTTTTTTAGCAACCAATAATTATTAGGACATTTTTGGGTTAAAGATACATCATGGACTTTGGTATATTTTTCTAACCATTGTCCTAATAAACTATCTGAATTTGGAAGATTTTTTGCGTATTCTTTTGCTATTTTTACTGCTGTATCTTCAGGAATCATCTCCATTCCTTCAGTACTTTCATTTTTCCATCCATAAATATATTCTGGTGTTTCATTTATTTTTCTGAGATCTCTTACTTCTACTATGTCACATTTAAGACTATTAGGAATAATTATTGAATTACATGTTTCATTATTATCGTAATTTTCCTTTGAAACGTCAAAATCAATATATAAAATATTTTCATCTTTATGGATTTCATATATATCAAGTCCTAACATGGATGTGTTTTCTATTGCAGTGATAATCATAAAGTTATTTTCAAAATCTTGCTCGTCCATATCACAAATATCATTCCATCTATTTTTGTATATCATATACTCGTCATAATTAGAAATTATCTTATGATAAAACTTGTCTTTATATTCCATATCTTGCGTAAAATCGTATGTGTCTGGGCCATATCCATTTTCATTAAAACTTGGTTTAAAGTGTTTATATTTGCAACCATTAATTGTTTTTAATTTACTATTTCTATCACTTGTTACATCATTATTGTCTGTATTATTTAAGACATTTTCAGATGAAGTAGTATTTACAGAAATACTATGAATTTTATTATATATAGTTTCTAATTTATTATATGTTTCATTGTTAAATGATTTTGTAATTTTTAAATGACATAAGTAGGTATTTTTATCTTTTTCTTCTCTATGTGTCCCATAAGAAAGAGTTTCAAAATTATCTTCTGTGCCATATGATAAGTTTTTATTATCATATTCATCTTTTGATATTTCAAATTTAAAATCATAATAACTATAAAATTCTCTTCCATATGGATTTACAAAATCCAAATAAATTGGAGTAAACGTGGTACTTTCTTTAATATTAACAGCATCCATAAGTTCATTTTTTATATCTTCAGTAAATTTTGTATACTTATCAGTTTTACTTCCTTCATATAAAAGCCATGCATGCCATAACACTACTACAATAATTGGAACTACAATTATTGTTATTAGTAATCTTTTTAATATTTTTAAATTATTATCCATTAACTAAACCTCTATAAATAATTTCTTGCTATAATTAAATCACATAAATCATCATAAATCAAATATAACTATTATAGGGATTGGGGCAATCAGCCCCATAGATAAATAATAAAATTTGAGAAATTTTATTATTTCGAATTTGCGGATATCCAAATTCAATGCTTGCTATTACATAACATATGACTTAATCTATTAATTCTATACTTATTAAATCAAAATTTTGAGGTGATGTCTTTTTGATATTTCCTTTAAATGATATCTTAACTTTTTTCCAACTTGATATTTTTCATCAGCGTCATTTTTGATTAAAATTTTATTAGCTCATATCTGGTAAATTTTTAAATGCTTTTACAAACAAATAATTATATGCTTAATTTAAATGAGAATTTATAATAATCAATTTTTATTGATCAATCGACAAGTTATATCAAAAAATATAAATACAAATAAAATTCATTCTCGTGCTTTGTTTTTTATTAAATTATTTTTTTAATTTTTTATTATATATATTATATATATATATATTTTTTTTATTATTATTTTATTACCTCTACATTTTAGTGGATACTAGTATCCTCAAATTGGTAGATACTAGTATCCACATTTTGTGGGATACTAAATTAAAAAATTATATTATTTTTAAATTTGTAAAATCATCAAATTTATCTACAGAATCATGTTCCATTTTATCTGTTACTCTAACGTATATTTCATATGTGGTTCTAATGTTAGAATGTCCAAGTCTTTTTGCAACTGCTTTAACATCAACACCATTTTCAATTAATCTTGTAGCATGAGTATCTCTGAAATCATGAAATCTACAATTTATTCCAAGTTCATAATGTATTACTTTAAATGGATATTTCATTGAATCTGTTCCTTCAAAAACTCCATTATTTTTTATAAAAACAAATTTTACTTCGGGAAGTCCAATTTCTAACTCGCTACAAGCATTTATTATTTTAATTTCAGGTTTATTAGTAAATTCATTTTTGACCTCTTTAGAATAATGTTTCATATAGGAATCACTATAATTTTTCTCATTTTCTTCTTGCTCATCTTTGTATTTTTTTAAAGAATTAATTAGAGTATCACTTATCTCAATAGTTCTATAACTACTTTGTGTTTTACAAGTTCCAAAATACCATACTGTTGTCGAATTACCACTAATATGATTACCTTTTGTTCCCCCTCTTTGATTTTTCTTTAAAATATTCTTATTTACTGTTAATCTTTTATTTTCAAAATCAATATCATCCCAAGTTAGTCCAAAAATCTCTGATACTCTTAAACCTGTGTAATAAGCTGTAAGCATAGCATAATAAACACAGTGATTGTTTTCAAATCTATTTAATATCATTTGAATTTCTTCTTCAGAAAAAATATGTGCTGGATCATTAGGTGCAGTATCATATTTAGGTATTTTTGTATTAATTGCAGGATTGTTTTTTATATAATTTAATTCATCGGTTGCATATTTAAATGAACCTTTTAATACTTTTAATATATTATTTAAAAATCTTTTTGAGAAACCCTTTTCAATATAAATATCATTTATTAAATTTTGTAATATCATTGGTGTAATTTGAGAGATTAAGTAGTAACCTATTCTTGGTTTTATATGATTTTTTATTATATTTGAATATGCTTCTATCGTGTGATATTTTAGATTAATTTTGCAGTACTTTTCAATCCATAAATCTAAAAACTCACTATACAACATTTGTGAAGGCTTAAACACTGAGCCTGTTTGATAATAATCATTATAAGCTATCATACCTTCTTTCTGTGCATCTGATTTTGTTTTAAAACCAGACTTTACAATTTGTGTTCTTTTTCCATTAACACGATTACCTTCAAAATAATATTGGTAACCACTACCTCTTTTTCTAACATTAACCATTTTAAAACCTCCTTAAAAATAGAAAAATAAAAAGAGTTAAAATTTATATATTTAACTCTTTTGCTTTTATAAGATTTTTAATTCAGTTTTGACATCATTTTTAATTTTAGGATGTCAAATGGATGTCAGATGTCATTTTTTATCTTTATGTTAACATTGCTTGTATCTGCAAACCATTGACATTACTGATTTTTACCACAGCAATTCTTGTATTTCTTACCACTTCCACATGGACAAGGATCATTTCTTCCAACTTTAGGTGTTGTATTTCTTACTGGTTCTGGTTTTGATTCAGAAGCATTCTTTAGAGCATTTACATTAGTGCCATTGTTTATTTCCTTAACTGCTGAATCATCAAATCCTGTAGAAACAATATTTACACTATTTTGTCTTTGTGCAGTCTTTTGCATTTTTGAAACATGTAGCATAATTTTTGATACATCTAATTGGATAGAAGCAATCATTTCATCAAACATCTGGCCACCTTCCATTCTGTATTGTACAACTGGATCTTTTTGACCATAAGCTCTAAGTCCAATTCCATCTTTTAATCTATCCATATTGTCGATGTGATCCATCCATTTATCATCAACAACTTTTAATAATACTACACGTTCTAATTCTCTGATTGGTTCGCCAAGTTCTTCTTCTTTTTGTTCATATGCTTCATTAAGCTTTTCTTTTAATTCTTCAAGAATTGCTTTAGAACTTAGCTTATCATCATCATAGCTATCTAAGTGATTGATAGCAAAATCAGTTTTTATTTCATTAATTAATGAGCCAATATCATGATTATGAATTTCTTCTTCATAAGTTTCAACAACCATTTCAGCAGAATTCATTATCATATCTAGGATATTTTCTCTTAAATCTAATCCTTCAAGTACACTTCTTCTCTCTGAATAAATCTCATTTCTTTGTATATTCATAACATCGTCATAGCTTAAGATATGTTTACGAATAGAGAAGTTTCTTCCTTCAACTTTGCTTTGAGCGCTCTCGATTGTTTTAGAAAGAATTTTAACTTGAATTGGCATATCTTCTGGAACGTTTCCTCTTTCAAATAATCTAGTGATTAAATCACCACCAAATATTTTTAGTAAGCTATCATCTAACCCTAGATAGAATACAGATTCACCTGGATCTCCTTGACGTCCAGAACGTCCACGTAACTGATTGTCGATACGTCTTGATTCATGTCTCTCAGTACCAATAATCTTTAAACCACCTGCAGCTACAACGTTCTTTTTTTCATTTTTTATATCTTTTTCAAATTCCTCACGTAATGCCTTGAAGCGTTTTCTAGCATTTAAAATTTCTTCGTCATCTGTTTCATTGAATGCATCAGCTTGTTCAATTAATTCATCAGAATATTTTTCTTTACGCATTGCTTGTTTAGCTAGATATTCACTATTACCACCAAGCATAATATCGGTACCACGACCTGCCATGTTAGTAGAAAGTGTGATAGCTCCATATTTACCAGCTTGAGCAACGATTTCGGCTTCTCTTTCATTATTCTTAGCATTTAATACTTCGTGCTTTAATCCAGTTTTCTTTAATAGATTACTTAATTTTTCAGATTTATCAATTGAAACTGTACCAACTAGAACTGGTTGACCTTTTTCATGAGATCTTTTGATATCTTCAACTATAGCTCTGAATTTTGCATCTTCATTTTTATAAATAATATCAGGATGATCTATACGAATCATTGGCTTATTTGTTGGTACTTCAACAACTTCTAGATTGTAGATTTCTTTAAATTCTGCATCTTCTGTCATAGCAGTACCAGTCATTCCTGATAGCTTATTGTACATTCTAAAGAAGTTCTGATATGTGATAGTTGCAAGTGTTCTTGATTCGTCAGCGATTTTAACATGTTCTTTTGCTTCAATTGCTTGATGTAATCCATCTGAGTATCTTCTTCCATGCATAACACGACCTGTAAACTCATCAACGATTAATACTTGGCCATCTTTTACGATATAGTCAACATCTAATTTTTTAACACCATGTGCGTGTAATGCTTGGTTAACAGCATGTACTAAATCTGAGTTTTCAATATCATTGTAATTTTCAATTTTGAAATATGCTTCTGCTTTTTGAGTACCTTTTAGTGTTAATGTAGCAGATTTGGCTTTTAAGTCTACGATATAATCATAATTCTCATTATCTTCGGCTTGATCTATATTTTTTACATCTTCTTCGACAATTGTTTTGGCTCTTAATGTTCTAACAAAAGAGTCTGCTCTTTTATATAAATCGTTTGATTTATTTGATCTACCAGAAATAATAAGTGGTGTTCTAGCCTCATCAATTAAGATAGAGTCAATCTCGTCGACGATAGCATAATGAAGATCTCTTTGAACCATGTCTTCTTTTCTAATG
>JAEEGL013950958.1_pt1 | contig 11938 bp, 13 predicted proteins | sample 9134231 | NCBI WGS metagenome assembly JAEEGL01 (sample SAMN16246548, study PRJNA631951) | gut metagenome | biome: gut microbiome; feature: rumen; material: fiber-attached | host: Bos | place: Iran: Karaj | collected 2018-10 | reverse complement strand
GCCAACAAATCGCCAACAAATCGCCAACAAATCGCCAACATAATAAGAATGATAAGAATGATAAAAATATAAAGAATGATAAGAAAGATAAGAATGATATCATTTCTTTTGAGGGAAGGAGTTATGTCTATAATACCTCTTTTGATCACGAGGGGTTGGAGGACGAGATACAGGATATAAAATGCGGGGTGTTCTATCAGCTGTACATACAAAACATGGGACAGACGGGACTGAACATAGCGACAGTTTGCCGAAGGCAAACCGTCGCTGGAGCGCAGGACTGGGAGCTGCGCGCCGCAGGCGCCCCTGCGCGGGGTAATGACCGTACAATGCGATTCCTGCGCGGCTACGCGCCGTAATGGCCGAACGACATCCTGCAACGCGCTTGCGCGCCACTTGTTTATAAGTAACTATTTATTGGAATTTAGCGGGAAGATAATGGCAAGGGCAGCGGACTTCTACACGAAGTCTGCAAACCCCGCCGAAAATGAAATACTGCATAAAAACTGGGGCTGACACACTGTATAAGTGCAGCAGCCCCGTATTGATAATTTAACCTTTTAACCCTATACGCACAAGTGCGCGTTTAAGAGCCAGTTCGGCGCGCAGGACATCAATATCCGCGCTTTTTTTGCTAAGGCGTTCTTCGGCACGTTTACGCGCTTCTTCTGCGCGCGCGAGGTCGATCTCGTCCGCCCATTCCGCAATATCGGTCAGGACGATTATCCCGTCCTCGCCTATCTGTGCGAAACCGCCGAAAACGGCAGCGGTCTTGTCCTCTTCGCCCTCGTTTTGTATGCGCATAACGCCGTAATCCAGCACCGTTACCATAGGCTGGTGTCCGTGAAGTATACCGACATCGCCGCTTGTGGTACGCATAATGACCATATCGGCCTCGCCGTTGTACATTTCACGGTTTGGAGTAATGACCTTCAAGGCTATTTTATTTTCCGCCATTTATCATCACCCCTGCTTCACTCTGGCAACTACCTCGTCTATAGTACCTGCGCTGAGGAAGTATCCCTCGGGGATATCGTCATGCTTGCCTTCAAGAATTTCCTTGAAGCCGCGCACAGTCTCCTCAACGGGAACATACTTACCGTCAAAGCCCGTAAATTTCTCCGCAACGAAGAACGGCTGCGAAAGGAAACGCTGTACCTTTCTTGCGCGGTTTACGACTACCTTGTCGGCCTCGGAAAGCTCGTCCATACCAAGGATGGAGATAATATCCTGCAATTCCTTATAGCGCTGGAGGATAGCCTGTACATCACGGGCTACTTTATAATGCTCTTCGCCCAGTATCTGCGGGTCAAGGATTCTTGAATTGGATTCAAGAGGGTCGATAGCGGGATAGATACCAAGCTCTGCGATAGAACGGCTTAAAACCGTTGTTGCATCAAGGTGAGCGAAAGTTGTTGCGGGCGCGGGGTCGGTAAGGTCATCCGCGGGCACATAAACCGCCTGAACGGAGGTGATAGAACCCGTTTTTGTGGATGTGATACGTTCCTGCAAAGCGCCCATTTCCGTTGCAAGCGTGGGCTGATAACCAACCGCGGAGGGCATACGGCCAAGAAGAGCCGAAACCTCGGAACCCGCCTGAACGAAACGGAAAATATTGTCGATGAACAAAAGCACGTCCTGATTTTCTTTATCACGGAAGTACTCCGCCATTGTAAGACCCGTAAGGGCAATTCTCATTCTTGCTCCGGGCGGCTCGTTCATCTGTCCGAATACAAGTGAAGTTTTGTTGATAACGCCCGATTCCTGCATCTCGTAGTAGAGGTCGTTACCCTCACGGGTACGCTCGCCTACGCCGCTGAAAACGGAGAAACCGCCGTGCTCTGTCGCGATATTTCTGATAAGCTCCATGATAAGCACGGTCTTGCCAACGCCTGCGCCGCCGAAAAGACCGATCTTACCGCCCTTTGAATAGGGGCAGAGAAGGTCGATGGCCTTGATACCCGTTTCAAGCAGTTCGGTCGCATTTGCCTGCTCTGCAAAACCCGGGGCTTTGCGGTGGATAGACCATTTTTCCACGTCCTCGGGAACGGGCTTGTCGTCTATAGGCTCGCCGATAACGTTGAACATACGGCCGAGAGTTTTCTGTCCTACGGGAACGGAAATGGGCGCGCCCGTATCAACGGCGTCCATACCGCGTTTAAGGCCGTCGGTAGAACTCATGGCGATACATTTTACAACGTCGTCGCCAAGGTGCTGTGCTACCTCGGCAACCAGCTTTTTGCCGTTGTTGTCTATTTCTATTGCATTGTTAAGTGCGGGCATATTATCCTTGCTGAACTTGATATCCAGCACGGCACCGATGATCTGTATGACCTTGCCCACATTTTTAGTTTGTGCCATTATAAAATTTCACTTCCTTTAGTTGGAAAATAGTTATATAGTTTTTTAACCCTGTAAAGCGTTGCTTCCGCCTACGATCTCCGTGATCTCCTGTGTGATAGCGCCCTGTCTTACACGGTTGTAAAGCAGATTAAGGTCGTCTATCATTTCGGAGGCGTTTTCGGTCGCGCTGTCCATGGCGGTCATTCGGCTGCTCAGCTCACACGCCGCAGACTCCACCATAGCGCCGTAAAGTATGGTATTTACATACTTTGGGATGATGTAATCCAGCACTTCTTCCTCACCCGGTTCGTAAATGGTGAGTGTAAGGTCTTTATCATCCGTTTTTATGTCCGTAAATTCATCCGCATTCAAAGGCATAAGCTTTATGACCTTCGGCTCGTTGGAGATAGTGGAAATAAATTCGGTATAAGCCAGATAAATTTCGTCCGCCTTGCCCTCGTCGTACATTTTAAGCACCTTTTCGCCGATAAGCCTTGCATCGTCGTAATTCGGTTTTTCGGAGATGCCGCGGTAGCTTTCCGCTATGGATTGATTGCGGTGTTTGAGATAGTCCCTGCCCTTGCCGCCTATCGTCACAAAAGTGACATCGGCATCGGGCGCAGCGTTGAGTGCCGCCTTGCAGACGTTTGTATTATATCCGCCGCAAAGACCTCTGTCGCCCGTGATAACAAGCACGCAGACATTTTTTACCTCACGGCTTTGAAGATAGGGGTGTGAAGCACCGCTGCTGCCGCTCACTATCTGCGCTATCGCACGGCGTGTATATCTGAAAAAGGGCTTCGTTTCCGAAAAGCGGGTCTTGGCCCTTGCCAGTTTGCTGCTCGCAACAAGGTTCATGGCCTTGGTTATCTGCTGAGTGCTGCCGACACTTTTTATCCTGCGTTTTATATCACGCATTGATGCCATAGTATCACCGCCTTACTCAAAATCTTTTTTGAATGTATCGAGAGCCGTTTTGAGTTTTTCCTCGGTCTCGTCGCTGATTACCTTGCTTTCCCTGATATCCGTGAATATCTCGCCGTGATATTTCTCGACAAATTCAAAGAATTCGCGCTCAAAAGCGGCGATCTTTTCAAGCGGGATATCGTCAAGGTACTTGTTTGTTACCGCATAGAGGATAACGACCTCTTTTTCAACTTCAAGCGTCTTGTACTGCGGCTGTTTAAGTATCTCAACGATGCGCTGACCGTGATTGAGTCGGTCAAGCGTATCCTTGTCAAGGTCTGAGCCGAACTGTGAGAAACTTTCAAGCTCACGGTACTGTGCAAGCTCGATACGGATAGGACCTGCTATTTTCTTCATGGCCTTTATCTGCGCCGAACCGCCTACACGGCTTACGGAAAGACCCGCATTGATAGCGGGGCGAACACCCGAGTTGAAAAGCTCACTTTCAAGGAATATCTGACCGTCGGTAATTGAAATTACGTTGGTCGGGATATAAGCCGAAACATCGCCCGCCTGTGTTTCTATTATAGGAAGCGCAGTTATACTGCCGCCGCCGTACTTTTTGTCGATACGTGCGGAACGCTCGAGAAGTCTTGAATGCAAGTAGAAAACGTCGCCGGGGTAAGCTTCACGTCCGGGCGGCCTGCGGAGAAGCAGACTCATTGCACGGTAAGCCACAGCGTGCTTTGAAAGGTCGTCGTAAACGATAAGCACGTCCTTGCCGTTTTCCATAAATTCTTCCGCGATAGCAACACCTGCGTAGGGTGCTATATACTGTAATGTAGAGGACTCGGAAGCCGTAGCGGAAACTACTGTTGTGTAGTCCATAGCGCCGCTGTCCTCAAGGCTTTTAACTATACGCGCTACGGTAGAAGCTTTCTGACCGATAGCAACATAAATACAAAGACAGTCCTTGCCTTTCTGGTTGATTATGGTGTCAATACAGATAGCCGTTTTACCCGTCTGTCTGTCGCCGATAACAAGCTCACGCTGACCGCGGCCGATAGGTACCATGGCGTCGATAGCCTTGATGCCTGTCTGTAAGGGTACGTCTACGGATTTACGTGTGATAACGCCGGGCGCCACACGTTCGATAGGTCTTGAACCCGATGCGGCAATAGGGCCTTTGTCGTCGATAGGCTCGCCAAGTGCGTTTACAACACGGCCTATCATAGCATCGCCTACGGGTACGGATGCGACCTTGCCCGTCAGCTTAACGCTGTCGCCCTCTTTTATGCCCGAATCCGAACCGAGGATAACGACACCGATGTTGTCTTCCTCGAGGTTCTGAGCCATGCCCACAGTACCGTCCGCAAACTCCAGAAGCTCACCGCTCATGGCGTTGTCCAGACCGAATACACGGGCAATACCGTCACCTACCTGTATAACCGTACCAACCTCGGACACATCCAGCTTTGACGAATAACCCTTGATTTGCTCTTTAATGACAGAGCTGATTTCTTCAGGTCTTATGTTCATTGTTGGTAGTCAATCCTTTCTTAGAAATATAGAATTTCTTTCTTATTTTATATTTCTTATTTTAAATTTCCTTTTTATATCCTTGTTTCAAGAAGCTGCTGCTTTATCTCATCAAGGCTGCGCTTTATCGTGTTGTCGATAAGCATACCGCCCATTTTGATGCGCAGTCCGCCGATAAGCGAGGGGTCGATGGAATATTTCACATCCACCTGCTTTTTTGAAGTCTCCTCCAGCTTTTGCTGAAGGCTTTTTATCTGGGGTGCGGTAAGGGGCTTTGCCGAAACTATCTCGGCAGTTGTTATGCCTTTTTTATCGCGTACCTTTTCGATAAAAACTTCCAGTATCTCCAAAAGTGCGGCTTCGCGGTTCTTGCGGAAAGCCACGGAGAAAAGACCGATAATGTCGTCCTCGACCTTGCCTTTAAAGGCATTTGTCAGTACAGCAAGCTTTTCTTCGCCCGATATCTGCGGGTGTTTAAGGATAGTTAAAAATTCTTTGTCGTCCTTTATGGACTCGTATATCAGCGTTATGTCGTCAAAAAACTTGTCAACGCTGTTTTTTTCCAGGGCAATTTCAAAAAGAGCCTCGGCATATCTGCGGGATATCAATTCTGCCATTTAACTCCCTCCAAATCCCTGATGGTCTCTTCGACCAGCTTTTCCTGCTCCGATTCGCTTATCTTTGCAGCAATAAATTTTTCGCTCATAGCAGTCGATACCTTGATTATCTGCTTTTTCACCTCGTCCTGTACCTTTGCCTGCTCGCGTTCTATATCAAGCATAGCGCGTTTTTTGATGGTGTCGGCCTCTTCCTTGGCCTGCGAGATTATCTGCTGGCTGCTTTTGATCGCCGATGCGCGCGCAGTTTCAAGAATATCGCTGCGTTCGGTCTCTATGTCTTCAAGCTTAAGCTCGTACTGCATTTTAAGTGTCTTTGCCTCGTCAAGCATTTTATTTGCCTCGTCTATCTGAGAAGCAATGCGCTCTTTACGGGCATTAAGGAAGTTAAGCACGGGGTTGTACAAAAGCTTCGCAAGTATAAAACACATGATGCAGGTGTTTATAAGCTGCACGACAATACTGAATACGAATTGCGAATCAAGCGTAATTACATATCCTCCGTCCAATATCCTGACCTCCTGTTCGTAAAATGATGTTGTTTTTATTTACAGAAGTATCAGCCCATGAACGGATTGCCCTTTATTACGCCGAAAGGATCGCCGAATAACAGGATAAGTGCGATAACCAGACCGTAGATACCCGTAGACTCCGCAACGGCACAGCCTAAAAGCATGGTCTGTGTGATTGTGCCCTTTGCCTCGGGCTGACGGCCTACAGCCTCGGCACCTTTACCTGCCGCAAAACCCTGGCCGACACCGGGGCCGATACCTGCGATCATAGCTAAACCCGCACCTATAGCGGAGCAGCCCATTACAAATGCTCTTGGGTCGATTGATGAATTGTCCATAATTGTAGTTCCTCCTTGGAAAATATATTTGTTTTAGAATTTGATGCCCTTAATCGGGAATTTTATCCTTAATAAATAACTGGCTAAGCATACAAAAGATGATAGTCTGTAAGATACCCGCAAACACATCAAAGTAAATATGCGCTATTGCAGGCACGACATATCTTGCCGCAGTTGAATAGATCATCGCCATAATGATCATACCGCCTAAAATATTGCCGAAAAGACGGAAGCTAAGCGAAATAGGCGTTGCCAGTTCGCTTATGATATTTATAGGCAAAAGAATGGGGATAGGCTCAAGATAACCTTTGAAATAGCCTGCTTTGCCCTTTGTGATGCCCATAAAATGTATCAGGAAAAAGGTGGTCAGCGTTATCGCAGCCGTTGTGGCAAGGTCTGCCGTAGGCGGTCTGAAACCGAGCAAACCGCTCAGGTTTGATATGAGTATAAACATAAATACGCCAAAAAACCATTTGCCAAAATAGGCATACTTTTCGCCCATGTTGCTGCGTGTAAAGTTGTCCATTGCCTCTACCAGCATTTCAATGATATTCTGTCCGCCCTTTGGTACCTGGGTATATTTTTTAAGCTTTGCCCTTACGCACAGCGCAAAGATAAAAAGCACTATCATAAAAAACCAGGTCGTGACCATTGTCTTTGTAATATAGCAGGTGTGCCCCATAAACGGCACTTCCTTGTAAACGCTTATATTAAAATCAAGGCCGTCTTTTGCGGGTGCGGCAGTATCATAGCCCACCAGTCCGGGAATAATGGTTATCTTGTCCAGCATACAAGATCTCAGCAAAATCTCTCCTCCTTTCCGGAAAAATGAAACCTAATCGTTTTTGCGGCTTAAAAGGTTTTGTATATGCACCGCGGGCGCAACGGGCAAAAGCCCTATTATAAAGCCCAAAAGGTCGATATACTTCACCTTTGCCGCAATAATTGCGACAACGGTTATGACTGCCATACGCAAAAAATATTGCAGCCTTATATAGTTCTGTGCATCGGCGGGCGCCATATCCACAGATTTATTCAGCGCCTTTTCAAGCAGCAGAAATCTTGCCGCCGAAAGCGCCGTACCGAGTATTATGCCAAAAGCGTAATACAGCGGTTTGCTTATAAAAAACACACCTATACCGAGGGCTATGGCCTCCAGTATCAGCATGATCTTTACCGTTTGTTTGGAAATATCAGACATACATTAGTTCCTTTATTTTTTCTTTTTGTAGTAAAGAGGGTCGTCGCCGTCCTTGAAAAACTCCCTCGTCATCATATACACGCTGCGGAAACCCGCCGCAACGCCAAGTATTATGCCGACAGTCATTATCCACGGCGAAGTGCCCAGATGCCTGTCCAGAAAGACACCGACAAAAAGGCAGATGAGTATGGGCACAAGCATAGACACCCCAAGCTGTGTTATAAGCCCAAGCACTTTTGCTATATCTTTCACCCTTACTCCCCCTTGAAAAGCCGCCAAAATTTATGACGGTCACAGTCCTATGCTAATTATATATCATCTTGTTAAAAAAATCCATAGTTTTTTTATAATTTTTATAAAAAAAGTTTGACAAAATTTTTTTAATTGTGCATTTATAATAAAAAAATAATAAAACGTATTATATCTTAACAATTTATTATGTCTTTTTCGGCGGTGCGCTTATACGTAAAAAGACTGCCGTTCACGACAGTCCTTTATCATCGGTTTTTATTTTCTTTTTGCAAAAACTAAGCTCTATCCATGCAAAAAGTGCAAAATACGTTGCTCCGAGGTTTCTGAACGCCAGGTATTCATGCACGCCCGTGTGGTTTTTTGTAAAAAAGAACCAGCAAAACGGCAGAAGCCCCGCAAGCAGAAAAAGCCCGAGACTCGCGGCGGCTTTCTTATCCGTGCGGTCTCTCGGCACACCCGCCAAAGCCGCACAGACAAACAGAATACATATCACGTTCATATAATCCGTCTGTACGCTTGAAAACATCAGCCCGAGCGACTCTATAACATCGGCAAAGCCAAAGCCGCCGTTCACCCTTGTATCCACATTGACCGCCGCATCTTTTATCGCCCCCGGGTCAAGAACAACAGCGGTTATAAGCCATTTCATCGCCCACATGCCGACATAGCCGACAGCCCATGCAAGCAGGCAGAAAAAGCATTTTTTTATAACATCCGCTTTTTTGTCTTTCCTATACAGTTCGCAGACCGTAAGCACGGCAAGCACACCCGGTGCAAGCACGGGATAGGTCAAAAGGTCGAAATACGCGGTCGCTATGCCCGCAAACAGATATACCTTCCAAAAATCTTCCTCTTTTGCGAAGCAAAAAGCAATGACAGAAACCAAAGTTATATAGACCATAGAGGAATATTGCAGGCATTGGTACAATGCGGGAAGATACAGCGCAGCCGCCGCTCCCAAAAAAGCCGCCCACGGCCCTTTCTTTTTTCGCACGGCAAGGCACGCCGCCGCAAGCAGCACTGTCTGTACCGCCAGATTTATATATCTTATATGCAAATATGTGAAAAATTGCAGCAGGACTATCGTAAATATCTGATAGCCGTGCCAGTATCTCTCATAATTTTCGTTTTCATAGCCCGACTCCCCGAAAAAATAATAGTAGCAGGCGCCGACAGGCGTAACGGCGGGGTCGGTGCTTTTCAGCATAGTTCCCGCAAGAGCCGCTTTATAAAAGGGCTCGCCCTCGTTTCTTACAAAACTTTCCATAAGGATTATACAGTCGGTATAGTTATCCAAAAGACTTACCAGCGGATAAGACGGAGCCGATTCGTAAACAGAGCCCTCATAGGCAAAGACATACACAGCGCCCGCCGAATTTTTTTTGATATTTTCGGTCGGCAGCAGGTATACCGCACATAAAAGCAGTACGCCGACAAGCGCCGAGATAACAACAGCCGACAGGGCAAACAAAGCTTTTTTCAAATATTCTTTCACTTTTTTACCTCCGCCTTTTATGCAAGCAGTTCAAGCGGGTCGAGCGGTCTGTTGTCCACCCTTATCTCAAAATGCAGATGATTGCCCGTAGAGTCGCCCGTACTGCCCACAAGTGACAAAAGCTGACCCTGGTGGACTTTCTGCCCCGGATAGACGATGACTGCGGAGTTGTGCGCATAGACGGTCTTAAACCCGTTTTTGTGGTCGATAACGACCCAGTTGCCGTAGCCGCCGCTGTTCCAGCCCGCCTGGGCAACTATACCGCCGTCAGCCGCATAAACGGGAGTCCCAGCAGGTGCGGCGATATCTATGCCGAAATGTCTGCCGCTGCCATAGTCACGGTTGCCGAAAGGCGAGGAAAAATAGGCGCTTTCGTGTATGGGATAGCGAAAATTGCCCACAGCCTCGTTCACATCGGCGCTGCTTTCAAGCACGCCGACTTCTATTTTTCTCGGTACGGCCTCGACCTGAATGACATCATGCTCGGGGTCGGGCTCTCTGCGCACTTCTATGCCGTTTTCGTAATAGACTTTGTACGCCGCAAGCTTCTTGCCCTCGCTGCCCTCGGAAATGACATGTTTGTAGGTCTTGTACTGTTTAAGGTTTTCTATCTCTTCCTCAGGTATGGGGATAATTTCTTCCTCGGTCTCGCGCATAACCGTGCTTATGCCGTAAACGGGCACCTGTGTTGTGACCGTCACTTTCTGACCTATCTGCAAAAGTGTTTTGTTGCTCTCGGTTATATCGGGGTTTATGGCAAGCAGTTCTTCTTCTTTAAGGCCGAATTTTGTTGCTATGCCGTTAAAACTGTCGCCCGCTTTTACCACATAGTCATAAGTGGCTTCCTCTGTCTGCGTCAGAAAATCATAGGCCTGCACCGTGCTTAAAACCAGTTCGTCATCGGCATAGAACGGCTCGACCGTTATCTCGTCCGTAAATTCCACGCCGATAACGTCGTCCTTGCTGTCCGCCGACACATCGGGGGTATACTTTGCAAGCACATCGTCAAGCACCTGCTGTGCCGCCGCCGTACTGCTTAAGATCAGTTCACGCTTGCCGTTTATCATTATTGCGCCGCACTCGCCTTTTACGGTCAGCACGTCACAAAGGTTGGCAATGACCACATCCACATTGGCGGATATGCTCTTTTTTGCCGCATGGGAGGGTTTAAGCTCCACTTTTTCGTTTATTTCCACATTTTTGCCGTAGCGTTCCTTTAATTTAGCCTGCAAAAGCAGATTAAACTCGTCCGAGGTCATATTTTTGGCGCGGATAAAGGCAAAATTTCTGCCGTCCACGGTTATGGCGCGCGTATCGGTAAAAAGCACGGGTTTGACATATACAAAGGCCGCCGCCGCGATTATTAGCAGCAGGACAAGCGAAAGCAAATGCTGCCCGCCGTTTTTCTTTTGTTTTTTTGTATCTTTCATTGGTATTCCTCTTTTTAAAAAGTACAGAAAATATTTTATCACAAAAGCATTATTTTTTCAAGATGCCCGAAGCTAAAATTTATCGCATAAAACGAACTTGGTTTTGTAAATGATTTCAAAGCCGCATTTATCCGAAAAGTATATTTGTAAGTTCGGCTTTTGTCTCATCGTCGGTAAAAGCCGCTTCAACTGCGTTTTCAAGCAGTATTCTCTCCTGTTTTTCACTCAGGCCGAAAGTCTTTTCCATGTATTTGTACTCCGCCGCAATGGTCGTGCGTTCTATGGCGGGGTCGTCTGTGTTGAGCGTGACTTTTAAGCCCATGTTCATATAGTCCATAAAAGGATACGCCGACATATCTTCAACAGCGTGTGTCTGACGGTTGCTGGTGGGGCACATTTCAAGCGGAACAGCCCTGTCTTTCAGCATTTTTAAGACTTCCCCGTCCTCGAAGCTGCGCACGCCGTGGCCTATTCTTGCCGCGCCGTACTCCAGCGCAAGTCTTACGCTTTCCGCGCCGTCGGCCTCGCCCGCATGGATAGTGAATGGAATGCCGTATTCCCGCGCCTTTGCAAAAAGGCCGCGGTATTTTGAGGTCGGGAAAAGCCCCTCCGCACCCGCAAGGTCGAGAGCAACAACTCCGCCGTCTTTTACAAGGTATTTCTTCGCAAGCTCCACAGTCTCGAGATTGGCCGCATCATTGCCCTCGCCGCGCATACAGCAAAGGAGGATATTTCCCCTGCCCTTTGACTTTTTCAGCCCGTCAATAACAGCCAAAACGGCGTCTTCTTGGGTCATGCCGTTTTGTGTGTGAAGCTGCGGTGCAAAACGTATCTCGGCATAGATAACACCATTTGAGCATGCATCGTCCAAAACAAGACGTGCAGCCTCGCTCAAAGTCTCTTTTGTCTGTAAAAGCGAAAGCGGCAAGGCGAAACACTCCAGAAATTCGTTAAGGTCGGCACAGTCCTCCGAGACCGAAAGCCGTTTTTCAAGCGCTTCGCCATGCGGCAGGTCTATCCCGCAAAAAGCCGCCAGTTTACACGCAATATCGGGTGTTATAGCCCCGTCAAGGTGCAAGTGCAGGTCGATATATTTGTCCATAATAACCCTCCTGTCTTATGATATTATATTCAAATTGGAATTTGTCGGGGATATAATGGCATACGAAGTCGGGCTTTTAAGAAAGCCCTCCACCCCTCAGTCGCAGCAAGCTGCGCCAGCTCCCCTTGCAGTGGAGCTTGTGTCGGAGCGCAGGTTTCTTGAATGCTTGTTGGGCAAGATTCTCGGCTTTCGACAGCGTTGTG
>JAEEGL013411086.1_pt1 | contig 11938 bp, 13 predicted proteins | sample 9134231 | NCBI WGS metagenome assembly JAEEGL01 (sample SAMN16246548, study PRJNA631951) | gut metagenome | biome: gut microbiome; feature: rumen; material: fiber-attached | host: Bos | place: Iran: Karaj | collected 2018-10 | reverse complement strand
TGGGCATCGACCCCGGCAGGCTCCACTTCCTGCTGATGCAGCTGGTGAACCTTATGCGGGACGGGGAGACCGTGCGCATCTCCAAGCGCACCGGCCGGGCCATCGCCCTGGCGGACCTGCTGGACGAGATCCCCCGGGACGCAGTCCGCTTCTTCTTCAACGCCAAGCCGGACACCCACCTGGATTTCGATATGGACCTGGCCATCCGCAGGGACAGCGAAAACCCGGTGTACTACGTGCAGTATGCCCACGCCCGCATCTGCTCCCTCGTCGCGGCCCTGGCCGCCGAGGGGCATCCGGTGCCCTCCGCCGCGTCGGTGGACTTCTCCTTCCTGGAGGGAGAGACGGAGCAGGCCCTCATCAAGCAGCTGAGCCTTCTGCCCGAGGAGGTGCGTCTGGCCGCCCTGAACTACGATCCCAGCCGCATCAATCGCTACCTCACGGAGCTGGCGGGACGCTTCCACCGCTTCTATACCGCCTGCCGCATCAAGGGCGCGGAGCCCGGCGTGCTGGAGGCGCGGCTGAAGCTGGCCGACAGCGTCCGCGCCGTGCTGGCCATCGCCCTGGGCATCATCGGCGTCTCCGCCCCGGAGAAAATGTGATCCGAAGCTTCCGCGAAAATAACGACAGTCCCGGCGGCCTGATTTGCGCCGACCTTCGCCGGCGTCCCAGGCGGGCGTAAGATCCAAAGGTCAACGGGACGGCATTCAGGAAAAGAAGAGTCGTGTGAAGATCCCCGCGCACAGGAACGCCGTGAGGTCGGCGGCCAGTGCCGCGGGGATCGCGTGTCTCGTGCGCCGGACGCCTGCCGCGCCGAAATAGACGGAGACCACGTAAAAGGTGGTCTCCGTGCCGCCCAGAAGCACCGCCGCCGTCCGCCCCGCGAGGGAGTCCGCGCCGCAGCGCTCCATGAGCTCTGCGCCTGCAGCCAGGGCCGCGCTGCCGCTGAGGGGACGCAGGAGCAGCAGAGCGCCGATCTCCGGGGGCAGGCCCAGCTTCCCCAGAAGGGGGGCCAACAGGGCCGTGAAGGCCTCCAGCGCTCCGGAGGCCCGGAGCATCCACACCGCCGTCAGGGTGGCCCCCAGGGGCGGGAAGATGCGGTACAGGACGCCCAGCCCTTCCCGGAAGCCCTCCGTCAGACTCTCGTACAGGCCGCCTCCCCGGAGCAGCACCGGCAGGGCAGCCAGGAGCAGCAGGAGCGGCAGGAGAAGCCCCTTCAACGGCCCGGCCTCCGCAGCAGCCGTTCCGCCGCAAGACCCGCCGCGGCGGAGCAGAGGCTCGTGAGCCACACCGCCGGAAGGATATCGAAGGGCTGTGCCGCCCCCGCCGCTCCCCGCAGGGCGCAGACTGCGGCCGGGATGAGCTGGATGGAGGCGCTGTTGAGCACTGTGAGTCGGCAGAGACTGTCCGAAGCCGTGTTCCCCCGGGCCAGGGCCTTCGCCGCCCGGATGCCCGCCGGGGTGGCGGCGTTCCCCAGGCCCAGCAGGTTGGCGCTCATGTTCTCCGCAAGAGCGGCCAGGGCAGCCGGGTCCTCCCGGGCCTCCGGGTAAAGCCGCAGCAGCAGCGGCCGCAGCAGCCGTCCCAGGACCGCCGCCGCGCCTCCTTTTTCCAGCAGCTTCAGAACGCCGGACCAGAGGCAGAGCGCCCCGCAGAGCTTCAGACAGAGCTCCGCCGCCGCTCCCGCCCCCTCCAGCGCCGCGGCGGAGACCGCCGCCGTCCGCCCGTTCAGGAGCCCGAAGACCAGGGAAACGAGGATCAGCCCCATCCAAATCAGGTCCATCATGCTTTCCCACCTCCGTTTTCAGGCTATGCCTGTCCCTCCGGTGTGAGAACGCGGAGACAAAATTCGATAAATATTCGCAAATTTTCACATTTTTTGCCTTGACTATAGAGATAGCTAAGGGTATAATAACGTAACTTTTCCGTCATGTACAACAACGTGGAGGACTCAGAAAGGTGAAGACTACCGGTATCGTCAGACAAATGGACAGCCTCGGCCGCATCGTTTTGCCAATTGAACTTCGGCGGACGCTGGACATCGCACAGAAGGATTCTCTGGAGATATACGTGGAGGGCAATCAGATCATTCTGAAGAAATATGAGCCCACCTGCGTGTTCTGTGAGAATACCGAAAACATCATTACCTTCAGGGGTAAGAACGTCTGTCCCAACTGCCTGAAGGAGCTGAAAGCAGTTAAAGACTGACCATGAGGAGCGCCTCCCGGCGCGTACGGAGAGGGGCCGCATGTTGCCGAGAGGCAAATGCGGCTCTTTTGTTTGCATATTTTCCCGTTTATTTTGAGTATCCCCGGAGGGGGGATAGACCTGCCGTTTCCGGGGCGGGGACGGGACGGACAAAAACGATCCAAAGACGGAACGGGCAAAAACAGCCGGCGGAGATTGCAATTCCCGGCGTTTTATGCTATGCTAATACATTAGACAGGATGGATCACGTACGGGAAAGGGAATTGCTGCGGGATGTCAGAAGGAAGATACGTCGTCGCATTGGATATGGAGTGGAACCAGCCCGTGCCCTGGAAGAAGTATCCCCAGGTGCCGAAGGCCATGCTCCCCGGCGAGATCATTCAGATCGGCGCCGTGAAGCTGGACCCCGCGGGCCTGGAGGTGGATTCCCTGCGCCTCAGCGTCCGCCCCCGGTACTTCCGGCAGGTGCACTGGAAGGTGAAGAAGCTCACCCGGCTCAGCGAAGAGGAGATGATGCAGGGCATGCCCTTCCCGGAGGCGGCGGAGCGGCTGGGCGACTGGCTCCTGTCCACGGGCGCGGATTTCGACATCTTTGCCTGGGGCGGGGAGGACGAGCGCATCCTCACCGCCAACCTGGAGGCCTGGGGCCTGAATCCGTCCTGGCTGCCCGAGAACATCTACGACGCCCGGTTTATTTACGACAGCTTTCTGGGCCGGGACGGGGTGAGCACCTCCCTCACGGACGCCGCCGCCGAGCTGGGTGAGACCCTGGAGCTGGACCAGCACGACAGCCTGAACGACGCCCGCTATCTCGCCGCCATCTGCCGCAGGACGGACCTGGTCCGGGGCATGGCGGAATACGAGGAGCTGGGCCCGGCCCCCGCGCCGGGGGAACCCCTGCAGCGCCTTCGTCTGGGAGGCTTCGCCGAGCAGGCCGACATACTGAAAAACCGGGAGCTGCGGAGCTTCGTCTGTCCCGTCTGCGGGGCCGCCCTGTTCAGCCGGGAGTGGGTGCCCCAAAACAAGGACCGGCAGATCGCCCTCACCGCCTGTCCCCAGAAGCACCGGAGCCTGAGCCGCATCCACTGGAAGCCCCGGCCCGACGGGACCTACAGCGTCCTGCGCACCGTCTACGCGGCGGACGACGAGGCGGCGGACTTCTACAAGAAGCGGCTGCAGCGCTATCTCAGCGCCCAGAAGCACGCGAAGAAGGCCAAGGCTGCCGCCGAGGCCAAAGCGGCGGGGGAGAAGCCTCCGAAAACAGAATAGAGAAAACACGCCGCCCGCGGAGGGAGCTTCCTCCGCGGGCGGCGCATATTCGCTTACCTTCGGTATTCGAATTCCCAGTTGTACAGGGCGACGGTATCCCCCTCCCGCACGCCCAGGTCCTCCAGCCGGTCGAAGACGCCCGCCTCCCGGAGGCGGCGGTCGAAATAGGCGCGCCCCTCGCTGTCCGAGAGGTTCACCCGGGCCAGCAGCCGCTCCAGCCAGGGCCCCTCCACGCTCCACAGGTCCGCGTCCTGCCGCCGGACGGTGAGATCCTCGGGAGAGGCGGGCAGGTCCTCCGGCTCCACGTATTCCTCCTCGAACACGGGGATGGGGGGCAGCTTCCGGAGCTCCGCGGCGGCGGCCAGAGTCAGGGCCCGCAGACCCTCCCCGGTGGCGGCGGAGATCTCATAGAGGGGAAGCCCCAGGGAAGAGATATATTCCCGAAAGCGCGCAAGGGCCTCTCCGTCGGGGGCCAGGTCCGTCTTGTTGGCGGCCACCAGCTGGGGCCGGTCCGCCAGGGGCAGGGAATACTGCCGCAGCTCCTCGTTGATGGCCTTGTAATCCTCCACGGGATCCCGCCCCTCGCTCCCGGAGGCGTCCACCACGTGGATGAGCAGGCGGCAGCGCTCGATGTGCCGCAGGAAATCGTGGCCCAGGCCCGCGCCCTCGGCGGCCCCCTCGATGATGCCGGGGATGTCCGCCATGACGAAGCTCTCCCCCTCGGCGGCCCAGACCACCCCCAGATTGGGATAGAGGGTGGTGAAATGGTAGTCCGCGATTTTGGGATGGGCCCGGGAGACGGCGGCCAGCAGGGTGCTCTTGCCCACGTTGGGGAAGCCCACCAGGCCCACGTCTGCCAGGAGCTTCAGCTCCAGCACCACCTCCCGCTTCTGCCCCTCCGTGCCTGGCTTGGCAAAGCGAGGGGCCTGCCGCGTGGGGGTGGCGAAATGCTTGTTGCCCCAGCCGCCCCGGCCGCCTCTGGCCAGGACGAAGGGCTGCCGGTCGGACATATCGTGGATCACGGCGCCGGTGGCCTTATCCCGCACCACGGTACCCAGGGGGACGCGGATGACGAGATCGGCTCCGTCCCTGCCGCTTTTCAGCGCGCCCTGTCCGTCCCCGCCGTTGGGGGCCGTATATTTGCGCTTGTAGCGGAAGTCCATGAGGGTGGACATGTTTTCGTCCCCCAGCAGCACGATGCTGCCGCCCCGGCCCCCGTCGCCCCCGTCGGGGCCGCCGGCGGCCACGTATTTTTCCCGGTGAAAGGCCACCGCCCCGTTGCCGCCCTTCCCGGCGGCTACGGTGATGGTCACTTTATCCACAAACATAGCTGCTCCTTTTCATGAAAAAGGACTGTCTCCGGCGGAGACAGTCCTTCTTTCCTTCAGGCTCACTCGGTGATCTCGGGGACCTCGTACACGGAGACCTGCTTGCGGTCCCGGCCCAGGCGCTCGTAGCGCACGATGCCGTCCTTCAGGGCGAAGAGGTTGTAGTTGCTGCCCAGCCCCACATTGGTGCCCGGATGGATCTTCGTGCCGCACTGGGTATAGAGGATGTTGCCGGCGAGGACGAACTGACCGTCGGCCCGCTTGGCGCCAAGACGCTTGGACTTGCTGTCCCGCCCGTTCTTGGTGGAGCCCATTCCTTTTTTATGTGCCATGGTTCCTCCTCCTTCTCAGCCGACCGTGATGGCGTCGATCTGGACCTGGGTATAGGGCTGGCGATGGCCCTGACGCCGACGGTAATTCTTCTTGGGCTTGTACTTGAAGATGCGAAGCTTTTTGCCCTTCCCGTTTTTGACGACCTTGGCGGTAACGGTGGCGCCGGCCACGGTGGGGGTGCCGATGATGGGATCGGCCTCGTCGCTCACCACGGCCAGAACCTGGTCGAAGGTGACGGTGTCGCCGGCCTCTGCAGGCAGCTTTTCGATGAAGAGGAGGTCGCCCTCCGCCACCCGATACTGCTTGCCGCCGGTCACGATAACAGCGTGCTGCAAGGTGATGATCTCCTTGTCCTTAGTCTCGCTCTCGTAGGTGCGGGGAAGCCCCGGCTTTGGGTACCCATTCAAAGCGGCTTAGAGACTATATCATTCCGATAAAAGCCTGTCAAGGCTTTTTTTCGCTTTCCCGCTCTTTCTCCGCCTTTGCCGCCATCCGCCGGTTTCGGAAGCGGTAGATCACCCGGGCGGAGCGGTCCTCCTCCTGGGGCTCGGTGGAGAAGATGTGGATGGGGATGTTGGGGTCGTTGTTCAGATTCACCAGGATGGCGGCGCCGATGGGCAGGCCGAAGAGCCCCCAGATCCCGAACAGACTGCTGCCCACGAACATGCAGGCCAGGGTGACCAGAGGGGGAAGTCCCACCTGCTTGCCTACCACCTTGGGCTCCAGGAACTGCCGGACCACGATGACCACCACGTACAGCAGCACCAGGCCCAGGGCCTGCAGCAGCTTCCCCTGCAGCAGGGAGATGCCGGCCCAGGGGATCAGGATCATCCCGGCCCCCACGATGGGGAAGATGTCGAAGACGGCAATGAGGATGGCGCTGAGCACAGGGCGCCGGACGCCGATGACGAAGAGGCCCAGGGCAATTTCCACGAAGGTGATGAGCATGACGAGGAAGTAGCTGCCCCCGAATTTCAGAAGGATGCTCCGGAAGCTGTGCACCACATAGCCCGCCGTCTCGGTGAATTTCTTCGGCAGGTTCCGTCCGAGGAAGGCCTTCATGCTGTCGAAGGAGACGGCGGTGAAGATGGTGGCGATGATGGCGATGAGGGCGGAGATGAGAAAGGAGGGAATGCCGGTGACAAAGCCGGTGATCCTTCCGACGGCGGAGACGGAGAAGCTGGTGACCGCGCCGCCCGCGGAGGAGATGATCTCCGGCAGCACCCGGTTCACCAGGTCCACCACGCTGGGGTCGAAGCGCTCCGCCAGGTCCTGGGCGTCGACGTACAGATTCCGGAGACCGGGCTCAATGGCCTGGGTGTAGAGGGCGGGGAGCCGCCCCAGGTATTCCGCCATGGCAGTGAGAAGCCGCAGCAGCAGAAGCAGGGCCAGGCTGCCGATAATCAGATAGAAGATCAGCACCGTGGCCACCGCCAGGGCGGAGGCCAGCTTCGGCTGCCGGGAAAGCTTCCGCCGGTACAGCCTGCAGAGAGGCCGCAGCAGCCAGGCTACCAGCAGGGCGATGACAAAGGGCAGCAGCAGGTTCAGGAGATAGCGGAGAATGACGTAGGCAATGGCGGCGATGATGGCCCAGTAGGCGATGTTGACGAGGAATTGCCGCCGCTTGTCCAGGGTTTCCATTGGCGCACCTCCTTGTAGTGGGATTCCGGGGGATCAGAAGGGCAGAATGCCCAGATGCTCCAGCAGGATCTTCAGGCCCAGGAGGATCAGGATGACGCCGCCGGCGGTCTCCGCCCCCCGGCGCCAGCGGGCCCCGAAGAGGCTGCCCGCCTTCACCCCGGCCATACTGAGCAGGAAGGTGATCCCGCCGATGAAGCTTACGGCGGGGAGGATCCGCACCCGGAGGAAGGCAAAGGTGATGCCCACCGCCAGGGCGTCGATGCTGGTGGCCACGGCCAGGGGGAGCATGACCTTCGCCCGGAGGGAGGCTTCGTCCGCTCCGGCCTCCTCTCCTCCCCGCCAGGCCTCCCGCAGCATGTTGAAGCCGATGCCGCCCAGCAGCAGGAAGGCGATCCAGTGATCCACGCTGACGATGTACTTTTCAAAGCGGGCCCCCAGGAACCAGCCGATGAGGGGCATCAGGGCCTGAAAGACCCCGAACCAGGCGCCGGGGATCAGCATCTCCCTGGCCCCCGCCTTTCCCAGGGCCAGGCCCTTGCAGACCGCCACGGCAAAGGCGTCCATACTGAGGCCCACTGCCAGAATGATCAGTTCCGGAAAACTCAAGGCTTCCTCTCCTCCGTTTTCGGCATCCGGGTCCAGACCCCGCTGTACAGGATGTTCCGCTGGATGTCCGCGTCCCGCAGAAGGGGCAGCTTTTCCCAGCTCTCGACGCAGTCGGCCATCAGGGCGGTGAGAATCTCCCGGATGTCCTCCTCGCCGGAGCCGGTCTCCGCCATGGCCTGCAGGGGGTTGTACAGCCCCCTGCGCCGGTCCCGCTCCCGGTCCGCCAGAGCGTCCAGCAGGTAGACGAAGCGGCCCAGGCTCTGCCCCAGCTTCCGCAGCAGAGGGGACCAGCGGTCCTCCCGCCATAGGAAGAGCCCCGCCATCAGCTCGCCGAAGGCGTCGGCTCCCGGCGCCGGGTCCGGCTCCCGCCGCTGCTCGATCTCCCGCAGCCGGGCGAGGGAATCCAGAATGATCTCCCTCTGCCGGGGGTTCCGCTCCGCCGCGCGGGCTGCGCCCTTTTCCAGCAGCTTCGCCTCCCCCAGGGCCAGGAGCCGGCCCTCGTCCTGCCAGTGGTCCAGGGCGCTGAGGCGCCCCAGCAGCACGTTCATGTCGGCGGCATAGGCCGTGACCTCGCTCTCCCAGCTGCGGCGCTTCCGGAGGGGGTGCACGGGACAGGGCCCCGCCGCCGTCCGTTCCGGCGGCTCATAGAGGGCGTTCAGGGTCAGGGTCAGAAACACCATGTCGTAGGTGAGGCTCAGACGGCAGCCCTGGCCGCAGCGGCGGCCGATGCAGCGGCAGAGGCCGCAGTAGCAGGCCCGGTAGCGTTCCTTCTGCGCCGGGTCCAGGGTGTTCACATTGGCGATCACATATCCAAACATAGGTCATTTTACCATGCCTGTCAAGGCCGCGCCAGTCGGAAACGGGCCGGAAGAAACAGAAAACGTTCATTTCCTCGCATACTTGTTTTTTTCGCCGCACTTTGATAAACTGAGACGGAGAGCGAGGCATACGGGCAAAACGGTCAGGAGAGAAGAATGGAATATCTCAGCAGGAAGAAAAAAATACAGGCGATCCTCGCCAGCGGGGCTTATTTCCTGCTGTTTGTGCTGGGCATTGTCCTGGTCCGGCTCCGGGGACTGTCTCCGCTGCGGCCGGTGTATATCGTGAACATCGGCGTGGATCTCTTCGGCTTGCTGATGGGCTGTGTCCTGTTCATCTGCGGCTTCATCGACGTGCAGAAGACCGGGAAGGACCAGCGCAACTTCGTCCTTCTGCTGAACGTGACCATCCTGGGCCTGTTTACGGACCTGATCGCTTGGCTCGTGGACGGGGTGCCGGGCCTGCGGATATGGAACCTCGTGGACAACACCCTGTACTACATGTGCATGCCGATGGCGGCATACGCCTTCTGGCTTTATGTGACCGGGAACCTTCGCTCGGAGACCGGCATCGACCGGATCATCGACCGGATCATGCGCTGGCTGCTCCTAGGCGCCCTGCTGGTCAGAGTAGTCAATCTGTTCACGGGGATCTACTTCACCGTGGATGCGGAGGGCGTGTATCATCGGAACGGGCTGTATCCGCTCTCCATGGTCTATGCCTACCTGACCACCATCGCCGCCTGCATCATCATCCTGATCCGCCGGAAAAAGCTGCAGCCCCACCAGTTCGTGGTGCTGATGATCTATGTGGCGGCTCCCCTGGCGGTGGGGATCCTGACCACTGCCGTCTACGGCCTTTCCATCAGCTACGGCGTGGTGATGATCGTGCTGCTGCTGATGTACTGCGCAGTGAACATCGACCAGAGCCGGGAAAAGGTGGCGGCGGACCGGGAGATGAGAATGGCCACCCAGATCCAGGAGGGCATGCTGCCCAGCATCTTCCCGGCGTTCCCGGACCGAACGGAATTTGATGTGTTTGCCAGCATGGACCCCGCCAGGGAGGTGGGCGGCGACTTTTACGATTTCTTCCTCGTCGACGACGATCACCTCTGCATGGTCATGGCGGACGTTTCCGGCAAGGGGATCCCCGCGGCGCTGTTCATGATGGCCAGCAAGATCATCCTGGCCAACAACGCCAAGATGGGCAAATCCCCGGCGGCGGTCCTGGAGGCCACCAACGAGGCCATATGCGCCAACAACCGGATGGAGCTCTTCGTCACGGTCTGGCTGGGCATCCTGGAGATCTCCACCGGAAAGTTGACGGCGGCCAACGCCGGTCACGAGTACCCGGTGCTCAAGCGCCCGGGGGGCGACTTCGCGCTGGTGAAGGACCGGCACGGCTTTGTCGTCGGCGGCATGGAGGGCGTGCACTACCGGAACTATGAGCTGGTGCTGGAGCCGGGATCGAAGCTGTTCCTCTATACCGACGGCGTGCCGGAGGCCAGCAACGCAGGAAACGAGCTCTTCGGTACGGAGCGGATGCTGGCGGCGCTGAACGAAATGCCGGACGCCGGGCCGGAGCAGATGCTGAAGGGTGTGCGCTCCGCTGTGGACGCCTTTGTGGAGGAGGCCGAGCAGTTCGACGACCTGACCATGCTGGGCTTCAGCTACTTCGGCCCGAACCCCGCGGAAGGCAAGGCCGGGGAATGACCGATCCTGCGCGGGCGAGACCCGCGGAGCGGCCGGCTTCCGCTGAAAAGGGCCGTGGCCGCTGAGAAAGCTGATATAGAAAGAAGGCTGTGAAGTCCGGGCGGGGTTCCCTGCCTTTTCTTCACAGCCTTTTTGAAAGCAGCCGTTACGCCTGGGGCTTGATCATGATGGTGAGCATCTGGGCGGTTTCGCAGCCGGTGTTGAGGCAGCCCCGCTTGGTGCCCTTGCCGAAATGGGCAGAGTCGCCGGCGTGAAGGACGTACTTGGTGGGCACGTCGTTGTCGTCGTACAGCTCCACGGTCATCTCGCCGGAGATGATGTAGTAGATCATCTCGAACTTGGAGGGGGACGCGGTGGCGCCGCCGCCGGGGAGGAAGTGGCTCAGGCCGTTGACGATGGTGCCCTCGTTCACGTCCCCGGGATTGTGGAGCCGGGTGGTGAGAACGTCGAAATGGCCGGGGGCCTCGTACTTGGTGGCCTCGTTCCGCATGGTGACTTTATAGCTCATGATCTGCGCTTCCTTTCCTTATTAAATGCTTTCTATATCATAGCACGGTCATCCGTCCAGTTCAAGACACAGTTTTTCGTAATCCTCGGGATTGTTCACGTTCCGGAGCAGGCGGCTGTCCTCGCCTTCCCCCAGCTCCCGGAGGCTGACCTCCCGGAGGGAAGCCCGGGAGAGCAGAGACGCCATGCTACGCCGCCCGGCCTTCAGCAGCTCCTCCGCGCCCGGAAGGAGGCTGCGCCGGTAAAAGCCGAAGAGGGGCTCCCAGCGCCCGTCCGCGTCGGTGAGGACGCAGGCCTCCTTCTCCCCGCAGAGGGAGCTGAGCCGGAGGGCCTGCTCCGGGGAGGAGAAGGGCATGTCCGCCCCGGTGAGGAACACGTCGTCCCCGGAGGCGAGGAGCCCCGCGTGAAGCCCCGCCAGGGGCCCCGCGCCGGGAAAAACGTCGAAAACCCGCCGGTCTCCCAGCTCCGGATAGCGCTCCGGCCCGGAGACGCTGACCAGCACCCGGGGAAAAACCTCTCCGTAGCGCCGCACCGCCCGGTCCAGCAGCCGCTCGCCGGACAGAGGGAGGAGCAGCTTGTCCCTGCCCATGCGCCGGCTCTGCCCTCCGGCCAGGATCACCACCGTCATGCCTTTGCGCCTCCTTTGCCGCATTTTTCCTTTCATTTATAGCATTTTGACGATTTTTTCGCAAGTCTCCGGGCGGAAATTTAGGTTGCATTCCGCGTCGGGCTATGGTAGACTAAATGAGTTAGTATGTCAAATTGTGTCCCTATATACCGGCAAAACAGAAAGGAGTCGAGAGACAAACATGGTATTGTCTGAAAAGTACCAGCTCATCCAAAAGCTCGCCAGGGATTTCTGCGAGGCTGAGATTCCGTCCGAACTGCAGGACGAGATCGATCGCACCGGCAATTATCCGCAGGAACTGATCCGGAAGTTCGCTGACTACGGCTTCTGGGGCATCAAGGCCCCCAAGGAGTACGGCGGCCAGGGCGGCGACACCCTCGCCTACGTGCTGACCATCGAGCAGATCGCCCGGGTCAGCATGGTTTCCTCCATCTACGTCAGCGGCGCTAACTCCCTGGGCAGCGGCCCCCTGCTGCTGGCCGGTACTCCCGAACAGCTGGAGAAGTACCTCCGCCCCATCGCCGAAGGCAAGAAGTACCCCTGCTTCGCCCTCACCGAGCCCGGCGCCGGTTCCGACGCCAGCAGCGTCGTCACCAGTGCCGTCCGTGACGGAGACGACTGGATCATCAACGGGCGCAAGTGCTTCATTACCGCCGCCCCCATCTCCGATTTCGCCATGGTCTTCTGCAAGACCGATCCCAGCAAGGGCAACAAGGGCATCACCACCTTCATCGTGGATATGAAGAGCCCCGGCATCAGCTGCGGCAAGGCCGAGGACAAGATGGGCATCATCGGCTGCCCCACCAGCGACATCGTGTTTGAAGACGTCCGCGTCTCCGACGCCGACCGGCTGGGCGAAGTGAACCAGGGCTTTACCAACGCCATGAAGA
>JAEEGL011306027.1_pt1 | contig 11938 bp, 8 predicted proteins | sample 9134231 | NCBI WGS metagenome assembly JAEEGL01 (sample SAMN16246548, study PRJNA631951) | gut metagenome | biome: gut microbiome; feature: rumen; material: fiber-attached | host: Bos | place: Iran: Karaj | collected 2018-10 | reverse complement strand
GTTTGCGAACCCGACACGGTCTGGCTGTGAAGCAGTCTGCCGTCAATGGAGTAGATGGTGAGTTGGGCTTCGTTTTCGCTGCCGTTCACGATAAACAATTCGTCGTTGGAATGTGCAGGATTGGGGTAAATCGACAGGCGATTTGACGGGTGGTGGTTCTGATTATTCTCCACAAGGAATACAGGGCTGAAAGCACTACAACGCTCATCTTTGAATATGCTGATACGAACCTTATAGTTGCCATCGGGCAGACCTCCTTGTTTATAATAATACTGTTTGTTGGCATATTGGATAAGAGTGTCGTTGCGATACCATTGGAAGGTGTAAGTGTTATTGGGGTTTGGGTTTGGATAAATCAAGATATATTTGATGCTGTCAGCGTATGATTTTGCCACGATATTGTGAATGTCATTTTCATGGATACATGACAACACTTCAACTGATAGGGTATAGGTATTGGTGCAGCTAGTCATGGTGTCCGTAACCATTACCGACACCTCTTGTACTCCAGGGGTTTTCCAGATCACCTTGCAGCCGTTATCAACAATAGTAATGTCGGCTTGACTGTCCGACACACTCCAATCGTATGAGTAGTTGGCATAGTTATTAATGCTATCTATAATTTGATAATCAACTTCCTGATGTGTGTCAACGCTTTCATTTCCTTCCAAAGTCAAGCTTTCCAAACTGTTCACGGTGATTTGGACGATGTTGCTATAAATGGATACCATCAAATACTTGGCACAATAGCGCAAATACCAACCATTGTAATTGGCATGAAGAGATTCGTTGTTGTAAACCTCATACGACTCAAAGTCGTCTGTCTGTGATAATTGCCATTCGGTATGGGTTGGAGGAAGAAGAAGTTGAGGCTCTATTAATGTGAGTGATTCGCCAGAACAGATTGTGTCTGGCACTTCTATACTTATTCGGCGTTGTGGGAAAAAGGCTGTAAAGTTCATATTGTCGTTCACTTGGACAAGTCGTGAGCTCTCTGTAATGTTGTCACTCCAGTGGTCGAAGATGAAGTCATCTGATGCCACAGCAGTCAGCATGATGGAGGAGCCTTCTGGATACTGGCCGTTTTCTATGACTGTGCCTGAACCTTCCGTAACCAAGCCTGCGTCCTCAGGTTCCACCACGATGGTGATAGTGTAGTAAGTGACGGGTATCTCCATGAAGTGAGCAATGTAAGTGGCATCCCCTGTAACATTGAAGCTGTAAGTGGGAGAAGTGGAGACTACAGTGTCGTTCTTTTTCCAATTGTCGAACTCATAGCCTTCTTCGGGTATGGCTTCTAAAGTGGCTACATCTCCACAATGGAAAGCCGAGCCTCCTCCAATTACATGGCCCCAAATTTCATTGTTTGACAGGCCAACTATAGCGTAATTAGCTAGTTCAAAAATAGCAGTATAATCATTGGTTTGTGCCACTTCTATGTTGCGAGGGTTGTCTATGACACCATCGTTCCATTGTTTAAATATGTAACATGGATTTGGTATTGCCGTCAATTGGGCTGTTTGACCTATTTCATACGAACCTTCAATAGTAACGTATCCAGCACCATCAGGATAGACATTTGTATTGATAACCCCATTGTTAACTCTAAAATTAGCCTTAATATCACAATCTTTGCTTACAATAAACTCATAATCAGGTGTGCCACAAACCTCAGATCCATTTTCTGTCCAATTTACAAAATAATAATTGTCATTAACCGGACGTGCATGCAATTCGAGAGTATCTCCACTATAGTGGTATTGATCATATGGGGTAATAGAATTCTCAATTTCTCCGAATCCTTCAGGCAAAACCTGTGCTTGAATACGATATTGTATGAAGTAATTCTCCGTTGCCACATCGCTGGGTTCATGGTTCTGGTCATCTTTCCACGCTTTAGCTTTGATGGTTTCAGATTCGTATAAAACAATAGTATCTTCGGGGTTGTATTCACTGCTTTGATCATTGGGTTCGCTCCCATCACGTGTATAGCGGATGATGGCTCCTTCCGTTTCGCAAGAAATCGTGACATGTAATGGTCCGTGATATAATCCATGTATCGGATCGAAAGTTGGTGTTGCAACATGAGCTTTATCAACGTGGCCACTGCAATCAATGTGGACGGAATCTGCAACTCCATCTTGGTCGGTAAATAAAATACCACCAGAATAATCATTTGCATCCAAATCTGATACCATACGAATATAAATAGTCTGTGTAGTAATAAAAATGTTGTAATTCAACTCGCATAGTGTGGAATATGTTTCTCCATCTATTGAAACTAGAAAGTAGCTATTGTCACATACTACATTAATCGTGCTTACTTCATTAGCAGAAACAACAATCTGTTGTCTCTCAGAAGGTCCCTCACCATAAATGTATGAAAACACTTCAAGGGTATTGGGCTGCAAAGTAATTTGCGACTTTGCTTCCACTGCCATTAACAGCAGTGCAGCCAAAAGTATTAGTAAATGTTTTTTCATCGGTTATAGAATTTGTTATTAATTCACTTTGACAATGCCAGCCTTAATGTCGATTTTTGTGCTGGCATTGAGAGCCATTTCATTTTCGGCTTTGGCGTGGTGTGTCTTGGAGTATTCAAGCAACTGTTCCTTGGCTTCCTCGCGGATGTTCTCCGCAGTGAGTTGAAGTTTGTGCTCGATTTGTTCATCCTTGTTGTCACCAATCTTGACAAACTGGTTCTCGCTTACAGAAAGCGAGTCATTACGGTCAATATTGGTAGTGCGGTCGTTGCCGGCATGTTCTCGGATGTCGTTGTCGGCAGTGCGTTGCATATCGTTGTCGGCGGCAAGGAACATGTCGTTGTGAGCCGTTTCCGAAATATCATGGTCGGCTGTGGCCGTAATGTCATGCCCAGCATGCATGATGATGTCGTTTTTTGCATAAAGCTCAATGTTGCCCGTCGATTCCAGCATGATGAGTTTGCGGTCGGTGGAAAAAGTGAGGATATAATTCTCCTTTTCGTTGTCGTATATGCGGATGTAGCCGTCGTTGCCCTCGTCGTGTATCTCAATGGTATGTCCGTTTCGGGTACGAATAGCTTTGATTTGATTCTTACTGTTGTTATTGGGAAGCCATTTGGCATCAGGTGTTCCATATTGTGAATCACCATTATATAAGGTGCCTTTCACGTAGGGTCGCTCTGCGTTGCCACCCTCAAAGTCAATCATCACTTCCTCGCCAATTTCTGGAATGAAGCTGAAGCCTTTACCTGCCCCTGCGTAGGGTTGTGATAATCTGAGCCAGGGGGTTTTCATTTTCGGGTCGAGTTGAGCTTGCCAATCGAATTGCACACGGATGCGACCCAAGTCCATCGGGTCTTCGTTGTCGGTCACTTTGGCACGACACGAAGGTGCCACAGGATAGACATCGCTGTTGGCGTATGGTGGATAGTCGCAGGCCGAAGGGATTCCAACGAAATGGTTGCTGTAAGTCTCGTCTGCCGAAAAAGAATGGATGAGCTCCGTGATGAGGATTTCATCTTGGTCTACATCACTTTTGACATTGGTTATGCTGTCGGAAATGAAATTGTCGATGATGATTAGCGTCGACCCAAGTTTTAGTTTTGAGCAATAGGTGTTGCCTGAATAGGTGAGCATGCTGGCCTTTTCGCCTCTGCCTTGTGTTTTGGTGGAAACGTTCAGTATGGTTTCACGGCCGTCGTTGTCGGCAAAACCGCCTGAATGTAAGTTTTGAAGGGTGGGTTTGCTGAAGTTGTTGACGGAGGCCTCAAAAACACTGTCGCTCAACTCGTTGTATGAGAGGTTCATTTCGCCGAGACCGTCTTTTTCGGTAGCTTCGTATGCGTTGTATGAAGAGGTCACATGGTTGAATGCCACATGTTGCATCCTCATGTCAATGTTATAGGAGGGAATGTCTTTGCTGGGGTAGTTGAGACTTACAGATTCTTCCTGTTTCAGGTTGCCAAACACGAATTGTTCGCCATCGTTGTAGAACCACTCGCCATATCTGCGGGCTAATCTTTGCAGGAATTGGTAATTTGTTTCGTTGTATTGTACGCAATAGGCAATATCGTCCGTAAACCGGGTGTCAACATTGGAGTCAAGATGTCCGCTATAGTCGTCAAGAACATCGTTGACAATGTCGTTCAGTGTTTTTTCTTCATACGACTTGCAGTTAGGATTGTCGTCAAGCAAAGCATCCCAGCTTCTTGCTTCCACATTGACGGAATATCTGCTGCTCATCCTGCTGCCGGATGCAGAAAAGATGAACCCGCTGAACTTGATTTCGGCGGTTTTCTCGTTGCTGGTCTTGAGCGATAGGTTTTCGATGTTGTCTGTATCAAGTGCAAGTTCGATTTCCTTGCCTATGAGTTGCGAACAGAGCGAGAATTTGGTCTCTTCTATATCTTCTTCCGGGCCTTTGTGAAGGTTAAAAGTCAACGTGTTGTGAGTCAGCAGACCTTGGTAGAGAGTGAAATTATCAAGGCGCCATTGTGTGTCGCCAATGATGATGTCAAAGCCCGAAGAAGAAACATCGTCAATTTTGACCGAAATGTTTTTTACTGATATTGACATGGGTTAAGTCCATTCATTGGTGAATATAGCATTGTCAATGATGTTGTTGCTACCTCGACTGACAACGGTTCTCTCGTTTCTTCCAATTGTTATAATTTGTGCACTGATGGTTACAGTGGTGTACATCAGTTTGCTGTCGTTATCATTGAAATAGTCTTTGAGCTCTATGCAGTAGGCGTTTTTGAATGTTACGGTTTTAAAACTCTGCTTGTTATCATTAGAATAAACGATGAATTTGAAATAGCCAGATTGGACCTCTGTTTTATTGAACATCCATTTGTAGAAGAACAAATCCTCATCGCTGGTGGAGGGCATCACAAAAGTGATAGTACCGCCTTGGGGACGCGACACGGGTTTGCCGGTTTCATCAATAGCTTGGTGAAAATTGTAGGCGCATTCCACCACACCGTATGTTTTGCCTCCTGCTATGGTAAGATTGCCTTGAAGTGCCATATTGTTGTAATTGGTTTGGAGCTTTTTGGGGGAGGAATGTGTCCCTCCCCCAATCATAGGCTCCGAATGATTGATTAGTTATTGTCGATAGTCCAACGGTTGTTGTGACGGGCATTGCCCACCTGGATCTCCTTGGCGGAAATGGTGAATTCCTCGTATTGCTGAACCTCGTTCTTGTTGTCATAGGTTTCAGCATAGTCCACCATATAGCCCTCCTTAAACGAGAGATGCTTCATTTCGCCACCCTGACGGTTGGGGAAGGAGATGGTGCCGCTCTTGCTCATGTAGGTGTCGCACATCCATTCCATAAGGTCGGAGTTTCCGTCGTCGTTGGATTTCACTTTGACGTAGATTTTACCGCCACGGGTGGTACCAGTGGGCTGTCCTTCAACGTCGGTTTGTTGGTTGAGTTCGTACCTTACGTACATCACTTCACGTTCCTGAATGCCGTCGGCATTGATTGTTACTGTTCTTGTAGCCATAATTTTAATACTTTAATTGATGAATAAGGTTTTGAATTATTGATTGATAATTCGTGATTCTTCACGATTTACTTTACTTCTTGTTCCCACTCGGCTCCAGCAGTGCCGTTATGACCTGTCAGTTCGATGAAGAAGTTCTTGGCCGCAAAGAAAGGCTTGAGTTCCACTTCTATCTTGATATCCTTGGTCTTGGGATCTTGGTCCAACTTCTTTAGGTTGTAGTTTTCAATGAGCTTTCCAGGGCCTTTGTAATCGCTAAGGAAGTCGTGAATGGCTTGTTGCAGTTCGCCTTTGACTTGTGAATTCCAGTTGGTGAAAGCTTCGTCGTTGAAGAAGTTTTGGAACACTTTGCCAATCCAGTCGAACACACGCACGATGGGGTATTCTTGCAGGCCAATGGTTGCGCCATTATAGAGTGAGCGGTTGGAAAAGGCCATGGTGCGGCCGTCTTCTTCCACCATCGGGATGACGCCTTGGTCAATAAGGGCGGCTATTTCAGACTTGCGCAAGTCGAGTCGGGCACCTTTCACATTGCTCATCGTTCCATACTTCTTGCCCGCTGCACCTTGTGCGATAACAATTTCCTCTGTATTGGTCATACGGCCAGCAAGGGCTCCTGAACCTGGGAGGTAAACGTCATCATCCTCTCCAGCAAGTTCCGACTTTTTGCGGCCAAGGATGTAATTACAAGTCATAATGACATTAGCCAAATGCGCATCTTGTCCTTGCAAGCTGGCATCGTCAAGCTCGTCTTTCAGCATCTCGAAATTCAGACTATCCTTGAAGTCAGTCACCATGATGACTTTGTTGCGATAGGCAGTGTCAGCCCACATCCTGATGGTGGCTGCATCGCCGAGATAGCCAGGTACTACAAGGAGGCTGTAGTTATTTTTCAGGTTCAACCGATCATAGTATTGTTCCAACTCCTCGCGGATGGCAACCGTATCTTCCGAGTCGTGTGAACCTAATTCTTCTTTGTTCACGTTCATCAACGTGATGCAGTCAATTTTTCCTTGTCCCGCATTGGCAAAGAAGGCATCAAGTGTACGGTATGCTATCTCAAGTTGATGTATCTCGTCATGGATGCTGAAAAGATTGCTTTTCAGGTTCTGTTCGGCCTTGGCACATTTGGCCTTGCAGTCTTCGATGATTTCCATCGGGTCGGTACCACCGTTTTCAAGGATGTTCACCCATAGTTCCAGTTCGTTCTTCAGTTTCTGACGAGCATCGGCGTATGCCGCATCCGTCAAGAAAATGTTTTTCACAGCCTTGCGGCGTGGATCCATGTTCTCAACACCCTTGATAAGACCTTTAAGCAGCTGAAAACCTCCATATTTGGCCAATCCTTCTGCAAGACTCCTTTGCAAAAGCTCACCAGGGTTTTCTATCATTTTTCTTTCCTGAAGTTCTGAACCTCCAGCCTGCACTTCTTTTTTTTGTTCTTCTGTAGCCATGATGATTGTTTTTTAAGGGTTTATTTTTCAGCAGCGTTCAATTCAGCGAGCAAAGCCTCTAATGCGTTTTTAAGGTCGCCTCGTGCAGCAGCATCTTTAAGTGTGTTGCGCAGCGTCTTGTTTTTCTCAAGTTGGCGGATGACGGAGTTATATGCGTCAATCTTACTTTTCTCGGCACTAAGTAATTCACTTTGTTCAATTAGTTGCTCGTCCTCAAAGTCCCTGATGGATTTGAAGTCGAAATCCTCAAACGCGGCACCACCTTCCTCAGTCGTGAGAGCGACACCTTTCTTGTTGGGTTGGTAGTGTTCGAACACATCTTTCATGTTCTTCGGCTTGAAGCCTTCGCGTTCCTCGTCGCTGTTAGGGGCTTCGTCGGTGAACTGGTCGGCGTAGAGTGTCCTGTTCTGTGGGAATTCGATGATGCCGTCTTGGGCATCAACATCCAATACTTTTGAAATAACTGTTTTTCTTGCCATAGGTTTAAGTATTTGTTGTTGATTATTGTTTGTTTCCGCTTGTTGTTTCTTCGGGTGAATCAATCTCCCAAGCCATCTCATAATTCTCTTCATTGTATTTCATAATTACTGTATCACCTGGGTTAATTTGACCTGAAATAATGAGCTTCGACAAAGGTCGACGTATTTCTTTGCGGATGATGCCGAGGATGGGGCGTGCACCATAGTGGGCGTTGAAGCCGACTTTTGTGACATATTTCCGTGCTGTCTCGTCGATTTCCAGCTTGATGTTCTGCTCGTTGAGTGTCTTGAGCAGGTTTTTGATGTGGATATCGAAGATGCGGTCGATCATTTCTTCAGTAATCGGCGAGAAGGGCACAATTTCTGTTAAGCGAGCGAGGAACTCTGGACGGAACTGTCCCTGCATCACTTCCAAAAGTTGGTCATGGGTCGGCACCTTGCCTTCGCCAAATGCCTTGAAAATGTATTCGCTGCCGATGTTGGAAGTGAAAATGATGAGTGCATTGGAGAAATCGCCGACACGACCAAGACGATCATGAAGCTTCCCTTCATCAAGGATTTGAAGGAAAAGGTCGAACACCGAACGGTGAGCCTTCTCGATTTCGTCGAATAACACCACACTATAGGGGTGTTGCCTGATTTGGTTCACCAATAGACCACCTTCCTCGTAACCAACATAGCCTGGAGGTGCACCATAAAGCAGAGCGACCGAGTGTTCTTCCTTGTATTCCGACATATCAAAACGCAGCATGGCAGTCTCATCGTTAAAGAGGAACTCAGCCAACGATTTGGCTAATTCGGTTTTACCTGTTCCAGTGGGACCGAGGAAGAAGAAAGATCCGATGGGTTGCCCTTTCTTGTTGAGTCCTGAACGCGACTCGAAGACGGCATCCAAGATACTCTTGATGGCATGGTTTTGTCCAACAACGCGATTATGCAGGATTTTTTCAGCGTTCGAGAGTTTTTGCCTTTCCTCGGATTGTATATTTCCCATAGGAATGCCTATCATTTTGGAAACAACATCGCGAACAGCATCTTTCTGGAGTTTTTCTTGCTTGATTGTCTGTTTCTCCGACAAATCGGCCATCTCGTTGGCAATTTTTACCGAGGCCATGGCACGATCCATCAAGTCTAAAGCCGAGGCAGGCAGACGACGGTCAGGCATATAGCGTTTGGCAAGGCGGACTATCTCGGCTGGAACTTCATCCTCAATGGTGAGGTGATGGAACTGCTCGTAGTTTTCTCTTCTCGAAAGAATGATATCAATGGCTTGCGCCTCGCTGGGTTCCTCGACGGTAATTTTCTCGAAGAAGGCGATGAATTCTTTGTCCTTTTCGATGTCCTTGGTATAGCCATCGGTAGTGGTAGTGCATAAAAACTGAAGTTTGTTTTTCGACAATAGTTTCTTGATGGCCGGAAGCAATCCGTTAAGTACAGATTGTTTATCTTCTACACGGTGGAAGTTCTCAATGACCAACAGAGGTTGTTCGATATTTTTAAGATATTCAGTGACAGTCTTAAAACGGTCCTCAATTTCGCCCTTGTAACTTACGCCTTGACTGATGGCAATCAGATCAAGTTCGTATGGTTGTAAGTTTTCAAGCGAAGCTGGCACCTTTTTGTCGCGCAAACATTGAAGAAGTCCGTGGATGAGACTGGTCTTACCCACACCTGTTTCACCTACCACCAGAATGTTAGCCCTGTCTTTACGGGCAAGCACCTCGATGACCGACATGATTTCGTTGTCAAAGCCGATAACGGAAGATTCAGGCGTTTCATCCATCATCGAGAGGCAGTAATCGCCCATTTCGGTAGTGACGTTTGACACCTTATTAATATAGCTCTTGGAAGAAGCTTTTGTTGAGATGTTGCCGTCTCCTTGCAGAGATTTCACTATCTTATCTGCTTGAAGGGGAATGGTCTTCAACTGCTCGTAGGTGAATCCAATGCCAGGAGTAACAAGCGATGCCAGTAAACATGGGGCGTTGATTTCGGATAGACCGCATTTTTCGCTGATTTCGGCGGCTTCTTTCACAACGTTCTCAGAGTCATGAGAGAGTTCTATGCCTTTCATCGTGTAAGGCGACTTATCACATTGTTGCATACGCATGTCGGTCCAGTCGACAAGATAGTAGTAATCTTCATCAAGTGTGTCCTCTATGTAATGCACTAGTCCGGCACTTTTATGAAGTAGTGCACGAAGCAGATGTGCTGGTTCAATCTTCGGCGACTTGTTGTCATTGGCATACGATTGAGCTATATGCAACAAATCGAAAGGAAGATTGTCCAATAGTTTGGTGTATTTATCCATATATGATGATTATTGTATTATAGTCAAACAACTTACGGGAACGAAAGCAATGGCCACTGCAGCCACACCTTCAATTTGCACAACGACGCGCTTATTCCTATTGATTCTCTTGATAGTGCCTTCCACCCCTGCGAAATACCCGTCAATGATTCGTACTCGCTCACCAGTTTTGCAATTAAGTTCTTCATAATTGAGGAAAATCACCCTGTCATCCTGTACCGAGGCTACCTTCATAAAATTGTTCATTTGATCATCAGGTACAATTATGATTTCAGATCGCCTGGAATCTATTAACGATTTCTTCATCATGTATCTCATGGGCGAGAATTCCGCTTGTGTCATTTTCAACCGAGTCAAGGTTTCTTGTGAGGAATGAACAAAAATCAAATTGTGAATGGCCGGCAACAACACACGCTTTTTTCCTTCATCTCTGGTTTCCATCAGCTCGTAGCGCATGGGAATGAAATTCTCAATGTTCAATTTGTCAAGTAAACTTTTGATTTTCATTTCCCTGTGGTATGTGACACGCATAGGAAACCAATGGATCACGTTTTCTCCAATCATGTAACAATTTGTTTTGCCTTTGAGAAAAGAAGAGGGACACTGCCTCTATCATGTGCAGTACGGCAAATTACTTTTTTACTATATAATCCAATCATATTACGCTGATTTCCAGCAGTATTAATGAGTGCTGTGATAGCTCTCTCAGTAAGAGAGGGATATTTGCCTGCAAATATAGGGAAAAACTATGAATTTTAGATTCTTTTCTTACTGAAAACAACAAAAAAGTGTTGATTATAATTGAATTATTCCATTTTTGAATGCAAATGCTTCTGATAATTGTCACATATACAATTCAATACAAAAGAGTGTCGCTCTCTTACTGAGAGAGGTTTGCCTTATACACTGTCAATAATAATCCTATTCGCTTCATCAATAACAGAGTTTTCAATTGAGGCCAAATAAATTCTTGTGGTGTTCTCGGAATTATGTCCCATACCTTCACTTATGACGGATAAAGGGATGTTCTTCTTTGATGCAGAACTTGCCCATGAATGACGAGCTACATACATGGAGATAGGTTTTTTTAATGAAACTAATTTAGATATTGTTTTTAGATGAGCATTGAAAAGATGCTGTGCGTTCCTGTATTGAATCCTTTCGTTTCCAGCCTTTTTAATGATAGGTAACAGATAGGGTGATGACTTGTCGGAGTGCTTTTCTACAATAGATTGCATACAAGATTCCCATCCGATAGATAAGAGTTGTCCTGTTTTGTGCCTTCTGTAAACAAGACGATTGTTTTTCAAGTCGTTTTTTTTGAGATAGGCCATGTCGACGAAAGCCATGCCACGGGTATAGAAACTGAACAGAAACAAATCTCGCGTCAATTCTAAAGACGGATGTTTGCTCAAATCCAAGGATTTAAGATTGCTAATGGCCTCGATGGGAATGGCTCTTTTGACGGTCTTTCCGATGCTGGTATATACGTGTTTGAATGGTCGGTTTTGCTCTGTTAGCCCTTTTTCAACCGCACGGTTGTAGATGGCACGAAGGACGCGCATATAAAAAGAAATTGTGTTCATGGTAACACTTCTCCCTTTTAACCAGGATTCATAGAGCAACATCATGTCTGCATTGATTTTGTCTAATGGCACATCAATGCCGTTTCGGAATTGCATAAAGCTGTTCAGTGCCGATTGATAGGTTTCAGCAGTCCTTGTTTTGTTAAGGCATTTGAGCCATGAAATGGTCTCAGTGGTAAACTTTTTGAAAGATTTTTGTTGTTTCATAAATGAAAAGGATTAGAATAATTGTTTTTGTAAATGCCAATATAAAAATCTCTATTTTTGTTTCATGAAAATTGGTTTTCTTATGAAAACTAACAAAATCAAATCTTAGCCGAAGCCAAGCGTTACATCATCATCACCTTGGCTCTATTCACCATGTGCTTGGGCTGGACGGCTTTCCTCATCCCAAACCACCTCATGGGCGGCGGCGTGAGCGGCATCGCGGCCTTGATTTATTGGGGCACGGGGCTCTCCACGGGTATCTCTGTGTTCGTCATTAATGCCATTCTTTTGGCCATTGCACTGAAGGTCATCGGCGTGGGCTTTGGCATCAAGACGGGCTATTCCATCGTCGTGGCCTCGACATTCATGTCGTTGTTGCAACACTTCATTACTGACCCGATGATGGC
>JAEEGL010986000.1_pt1 | contig 11938 bp, 8 predicted proteins | sample 9134231 | NCBI WGS metagenome assembly JAEEGL01 (sample SAMN16246548, study PRJNA631951) | gut metagenome | biome: gut microbiome; feature: rumen; material: fiber-attached | host: Bos | place: Iran: Karaj | collected 2018-10 | reverse complement strand
TTAGGGTTTCTTTTTTTGTTGGCAGCTGCTTTTGGAATTTTATGAAGCGAAAAACGTCTATGCATACAAAAAAAAGTTCCAGGCAAACAATAAAGAGATTGATTAAATCAGAGGGGAAATCATGCATGGTAATAAACTTGCTCCTATTATGTTCTTTTTGATAAGGATGTAGGGGATTCCGCTTCCTTTTTCAAGTTCTGCTTCAAAGATGTTTATCACTTTTTTCTAGTCCTCATAGCCCCAGTCTTTACGGATTTTTACAACAGCGTCATTTTCAAAATATACCTTTAGGATAAAATAGTCGTACCAGCCTTTGCCGTTTTCTTCTGTATAATAAAAGCAACTTTCGCTTTGGGAAAGGGGTTCTCCCAGAAGGTTAAGGACTTCTTCTTTTGGCATTCCTTCTTTTAGTAGCGGCAGGTTTAAGGGCTTGAAGCTTTCGGAAACTTTTGTGTCTGCCAAGGGGTTTTTGTAATATTTTAAGTCATAGGTACCAAAAGCAAGCGTTACAATAAATAAAAATCCAAAAATTGCAATCATGGGAAAGACGAGTGAAAGGGCGATTCTTATTTTTTTGATTACAAGAATTATTGCAAGAATGACTGATACAGGGAAAAGAAATAATAAAAAAGATTCGATAAGGGTCAATGAGTAATTAGAATTTAAGCTAGGCCTTACTGCTTCTATAAGTTCTTTGTTTCTGCCAACCCAATAATAAAAATAGAGAGTGGGGGTAAGCACAAGTGAGACTAGAGCTGCCACAAGCAAAAAAAGTGTTACGCGCAAAAGGCCGAATCCCAAATACCTTAGGGTTTCTTTTTTTGTTGGTTGCTGCTTTTTAAAGTTGCTTAAGCGGGAAGCGTCTTTGTATACAAAGAACACTTCCAAGCAAGCAAAAAAACTAATATAAAATCAAATGGTTCATGCATTGAAATAAACTTGTTCCTGTTCTGCTAACTTACTATGTCCCATTCTTTGCCGGAAAGGCCGGTTAGTTCCCTAAAGCGGGGCATTGAGTAGCAGGCGCTTATGAAGTTGTTCCAGTCTTCGCGGTTGCGGTGGGCTTTGCGCTGGATGCAGATTGTTTTTAGCTGCAGGTAGTTTGTGGTTACGGTTGCCCACATTTCAAAGCCTTGGGGAAGGTTGTGGCGGAGGGCCATGTAGCTTTCGTAGCTTTTGCCGCTTGCAATCCATTCTTCGTAGAGTTTTTTTACCTGGTCCTTGCTCTGCTGGGTTACGTATTTTGTGTAGGGGTCAAGGTCGCCAGAGATGAATTTTTCCAGGGAGTGCACGGTTGACTGGCTCATCACAATGTCTGCAAAGTGGTAGCGCTGGAATTCTGGCATTACAACTCCGTGGTGCTTCATGTCGAATGTTACAAGGATTCCTTTTAGAAAGGCGTCGTGGCTCTGGTGGGCTTCCATGTTCTTTCCAAGTGCGAGGGCAACTTTTTCCCTTTTTTCAGTTACCTCTTCGCGGGTGTCTATTTGCCCCACGTTGAATGAATTGTTTATTGCGTTGAGTGCGCGGTTAAGGCCGAATACTTCTATATTTTTTACTTCCAGCATTGTTTTCTCCAATTGTGTTTTGCTGCCATTATAGCGGTTGGGGGGGCTTTTTGCAATTGATTTTTTTGCGAACTTGCAATTAATTATAGCAGGCGTTGTTCGCTCGCTGCGCGAGCTACCGAGTTACTTCGTAACTCGCGGATTTATTTACTAACACCAATCAGCCTTGGGGCGTTGGTCGCAAGCTTCGCTTGCTCTTCGAGTTTCTGCGAAACTCGCGGGATTTTTTTGCGAACTTGCAATTAATTATAGCAGGCGTTGCGGGCGGCGTTTGAGCCCGCAGAGGGGGTAGCGAAAAAGGCAACAAAGCGGAGCAAATGACAGAAGCGGCTTGTTTTAAAAACTGGTATGCTGTTGCGGTACAGACCCTGAGTCCTCATTCGTAGCAAGTGCGTGCGAATGTGGCGTAGCAGCTCAGGGTGACGGTTGTTTGCTTTTAGAGCTTGCCGCTTTTGGCATTTGTGGAGCGACTTGCCTTTGGAGCGAGGGGGAGACTTACCCCTCCTTGCGTAACAGATGCAGGGGGAACTTGCAGTGTAGATTTTAGCGGACTTCCCTCTTGTAGAAGAATTATGCTTGGCCTGTTAGTTCGAGTGCCTTTTCTTTTACTTTTGCAAAGACTGCTTTTTTGTCGCCTGCGTTTGCGCTAATCGTGCGGACAAAGACGCTTCCTGCGACCACTGCTTCCACGTAGGGGGCAAGTAGCTTTGACTGTGCACCGCTTGAGATTCCGAATCCGCCGTAGACTTTTGAGCCGCCCTGTGCAACTTGCTTTATGAAGTCGATTGTGCCGTCATCGATTTTTGTGTCGCTTCCTGTTATGCCCGTGCGCAGTGCTGCATAGATGTAGGGGAATCCTGCGAGTGCCATTTTCTTTAGCCGGTCACCGCTCATGCTGGGTGCTGCAACAGGAATGTTTTCCATGCCGTTTTCCCTGCATGCTTTTGTAAGGCCTTCGTCGCTGTCAAAGGGAAGGTCGGGGATTATCATTCCCTTAACACCAGATGCCGCTGCCTGTTTGCAGAAGTTTTCCACTCCTGGTGTGTAGACTAGGGAGCCGTAGCTCATAAGGTAGATTGTAACTGTTGGAAATAGTTGGTGGATTTTTGCAATAAAGGCAAGTCCGTCTTTTGTTTTGTACTTGCGGGAAAGAACTTCCGTGCATGCCGTCTGGATTGCAGGTCCGTCTGCGCTTGGGTCGGAGAAGGGCAGCTGTATCTCTAGGATTTCTGCACCGCCTTCTACAAGGGCTTTTGCCGCTTCCAAAGAAATTTCGTCTGTGGGGTAGCCAGCAACAAGATGTGCCATAAGTTTTATCTTTTCCATAGTAATCTCCAGTAATTTCCTGTTTGTTTTGCAGCTTGTTTTCTTGCGTTCGGTTTTATTTGCTGCATTCAGTTTAATTTGCCGCCGCCAGTTCAATTTGCGCCGACAGTTCAATATGCGCCGTCGGCTTAATTTGCCGCCAGTTCAGCTTAATTTGCTGCCATTGACTTTGCCTCGTGAATGTCCTTTGCATTTTCAAGGCGTTCAATTTCTGCGTGAAGGAAGTTGATCCATTCATTTGGACGGAAGACTGGGCTTGTTATGAACACATCCTTGTCTCCGCGTCCGCTCATGTTGATTATGATTGCCTGGTCGCTGGGGATTTCTCTTGCAAGCTTTATGGCTGCCGCTCCTGCATGTGCGCTTTCCAGGGCAAAAAGGACACCCTCGTTTTTTGCAAAGAAGCTAAGGGCATCCAGGGCATCCCTGTCCAACGCGCTTGTAAATTCCACACGGCCGGAAGCTCCAAGTGCTGCAAGCTGGGGTCCTATTCCGCAGTAGTCAAGGCCTGCGCTAATGCTTCTTGTTGGAAGGGACTGTCCGTCTTCGTCTAAAAGGAAACGGCTTTTGTAACCGTGCATTATTCCTTCGCGGGAAGCGTTACCCGTCATGCGGCTTGCGTTTTCTCCTATGCCGGGTCCAATTCCACCTGCTTCTACCGCTATAAGGCGGGGGCCTCCTTCTTTTAGGCTTGTGTTTATGAATGGCTCAAAGAATCCGATTGAATTGCTTCCTCCGCCACAGCATGCAACCATTGCTCCTATTTTAATTCCGCGCTCTGCACACTGCTTTTTTACCTCTTGGCCAATTACGCTTTGGAATGTGCGTACAATGTCCGGGAAGGGGGCGGGTCCCAATGCTGAACCCAAGACGTAGTGGGTTGCATCCGGGTTTGCCGCCCAGTCGCGCATTGCTTCGTTAACAGCGTCTTTTAGGGTTCTGCTTCCGCTTGTAACTGCGTGAACCTTTGCCCCGTAAAGTTCCATTGCTGCAACGTTTGGCTGCTGACGGCGTACGTCTACTTCTCCCATGTAGATTGTGCATTCAAGACCAAGCTTTGCACATGCTGCTGCGGTTGCAAGTCCGTGCTGGCCTGCTCCTGTTTCCGCAATGATTCTTTTTTTGCCCATGCGCTTAGCAAGAAGGCACTGACCGATTGCATTGTTTATCTTGTGGGCACCTGTATTTGCAAGGCCTTCCATCTTTATGTAAATCTTGGCTCCACCAAGAAGCTTTGTTGCAGTTGGCGCAAAGTAAAGCGGAGTTTCCCTTCCTATATAATCGCGGCGGATTACCTCAAGTTCATCAAGGAAAGATTTGTCATTCATGCAAGCTTTAAAGGCTTCTTCCAGTTCTTCCAGCGGGCGGCTTAAAACTTCCGCAACGTATTTTCCACCAAAGCGGTCAAAAAATCCCTTGTCCGAAGAAGTGACTGTTTTATTTTGTTCCATGGGAGGCTCCTTTTGTGTTACTTTATGTAGTAACAATAGCATTTTTAATTGTTACTGTCAATAGTATTTTTATATTTTTTCTTGCGGGGTAAAACTTGCACGGAAGTAATTTTTGCCCCATATCCCTGCCGTGCTTGCTCCGCTAAAATTCATCCGGGGACTTTTATCTTGTTGGCAAGTAGCAAGGTGTAGCCGTCCATTTGGATTTTACCATCTATTGAATTTTCATGCCAAAAATTCTATAGTTGTGTTCTATTGATTAAACTTCTAGTTTTTAGCAATAAATATGTTATTACCGGGCTCAACACGATAATCTGCTTGTAGAGATTACCGGATCAAGTCCGGTAATGACAGGTTTGCGTAAAATTCGAAATTTAATCTATTTGGAATGTATAATATGGATAAAAAGTTTCTTTTGTGCCGCTTGTGCATTGTTTTTATATTGATTTCTTTTGCCTCGCCCCTGTCCTTTGCCCAAAGTGCTGTGGAAAGTGAACCTTCTGCAGAACAGGACAATGCTTCGCAGAAGAAGGAAAAAAAGTCCGGGGAAGATATTGTTTTTGCAGAACCAAGCCTTGCTTCCGGCATTCTTTCTTTTTCCGAGATTACCCTCTTTAGCATAGGCCTTAACCAGTGGGACCGCCGCATACTAAAGGAAGACTACGCACAGGTTAACTGGAGCACCATGAAGAAGAATCTTACTTCCAAATGGTTCTGGGACTACGATCCTTTTTCTACAAACCAGATTGGCCACCCCTACCAGGGCTCTGTCTATTTTTCCATGGCACGCTCCACAGGCTTTAACTACTGGCAGTCTCTTGCATTTACAATTTACGGCAGCACACTCTGGGAACTCCTCTTTGAAACAGATCCGCCTTCCGTCCACGACGAGATTATGACCACCATACCGGCATCTTTCTTGGGGGAATCGCTGCACCGCATGTATTTTATAACCGACGACTACCTTCCTTACCTTTCATGGATTGTAAGCCCTGCAGCGGCGGTCAATCAGCTTTTGACGGGAAAAAAGCTAAAGAGACCCGACGGTGAACTTACGGAGCTTTCTTTTTTTGCGGGAGCGGCAAGCGGTGAAAATACCGTCCACACGGAAGACCCTCTTATTGGAACGGATTCAAGCGGGGTAAGCGGAAAGGCTATTGTTGGCCTTAACCTTGTCTACGGCTCCCCATACTACCACTTTACAAAAGAACCTTTTGACCAGTTTGACTTTTACGGGTTTGCGGCACTGGAGAAGAGCAGGGACTATTACGCGGTTCTTTTTGGAAATGCGCCTGTCTGGTCATGGGGAATTGTTCCTCTGGAAGACTACGGGACTACGCTTGCCGTTAAGCTTCACTACCATTATATTCAGGCACCCTATTTTAACTTTAACAACAACGCCCTTGGTCTTAGCCTTGCACAGTCAATTCCTGCGGGCAGCTGGAAATTCAGCTGGGAAACGAACCTTAACTGGGCATTTTTGGTTGGAGTGGACTACTACGCACTTAATTCCGTTGGCAGTTACAAGACTTCTGACGGCGAATACAGAAGGGTCTTTGACTACGGCATGGGGGCAAACGCAGACATTCAGTTCCGCGTGGAGCAGCCTGTATTTGGAGACCTTAGGCTTTATGCTGGTCTTACCGCAGAGCACACACTTCCACCGGCAGTTATTCCCGAAGCATCCGACGGTTATGCCCTTATGCTTTACGGAAAGGCAGAGTACAGCCACAAGATTGCCGGAATGTTTTCGCTTGGCTGCAACTACCTCTGGTACAAGAAGTGGGCCTGGTTCTACGACGATTACGACATGGACCAGTTTGAGCACATGGGCTCTGTTTTTGTAAAGATTGACCTGCTGTAGTGTAGAAGGTAAGTGCAAATCTAAATGAAGCTTAGCAGGTATTAATTTAAATGCGCAAGCACTTCCATTCCCGGCTGAAAACGCGTCAAAAAAGCCGAGCGCGGATACAAGGTATCTGACTCCCTTCGGGGCTTGAAGCTACGCTGCCGGGTTCGCACCGCGCAAATGCTTTTTTGCCACGTTTTCAGCCTCCATTCCAGTGCTTCCGCACATTTTTTTGCTGCATTGCATCCCCTGTTCATCGCACTTACCTTTGCAAGTTCTGGAAGAAGGGAAAAATGATGCAGGATGCTTTTGCATAACGATTATATACTAAAGTTGAAGTTTCCCCCAACCAACATACTCCGCCATGGAGCACCTTTAGTCCCGCGCGAGCGGGATGAGGGTTACCGAAGTGCGGAACGGCGGTGGCGCAAGGGCATGTCCTGTCGAATTAGCCAGGGAATAAAATGGTAGAAGGGTTAAGTCTTAGTCCTGAAGAAAAATTAAAAGTTGAATTTACGTTGCAAATTTGCTAATATAATGCCATGAAAAACATTATCCTAAAAGTTGCAGCAGTTTTTGCGGCTTTGTTTATTTTTGCATTAACTTCATGTTCGGGAATTATTGGCTACAGCGTAGTCCTTTGGAACATTGGTGATCAGAAGATTACCGACGGTACTGTTGTTCCCGTGTATTTAAAGTCTAACATTTCTCATGTTTACGTAATTTCTGCCCCTGATTCAGAGGAAAAGATAGAAGTTCCGCTGTGGAAGCTTTCCGAGCCCAAGTCTAAGGGTAAGGCAAAGAAGCTTGCCAAGCAGTACCGCGACTACGAGCATCAGTATGCCCGCTGCAAGCTTGACGGTCTTCCCATCCGTGCTGAACCCAACAATGTTGCCCGACAGATTTACCGTCTGCGCAAGGGTGAAGTTATCCGCGCTCTGGAAAAGGGTGAGGGTAGTGCGCCTACAAACGGTGTTACAAAGCTTGAGGGTGACTGGCTGCACGTTCTTACTTCCAACGGTGTCTGGGGCTGGTGCTTTAGCCTTAACCTGGAGCTTTTTGCCATGAAGGACGACGGTTCCTTTAACGCTGGCAATGAGGCTACTGCTGTTTCCAAGCTGGACGACCTGCTTTCTGGAGTTCTTGAGGAAAAGTGGTATCCTGAATATTACGAGTCCATGCACAAGAAGGGCCGCGTGGATCTTAACTACGTAAAGCCGAGCTACGGTTTTGAGGTTAACACGGAGAACAAATCTGTGCGCCTTGACCTTCCTAATACCAGCGTTTCCTATAAATATTCGGATGTAAAGCGTGCTGGTAACGGAATCTACGACTTTAAGGACACTCCCATCCATATTTCCATAAAGGATGCCAATACCATAAACGTCCGCTACAGTGACGACTCTGGTATTACAAAGAGCCAGAACATGCTTTCTTCCCAGGTGATTGACCCCGCTTCCCTTATTGCTGGCGAAAAGTCAAGAAGGGCTGGGGCTTATTCTTCCCTGCGCTCATCGGGGCCTGACTATTCAAGTTCCAACTACGGCATGATTGCATTCTCCGCAGACAACAGGTTTACTTGGAGCGGTTATTCAATTCTTGTGCCTTCCGTAATTCCTGAGGATGCCGGCAATTCCGGTTCTGTTTCTTTCCCCTACTTCTTGCCTTCTAACCTTAAGGGCGAGTGGAGCGGTGTGCTTACTCTTACCTTTGCAAAGGGTGCAGAGGTTAACTTGCTTTACAAACTGGACGGAACTGGCTTGCGTCTTTCTCCGGCCAGGGTTGTTACCGTGGAAAATCCGTCCAACGGCTTTAAGGAGTCTTCTGTGTCCAAATCAAGCGGCTCTTTGGAGATGTTCTTCCACAAGTAGTTTTGCTTTTTTGTATTTTGTTTAGATTTGAATTTGATTTAGGGAGCCCCTAAAAGTTTCTGTTTTAGAGTTCCCCTTAATGAGATTTTTTTGGAGTAACTGATGGCATTCGTACAGTTTACAAAAGTTTCGCTTGCTTTTGGCGACAGGGATATTCTAAAGGATGTGAGCGTTAATCTTTCCGCCAATACAAAAGCGGCTCTTACGGGTGCCAACGGTTCGGGAAAGTCTACCCTTATAAAGATAATGGCGGGGCTTGTTAAGCCGGACAGCGGTGAGCGTGTTGCCCAGAAGGATGCCCGCATTGCATACCTGCCACAGAGCGGTCTTGTTCACCACGGCTGCTCCCTTAAGGAAGAGTCGGACAAGGCATTTCTGTGGGGTTACGAGATTCAGAAGCAGGCAGACGAGCTTGGCGAACAGATGAAGGATTCTTCTTCCAACCATGAGCGTCTTGCAACAGAACAGGCGGAGCTTCTTGCAAAGCTTGAGGATTCAGGTTGGTACAGGAGGGAAACTCTTGCCGAGCAGGTGCTTTTGGGTCTTGGTTTTTCCAGGGAAGATTTTAATAAGCAGACCGATGAATTTTCTGGCGGTTGGCAGATGCGCATTGCCCTTGCAAAGGCACTTATGGCAAACCCGGACATTCTTCTTCTTGACGAACCTACCAACTACCTTGATATAGAAGCAAGAAACTGGCTTGAAAAATTCCTTGTGGACTTTAAGGGCGGATTTTTGCTTGTTAGCCATGACCGCTACTTTCTTGACCATACCATAAACGATGTCTACGAGCTCTTTAACGGAAGCCTACGCCGCTACCCGGGCAATTATTCCCATTACGAGAAGGTTCGCGAAGGGGAGCTTGAAACCCTTATGGCGGAATACGAGCAGCAGCAGGCAGAGATTGCACACCTTCAGGAATTCATAACGCGCTTTGGCTACAAGGCTTCTAAGGCGGCTCAGGCTCAGGAAAGGCAGAAGATGCTGGACAAACTTCTTGCCAACAAGATAGAGATTCCGGAAAGCCTAAAGAAGATTCACTTTAAGTTTCCGCCGGCACCTCATTCGGGACAGCTGGTTCTTACGGTTCAGGGGCTTTGCAAGAGCTACGGCGGGCCAGATGTTATCCACGATTTGGACATTGTTGTGGAGAAGGGCGAGAGGCTTGTTGTTGCGGGGCGAAACGGTGCTGGTAAGTCTACTCTGCTTAGGATGATTGCAGGTCAGGACAAGGAGTCTTCCGGCAGCATAAAATTTGGAAGCGGGGTTTCTGTTGGTTACTTTAGCCAGGACTCTGCGGAAAAGATTACCGGTAGCGAGACAATTCTTGAGCGTCTTGAACGGGTCTGCCCACTGGACCTTATTCCTAAGGCAAGGGACATGCTGGGTGCATTTTTGTTCCGCGGGGACGATGTTTTTAAGAGCATAGATGTTTTGAGCGGCGGTGAAAAGAGCCGTATTGCTCTTCTTGAACTTTTGCTTAAGCCGGTGAACCTTCTTGTACTGGACGAACCGACCAACCACTTGGACATGCATTCAAAGGACGTGCTTTTGGAGGCAATCAGGGACTTTGGCGGAACCTGCGTTTTTGTAAGCCACGACCGCGGTTTTATAGAAGACCTTGCTACCAGGGTGCTGGAACTTCATCCTGGAAAATGGAGGGTCTTTCCGGGTGACTACAAGTACTACATGCAGCGCCTTGAAGACGAGGAAAACGGTATTGTTTCTGCCCCAGCGAATTTCGCTTTGGAAAATGCAGAAAAGAAATCCGAAAAGAAGGAAGCCCTTCCCGAAAAGAGTGCGTCAAAGCTTTCATGGGAGGAGCAAAAGAAGGCATCTTCTGAACGCCGCAAGATAGAAAAGGCAGTGGAAAAACTTGAATCCCAGATTGCAGAGGCGGAAGAAGAAAAGTCTTTACTGGAAAATCAGCTTGCAAACCCGGAAGTATATTCCAACGGAGAAAAGGCAAAGGCTGTCCAGCAGCAGATTCAGGCCTTGGAAGAAAAACTCGCCGCGCTAAACACCCAGTGGGAAGAAGAAGCCTCAAAGCTCTAGCGTATTGCAAACCATTCCTGATTTCCCGGCTACCTAAACACGACTTGATTCTTCCCGTTCTTCTTTCCAAAGTAAAGGTTGTCGTCCGCCTTCTTAATTGCCTGCTCAACAGTAAGCTCATCCGTAAGCCGCGCCACCCCAGCCGTAAGCGTAATTACAAGATGCTTGGACTCGTAGTTAAAATCGTAGCGCTTAACAAGATTGCAAATCCTTCTTATTAAAAGCTCCCCGTCCTTGTCCTTCTTAAGATGAGAAATTTCCTGCACCACAAGAAATTCCTCCCCGCCCCACCTGCAGGCAACGGCATCCTTGTTATCATTACAAGTCTTTGAGATAATGGCAGAAATAGTGCTAAGAACGTAGTCCCCTGCTTCATGACCGTAAGTGTCGTTAATCTTCTTAAAGTCGTCAATGTCAAACATGGTCATAAAAATCTTAGTGCTTGAATCCCGGTTAAGGGTCATAAGAATTTCTATCATCTTCCTGCGGTTGAACAGCTGGGTAAGTGCGTCAACTTCCGCAAGCTGAATAAGCCCGCTCTCGTTTATGGTAGCCGTCTTTGTATAAAGGAAAAGGGAAAACCAAAGAATAGCAAAAATAACCCCCGCGTTTGCCATAAAAAGAACCTTCTCCGGCAGTTCGGGCAGGGATTCAAAGGGTCTAAAAAACCAGGTAAAAATCCTAAGTGAAACAAAAATTATAATAGAAATAAAGCTAACGTTCTCCGCAACGTACTTAAAGCCAGACATATTTGCATAGAGGTACTTGGAAAAATAGAGAACCGCAATAATACCAAAGCAGTAAAAGGCAAAACCTGTTTCCCAACCGCAGCAAATAACCGCCGCAGTCATGTGAATTATTACTTCCGTAAAGCAAACCGTCATAAAAGTTCTAACGGCACGTTTCTTTACTGCAAGAAAATTAAGAAGGTAGGTGCATACGCTTCCAATGTTAAAAATAAACATAAATCGTATGTCAAAGCAATAAAAAAACACAGCCAGCATTGAATGAATAATCGTCATTCCCGTGTTTATGAAAAGCGAAACATGCTTAAAGTCGTAGGCTGTATATTTTTCCACGAAAAAATGGCTCCTCGTCCACCTTCTATAAATATAAATCATGAAAGTCGAATTTTCAATAGAAATATAGCGCGAATTCCCAAGAATTTTCAAAAATCTCCAAAAAGTTAAATTTTTCGGACGATGTTTTTTTAGGCTCTACCAATTTATTCTTTTGCTAACTCGACCGGATATGCCAATGCGCCACCGCCGTTTCGCCCTTCGGTCACCCTCATACCGCTAGCGCGGTACTAAAGGGGCTACAGGGCGGCGTATGTCCCTCGGTTCGATGATTGGCAAGCAAATCTGCATGCTGCTAAAACGCGCCTCCATGCGCTTTTAAACGATGGCAAGAAAGACCTGTTGTAATAGGTTCAATCCGTGGGCTTTTAAACTATGTGCAAGAAAGACCTGTTGTAATAGGTTCAATCTCGAGTTTAAAAACAGACCTGTCATTATCGGGCTCGACCCGATAATCTGCCGAACCCGGTAATGACACATTTCTTGTCAAAAACCCGACTTTCAACCTAATAAATTGTTCTGCAAACATCTTATGCCAAGCTTGATTTCCCTGTTCTGCCCCTCTACCATTTTTTTTACAATTTTGCTATACTCTTCTTCCAACCGAACATACACCCGACAAAATACAGGAGAACAATTATGGCTGACCAAAAAGAAACATTCCGTGCCCTTGTGCAGGCAGCAATCGAACAGTTTAAGGCAGAAAAATCAATAGAGGGCGATTTGGACGCTTCTTCCT
>JAEEGL010820975.1_pt1 | contig 11938 bp, 11 predicted proteins | sample 9134231 | NCBI WGS metagenome assembly JAEEGL01 (sample SAMN16246548, study PRJNA631951) | gut metagenome | biome: gut microbiome; feature: rumen; material: fiber-attached | host: Bos | place: Iran: Karaj | collected 2018-10 | reverse complement strand
CAGCATGGACAACATTTCTTCCATCAAGTTTTCACAAAAGGGAATTGGTGCAGCTCCTGCTCTTTTAGGTGACCAGCACATTATGAACGAACTGGCCCTTCACTTTAGCAGACTGCCCACAGACATTGACTTTGACGCCCTTCCAAAACGCTACCGTGCAATGGCCACAGACGTTACCAATGCAAAAGAAATTGTCATTTCAAAAGGTTCGCTTGTTCAGGCAATAAGAAGCAGCATGTCCCTCCCGGCAGTGTGGACTCCCGCTGTTCTTGACAGAAAAACTTATGTAATTGACGGCGGCTGGGTAGACAATCTTCCCATAAAAGTTGCACGCAAACTTGGAGCAGACATTGTAATTGCCATGGATGTTGCAAGCCACGTAGAAAGCAATCCCGCTTCCATAGACAATATGACGGCAGTTGCAGTTAACCTCTTTAACCTTACCATTTCAACTAACGCAGTGGCCCAGCATGAACTTGCAGACCTCCTTCTGCGCCCTGACCTTACAAAGTATAACACCCTGGACTTTATTCACGTAAGGGAGATTATCGAAGAAGGTGAACACTGTGTAGCAGAAAACAGAGAGAGCCTTCACAAACTGGCACTCGCCCTTGAAAAACAGGGAGTGGCCTTAAAAAAACAGGACCCCACCCGCACAGGGGAATATCTTTCCCTGCCACTTTTAAAAGTAGAAAGCGTACTTGTTGAAGACATTTCTTTTGCAGGCAGCTGCCCCCTTCCAAAAAGTGACGACTTTAAGCACTACATTGGAAAAACCCTGGATGACGCAACCCAGAAAAAACTTGTACATGAACTGGACAAACTTCAGAATGCCTACAGTCTTTCTTCCTTAAGTTTTGAAGTAAAAAAAGGTTATGGTAAAAACGGTGCCATCTTAAAGATAATTGCAAACCACTACCAGCAGAATCCCAGCCGCATTGTTTTTGGAGGACTCCCCTCACTGAACATTGCCCGGGTAGATAAAACCCTTTCCCTAAAACCCTACCCTGATCTTGCTTTAGGAGTTTTTGTTGCAGAACCGCTTCCCTTCTCTTTGGGACTTGGACTGGGAGATACAACAGATGTTTTTGCCAGCGTTTCACCAAAGTTTGCAAGCCTTGGAGACTATGAGCTTTGTGGAGAAGCAAAACTAATGTTCAGCGAAGGAAGCCTTGAACCAAAGAACTCTACCTTCTACAAACAGCGCACGGTTGATGATGACTACCGCCTTAAAAGCAGTGCAGGCATTCAGTTAAACTATGCATCCTTTGTTTCAGTAAGGTCAGGAATTGAATACTCCTTGAACTACATTTATTCCCACCGGTCTTTCTTTAACATGCTGGGCTATTATGCAGAAGGAGTGTGGAACACCTTCCAGACCCCACTTGATTTTAAAGGCATAAGGGCAGAAGTTTCTTTTGAAGCCGGTTATCTTTTTGAACAGAATCTCCCTGTCTTTACAGGCCGTACAAAAATTCGCCAAAACATAGAACTGTTTGAAGACGTAAACAGCCTGGGCTATGAAGTCTACGCTGCCGTAATGCGCTCCCCCTGGGAACTTTCTGCAGGATACACCGAGTACGGCGGATTTGACGGAATGACAGGTTACCCCTACGGAACAAAAAGACGGGATCTTGCACTCCTGGGCCTTTCTTACCAGCACAACATAATTTCCCTTGCAGGAATGCCCCTATCCATAATGGCAACGGCAAAAGTCGGAATGTCGGACTCCTACAGGCCATACACTGCCACAAGCGCACCTTCCAATGACCTCTTTTCAGGCTGGAACCCAAAGGATTTTTCCACCTACGACATGGGCTTTGGCGGTTACTTCTGCTTTAAAACTCCAATCGGCTGTTTTGTAATCGGAGGAAGTGCTGCACTAAACGGAAACTATGCAATTCTCATAGCGCTTATGTAAAAGCTGTGGTATAATTGTTGCATGAAAAAGAAGTATTCCATTCTGATTGCCACAGTACTTTCCCTGATGGTTATTGCACTGACGGCAGCATCATTTTCTTCCTCAATCTGGACTCAGAAATTTCGCGTAGGAAACTTAAAGCATCCCATGCTTTTAGACAAGGGCTGGACTGTAAAGAAAAATGCATCATTTCCCCCGGAAGGAATACTTACCATACAGAAAGTTTTTTATTTTGATGAATTTCAAAAACTGGTAAAACAAACCCAGCAGGGATTCATTTCTGACCTTTCCCAATCCGGCGCCTACATTACAACCCCTTCACTTCTCTTTTTTACTCATAACCAGAAAGTCAGGGTGTTCATGAATACGGGTAACGGAGATTTTATGGTCTACCAGTTTGGTACAGAAGGCTCCCGCTATGCTGGTTCAGAAAGCGGTAATGCCATTCATTCCGTACGTGTGCCTTACATGGAAAACGAAGCCTTTATTGTCACCATTGAATTTTCTCCGTCCTTTTCCTCAGGCTCCATAAAACTTGACCATCTGTATTACAAACTTTTTCCAACCCGTCTGCCACCAATTTTCTTTGGCTTTGGAGCACAAAACTTACAGTTCATAACAACAAGCACCTGGTTCCAGTGGCTGCCTGCCCTCTTAATTTTCATGTTTGCAGTTGCGGCACTTGTACAGCACATCTCCTTTGCAATCCTAAGAAAAAAAGCTGCCTTCCAGTCCTTAAACCAATGCATTTTTGCCCTGATCGTAGGTTTTTATAATTTGTTTGAAAGCCTGATTGGAACATATATCATGACTTCTTCCTTTGCCACATATTTTCTTTCTTCCGTGCTGCTGGCCTTTCATCCCTTTATGCTCATTACAGTACTGCAGGAAAGAAAAAACATTACGCATACAAACAGACTTTCCACTTTCCTCAGGGGGCTTTCCCTTTTTAACGTATTCATCTGCTGCATTAACGCCCTCTTCCCGATTATTCCCCTTTGCATTCTGCGCATTTACTTTGGTGCAGTAATTTATGCCTGTGTCGCCATTGGTGCAATCACACTCATTCACGAAATCATTACGGAACGCAACAGTGTGGACGTGCTGGACATTGTAATTTTTATATGCATACTTGCATTCATTGTAGACCTTATATGTTCTTTTACAGGCCCTGCTTTTGCAGACTTCTTCAGATTCACCCGCTGGGCAACAATCGTCTTCTTTGCCACCTTTACCATAATCTCCATGCAGGATGTTTTCCAGAGTGAAATCCACAAAGCACAGAGCACCACCCTCAAAAAAGCAAACACACAGGACTCCGTTACAGGCTGCAAGAGATCCCAGCTCATGTGGGAAGAAGAAAAATTCTTTCACAACGCAAAACCCTATGCCATTCTTCTTACAGGCATTCCATATTTTATCTCCACACAGAGAAACAAGGGTCAGGATGAAACGGAACTTATTCTCCGCTATTTTGCCCAGAGCCTTCATTCCCTCTTCCCGGAAGAAAATGTTTACTACATTTCAAACTCAAGATTTGCAGTTTACATTCCCATTGAAGAATACGAACATATTTCTGATGCCATTGCAAAACTGGAAAAATCCCTTTCTGACTTTAACAGGAATGAACCCGGCTTTAATGTAAATCTTGTTACAGTGCTTGAAGAATTTGACCCCGAAAGAGACCGCGACTTTGACGGACTTCTTGTACGCCTGCTTTCTGAACTCAGATACAAGGCAGTAGAATTTTTGAGCAGAACATGAAAGTAAAAATCTTCTGGCTGGACCTTATTGTTTTTGCAGCAGCAATTTTTTTTATTTTTTTTAGTTTTTTTTCGTTAAAAAGTGGTAAAAGTGACAATTCTACGCTTATTATATATTCAGGAGACAGTGAATACGTCTACCCTCTGGAAAGCAACGGCCAGTACAAAATAAAAGGTGCTCTGGGAGAAAGTACAATTTCTGTTCAGGATGGTAAGGCTTCTTTTATATCCTCCCCTTGCCCCAACCAGACTTGTGTAGAAATGGGAAAAATCTCTCACTCCGGAGAGTGGGCGGCCTGTCTTCCAAATGATATTTTTATCATGGTAGAAAACAAAAGCGACAGCCTTGATGCGCTTGCTTATTAAAAGGAAATGTAAATGGCAAAGAAAAAAGGTTCTATAGTCTACAAATGTTCTAACTGCGGTTACACACAGCCGGGATGGCTTGGTAAGTGTCCCCAGTGCGGAGAGTGGAATACCCTTGAAGAATGCATTGTTGACCCCAATTCGGCCTCTCCTTTGATTCATGCTGACGGAAGTGTAACAAAAGCAAAACCTGTTCCCATGTCAAAAATTACTGTTCAGGGAGAAGAAAGAATTTCTACCGGCAGTGTAGAATTTGACCGGGTACTTGGCGGAGGGGCTACAAAACGAAGTGCAGTCTTAATCGGCGGTGAACCGGGCATTGGAAAATCAACCCTGCTCATACAGACAGCGGCCTCTGTGCTTTCTTCTGCCAGAGGGAACGCTTCCCGTGTGCTTTATGTGTCTGGAGAAGAAAGTGCTTCCCAAATAAAAGGCAGGGCTGAGCGCCTTAAACTGAATGTAGGTTCCGTAGAAATTTTATGTACCCTCCGTCTGGAAGATATTCTTGATGCACTGGATTCTTTAAACCCCACAGTAGTTATTATTGATTCCATACAGACTGTGTATTCAGTTCAGGCAGGCATTGTTCCAGGCACTGTAAGCCAGCTAAAGTATTGTGCAAATGAACTTATCAGCTGGGTAAAAGAAAGAGACTCCGTTCTTTTTATGACGGCTCATGTTACAAAAGACGGAACCATTGCAGGACCAAAAAGTCTTGAACACATGGTAGACACAGTAATCAGTTTTGAGCGTTCCAGTGACGAAGTGAGATTTCTCCGTGCCCTTAAAAACCGCTTCGGTTCTGTGGATGAACTCGGCATTTTTGAAATGGAAAGCGATGGTCTTAAAGCAGTTGCTGACCCCAGTGCACTTTTTCTTACCAGACGGAATGGAGAAACTCCCGCAGGCATTGCATGTGTTCCCGTGTTTGAAGGAAGCCGTGTATTTGTTGTAGAAATACAGGCCCTCACAGTTCCTGCAAAAGCACAGGTAAACCGCGTTTACTCAGAAAAGATTGATTCTGCCCGTGTAAGCCGTGTTGCTGCCGTGCTTGAAAAAAGAGCGGGAATTAAATTCAGCGACCAGGACATTTACATTAACGTTGCAGGCGGTGTGCGGCTAAACGAAAGTGCCATTGATGCAGCCCTTGCTTCTGCACTTTATTCTGCAAGAAGTGACATTCCCCTGGCAGAAAAAACTGTTGTTCTTGGAGAACTAAGTCTTGCAGGAGAAGTGCGCCCCGTTACAAAACTCAAACAGAGGGTAAAGGCCGCAAGAGAACTTGGTTTTACAAACATAATTGCGCCTGAAAAAGAAATTGCTTCAAGCAGTACAATTGCCGTAGACAGCGTTCATTCACTGGTAAAGGCATTATTTAAAAAATAAATATAAAAGGATAAAAAAGGAGAAAAAAAGTGAGGAAGATAAATATTTTTATCTGTCTGTTTGCCGTCTTAACTTTCTTTCCTTCCTGCGCTTTTCAAGATGAATGGCCGGACACTTATGAAGGAATTGAATGGGAAGAAATTACTCAGGACCAGGCCATAGAAATATGGAAGGGCTACGACACCAGCAGTATGAGACTGGGACCGTTAACCATCTGGCAAAAGTGGCTGGGAACTTCCCCACAGAAATGGGTTGGCTGTACCCTTGTCGGAGATTCCTATAAAGAGGCAGAGGCAGAAATTGCATTATGCACAGTAGGAAAGCTTACCACAGATCCTGCAAAGGAAAATGAAAATGCCCTCTTTTACAGACAAAAAGGAAACAACAGGCTTGTAAAGATAGAAAGATCACCTCTTATTGCCACAGAAGATTATGAACTTGACATTTACAAGGACGGATGGGCGGTAGTTAAAAATTCTTATGGAGCATCTTTCTCCCGCTATGAACTTTTTTATATAAAATATCCGTTTAACTAAAATTTAACTAAAAAGAGGATCTTTATGAAAAAAATATTTTTAGCTCTAGGAATTTTTTGCGCTGTTATTTTTTCCTCCTGTCAGTTTCTTGAACCAGGTTACTGGCAGCAGATTATTGAACTTAAAAATAAAGCTGGTGTTAAAACTGCAAGCATGCCAGACTACCTTAATAAATTCGAGTGGCAGGAAATAAATACTGAGGCAGCGGAACTTTTGTGGCAGAGCAGTACTTACAGGGAGAACATAAAAACTCCGCCTGCAAAAGTGAATATCTATCAGAAAAGCGATTCAGAAATATTAGTTTACAAGGATACTCCTGTAGATAAATTTCCAAACTGGATTTATGAAAAGGAGAGAGCAGAAAACATTTATGTTTATGCCTTCAGTTCCATGCTTTACGGAGAAGATTCTGTTATCCTGAACTATTATATTCCGGAAAATCTTCCTGACAACAGCAAAATTTATAAGGCTTCAGAAAATGATGATTATGTAAAATTTGAAATTCCCTTTTCTGAAAGCAATGAAGATGATGAAACTGATGAAGATAAAGAAAACGTGGAAGTAAAAATTTTTACTTTCATTATGAAAAAAGGACTTTTAATTCAGCAGAAAAAATATACGACAATCTCTGTTGAATACTAAATAAAAATTAAGGAGACAAAAATGGCAGATGATTTTTCTTACACCGTAGAAGAAACTTTCGGTTCAATTTCAGAAAGCAAGGGAGGCTGGAAAACAGAACTCAACCTTGTTTCATGGGGCGGACGTCCTGCAAAATATGACCTGCGGCCCTGGGCACCGGAGCGGGCAAAAATGGGAAAGGGAATAACTCTTACCAAAGAGGAGCTTAAGGGGCTCAGGGATTTGCTTAACGGGATGAATCTGGATTAATTTACTGCATACGGTCATTGAGCCTGGAGACCCTTTATTCCGTATCGGGTCTCTTGAGTTTTGCTTCGCAAAACTCACAGTATACATTACAAAACATACCCTTCTTTGAAGTGCCAGAGTGTTTTTGAAAGTGAGTTACTAAAGGGCTGGGGGCGGGTGAAGTCGGGGAGCCAGCTGGTGTCGTCGCTTAAGTCCTGGTAGAAGAGCCAGTCAAAATCATAGGCTTCTATCAGGTCGCGGAGGTCGCTGTCTTCCTCTTCATTTACAAGCCTGTTCTGAAAAGCAGTAAGTGCTTCATTTCTTTTTTTAAGTTCACTTTCACTGCCTGAAAAAGGAACCGGTGTGTACTGAGACATTAAAGAAATACAGGCCTTTGTGTCTGCATGTTTTTTTAGCCAGTCCAGAGTAAGGGCCGTATCATCAAAACGTCCGGGAAGAAAAAGATGCCTCACAATAGTTCCGGAAAGCATCTTCTCTTTTTCCTCACCGTTTTTATTTACAGTAATTACTTTTGCGGGTGTGTTCTCAATCATCCACCTTATTGCCCTCTTTGCAACAAGAGGATAATCCCTTGCACCAAAAAGTTTTTCACTCATAAGAGGGTTAAGGGTTTTTAAATCAGGAAGCCAGATGTCAACAAGTCCCTTTAAAAGTTCCAGCATTTCTACATTTTCGTAGGCACTGGAATTCCATGCCACAGGAATGGTAAGCCCCTTGTTTTTTGCCGCTGCAATAAATTTTGCAAGAAGGGGAATATGATGACTTCCTGTAACAAGGTTAATATTTTCTGCACCTTTCTCCTGTAAAAGAAGACAGATTTTTACAAAGGTTTCTTCGTTAACCTCTCCGCCTAAACCCTGCTGGGAAATCTGATAGTTCTGGCAAAATGCACAGCGTAAAGTGCACCCGCTTATAAAAATAGTACCACTTCCGCCAAAAACAGTAATGAGGGGTTCTTCTCCAAAATGAAGGCAGGCAAGGGCCGCACGAAGTGTTTTGCTTTCACCACAGGCACCTTCTTTACCACTGGAACGTAAAGCCCCGCAATGCCTTGGACACTGGGCGCAGGAAGCATAAAGGTTTTGTATTAAAGCATCTGTCATCAGAATGCCTGTTTGTCAAGGAATACAGCCATGAGGCGGTTAAGCAGATCAATGTCCAGATCTTCTGCCTCATAATTAACAAGAGTGCAAAGTTCCTTCCAGTCAGAAGAAGAAAGACAGTCTGTTCCGGAAAGGTCATCTTGCAGAAGTGACTGCATTGCAACAAGTTTAGCAATATGTTCTTCCGTAGGCTCTTCACTTACTGCAGCAGAATCCTGAATGTAAGTTTCAAACCAGTAGTTTGCAAAGGAAGAAGCCAGGGACTGAATTGAAGGATTTTCTTTTTCAAAAAGAGAAACTATTTCTTTTGAACAGGCGCTTCCGTTGTAGGAAGAGTGTTCTGCACGATAGTGTTTTTTTGTTTTCTGAATATCCGCGTAGAATTTATCTATGGAATCCATGTGAATACTCCTTTAAAATAACAAAAAAAGCCCCCGCCTTTATGCAGGAGCCTTTCACCAAAACAGGCGAATTCTACTCGGTGAGAATCTTAATGACCTCAGCTTTGTCCTGTGTATTCAGAATCTGTGCTCTTTTGTCAGCAGATTTGAAAAGCAGGCTCACTTCAGCAAGGAACTGAAGGTGGGGACCAGTCTTGTTCACTGGAGAAAGTGTCATGATGAAAATGCGGCAGGGTTCCTGATCCAGGCTGTCGAAGTCAACGGGTTTGTCAGAAATACCGATGCAAGCCACAAGATCAGAAACAGTATCTGTTTTGCCGTGTGGAATTGCAATGCCGTGTTTCATGCCGGTTGACATTTTGCGCTCACGGTCAAGCACACATTCCTTAGCGGCCGCTTTATCTGTCACCTTACCAGCTTTCACAAGAACATCAAGCAGTTCATCGATAATCTCTTCTTTCGTAGATCCTTTGAGGTGGAGATCTACGGTGTCAGGTGTTAATACAGTTCTTAAGTCCATGATACCTATATCTTATGTGTACAGGGGAGATTTGTCAAGAATAAAATCCCCAAACGGAAGAAATTTCCCATAAAATATCACTTTCGTGCTAAATTATTGAAACAAGAGCCGTTTTTCGCTATAATCTGACATCATGTTGAATCCATTGGCAAAAGAATTAAACGATGCCCTTAGTGGCACTACTGCCGGTACACTGCTTTCTGACGAAGGCGTGCGATTGTATTTTCCAAAAGGAATTATTGCCCAGAGCGGAGAGGCAAAGCAGCTTGGAAAAGTAGCGAACGGAACAATTGGAATGACCGTTGTTAACGGAACTCCAGTAATGCTTGAGTCTGTTCACAAAAGTGCTCCAGAGCTTACAACCCGTGAACTCGTGGCCTATGCACCAACTGCAGGAAATCCCGACCTCCGTGCCCAGTGGAAAGAAAATCTTATAAAGAAAAATCCACTCTTAAAGGACAAGAGCATTACTCTTCCAGTTGTTGTTCCTGGTCTTACAGCAGGTATTTCTTATCTTGCAGACCTTTTCCTTGACGAGACAAAACCACTTATTGCAGCAGATCCTTCATGGGACAATTATGTTCTCATTGCAAGCGCAAGACGCAACGCAGACTTCATTCAGTTCCCCATGTTCAAGGACGGAGCCTTTAATATTGCAGGTCTTGAAAGCGTTCTCGAAGAAGAAGCTAAAAAAGGTTCAGTAAGAGTTCTCCTTAACTTCCCCCAGAATCCTTCCGGATACAGCCCCACTGTAAAAGAAGCCCAGCGCATTGTTTCTTTTATTAAGGGACTTGCCGAAAAGGGAACAAAAGTTATGGTCTGGTGTGATGACGCCTACTTTGGCCTTAACTACGAAGCAGATGTAGAAAGTCAGTCTCTCTTTGCATACCTCTGCGACCTTCATCCCAACGTACTTGCCGCAAAAATTGACGGTCCTACAAAAGAAGATTTTGTCTGGGGTTTCCGTGCAGGTTTCATCACCTTCGGCTGCAAGGGAATGAGTGAGAATCAGTATGATGCCCTCATTAAAAAACTCATGGGTGCAATCCGCTCTTCCGTTTCCTGTTCTTCTACTCCGCCACAGTCAATGCTTCTCAAGGCATACCGCGACAAGGACACAGAAAATCAGAAGGCTGCCTTCCGTGCAATTCTCGAAAAGCGCTATCACCTGGTAAAAGATTTTGTTAATACCCACAAGAGTGAAAACCTCGAGCCACTTCCCTTCAACTCAGGTTACTTCATGTCTTTCCATCTTCCAAAAGTAGACGCCGAAGAACTTAGACAGAAACTTTTGAAAGAAAAGGGAATTGGTACCATTGCCATTGATTCACGCACTCTCCGTGTTGCATTCTCAAGTCTGGATGAAGACAAGATTGAAACAGTCTACCAGGCAATCTACGACACCGCGGATGAAATTGCTTCTCAGAACTAATAAAAAGGGGATGGATGTGAAAAAACATATACTTACATTCATCCCCCTCTTCTGTTTCTTTTTTTCCCTCACTTTTGTTTCCTGTAAAAACAGCAGAACAAATCCTGTAATTATCTGGACAAACAACGTTGAGTTTGCTTCTTACGTAGAATTATTTAATGCAAAGCACAAGGACACCAAGGCGGTTGTAGTTTACAAAGAATCTCCTGCCTCTTCCCTGCCGCCTGCAAAAGATGAGCTTGCTCCGGATTTAGTTGTAGGCCCCTGGTTAAAGAATTCTAAAACAAGAAAGAACTTTACTCCAATGGATTATCTGCTTGGAGAACAGGGCATTTCCCGTTCCTCCTACTACAATCAGGTAATCAACTACGGAATCATTAACGAAAAGCAGTATCTCCTGCCTGTAAGCTTTAACCTGCCCCTCATCATTTATGGAACAAGAAACGAAAACCTCATTACCACAACCCACCTCATCAGCATTGACCAGATGAAGACAATGGCAAAAGCCTTTAACGCACAGGGTAGTGACGGTTCCTTTACAAAAATGGGTTACGCTCCTTCCTGGGATTCTGATTTTATTTACGAAGTAACAAAACTGAAAAATGTTTCTTACAGAGAAAAAGGTGCAAGTTTTTCCTGGAACGCAGAAGAAATGAAAAATACACTGGAGTCACTCAAAGCATGGACTACAGATTGTAACGCAGACACTTCCAGCGAACAGAACTTTCAGTTTAAATATCTTTACATGCCTAAATACAAACAGGTGGCAACCGGACGCTGCCTTTTTGCATATACCACAAGCGATGAATTCTTTAAGCTCACGGAGATGCAGTCTCAGGGCATTTCCTTCCGCTGGCTTGAAGAGAACATGAAGATTCCCGTGGAGGACAGTATTGTTACCATGGGTCTTTACAAAAAATCCAGGAACACAAAAAAAGCAGAAGAGTTTATCGGCTGGTTTGCAAGAGAAGACACTCAGAGAGAACTTCTTGAAAGAACACAGCTTTTAAAACTGGACACAATCACTTTTGGAATTGCAGGCGGTTTTTCTGCAATAAAAAGCGTTAACGAAAAAATATACCCCCTTTACTACCGTTCACTTCTGGCAAACTTACCGACAGAAAGTTACCTTACAATGCCAAACATTCTTCCTCCCAGATGGATGAATCTTAAACAGCGCGTAGTCATTCCCTTTATCTCAGACGGCATTAACACTGCCGAAAAAGAAAGCATGGGACTTGAAGAACGCATTTCTGACTGGACTAAACAATACTGATTTTTAAACTCGAACAACTTTAGTTTATGGAGGGCTGAACATGGATCAGAAAAGACCAAGAGGACGTGAAAAAAACGTTACCGGTGGTGGAAGCGGCGTTTACAAAAGAGGCGAGGGTTTGGGAACAGGCCCGGTTGGTTCTTCTGACGGATATTCCGGACGCAGGGGAAGCGGCTCAGGTAACAGCGGTTCTGGAAATTCAAACAAAGCTCTTGTAAGAGGCGGCGGATTAAGTCTTCCTGTACTCATTATAATTGGCGTTCTGTATTTTCTCTTCGGTCGCGGCGGCTCCTCTGACAATCAGGCTGCACAGCCACAGACAAGTGCCCCCACACAAACTACT
>JAEEGL010591081.1_pt1 | contig 11938 bp, 9 predicted proteins | sample 9134231 | NCBI WGS metagenome assembly JAEEGL01 (sample SAMN16246548, study PRJNA631951) | gut metagenome | biome: gut microbiome; feature: rumen; material: fiber-attached | host: Bos | place: Iran: Karaj | collected 2018-10 | reverse complement strand
CGTCGCGGAAGGGCAAGCCCCGCCTCACCAGATAATCGGCGAGATCGGTCGCGTTTATAAAGCCCTTCTGAGCCGCGCGGAGCATATTTTCCTTTTTTGCCTTCATCGAGCTTATCATGCCCGTGAAAACGTCGAGACAGTTTTCCGCGGTGTCGCAGGCGTCGAAGACACATTCCTTGTCCTCCTGCATATCCTTGTTGTAAGCAAGAGGCAGTCCCTTGAGCACCGTGAGAAGGGTCATCAGGTCTCCGTATACCCTGCCCGTCTTCCCTCTCGCGAGCTCGGCGATATCCGGATTCTTTTTCTGCGGCATTATCGACGAGCCGGTCGTAAATGAATCGGAAAGCTCTATAAAGCCGAACTCCCAGCTCGACCAGAGAATTATCTCCTCCGCAAAGCGCGAAAGATGCATCATGAGCACCGAAAGCGCCGCCAAGAACTCTGCGCAGAAATCGCGGTCGGACACGCCGTCTATCGAGTTTTCGCACACCGCCGGGAATCCGAGCTCGTGCGCCTCGGATATCCTGTCGGTCGCGTAGGTCGTGCCGGCAAGCGCGCAGCAGCCTATCGGAGAGACGTTTATCCTCTTCCTGCAGTCGCGGAGCCTGTCGATATCCCGCAGGAGCATCATGGCGTATGCCATGAGATGATGTCCGAAGGTTATCGGCTGAGCCCTCTGCAGATGGGTATAACCCGGCATTATCACCGCCTTGTATTCCTCCGCCTTGTCGGTCACGGCGGCGGCGAGCTTCTTGATCTTTGAGATGATAAGGTCGGTCTCCGAGCGCAGATAAAGCCTGAGATCGAGGGCCACCTGATCGTTCCTGCTTCTTGCCGTATGCAGTTTTTTGCCCGTTTCTCCTATACGCTCGGTCAGCACCTGCTCGACGAACATGTGGATGTCCTCGCACTCCGGATCGATCCTGAGCGCGCCGCTCTCCATATCTTCAAGAACGGCGGAAAGCCCTGAAATCAGGGCCTCCGCTTCTTCCAACGATATTATTTTCGCAGCGCCGAGCATTGCGGCATGCGCCATGCTGCCGGTTATATCCTCTTTATACATCCTGCTGTCAAAGGATATGGACGAATTGAAATCGTCGGCTTTTTTGTCGACGACGCCGTCCGTCCTGCCAGCCCACATTTTTTTCATATCGGTCTCCGTTTATTTCTTCGTTTTCTTCGCGGTCTTCGCGGTCTTCGTGTTCTTTTTGTTCTTTGCGTCGACCATGGCCTGAACGGCTATCGGCAGACCGTAAAGATTGATGAAGCCCGCGGCGTCCTTCTGATCGTAATCGCTGGCTCCGAAGGTCGCTATCTCTTCGCTGTAAAGGGTGTTGTCGCTCCAGACGCCCGCCTTGATGATGTTGCCCTTGTAGAGCTTGAGCTTGACTTTGCCGTTTACGGGCTCCTGCGTCTTGTCGACGAAGGCGGAAAGCGCCTCGCGCAGAGGAGTGAACCACTGGCCGTTGTAAACGAGCTCCGCAAAGGTTATAGCTATCTTCTGCTTCTCGTGGAGGGTGAGCTTGTCGAGGGTGATGCTCTCGAGCGCCTCATGCGCCTTGTAAAGGATGGTGCCGCCCGGGGTCTCGTAAACGCCGCGGCACTTCATGCCGACGAGCCTGTTCTCGACTATGTCTATTATGCCTATGCCGTTTTTGCCGCCGAGCTCGTTGAGTTTGAGGATGATGTTCTTCGCCGAGGTCTTTTTGCCGTTGATCGCGACGGGAACGCCCTTCTTGAACTCTATCGTGACGTAAGTCGGCTTATCGGGGGCGTCCATCGGAGAAACGCTCATCTCCAAAAAGCCCTTCTTCTCATACTGCGGCTCGTTGCCGGTATCCTCAAGATCCATTCCCTCGTGGGAAAGGTGCCAGAGGTTCTTGTCCTTAGAATAGTTGGTCTGACGGTTGATCCTGAGCGGGATATTGTGCGCCTCGGCGTAGTCTATCTCCTCGTCGCGGGACTTTATCGTCCACTCACGCCAAGGTGCGATTACCGGCATATCGGGCGCGAAATGCTTTATCGCGAGCTCGAAACGGACCTGATCGTTGCCTTTTCCGGTGCAGCCGTGGCAGATAGCGTCCGCCTTCTCCTTCTTGGCTATCTCGACGAGTCCCTTTGCTATGCAGGGTCTCGCGTGGCTGGTGCCGAGAAGATAATCTTCATATACGGCGCCCGCCTTCATGGTCGGGATGATGTAATCGTCGACATATTCGTCGGTGAGGTCGAGGACGTAAAGCTTTGAGGCTCCGGTCTTGAGAGCTTTTTCCTCAAGTCCGTCAAGCTCGTCTCCCTGCCCTACGTTGCCGGAGACCGCGATGACCTCGCAGTTGTCATAATTTTCTTTGAGCCAGGGGATTATGATAGAGGTGTCGAGTCCGCCGGAATATGCCAGAACTACCTTTTTGATCTTCGATTTGTCCATAATGATTCTCCTTTATGATTTTTTATGCACTCATTATACGGCGCGTTTTCGTAAATGTCAAGTGTTTTTATGAAAAAATATTCATTAAAATCATTATTTATTCATCATCGGTCCGCTAAATAAAAAAAGCAAAGCGTTTGCCTTTGCTTTTTTCGCCGACTTTCCGAGGAAGGATGACGGCCGGTCTGTAAGCCGGGTTCTGTCTTAAGCAGCCATCTATCTGGGCAATGCGTCGCCGCACGCCTCAAGCCACCTGTCTGAAGATTGGCCGAGCAAGCCGTATCCCTCATGTCGGTGTTGCTTCGGATAGAGTTTACAGGCAGCCCGCGTTACCGCGGACTGCGGTGAGCTCTTACCTCGCCTTTCCACCCTTACCCGCAAAGCGGGCGGTATATCTCTGTTGCACTTGTCCGGAGGTTACCCTCGGCTGACGTTATCAGCTATCCTGCTCTGTGAAGCCCGGACTTTCCTCTGCGCTTGCACGCAGCGGCTGCCCGATCGACCGTCGTGCATATTATATTACCTTTTTTACTTGATTGTCAACCGCTTTCCCCTCTTGTAAATAAGAATACTTTGTGATATAATTTATTTATTATACGGAGGATCATATATGTTCTCTTCTTATCTTGATTCATTAAAAAAACAAAAGGTTTCCGTGATCGGCGCGGGAGTTTCGAACACCCCGCTCATCAAGCTTCTTTCCGGGCACGGGATCGCCGTTACCGTATACGATAAAAGGCCCGTCGAAAGCTTTGACAAAGAGCTCCTTTCCGATTTTGAGAAAAGCGGCGTCTCTCTCGTCTGCGGCGAGGGCTACCTTGACAAAATAGACGGCGACGTCATCTTCCGCACCCCGGGAGTCAGGCCCGACGCGGGCGGCATACCCGAAGCCGTAAGGCGCGGCGCAGTCGTTACCTCGGAAATGGATCTGTTTTTCCGCTTCTGCCCCTGCCCGATAACGGCTGTTACCGGCTCGGACGGGAAAACGACGACCTCGACCCTCATAGCCGAGCTTCTTTCGGCTCAGGGCAAGAAGGTCTTTTTGGGCGGCAACATCGGCGCCCCGCTGCTTCCGAGGCTTTCGGAAATGAAGGAGAGCGACCGCGTCGTCGTCGAGCTTTCGAGCTTTCAGCTTTTCGATATGACCCGCTCTCCGCACACCGCGGTGATAACCAACGTGACCCCGAACCATCTCGACTGGCACCGCGGCATGGAGGAATATAAAGAGGCAAAGTTCAACGTTTTGGCGCATCAGACCGAAAATGACGTCGCCGTGCTAAACTTCGACGACGAGACAACGAGGGCTTTTGCCGGAAGGACGCGCTCGGAGGTCCGCTTCTTCTCCCTTGCGGGCGACGAAGGGTGCTGTGCCTTCTTTAAAAACGGGACGCTTTATCTCGACGGCTCTCCCCTTATCCCCGCGTCATCCCTCAGAATACGCGGCATGCACAACGTCGCGAACTTTCTCACCGCGGCGGCCGCCGTCAAGGACGAGGTCACGCGCGAGACCATGGCGTATGTCGCGCAGAGCTTCAAGGGCGTTGAGCACAGGCTCGAGGTCGTGCGGAGCGTAAACGGCGCCGACTTCTACAACGGCGCGATAGGCTCGAGCCCGACCAGGACGATAGCGGGACTCAAGTGCTTCGACGGCAGGATGATACTGATCGCAGGCGGCTACGACAAGCACATCGCCTTCGACACCCTTGGCGACGAGATATGCAGGCGCGTATCCGTCCTCCTTTTATGCGGCGCCACGGCGGACAAGATAGAGGCGGCGGTAAAAGCATCGATCGTTCCCGAAGAGCCCGAAATAATGCGTTTTTCCGATCTGACCGAGACGGTCAGGGCGGCGAAGGACCTGTCCCGCCCGGGAGACACGGTGCTCTTTTCTCCCGCCTGCGCGTCCTTCGATCAGTTCCCGAACTTTGCCGTGCGCGGCAGATTCTTCAAGGATCTCGTGAACAAGTTATAAAAACATATAAAGAGGTGTTTGATTTTGGAGTTATTTACCAAGCTTAAACTGCTGACCGACCCGAACGGCGCTTCCGGCGACGAGCTGCCCGCGAGCAACGCCGCGGCGGAGCTTCTGCGCCGATACACCGACGACGTCGAGATCGACGCTTTCGGAGACGTCATAGGGCATATCTCCTGCGGAGACGAGAACGCTCCGACCGTTATGCTCGACGCCCATCTCGACCAGATCGGCTTTATCGTGACCGAAATAACCAAGGACGGCTTTCTGAGATTCACGACCGTCGGCGGAGTCGACGGCCGCATGCTCCCCGACTCCGAGCTCTGCGTGATCACGCGCAGACACGGCATCATCCACGGTATCGTCGGCGCCGTTCCTCCCCACCTGCAGAAGGGTTTGGGAAAACAGACCGACGCCATCTCTATGGAGGACATGACTGTTGATATCGGCATGACCGGCGAGCAGGCAAGATCGGTCGTCTCTATCGGCGACTACATGTGCTTCTCGGGCAGTGCGATGGCGCTTCAGCACGATTTCGTGACCTCACGCTCGCTTGATGACAGAGCATGCTTTTTGTGCATACTCCACGCGCTCGAGCTTCTGAAGGATAAAAAGCTCCCCGTCAATCTGCTCATATGCGGAAGCACCAAGGAGGAGATAGGCGGAAACGGCGCGCAGTACGTCGCCGAGCGCTTCAAGCCCGAATACGCGATAGCCGTCGACGTCACCCACGCAAGGACAGCAGACGCGCCCGAAGTAACGGGCGAGCTCGCCAAGGGTCCCGACGTGAGCATCGGCTTCAACAGCCGTCCCGATTTTGCCGAAAAGGTCATCGAGACCGCGAAGAAGCACAATATCCCCTATCAGGTCGCCGCCTGCCCCGGCCGCTCGGGCACTAACGCCTGGAGCATTCAGCCCGCGGGAGTGAAGACGCTCGTTCTGAGCCTTCCGCTCAAATACATGCACTCGCCCGTGGAGGTGCTCAGGCTCTGCGACGTCGAAAACACCGGCGCGCTGCTTGCCGCCGTTATCACCGATTTTGACGGGAGGGCTGACAAATGAAAGAACTTTTAGCGCGGCTTACCGAAATGGACGGCGTGCCCGGCTTCGAGGACGAGATACGCGATTTCGTAGTTTCCGAAGCGCAAAAGCACGTGCAGAGCGTGACCGTCGACTGTGTCGGGAACGTCCTCTGCTTCAAGAAGGGCGAAAAGGCTCCTTCGTCTCCGATACTTCTCACTGCCCATATGGACGAGGTCGGATTCCTTATAAAGGACATAACCAAGGATGGCATGCTCAAGGTGGCGCCCGCCGGCAGCATAGACCCGAGAGTGCTTATAGGCAGACGCCTTAGGGTAGGAAAAAACAAGATACCCGGCATAATCTCCATAAAGGCAATACATCTTACCACGCCCGAGGAACGCAAAAAAGCGCCCGAGCTCAAAAGCCTTTATATAGATATCGGCGCGCTTGACCGCGAGGACGCCGAAAAGCTCGTCTCGATCGGCGATCCCGCCGTTTTCGACACCGCCTTCGCATCATTAGGCGTCGACTGCATAAAAGCCAAGGCTCTCGACGACAGAGTCGGCTGTGCCATACTTCTCAAGCTGATGGAGGAAGACATACCCTTCGATACATATTTCCTCTTCTCCGCGTCTGAAGAGATAGGCTGCCGCGGCGCGATAAACGCCGTCTCGACGATAGACCCGGGCTTCATCTGCGTAGTCGAAGGCACCCCCGCCGGAGACGTGCCCGACACGCCCGAGCATCTTTATTCGACGCGTCTGCGCGAAGGCGCCGCCATATCCCTCATAGACGGCTCGACCATATATTCGCGCGCGCTCCGCGATAAGATCATCGCGCGGCTCGACAGAGAAAAGATAAGGCATCAGTTCAAGCTCCGCCAGACCGGAGGAAACGACGGCGCCGCGATGATCTACGGCACGGGAGCCAAGGTCTTCGGTCTGTCGGTCCCGATGAGATACATACACGCCGCAAACTCTGTGGCATATCTTCCCGACGTGGAGGACACACTGAGCACGGCAAGAGTATTTTTGGAGGAGGCGGCATCAGAAAATGAGTGATATCTCTCTTATACACGAAACACTTCTCGCCGCGGCATGCACCTCGGGCTCCGAGGACGCCGTCGCCGCCGCGATAAAGAACGCCGCGCCGAAGGGAAGCTTCGACGAGGTATATTCGGACGCACTCGGCAATCTCATCTTTCATAAAAAGGGCAAGGGCAAGCGCATAATGTGCACGGCTCATATGGACGCCGTCGGATTCATGGTCACGCAGATAGACGACGGCGGCTACCTCCGCGTCGCAAGGCTCGGAGGCGGCGATCTTTCTCTCCTTATAAACGCAAGGCTCGTTTTCAAAAACGGCGTCATCGGAGTTTTAAGGACCTCGGAAGCCGCGAAGACAGCCGTGAAAAAGCCCGCGGATCTTTCCTGCGCCGACCTTTACGTCGACATAGGCGCGGCGGACAAGGCGTCCGCCGAAAAGCTCGTCTCCGTCGGCAGCACCTGCGTTTTTGACGGAAAGCCGCGCAAGCTGCTCGGCGACAACGTGATGACTCCTTATGCGGACAACCTCATCGGATGCGCCGTGCTTATCTCGGCTATGGATCAGAGCCGCGGCAGTGCTAACGACTGCTGCTACGTCTTTACCGTTCAGGAGGAAGTCGGACTTCGCGGAGCGGGATGCGCCGCCTTTGCGGCAGAGCCCGAGATAGCGGTGAACGTTGACGTTGCCGTTGCCTCCGACGACCCGCAGACCAAGGATCTGCGCACGGGCATAGCTCTTTCTAAGGGCCCCGCGGTAAAGCTTATGGACGGAAGCGTCATCCCCTCGAAGGGACTTACCTCCCTGCTCCTTAAGATAGCTTCGATAAAGAACATACCCTGCCAGAAGGAGATCTCTACAAATATCGGGACCGACACGGGCAAAGTCATTCTCACCAAAGGCGGAGTCAGCGCCGCCGCAATCTCCGTTCCCATAAGGAACCTGCACACCCCCTGCGAGGTATACAACAAGTCGGACGCCGAGGGCGCGGCAAAGCTTCTCGCCGCATTTTTGACGGCAAGGTTTTAAGGAGGGACGATCATGCTTGATTTTCTTGAAGTATTCGAATCGGTAAAAAACGCCGCTCTCCCCTCCGGCATAGAGGGACGCCAGGCAGAGGTCTTAAAAAGATACGCCGAGCCCTTTGCAGACGAGATATATGTGGACCGCATAGGCAACCTTATATGCCATAAGAACGGACCCGGCAAAAAGCTGATGTTTGCCGCCCATATGGACGTTATCGGCTTTATGGCGACCTTTATCGACGAAAACGGATTCATCAGATTCGCGACAGTGGGCGGTCACGCCGCTTACGCCCTTCCCGAGACGCGCGTTCGTTTTGAAAACGGCATATACGGATATATCAAAAGCGACGGCAGGGTCAAGGCCGAAAAGCTCTCCGACGTTCCCGCGACCGACCTTTTCATCGACATAGGCGCGGGCAGCAGAGAGGAAGCCGCAAAATATATCTCTCCCGGAATATGCGCCGTTTTTGACAGCGACGTGAGAAAGATAGCCGACGGCAACATAATGACGCCCTATGCCGACAATCTCGCCGGGTGCGCTTCTCTCCTGCTCGCCATGAGCTCCCTCAACTATTCGCAGAACGACTTGTATTTCGTCTTCTCCGTGCAGGAGGAGCTCGGTCTCCGCGGAGCCAAGTGTGCGGCGAACGGGATCGGCCCATACATGGGCATAGCGATAGACCTTACGAGGACGGGCGACTCGCCCGCCGAGAGCGACAATCAGCGCATGGCGGTGCGCGTGGGCGGAGGTCCCGCGATAAAGATCCGCGACAGCTCGCTGATATGCGACAAGCCCGCCGTTGAGCATCTGCGCAAAAGCGCCGAGGCTATAGGCGTGACCTATCAGAACGAAGTGCTCATCGCGGGAGGCACCGACAGCGCCGCGATGCAGCGCGCAAGACGCGGCACCCTTTCAAGCTGCGTTTCCATCCCCGGCAGGAACATCCATTCTCCCTCGGAGATAATCAACGTGAACGACGCCGTCGGCGCGGCGAAGATACTTGCCGCCGCCGCGGAATCGGTATTATAAGGCATGGATATCTCAAGGCTTGCGGAGAGCGCCGAAAGAAAAGCCCGTCCGCAGTTCGAACGCATAGACGCGATCGCGGCGGAAAACACCGCGCGCGTCCTTGCGGCCTTTGCGCACGCGCGCGTGTCCGACGGCTTTTTTGCCGGCACGACGGGCTACGGCTACGACGACGCCGGCAGAGCCGCTCTTGAAAAGATATACGCCGAGGTCTTAGGCGCCGAAAAGGCGCTCGTAAGGCTCAATTTCGTAAACGGCTCGCACGCCATTGCCTGCGCCATGACCTCGTGCCTGCGCTCGGGCGACACCCTTCTGTCCGTGACCGGCGCGCCCTACGACACTCTGCAGACCCTTATAGGGCTTCACGGCGAGGTGGGCGGCACCTTTTCGGAATACGGCATAAAATACGCGCAGGTCGATCTTAAAAACGGCGAGCCGGACCTTGAGGGCATAAGGCTCGCCGCGAAAAGCGCTTCTGCGGTATTCATCCAGCGCTCGCGCGGGTATGCCGTAAGAAAGACCCTCTCCTGCGCCGACGTAAAGGAGATCGCGGACGCCGTCCGTTCGGTCAACGCCTCGGCTCCTATCATCGTGGACAACTGCTACGGCGAGTTCTGCGAGACGGCGGAGCCGCTTTCCTTCGGCGCGGACCTTATCTGCGGCTCGCTCATAAAGAACCCCGGCGGCGGGCTCGCTCCCGGCGGCGGATATATCGCGGGACGCGCGGATCTTTGCGACAGAGCGGCAAACCGCCTCACCCTGCCGGGCATAGGCGGAGAATGCGGCGCGACCTTCGGACAGAACAGGCTTTTGTTCCAGGGCTTTTTAATGGCGCCGCACACCGTGGCGCAGGCGCTCAAGACCGCCGTCTTCGCGGCGGCGGCGCTTGAGGAGCTCGGATACGAGGTCTCCCCGACCTACGGTGAGCCGCGTTATGACATTATACAGACCGTGAGCTTCAAAAAGCCGGAGCCCCTGCTCGCCTTCTGCCGCGGCATACAGGAGGGCGCGCCCGTGGACAGCTACGTTACGCCCGAGCCGTGGGAGATGCCCGGCTACGACTGCCCCGTCGTCATGGCGGCGGGAGCATTCATCCAGGGCTCGTCGATAGAGCTTTCGTGCGACGCGCCGATGCGCGAACCCTTTACCGCCTATCTTCAGGGCGGGCTGACCTATGAAGCGGGCAAGCTCGGCGTTTTAAAAGGCCTTTTAAGGCTATCGGAGCTTTGATATGATCATTTTAGGTATCGACCCCGGCTTTGCCATAGTCGGCTACGGCGCGCTTGAAAGCGTCCGCGGCAAAAACCGCGTGCTGACTTACGGCGCCATAACCACCCCGGCGCATACGGACATGGAAAAACGCCTGTCGGAGATCTTTCACGATCTCAACAAGCTTTTGGACATGCTGCGCCCCGACGCGGTCGCGATCGAAGAGCTTTTCTTCAACACCAACACGACCACGGCGATAAACGTCGCGCAGGCAAGAGGCGTCATTCTCCTCGCCTGCGCCGAGCGAGGCATACCAATCCGCGAATATACCCCTCTGCAGGTAAAGCAGGCGGTCGTCGGCTACGGCAGAGCCGAGAAAAAGCAGGTCATGGAAATGACCAAGACAATGCTCGGGCTTGAAAAGATACCGCGGCCCGACGACGCCGCAGACGCGCTCGCGCTGGCTTTGTGCCACGCGGCAAACGCAGGTTCCCTTCTCTCTGGTCTCAAATGACGGAGGAACGCTTTTGATGAGAAGAGCCCTTTTCCTTCTGCTTTCATTTCTTCTTGTTCTGACGGCATGCTCACAGCATACCGTCAGCGAAGGCACGCATCAAAATCAGGACGACGCGGGCGATCCCGACACTCTTCTCTCATATGACAGAGACTCGGTAATAGCCCGAAACGAGACGATGAACGGCACATTTACCGACACCTCGGTCTGGGCAAGCGACTATTGTCTCAACTCATACCCCGAGCACGACGTTGTAAAGTGCGAGTTTGAAAGCGGCTTCGTCTCCCCCGACACCTATATGTCGGGCGGCGGCATATGCGGCTCTGTGATATGGAACGTCGATCTTTCATCCGGCGACACCCGGAAAATACAGGTGATCTACGTTGAATACGACGGCGTGCTTACTCTCTGCGGCGTTTTCGAGGGCGATTCGGTGATGACCTCGCGCCCCGCCGTTTATACCTTTGTCGCCGCAGACCCGAGATTTGCTTCGCTGTGCACCTATTTCCCGAAAATAAGCAGCACCCTGTTTGAAAACGTGCTGAGTTTAAACGTTCAGAGCATAGAATCTATCCTCATGCCCGACAGCGACACCCTGCTCGCCGTGGATATACTCTCATACGGCTACGACGGGAGCGAGCCCGCTATATGCCTGCATTTCTTCTCAGTCTCATCCAAAAGCGAGCTGAGGCGGGTCGAGATAAAGGGCTATTCGTATTACGATTCCTCCGTCTCGGACGGCGTCGTCTCCATCCTGCTCCGTGCCGATCTGCACGTTTACAAGCCGACGCACGAATACCGCATAGGCGCGACCGGAGAGGGCAAGCTGACCGAGCTTTCGGACAAAAGCGTTTACCGTCTCTCCCCCTCGGTCTCCGTAGTTTCGGATGAGAGCGGCATAAGCGTGAACGGAGAGACGGTTTTGCCCGTAAAGGGAGAATATACCGAGATATCCCTTCCCGTCTTTTTCTCGGCGCTTGACGGTCACCGCTTCATCTATTATAACGGCGGCTGGGAATGGACGTGGAGCGTTTGTATCTATGACGTTGAGACCAAGACCTCGACCGAGCTTTTCGGCGAAGGATATATCCCCATCGCCTGCGTCGGCTCAAAGCTTTATACCGTTTACGACCGATACGACATCTGCGGGAACCTTTGGGAGACCGATCTTGAGACCTTTGACTCCCGTCAGGTGCTCGACAAGCGCACCGACGACGCCGACACCGAAATATCCGATTTCAAGATATCTCCCGACGGGAAGACGGTGACGGCGATAAGGATAGACAATCAGACGCACGAGGAAACGCTCGAGATCTACTCGACCGAGACCGGCAAGCTGACGGTGAAAAAGCCGCTCGACCTGCGCTCGGGTTACTGCAAGAACATATATTTCCTCGGCATCGAGCCCGCCCTGCTCTTTCATCGCTACGACACCGACTCGGACGTTTTGCTATGGTAACGCTTTGACAATAATCAAACCTCCGACCGAAAACGGTCGAGACTTGTATAATTAAAAGGCCCTCCGGATCACCGGAGGGTCTTATGTTTGTTAAAACAGATTACTTCGTGACTACCTTTCCGTCTGCGGAGAAGATGACGAGGTCGATCGTGCCGGCGGTCGTATGATAGAGGATGTTGTTCGCGGCACTGACAGAGGTCGTGATCGCGCTGAAGGAAGAAGCAGAGATGGTGTTGCCGT
>JAEEGL017170960.1_pt1 | contig 11939 bp, 8 predicted proteins | sample 9134231 | NCBI WGS metagenome assembly JAEEGL01 (sample SAMN16246548, study PRJNA631951) | gut metagenome | biome: gut microbiome; feature: rumen; material: fiber-attached | host: Bos | place: Iran: Karaj | collected 2018-10 | reverse complement strand
TTCACCTGTAATCGGGTCGATTGACGCATAGGTCATCCGCCCGTATTCTAAGGTAGTAGAGCCGACCTTGATGCTAAGCCCCGTTATCTCCAAGTCCGTGTCGTTGTGCCACATACGCAGCGGTATCTCGATGGGCAGGCCAACGGAGAACGTGCCCGTCTTCTCGTTCCAAGATACGCCGCTATGCTCGTTCTCCATGTCCGCGCCGACGAACGGCTGCGAGTCGTGCTTGATGGTGATGGGAAACTTCTTGATGATACTCGTCACGCCCTCGCAGTCAATGACAAGGTTCACATAGCAGCTATCCATCGCCCGCATGGCATCGTAGTCGAACTCCGTATCATCATCGGAGCCTGCAACACCGTCCTTCACATTGTCTATTCCCGTGATGTAGATGGTGGAGTTCTCGATTAGGCACGTACAACCCACGGCTTCGGCATATATCTGGTACGTCCCCACCGATGCGTTCGCGCCGTTCTCGGCCATCACGATAATATCGGTGTTGCGACGCACATTGATAGCCGAGTGGATGCGGTAGTCGTAGGGAACGTCATGCTCGTCGAGCTTGTACAAGCCGCCGATAACGTTGCCAACATCATCAATGGTAATGGTGTCAACGTAGTCGGAAAGGTCTATGAGGTAGTGGTACGTCTCGTCCTCGATGCGAATGGTGTGCGACGCCACCTTGCCGTTGATGCTCACCGTACACATAAAGCCAGTACCCATGTCCCTGTGCTCGGCGGGCAAGTCCGTGTTGTCGACACGCACGCAGCGGTGGCTGCCCTCGGTTTCCATGCCCGTCTCATCGACATACTGCGGTTCCCATGCGGTCGGGGCTACGCTCCTACGCCATACCCATGACATGCCGCCGACCCTGTCGCTGATATCAATGTTTCCGATGAAGAGGTGCGGGATGAGCACGACGTCCATGCCTGCTGGGTTCACGTTCAGCACGTCGCCATACGCCACATCGTTCTTGTCGAAGAACTGTATGGATAGCTGCGCGTTGCCTTCCACGAGCTGCCAGTCCGCACTCCCTGGCCACGGCTCCTGCTTCGTCAAGGTGTGCATACACTTCCACAGGCAGCCAAGATGCCTTACGAAGCTCTGCTCAATGATAGGCTCGTTCTCGCCGTTCGCGTTGACATGGTAGCGGTTAAGGTCGCCGTGGAAGTAGCGCTCGCCGTTCTTCCACTCCTCATAGGTCACATCGACGGCGGTAATGCCCTCCGTAGACATCGACATACCCTGCGTTGCCCACCCTTCAAAGTCACTCTTCAAGGAGTTGAGCTCGTCGGTAAGGCGAGCGTTCATTCCCTTGAGTATCTTGTTGCCGACGGTAATAGTCTGCTCAAACGGGTAGTCCACCTTCGTCACGAGCTTCAAGATGCGCGTTCTCAGCTCATAGCCGTAGGCTTTGTATGTAACAAGCCTGCCGATGGTTAGCTTCGGGTTGTTCGCCTCGAATGCCACGGGGTTCGACGGGAACGTGTAGTTGTTCGTGTCGGTGAGTATGTTCGCTATCTCCTTGTTCGCAGCCTCGAGGAGCGCGGCACGGCCTGCCGTCATCATTGCCTCTGACGGTGCTATGTTGAACAGGAAAGCCTCGTTGTTCCTATCGTTCGGCTCGGCACCGCCCAATGGGATAATACCCTGCTCGGAGGTCGTCGGCACAATGAGGTTGTCGGAGCCTTCCTCCTTCTTGATGATTTCGTAGTAGCCAGCACCAAGCGTGTCGCCCTTGTAGCCAAAGCCAGATGTGCCCTGTGGTCTCTCTACGTCGTCGCTATTGTCGAACGTAATGCTATCGCCGTGGTACTCCACCTCGAACTCACGCGTGCCGAGCGGCGATGCCATGGCTCCCGTATTCTCGTTGACGCGGAAGGCTATGTTCGGCACAAGGCCATCAACACGGCAAGAGTCGATGTTCGTCGACGGGAACGCCTTCTTGTTCACGCCGTTGGCGAACGTCACTATCGTGTCCACGGTACAGCTCGGCAGCGCAGCCCCCGTGCGTGGCAGGAGAACTACGTTTCCGTTGCCGCCGACCTCCGTGCCTATGGACTTCTGAACGTGGTTCGTCCATGCCGCCACCATCGAATAGCTCTGGCCGTTGATAACCACCGTGACGAGGAAGCCCGTTATCGCGTAGCTGCCTACCGTCACCACCATGCTCGTTCCGTTGAATAGGTTGGAGCTGTAGCCGAGGTCTTTCAAGAGCAATGCGGGGGTGTAGAGCGTCTCTGCATCCTCGCCGCCACTAGCCGTTATCTGCTCCACCGCCGCGAACGGCTCGCCGTCAAGGGTATAGTCATACCATTCGTTCCCGTCCTTGTAGGCAAGCTTGAAGTACCATACCGACCACCGCTCGTTCGTCACGTTCTTGTTCTCGTCAATCTTGTACTTCTTCCGCTCTCGAATGTCATAGAGGTAGAGGTCGAGGTGCGGGTACACATCGTCGAGGTTCATGATTCCCGTGAGCGGCGGCTCGCCTTCATGGCCGTCAAGCGCTATGATGCTATCTGGATAGAGCGTTGCGTCGAGCGTTAGGCGCGTTTCCGTTGCCTGCCATCCGTGCGTGGTGCGGCGGACGTTGTTGCGCGTGGAGCCTTGCACAAGGTAGCGGTTGTACATCATCTCCTTGCTGTTCGACACGCTCGGCGTACCCACGTTATTGTCGACCTCAAGACGATAGGGTTCCACGCCCGTCATTATCTTACCGAAGTACAGCAGCTTCAACTGCCAGTCGATGTGGTACTCGCAGCCCACCACGTTCGCCACGGCGGCAATGGCGGAGATAACGTCCATATCGGAGAACATCACCGATACCGTCTGCGAAGCATCCACGTTAAGATAGACGGGAATGAAGCATGTGTCCTCGGCCTGCGTGCCGTCGTTGCCGTTTGCCGCCGTCAGCCCAAAGGCGTTGTTGATGAAGGCGCAGATGTTCGTCATAATGTCGCCAAGCCGCCCTACCTCGTTATGCTCCGTCTTCTTGACCGTAGCACCCGTGGCATCCTGCGTCTCGAAGAGGAACGGCACGTATTGCAGCCACATCTTAGGATGTTCGAACTGCGGCTCATAGCGGTAGCCCTGCGGCGTGTCGCTCGGCAGGTAGTCCTTGAAGAGCGTGAACTTCGCGGGGTTTCCCTCCACGTCCACCACGTCCTCAAATGGGATGATATACGAGCCGACGGGCAGCTTGTAGTAGTCCGCGTCAGCCCACGACAGGCGCACGAAGTCGCCTTTCATAAGCTCTTCCTCATGCTCCGCCTCCTTGGTAAGGACAACGTAGCGCTTCGTTCCGTCGGGTTCGTATATTACCATATCATGTATTCGTTTGAGGGTTCAACTCTTCTTCTTCCTCTGCCGCCCACGCGTCCTCCTCCTTTCGGTTCGCGGGGTCTGGCTCGCTCAACCGCAGGGAGAACTTGGCAAGCTGCTGCATGAACTCGGAGAACTGCGTGCAACTAAGGTAGTTCATTCGGAACACCTTGTGCTTCACAGCATTGCCATCCTCTTTGTCAACGTAGGTGATGTCCTTATGCTTGATGTCGATGTGCCCGTAGTCAAGGATTTCGTCGCAGAAAGCGTTGTATTTTGTCCAGAACTCCGCCTTATTGGCTGCGCTGATGTGCATTTCAAGCGTCACCTCGCGCTCGTCCTTCTTGACATAATCTTCGTTCCGCACGACGCGCTTGCCGTGTTGCAGTCGGCTCTTGTTCTGAATCGGCTCCTTGTTCGGTGCGGGCGTCACCAAGGCAGACAACGCGGTGTCGCTGAAGGAAACGCCGTAGTAATCGTAGGCATCCCTCCACTCGCCGTCATCGTTGGCTCTTCTTATGAATAGTTCTCCGTTAGGCATAGCTATCTCGTATATGTTGTGAGATGTCGTCGAGCTTCAGCCCGAACTCATCGTAGATTTTCTTGTTGACGGTCAGCATGGTCGCGAGTGTTCCGTTCGTGGTCTGAAGTATGGTCACTATCTCCGTGAGGCTCTGGCGGTTTCCGCTCACAAGGTCGTTCATGGCGGTGATGTTCGTGAGTATCTGCGCCGATATGTCCTTATGCTGCTGCCATAGTATCTGACCCACGTTCAAGCGGCCTATTATCTCCTCGGCTTGGTCGGTGGTGATACGTTCCGTGGCGGTCACCGATGCGCTCTGCTCCTGCGCGTTCATGGCATCGGGGGAGGTGAGAAGCCCGCTTTCCTTGAGGGTGTTGACCTCATCGGCGGCTTGTTGCAAGATATCGTTGTAGCCACGTCTTAGGTTCGCTATTTCCTCTGGGTCTATCTTCCCGTCGCCGCCGCTTGCCGTGTTGTAGATTGCGTCCCTTTGCTCATACCACTCGCGCAGCTTCTCCTTGTACTTGTTGCCGACAAGGTTGTTGAGCACCATCTGGTTCATCATCTTCTCCCAGTTCTCGGCAACATTCTCGAACACGTCCTCCGAGCCGTTGGCAAGGTCGTTGAGCGCCGACATGAAGTCCGAGAACACGTTGTCGAAGGATGTTCCCGTGATGGTCTCGCGCAGGTTCTCCATGTATTCGTCGAGAAGTCCTGCCTGCTCCGCAAGGGCTTGAATGCGCTCGGCCACGCGCTCGCCGTAGCCGCCCTTGCCCGTTTCCATTATCTGCTCCAACATGTCGGGTGAACCCATGAGCATCTTCGCTATCTCTGGTGTGAGAGTAGAGAGGTCGCCGTTCCACGACGTTCCGTTGCGGCGGTTGAAGTCGGCAATATCGCTATCGGAGAATCCGCCCCAATATGAGTTGAAGCTGCCGTGTGCATTGTGGTAGCGCATCTGCTCGGTGAGCTGCTTGAGAAGGTTCTCGTTGAGTTCCTTCTGCGACTCCACGAGCTTTTCGTACTGCAAGATGGCTTTTTCGCCACTGCTCTTTTGCATCGCCTCAGTGAGGTTGTCGATACTCTGCGTGAGGATTTCGTTGCGTTGGGTGAGCCGCTCAATGGTCGTCATGACCTCCTTGGAATTACCTCCGCCAATGCCGAGCATGTGCCCGAAGCCTTGGAAGCCATCTATGACACCGTTAATAGCGCCAAAGACATCACCGCTCGCAAGGCTCTGGACAGCGTTGTTGAAACCGCTTACACCATCGGCGAAATCATGCACTTTCTCACCGAACTCCGTGCTGCCAAGACCGATATTATCAACAAGCTCACTCATTCCTTGGGCTTGCTGACTGATATAGTTTGACCAACCTGCAAAGTCCATGCCTGCCGTGATGTCCTTGAAGTATTGTCCTACGGAACCGCCCTTGGTAAATTCACTGAAAGCATTACGACGTTTTGCGGCGTTCTCCTGCGCCTTCCTCACGTCCTCCTGTGCCTTTTCAAGGTCGTAGGAGGTAACGACAAGCCTGCTGAACTCTTCACGCACATTTTTAGCCTGCTCGCTGATGGGGTCTAAGCCTATCAGTCTCACCCAGTCATCAGCGGTCATACTCATGATTTTATCTGCCGTGATGTCCTTGTCGCTGATATTCCTGCCCGTGGCTTTCGCTAACGAACGTGCTCTCTCTTGCAATTGCAGGATATTGGCGGTGTTATCCATTGAAAGCTTGGCCTGACGCGCCATCAGCTCGTTCCGACGCTCGGTGGCCGCAGCAAGCTCTTCTTCTGCCACCTTTGCCTCATTGCTCAGACGGACACGCTCACGCATACCAGGAAGCCACGCGGCTATCGGGTTCTTGCGCTGAGATAGCAGGTCTTCCGTCTCGCGTATCTTCTCGGCTAGCACCTTCGCGTTCTCTGCCGTGATGTCGTCAGCACGTAAGGCGGAACGAAGTTTATCCTTCAGCTCTTTCAGCGCACTCGTAGACTGTCGGTCAAGGTCGTTGAATACGGCCTCCCAGTCGATGGACTGCTGCCATTCCTTGAAGTTGAGGTCGCTGATAGCCTGTTGCTTCTCCTTCTCAAGAGCGGCCTTTTGGATGGCATTGCTTTCTTCGGCTATCTTCTGGTCGTATTCCTTTGTGATGGCAGCCTTCCTGTCTTGAATGCTACCATACTCCTTGATGTAGTCTATCAGATACTGGCTTTCCTGCCTACGGCGTTCGTCGAGCATACGCTGGTACTCGGCGTTCTCCTTATCACGCTGCGCTTGGATAAGTCTCTGCTGGTCTTCTGAGAGCACCATTCCCTGCCATCCTGCCGCACCGACCTCGGTGTCCGAGAATACCTTCTTCTTGTCCTTGTTGGTGGCATTGAACTCATCCTCTGCACGCTTATACGCTGCTTTCTTGAACGCCTCCTCCTGCTCGTCAATCTGCCGCATGTTCCTTTCATGCTGTACCTGGCGCTCCATGCGCTCACGCTCACCGCTGTTGGCGATACCTGCCACCGCAGTATCCTCGATGGCATCCTCCATCTTCTGACGCTCCTCGGCAAGGCGCTCCTCTTCTTCCATCTGCTGCTTGAAGAGTCGCTGACGTTCCTTAGCCGCATCCACGGCGGGGTCGTGACCGCTGCTTCTGCCGCCATGAGCTGCCCCGGTCCCTTTCCTGTTCCTGGATGTAGAGAAGGCTTCTTCTAACTCCTTGTCGTATCCTTCTATCTTCTTACGTAATGCATCTCCTTTCTTTCCTTTGGCTTCGATAACTGAGAGTGCATCAAGCTGAGCCTGTGCGGCTTTCTTCTCTTCCTCAATGACACTCTTGTTTCTCGTAACAGCAGTTTCCGATGTCGTGATCTTGGGTTTCTCCGGGTTGCCGAACTTCTCATGGGCTAAACGGCGTGCCTCATTGAAGTTACGCTCGTTGTTATTGAGTCCAGTTATCCAGGCTTCCATTCTACCGAAATTGGCTTCCCCGTAGAAATAATTCTTTAGTATCTGCTTGTTCTTGTCGCTGATTTTCCCGTTTACACGAAGGTCTTCTTGCAGCGTATTCATTATTCTTGAGACTGCTTCCTCACCATACTTCCCTGACAGTGCCTTACGTATCCTGTCGTAGTTATCCGAGTAGTTACTGTTGTATTCATCCTGTATTCCCCGCATAGCAGCCTCCATACCTCTTGCCATGGCCGCGTCACGTGCGGCCCGTGAAACGGCTTTGTACGCTGCTTCTACGTTCTGAAGAGAGGAAACCTCCCTGCTCAGCCCGTTCAGGTACTGACCATACTGGCTCAGGATATTGTCCTTCGCTGTCTTGTATGCGTCAGTGCCCTTCTTCGCCTTGCGCAATGTGTCGAACAGTTCGTCTATCTTCTTCTGCTCGGAGGCTATCTCGGCCTGCGTCTGTGCGAAGGTTTCATTGATCTTCCGCTGGGACTCGGCGGCGGCGTCTGTGTGTTTTGTGAACAATACCAGCGCACTCACCAAACCAGCGATTGCAGTGGCGCACAGCACATACGGGTTCGCAAGCATCGTGGCATTCAGCAAGGCGGTTTTCTTAGTAAGCAGATCGGTGGCTAATTGCAACAGCGTCATGCCCTTGAGGTGGGCAAGACGCGACATCGCCTGAACCTTCTCCACAGCGGTGACAGCCATAACGGCAGCCTTATAGGTTCCGTATGTGGCAGCTACGACACCAAGAATCTTTACCACCTCACTGTAGTGCTTGACAAGGAACGTGGCGGCTTCAATGGCTGTGTTCATCACGCCTTCTGTACTCTCGCCAATTCCATTCAAGGCATCGTCGACGGCCCCCTGAAGATTGCTCCACTGGCCACTAAGTGTCTTAGACTGAGCTTCCAGCATACCGGCGAACTTACCACCCTCACTGGTAGCATCGATGAATGCCTGACGAACCATGTCGGCGCTGATGGCACCTGCGCTCATTTCATCCTTCAACTCTTTGATACTCTTACCGGTCTTCTCCGAAATAGTCGCCAATGGGTTGAAACCGGCATTGATCATCTGCAATAGGTCTTGTCCCATCAGCTTGCCCGTGGCACTCATCTGGGAAAAGGCAAGGGATAACGATTGGAACTTCTGTGTGTCACCCATAGACACGTCACCGATGGCTTTCAGGTTCTCCATGATCTGCTCAACAGGAATGTTGAAGCTCATCATCGTCTGGGCGGCACTCGCCAGGTCTTTCATCTGCATGGGGGTGCTGACGGCAAACTCCTTGATGCTGTTAAACAAAGCATCGGCCTTTCCTTTATCGCCAACAAGGGTCTCAAAGGAGGTGTGCAGGCTCTGTATCTCTGAACGGACATCAAAAACCTTCTTGATGAAACCCTGAGCGGCTTGCAGGGTGAAGAACCCGGCAGCATACTTGGTGAGCTTGCCGAAAGAGCCACTCAGGGAGTCTGCCTCTTCCTTCGTCCGGTGGATAGACTTCGTGGCCTCGTCGGCACCCTTCTTCTCCTTCTCAGCGGCTTCCTTTCCAGCTTCCCCGGTTTTCTTCTGCGCCTCCGTGTTCTTGTCCACGGCGGTGGTCAGCTTGCCGAAAGAGGACATCAGCTCGTTGACGGTCTTGACGAACTCGTCCGTCGTCACACCAAGCTTCTCCACCTCCTTGGCGTTCTGGTGGATCTCCTGCTTGATGTCCTTGGCCTTGTTGGTGACATCGGAGTGGTCGAGGGTATATACGAATTTTACTTCTTGTTCCATTGCTCCGTCGGTTGGTTAATGGTTACGCCCCTGTCTGCAAGGAGTTCCTTCAACTTGATGAACGATGACGGGTCGTTGCCGTCGAGCATCGTTCCGCCGACCTCGACAGGAAGGCTGTTTAACTCGTCGTCGGTAAGATAGACTGTCGCTATCTTGTCAGCAAGCATCAGACGAAGGTAGGAATATGGACGCTCGTAGAGAATCTCATCGTCATTGTAGCCCATCTCTTTCAACTGGCCGATAAAACCACCGAAAAGGCTCACACCACCGAAGGAACGCTGGTTCTTGTCACTGCCCTTCTTCAATGCTATCACACGACTCATCCGCTCGCGCTCCTTCCTGATGCCTAAGTGTTCCATCACTTGATCCGGATTGTCCGAAGTCAGAACCATCATCAGAAGGGTGGCCATACTCTCTACGCTCAGCGTCTTCATGAGGTTACGGCGCTCCTGGAACGATTTGTTGTCGTATAGGTCCTTGAAGGTGTTCCTGGCTGTATGGATAGCAAGAATGCTGTCACACGTCCCACGGTGCCCCTGCACGAGACGAAGGGCTTCAATATAGGGGTTGGCGGCGAGTAAGGCGAGGTTGATGTCAAGGTTCTCCATGTGACCTTTCAGCTCGAAGGTCTTGGCGAGTGTGACGGGATAGAGCCGCAGGTGCTTGCGTCCTACGGTGAACTCATGGGGCCTGCCCGTGACAATATCGGCAAGCGCACGCTCTATATCCCTGTCGCTATTTGTCTTCATGGTTCCCGTAACAGGAATCGAACCTGTGCCGCCGCATGAAAGGAGGATGAAATGCGGAACCCTGCCACTGGGCTATACGGGAATGGTGCCCTCTGCTTAAACCCGAGAGGGCGAAAGGTGTCTACCCTGCAGACTTGGCCTGCATGGTGATGTCGGTCAGCGCACCATTGGCATCGGTGGCTCCCTTGGTCTTGTACTGGTAGTGGGCCTTCAGACCGTCGGTCGAGTCGAACGACAGGTTGATATACAGTGATACACCCGAGAGTGTTACACCGATGGCTCCCACCGTCTCGGGAATCACCTCGATGCTGCCTGCATCCTCAGTGAAACCTGGGGTTACGTCGGAGGCACTGCCGATACGACGGTCATATTCCAGGATATACTTGTCTGGACGCTTGCGACGGGCTTCGGCCTCACCGCCCTCAATAAGGGCTTCCTGTTCCTCGCCTTCCTCAACAGAGAGGGAGGTGGAACCGTCGACAATATCACTGTGGGTCACTGCCACGGCACCCTGCCCGGAAGGTGTGTGCTTGGCCTCGTTGTGCCCCCAGCCTACAATCTTTTTTGTTACCATAGATTAATTGGTTTTGTTTATTCTGCCAAACGTTTAAATCTGATTCGAGTATGAATGTAGGTCTCGCCTCTCTGAGGGTCGTCAATCGAAAGGATGGTGGGGCGGCGGTCGGCTGGAAGCAGGTATTCTTCGTCATGCCAACTGGAGAGCCAGTCACGGATGATACCTTCCAGTTCGCTCACACGGCCGATATCCTTAACGGCTTCAGTGTCCACACCAAAGGGCCTCTTCGGCACAAACACATTCAAGACCACCACGCCGTCCTGAACCTGACCGTCAAGGCCGGAGTTGAAGATGACGACAGCATCCTCCGTCCGGGCATCGCGCTCACGCATACCATCTCGGAGCACACGGCCACGGATGGCTTCTGCAAGAGGACTCGTCTTCACCCTACGGTAGAAGTCGGCCTCTATCTCTGTACCGGTCTTGATGTCACTCATCGCTTTCTAGATGCTATACCAAGATTAGTCAACATCTGGGGGATAAGGCGGTCGGCAAGCAGACTCGCCGATGTCAGCACGTTCTTCCCCATTCCTTCAACATAAACGGCGTAGTCCATGCCGGCGGCGACGATCAGGCTGACATCTTGCTGGTAACTGGCGGCAAGACGAGAGAGAAGGGCATCGCTCTTCGCAACTCCTTCCTTCGTGACTGCCTTCCCGTCACCGACACCGTCCGACAGGCACTTTTCTTCAATACGACCTTCTCGAGTCACCACAAAGCCAATCGACGAGCGCAGATTCCCGGTCTGGTCCATATAGGAACCACTGTCACGGGCTTCGCGCACACACTGAAGACCGACGTCCGTCAGAACACTCACAAGGGCATTCTGAACGTTTTCGGTCATCTCGTCTATCTGGTAGTCGATGTCCGACAAGGGGGTCTGAAGCTTCATGCCCATCACACGATAATCTTTATCCTGTCCAACGAGACGTTCTGAATATCCTGAACAGCGAACTCACCAAGACTCTTGCCATCGCGAACCAAGCGGACCCTGTCGGTAGACAAGCCGTCAGGCACACGCTCCAAGAGAACCTCGTAGGCTTCACGGGTGAAGGTGCCGCCGACACTCGTACCACGATGGTCGTGCAGGTTGGTGCGGATGAAGCAACGAAGAGGGTCACTCCACGTCGGCTCAACGATGATAGGCTGACCATCATCGTCAAACTGGCGCTCATCCACACCTGTACGATAAGTTATGGTGCCGTTCACACGCATGTCAGTACGATTCTGATACGTCTTCTACTACAGTCATACTTCCTGAGAGATACTCGGAAGCATCCAGGCCGTACCGCTGACACCAGAAGAGGATGTTCTTCTCCACGGCTTCACGGTCGATGCTCACGCTGATGCCACCCTCGCTACGGGAGGTCTCAACCCACCCCTTGACGATGGGAATGGCACACTCCACAAGCTGTGCGGCAGAAGTGCCCGACGCTTCTCCGTCGGGGTCAATACCTGCATCACAAAGCACGTCAATGAGCACATCGTCATCGACATAGCAGGTGTCGCAGATCAGCTTGCACTTCGCCCTGAGCGCTTCCAAGTTCGTTCTTTCCATTATTCCTGCGTCTTCAGGGTGTAGATGTCCTGACCTTCGGTAATAATAGGCATAGAGAGGCTCTCGGCCTTCGTGAACTCGCCGTGGTTCGCACCCTTGGTCTCGCCGACGTTCCACTGGCTGATGCGGATACGGCCGTAGTTGCTGTAGGCAACATCCGACTCCTGCTTCAGCTCGTTGTCACTGTAGGCGTTCTTCACGGTGCCAAGCTTGCCTGCCGGGATGGCCACCAGGTTCTTCTCGTTCCACGGGGTGTACAGCAGCTTCTGGACACCCTTCTGGATACGCACGCGACGACGCACCTTCTCGAAGACGGGATAGTCGTTGCTCTGCATGTACTCGTTGATGTCTTTCAGCGTGACAATCTTCGAGCTCTTGTCGGTACCCCAGATCATCTGCTTCATCTTCTTCGTGCGGCACATGTAGCTGATGCGCGAAGGAGCACAGAGAATCTTCGCGAGATTGGTCTTGTCCTC
>JAEEGL013698483.1_pt1 | contig 11939 bp, 12 predicted proteins | sample 9134231 | NCBI WGS metagenome assembly JAEEGL01 (sample SAMN16246548, study PRJNA631951) | gut metagenome | biome: gut microbiome; feature: rumen; material: fiber-attached | host: Bos | place: Iran: Karaj | collected 2018-10 | reverse complement strand
TGGGGACAAGGCGGACACTTCTATGTATGGATGAACCATTTAACAGAATGGATGTGGCCTATTATCAACGGTTGTGAAAAACGTATTATTGACATAGTTAAAAACTATGAAAAAATACCGGAAGATAAACTTTTACACAGAGCTTTAAATCAGTTGGCAAGAGAAAATCTGTTATTACAGAGTTCAGACTAGCCGTTCTTAATTACAACATGGCAGGCAAAAGATTATGCTACGGACAGATTCCTTGAACACGTTGAAAGATTTGAAAAAATTGCCGATATGATTGAATCGGGTAATATCAATGATGAAGAATTAAAGAAAATAGAAGCTATTGATAACTGCTTCTCGGTAATTGATTACAGAGTATATCTGCCGATTGAAGAAGGTGTAATACCTCAGCAGGAAGCAAAATTAGCTCCTTTATATCAATAATAAAATATTAAATTAATTAAAAGAGATGATTTTATTATAAAAATCATCTCTTTTTTATATATTTATATACAACTAAATCATATTATTTGAATCACTTGTAAATCTGTCAACTGCTTCTTTTAAGTTGAAATCGGAATATACTTTTTTAAATATATTATTGGCTTCTTCATAATTATTTTTATTTAAGAACGTAAATATTGCATTTTCGCCTTTATTCGTGATTTCACCGTTAACATCAGTTGCTTTTAAATTGCCGTTTTCATTTGAACTAATCATATCTTCTACTAATATTGATGCTGCATATTCTCCGATGTCGATATCACCGTCATTATTTAAATCTAATGATTTGGCACTGACTAAGTCGGATAAACCGGCACTTACATTTTTACTTGCAATTAAAGTCATTTCTTCAACAGATTGTTTTAATTTTTTGCCCATTTCTTCAAATGCAACAGCAACAGGTGCTATAGTATCAATTAAAGCTGCTGCAGGTTCTGCATACTTCATATTGAAAGCAATTCCCGGACATTTATTAAAATTTTTATCTGATTTTTCAATATATTTATTTGTATCTGAAATATATTCATTTGTTTTATAGGTAATTAAATTTTTTATCAATTTACTAATAATAGGAATATCTGTTTTTGGTTGTTTAATTAAATTTAATTTCTGTGGTAATTTTGTATGTTTTGGCAAATTTTTAGATGAATATGTATCTAAATAATTGCTGACTGCATTTCTTGCATATCTTACCGTATCATTTTTAACTTTATTATCGTATTTGCCGTTTTCGCCATTAATATAAGTAATATCATTCTTAATACAAAACATAAAATACTCCTTTTAATATTGATATAAAACCTGTAAACAATTTTTCTTGCCGTATTAAATTATAATTATTGAAAAATATTATTACGGGTGTGCAATATAGTCGCCGTTTGATTTCATTTCAGTCAGATAATCAATATGTGCATTACATCTTGAAAGCGCTGTCATTCCTGTTGTTTGCTCGAGAAGTTTTTGTAAATTTTCTGACAATATCTTTGACTTATTTTCAATTTCTTTTGCGTAAACAGAATAAGAATTCTCCATGTATTTACCATATCTGTTTTTTGCAAAATAAATTACATTTCTGATACATTGTGCAGCATCACTGACTGAACCGAATAATTTGATGCATTTTTGAACATTACCGTCAACAGTAATTTGTGAATCAGCCGCATTATTCATTTCAATTTTACTTCCCGGAACACGTTTAATTTCAAATGTATCCATACTTGGATCTCTTGAAATTAAATCCAATGCATTAACAAAATCTGCCTTTTCACTTAATTTTAAATTGTATGAATTTTTTACAGAGCCTGCTTCATAAATTCCTTCATTTAAATATGGAGTTTCAATAATTTTTGCACCAAAAGATACTGACATAATTTCCCTTTCTTTCCATTTACTAATTAATTTATAAAATGAAAGAATAGTGAAATTTTTAAATTGCTCTAAAATCTGCTATTGTTAATAAATCTTAACAATGGTTATTTATTTAAAATAACACCCTGAACTTCTTTTTGAAGATTTAATGAATCCTGTAAGCTGTTCTTTAAATCGGCTGCAGTATTCGCATTATAGAATTTTCCGGAAGTAACAAGTGCAACACATTTTAACTGGTTATTAGCATCATAATCACCGATAGCGAGGGCAATAACGTCAATTCTTATATCATCTCTGTATTTCTGAAGATTGATAATAAAGTCGCAGGGGCTTTCATCACAATTTTCACCGCCGTCGCTAATTAAAATAATTCTTTTTTTTGAAGTTGTTTCGGGAAAATCAGAGTATGCAGCCTGCTTTAAAGAATAGGTAATCGGAGTCCAGCCTACAGCACTTAATGAATTAAGTCTTGAATAAATATTTGCTGTATTATTAGGCTGAATAGGTGATATTAATTGAGAAGCGGTGCAGCTCTGTTTGGGAGTAAAACCGGTTCTGTGTCCGTAAACTCTCAGACCAACAGCAGTATTAGGCGGAATCAAAGGTAAAATTTCTCTCATAGTAGAAAGTGCGACATCAAATTTAGTCCTGTTTCCGAGCTGTTCATTCATACTGTTAGATAAGTCGAGAATAAACAGTATTTTTTCTCTGTTATCAGTTGTTTCCTGAGGTTTATACTGAAACGTATCAGGTGTTGAATAAGTATAATTTGCTCCGGCAAATGCAATTGCGGAAGCAGATATAATTATTAAAAATAAAAACGTTAATAATCTTTTCATAATATTTCCCACTCTATATAACGATAATGTTATCAAAAAGTTCTTTAATTGTCATTCGTCAATGTAGTTATATATTATCAATTTCGGAACTGAAAACCGTAGGTTTTATATCTTGTTGTATCAATACTTGGAGTGTGCATATTAATCGGCGAATATTGTGAGTTTACGCGTGTAACACTATGCTTCGGTACTGAATTAAAAGCTTCTGCAAATTTTGTTTTAAAATCTTCAGGAGAATTAACAGAAAGATATTTACCTCTTCCCGCATTAGCTATACATGCCAGTTGAGAATAATCATTGCTGTCAACAGTAATACCTATAACATCAATTTTATAATCATTTCTGTTCTCCAAAAGAGTTCTGATAAATTGACACGGATTATCACCGCAATTTTCGCCGCCGTCAGTAACAAGAATAATGTGTTTCAGATGACTGCCTTCATTAAAATCATTTTTAACAGCTTCTCTTAACGAATAGCCGATAGGAGTTCCGCCCTGCGGATTTATATTAGACAAACTGTCTGATACACTGTCCGCATTATATCTTGAAATCGGCAGTACAAGTCTTGAAGCGGTACAAATAACTGATTTATCCACCATCATTCCTCTGTTTGTGGGCATAAGTGCAGTTCTGCTCGGCACACCAAAAATTCTGAGCCCGACTCTTGTTTCTTTACCTGACTCATCAAGGATATCCCTTATTGCCTCTATGGCAAGGTATATTTTGGGAGTAAACCCCATTTTAGAGTTCATGCTGCCTGAAAAATCAACAATAAAAAGTACTTCTTCATCATATCTGAAGTTATTTATTACACTTCTCTCCCCGTCACCTACGGACTGATAAGTATAATTACCGTCAAATTCTTCATAGGAATCAGCCTTAATTTTAATAATTCCCAAAACAAATATTATAGTCAGTATTGTAATTAAAAATTTTCTCAAAATTATCACCTAATTTGTAAATTGGAACCCGTATGATTTATATTTAATAATGCCCTGCGGTTTAAGCTGCTCTTGCATATTATAAATTGCTGCAGGCGGATTATAGATTCTGTCATATGTCGAATCAAATGCACTGCTTAATTCTGAAGGATTATTAACTCTGTATAAAATACCGTTAGTGTTGGAAGTCAAACACATTAATTGCTGTAAATCTTCTTCAGAAACGTCAATAGCTATAATATCAATAAGAACATCTTTTCTGGAATTTGAAATTCTGCGTATAAAATGGCACAAATCACCGTTACAACTGTCTGCTCCGTCCGTTACAAGAATTAAATGTTTTATAACATTCGGAGATTTACTGAAATCCGAATTTAATGATAAATCAAGCGAGTATTCCAAAGGCGTTGTCCCTAACGGAAAAACATCATTAAGACTGTTCTTAATATAATCAACGTTATTTGTTCTGATAGGCACATTTAAGCGAGTTGCCTTACACATACTTTCCGGATTTTGTATATAGTTAAGAATAGATGCATCAAGTGATATACCAATTGTTCTTAATCCGACTTTTTTAGTGTTTCCGAGTCTGTCAAGAAGCTGCTTTGTTGCATTTATGGCTGCTATATTTTTTGTTTCTCCGTAAAAATTTTCGCCCATACTTATTGAAGCATCAAAAACAATAAGTATTTCTTCATCTTCGCAAAAGGCAGGCTGAAATAAGCATAAAATGTACATGAATAATAACAATAACAACTTTTTCATATCATTATTTTATCAAAAATTATAGAATTAAAAAAGAGAACCCGTTAAGGTTCTCTTTTTAACTTATATTTATATCTTAATAACCTATGCCCAACATCTTTTTGTACCAGCTGAAAGTTTCAATATCACAACCGTTAAAAGTTGCTTTTAATGCTTGTTTCTGAAGATATTTTTCAAATTCTTCGGTAAACTTTGATGTCTTATTATTTGAGGTCTTCGAGACCTCTGATGCAGTGTTTGACATAGGGAGCCTCCTTTTTTATCCATTACCTATATAAAATGTCTATAGACGTATTATATTATAATTGTAGCACCTATTAAAAAAAATGTAAGAGTCTGTGATATAGTAATTTCAAAAAGTCAATACCTAATTGATTTTTCATCTGTAAAAAATAATTAAATAAATTGTTTTTTTAATAAAAGATACTATATAAAGTCGGGATTTATAGAAATCCACTGATACTGTTGTTTTTCGATATTAGACGGCTTTTCAAGAAGATAAGTTCCGCCGAATCTTCCTCTTGAGAAGGTAACAACACCCTCCTGTTCAAGAGAAATCATTGCTTTTCTTATTGTATTTGTACTCACATCAAATCTGGCTGATAAGTCCATTAATGTAGGAAGTTTGTCTCCTGCATTGTACTGTGAATTAATTAAATCTACTATTGATGTTTTAACTTTTTCATAACTGTAAAAGGCGGCATCATTTGCTTTTGCAAATATTGAATTTTCTTTTAACGGTTCATAAACGGGTTCTAGAGGATTTTGAGCTAATATACTGCCGTATTTACCTCTTCGTGTAATTACGATACCTTGTTTATTGAGGTTTTTTATACAATCATTTACTGTTTTAATGCTGACTGATAATTGTTTGGCAAGTTCGTCATGAGAGGGAATTTTATCTCCGATTTTATAATTATCTGCAAGGTAGTGCTTAAGGCTGTTTGTTAATTTGAAAACAAGAGTATCAGCTTCCATTGTATCAATCTGTTTTAATTCTTCATCTGATATAACCGGAATTTGTTTTAAATACCAGTTGGAATCGTTGCCTCTCATTTGCATTGATTCAAGAATACCTACAGAACATAAATATTCATACGCAAGCCTTGTTGTATTTTGTGAAATACCGAGAAATTCCGACATTTTACGGGTTGACGGAACTGGTCTGTTCAAACGGCACTTCTTTTGAAGAATAGCTTTCTTTATGGCAAGAATTGCTTTATCTCTTTTTGAAGTGGATTTATTATCGGTAATTGGGTTAGAGGAATTAGCTATCATTGTGCCTAATTTTTGTTTTGAAACAAGATAACCTTCGTCTTCAACATAACGAATTGCATTCTGAACAGTACCGACACTTACGCCTAAATATTCAGATAATTCTGATTTTTTTGGCATGATGTCATTTTCTTTAATTTTTTTGCTAGATATTGAAGATAATATCCAGTTAATTATCCACTTTTTAATTAACGAATCTTTCGGTTCAAAAGAACCAGAATAATCAGGGATTTCCTTGGGAAGTTCATTAATTTCAATTTTTCTTTGTTTTGTAATAATATCCTTCATTAAAACACTCCGATTTTTTTATTTATTATAAGTCAGATTATCATATTTTTTGCTATTTTTAAAATAAATTTTAATATTTTTTTACTTTAAAAAATAAATTATTGTATAATTCCTTCTTTAACAGCTTTAACGGCAGCCTGAGTTCTGTCATCTACAACAAGCTTCTGTATTATATTGCAAACATGAGCTTTAGCCGTATGTTCACTTATACATAATTCTTTTGCAATATCGTTGTTTGACTTACCTTCAACAATCAGCTTTAAAACTTCAAATTCTCTTTGAGTCAGATTTGAATGTGTATTTTTAAAGACTTTTCTCGGAATTTTTGTTGTTAAAAAGCTGTCTTTTCTTTCTCTGATAGAAGGGACAATTTTGGGATCAAACCACATGCCCCCTTCATATACCGTTCTTATTACGTTTATTAGCATATCTGATTTAATGTCCTTTATAACATAGGCATAGACTCCACCTGAAATGCACTTATTTATTTCATCATGACTGTCATGAGATGTTAATATAATTATTTTTACTGAGTTATTTATACTATACAAGTCATTAATAAGCCTGATACCTGTCATATCAGGCAATCCGATATCCAGAAGTATGATATCAGGCTTGTATTTACCGGCTAATTCACAAGCTTGTTTACCGTTATCCGCTTCTGCAATCAGCTCTATATAGCCTGTTTCTTCAAGCAATGTTTTAATTCCGACTCTTATGAGCTTATTATCTTCAATCAGCATAACTTTTATTTTTTCTTCCATATCCACCTCCATAAATATGTTATAAAATATAATTATTTAATTAATCCGTCATAAAAAATTTTCTAAGTTAATTTTTTTAATTTCAAAATTTAACAAATAATTTCTATAAGATATATAACTATAATATCACTGTGATAGAACCAGTTATATCGTGTAGATATCTAACTATAATATTATTGATATTTTTTTTGAAATAGTAAAATAAAAATATGAATATTTTAGAAAAAATCAGATTTGTAAAAACGGAAGATAACTCAACAGGTTTGTATGATAATAGTCTTAATGAGATATTTCATTCTAAATCAGGAGCTCTGAGAGAAGCATATGACAAATTTATAAACCCTGTATTAAATTGCGGTTTAAATTTAAATGATAAAATTTCCGTTTTGGATATTTGTTTTGGTATAGGCTACAATTCAAAAGCCCTTTTATCAAAAACAAATAATTTTAACATACAAATTGATGCACTGGAATATAACAAAGAGTATGTTTTATTATCTCCATTTATTTCAGATTGCATTAATAATGACAATCTAAAATTATTTATAACTGATGAAATTTTAAAATCGGCTGATATATCACAAATACATGATTTTATTTCAAGAATAGATGAAAAAATATATAATGATTATTTTTCAGATTTTGGCAGACAGTTTATTAAATTTATGGACTTTTGCAGGTATAAAAATATCCCACTTACATCTAAAAATTCAAATTTACATAATATATATTATAATTATATATCTTCTAGCATGAACAATGTAGTCAAATCCAATAAATATAACAAATGTATTATTGACTTCCATTACGGTGATGCAAGATTAAGCCTGAATAATTTAAAATCTCAATATGACATTGTATTTCTTGATGCTTTTTCGTCAAAAATCGACCCGGTTTTATGGACAATTGATTTTTTATCATTAGTTAAATCAAAAATGAAAAAAAATTCGGTTCTTGTATCATATTCCAAAGCCTCACCCTTCAGAAGTGCTTTAACCGAACTTGGATTTAACGTCGGTAAAACAATTATAGATCATTCAGATTCCGGCACAATTGCCTCGTTAAATTCCGATTATATTTTAAATCCGCTTTCCGTGTACGACATGAAAATTCTAAAATCACGCAGCGGTATTACTTACAAAGATCCTTTATTAAATTTAGAGGCTAAAGATATTATTCAAAACAGAGAAGCTGAGTCAAAAATTTCAGACAGAATATCTCGCAGTCAGCTCGATAAAGAAATCAAAAACCATAAATATTATTGTTATATATCTAATAGTCATATTGTTTGATTTAATAAGATTTTATCACTAGATATCGATACGATATTAAATATGTAAAATATTAATTATAATTTTTAAAAAAAATAAAAATGTTTTAAAATAATATTATTAAACAGGGATAAATTATGAAATTCGATTTGGTTATATTTGGCGGTGGCACTTCCGGAATTGCGGCAGCTTATATTGCTGCAAAATACGGATTAAATACATTGCTTGTGGAAAAATCCGATGTACTTGGCGGCTCGGTTACACGTGGGTTGGTTGTTCCTTCTATGAAAGTTGATACATCAAATATAAATACCGAATTCTTTAATGATTTAAAGATATTTGCCGATGAATACTCCGCAAGACACACATATATTGACTCTAATGAAGCATGGTTTAATCCGGAACTATTGAAAATTGTATTTGATGATATGCTTGCAACCGTTAATTGCGAGGTATTATTTAATTCATATCCTGTTAAGTGTTCTTATGACAGTGATAATAAGTTTTTTTCAATAAATATTAATCATAATACATTATCGTTATATATTGAAACGAAATATATTATAGACGCAACAGGTAATGCTGAAATTTTCAAAATTTTAAAATATGATTTGCAGGAAGATGACGAAATGTCGCAAACACCGAATCTGCGCTTTATTTTGTCCGGTATAAACATAAAAAAATTTGCAGATTGGCTTGAGAAGTTTGACAGGGACAGAAATGTTACAACCATTGAAAGAGCGTCTGACCAGACCTATTTATCAACGGCATATACATGGGATAGCTCAAGAAACTGGGCCCTAAAGCCGATTTTTGATAAAGCGGTAAAAGATGGTGTTCTGGAATACGAAGATACGGCTTATTTTCAGGTTTTTTCTATGCCGTCAATGCCAGATTCATTAAACTTTAATGCCCCAAGAATACTGTTAGACGCCAATGAAAACATAAATGATCCTTTTGTCTATTCAAGAGCACTTAAACAGGGCAGGGAAAGAATATACAGATTATACGAATTTTGCAAAACATATTTAAAAGGTTTTGAAAACTCATATATTTCGCATATATCAGATATGCTCGGAGTTCGTGAATCATACAGAATAAAAGGGAAATATACCGTTACCGTTGACGATATAATTAACCCGAAAAACTTTGATAATATTGCCTTTACATGTGATTATCCTGTTGATATTCATTCTTCTTCAAAAAATAAAGATAAACTCATGTATGTAAAACAGACTTATAACGTGCCTGTAGAAGCTTTGATTTCAGATTGCAATGACCGTTTGTATGCTGCAGGACGAAATGTAAGTGCGGAGTTTGAAGCGCAGGCAGCTATAAGAACTCAAATGAGCTGTTTTTCAATGGGTGAAGCCGCAGCAAAAGATATATTTTACAAGATAAATTCAGATTTAATCGCAAAAAAATAAGAGAGAATAAAAATTCCCTCTTATTTTTATATAAATAATATTTTATTAATCCAGATAAAATGCCGTAACAACTTTATGTGAGTCTTCAGCGTGCTGAATTGCTTTATGTAATGTGTTTGAAGTGTGAGAAAGGAAGCAAATCAACTGTTGACATTCATCAATTATTTCTCTGTTACAAACACGGCTTGCATCTGCAAGAGTTTGCATGGAACGTTCTGGGTGTTCTATTATATTCGGAACACCGATTAACTGATCCTGAACATCTGACGGCTGCTGTCCGATTGTTTGCGGAAGTATTACTCTTAATTTGTCGGGATTAGCTTTCATAGCACCTCTTATAGTGGCAGCATTTGTTCCGCTAGAACCGCCGGAAGTAATAACAGTATTACCCTGCATTACAAGAGCATAAGATAATATTTCTATTATCTGCTGATGTGTTATCGGTAGGTTTCTGCTTCCTATAATTGCAACTTTTTTAGCTGATTGCTGGATTGTTGCCAGTTCCATTGCCAGTGCATCTAAATTGTTTTTGTCTTTCTCGTCTACGGTATCCATATCATCAATAGGAACCATAATTTGCTGCTCGTTTTTGTTCTCGTCCGACATATTCTTCCTTATTTTGCCTAAAATTATAATATAGTACATTAATAATACCACATTTTTCAAAAAAGAAAAAGAGACATGTTAATATTTGCAATAATACTGTAAGTCTAATATTTTTTATATTATATTATTATTATCAGACAGATAGTTAAAGAACATAATGACAGATTTATTAGAGGGATTAAACAGGGAGCAGAAGGAGGCTGTACTTCAGGACAGAGGTACAATTCTTGTTCTGGCAGGTGCAGGCTGCGGTAAGACAAAGGTTTTAACAACCAGAATAGCAAATCTGGTTAAAAACGGAGTTTCACCGTATGAAATTCTTGCCGTAACATTTACAAACAAAGCCGCGAAGGAAATGGTGCAACGACTTTCTTCAATGGTCGGCGAAGAAAATGCAAAGAAAATGTGGATAGGCACTTTTCATTCAATATCCGGTCGTATTTTAAGAACAGATATTAATGAATATAAAGATGAAAACGGAAAATCTTACGATAATAAGTTTGTAATATATGATGATACCGATTCTAACACTATATTAAAAAATGCCATAAAAAAGTGCAGTCTTGATGAAAAGATTTATCAGCCGAAGCTTTTAAAAACTATTATTTCCAATGCAAAGAACAAAATGTATGATGCATATACTTATGCAACTCATGCCCGTGATTACAGGAGTGATAAGTATGCGCAAATATTTCTGGAATATCAAAAACAGCTCCTTGCAAATAATGCATTGGATTTTGATGATATGCTCGTTCTTGCCGTAAAACTTCTTGAACAGTCTGAAAAAGTTAGAACAAAGTATTTTAACAGATTTAAGCATATTTTGGTAGATGAGTTTCAGGATACTAATTTATGTCAGTATAAAATGGTAAACGCAATATACACGAACAACAAAGCTGAAGAAGAAATTCCGCATGAAAAAAGCCTTTGCGTTGTAGGTGATGTTGATCAGTCCATATACAGCTGGCGAGGTGCAGACTACAGAATTATACTTAATCTACAGTCAACCTATAAGAAAACTCATTTGATTAAACTGGAACAAAATTACCGCTCTGCAGAAACTATTCTTGATGCTGCAAACAGCGTTATTTGCAATAATAAACAGAGAATAAGCAAAAATTTATATTCCAATCTCGGCAGAGGCCAAAAATTATCTCTCTACTATGCAAATGATGAGGCTGATGAAGCATTGCATCTGGTAAGAGAAGTGAACAGACTGTCTGCAGTTAAATCTTTGTCAGATATAGCAGTTTTATACAGAACAAATTCACAGTCAAGAGCAATTGAAGAAGCTTGTATGGCAAATAATGTACCCTATAAAGTTGTAGGCGGGTTAAAATTCTATGACAGAAAAGAAATTAAAGATATTATTGCTTATTTAAAGCTAATTTATAACCCGCACGATTCGCAAAGCTTAAGAAGAATAATAAATGTTCCGAAACGTGCAATAGGCCCCGCCACGGTTGATAAACTTCTTGAATTATCAAATGAACTGCAGTTGCCATACATGGATATTCTTGCAGAGATTGACAATTATGATGATTTCTCTGCGGGTGTAAAAACCAAACTGAAAGCTTTTTATGCTTTAATATCTGATTTCAGGGATTCCTTTAACAAAATGGATTTGCCCGCTTTTATAGGATATGTTCTGGATAAATCCGGATATATTCAGGATATAAAAGAGAATGAAGATGAAACAACCGCAGAGAGCCGAATAGATAATCTGCAGGAATTTTTAAGTGTTGCAAAAGAATTTACTCCGTCTGATGAGGATATTTTAGGTGAATTTTTATCTCAGGTTTCACTTGTAAGTGATATTGATTCCTATGTTGATGATTCAAAAGCTCTTACCTTAATGACATTACATAGTGCAAAGGGATTAGAATTTGATACAGTATTTTTG
>JAEEGL013679086.1_pt1 | contig 11939 bp, 10 predicted proteins | sample 9134231 | NCBI WGS metagenome assembly JAEEGL01 (sample SAMN16246548, study PRJNA631951) | gut metagenome | biome: gut microbiome; feature: rumen; material: fiber-attached | host: Bos | place: Iran: Karaj | collected 2018-10 | reverse complement strand
GTACTACACACTTGAGAACGGATACGCAACCATGAAATCCCTTCTTGATTCAGGTGAAAAAGTGACCGCGATATTTGCCATATCGGACGTACTTGCCATAGGCGCCGGACGGGCAATAGTGGACAGCGGCCTTAAAGTGCCTGAAGATATATCCGTTGTGGGTTACGACGGAATCGAGATGGGAAAATATGTTATTCCTTCAATAACGACCCTTTGCCAGCCGGTTAAGGAGATTGCCAAGGACTCAAGCAAATTGCTTTTTGACCTGATAAGCGGCAAAAAAGAGAACCAGCACAAGGTATATGAGGGTGAACTGATTGTAAGAGAATCTACAAAAAAAATATGATGGGACAATGTCCCATCATATTTTTTTGCTCATGCGTCTGCAGATGCGTCTTTATAAACGACTCATATTGGAGTTGTGATATTTCGGATCTTCGGTCACATCCTGATCGAACCAGTCGGGAGCTACGAAGGCATTGGCTTCTTCTATACTGTCGAATTCCACTTCCGCAAGAATAAGGGATGCCAGACTTCCTTCGAACACGTCAAGTTCAATGGTATATTTCCCATAGGGGATGAGATATCTGGTCTTTTTGATTATCCTGCCGTCAGCCTTTTTGATGAGGTGATGGTAGGCTTCTTTATTGAGAGGAAGATTGTATTCTTCTCTTGCCATAAGTCCTGACCCTTTATATGTCATTATATAATCATCATCCTGACGTCTTACTCTGACTACCGGATCGGTATTCAGATAACCCTGCTCGATTTTGTGATATTTGTAATCTTTCAGATCGGGTAATTCTTTTATCAGAAATTTTCTTTCAATCTCCATTTTTTGATATTACTCCTTTTTAATCAAATCTGTATCACTTATGCTTACCTTTGAATTATAGCAAATTTTGCCCCGCAGGTGTATAATACGGGAGAAACTGAAATACGAAGATTTATTTCTGAGTAAGAAGACATCGCATATATTGCGATGAAGGAGGAAAACATGAAAAAGAAACTATTAAGTATGATGCTTGCAGTATCAATGACTGCAATGGCATTGACAGGATGCGGAGCAGCATCTGAGGCAGAAACCGTCGAGACAGAGGTTGTTGCCGAAGAGACTGAAGAAAGCATTGTTGAAGAGACAAGCATCGAAGAAATCACGGAAGAAGAGACGGAGGCAGCTGTAGAAGCTGACAATACCACAATGGCTATGGTAGGCGTACTTAAGGGACCTACAGCTATCGGAACAGCTTTTTTGAATGCCTGGGCTGATAAGGCACTTACAGATCAGGATTATGTGTTCACCATGGAGACGGCAGCCGATGAACTTCTGCCCCTTATAATTAAGGGCGAGATAGACATTGCCCTTGTACCCGCCAATGTGGCATCTGTCTTATACAACAAGACCGAAGGCGGCATATCTGTTATAGATATCAATACACTGGGGGTTCTCTATATGGTATCGGGAGACCAATCCATAACCGGGCCCGCAGACCTTGCGGGTAAGACAGTATATCTTACGGGAAAAGGAACAACTCCCGAGTATGTACTTCATAACATACTTGAAGCCAACGGATTATCTGAGTCGGATCTGACTCTGGAATACAAATCAGAACCTACGGAAGTAGCTGCAATTCTTGCACAGAACAGTGATGCCGTAGGCCTTCTTCCCCAGCCCTTTGTAACGGTTGCATGTTCCAAGAACGCGTCACTTTCCGTAGTAATGGATCTTACGGAGCAGTGGGATGCCGTTAATAAGGACAGTCGTTTAGTAACAGGTGTTACCGTTGTCAGAAATCAGTTCCTTGAGGAACATCCCAATGCAGTAAAGAGCTTCCTTGCCGACCATGCAAGAAGTGTGGATATGGTATATGAGGATACGGACATGGCTGCCCAGCTTACGGCAGAATTCGGTATAGTTGACAATGAGGATGTGGCCCGTAAGGCAATTCCTCAGTGTAACATCGTGTGTATACAGGGAGAAGAGATGAAATCGGTTTTAAGCGGATATCTTAAAGCTTTGTACGATCAGGACCCTTCATCAGTAGGAGGTAATCTGCCAGGTGAAGAATTCTATTACATTCAGTAAGTACGGAAAAACAGCATTAAGCGTTATATTCTGGCTTCTTTTATGGCAGTTGTTGAGCCTCTGGGTAGCCAATGACTTATTGCTTGTGGGTCCTCTGGGGACGATTCTTCGCCTCTTTGAACTTCTGCCGGATAAGACATTTTGGCTTAGCATCGCAGCTTCAGGCTTAAGAATCCTTTCCGGCTATCTGATCGGTTTTCTTACAGGCGTACTGCTTGCGATATTGTCATTAAAGCGACCTCTTTTGGAGGAACTGTTAAAACCTTTTATAGCTTTTTTGAAATCGGTGCCCGTTGCGGCATTTGTGGTGCTCTTTCTCATATGGTGGAGGAGCAATGTGCTTGCGGTGGCCATATGTATCTGCATAGTAGTTCCGCAGATATACATAAACACTTTGGAAGGCCTGAAGGCCACGGATAAAAAGCTCCTTGAGATGGCTGATGTCCACGGAGTTTCCCTTTTGGGAAGACTGCGCTATATCTACAGGCCGGCGCTGAGACCCTACATGGAATCCGCTGTAAAAGTGTCCATGGGTATGGGCTGGAAATCCGGTATAGCGGCCGAGGTTATCGGAATGCCTCAGACATCTATAGGAATGAGGCTTTATTCATCCAAGATCAGTCTGGATACGGCGGGAGTTTTGGCATGGACTCTTACCATAATCGCCATCAGTTTTTTGACAGAGAAGATTGCATTAAAGCTCTTGGATCGCGTGATGAAGCGAAACAGTCCCATAGAGAATTCGAAAGAGAGGGAGTTCGGACAGGCCGATATTAAGCTGACCCTTGCGGGCATCTGCAAGAATTATGGCGATAAGTGTGTGCTTAAGGATTATGACGCCGAATACAGAACCGGCGAGACCTATACTCTGAGAGAAGCCTCCGGTTGGGGAAAAACAACCCTCTTTCGGATCATATCCGGTCTGGAGAACAGTGATGCCGGGGAGATAACAATAACAGGCAAGTCCGGGGGAAGGAAACTATCATACCTTTTCCAGGAAGACAGACTCTGTGAGGATTATAATGCGGTCAAGAATGTTGCCCTTGTCTGCGGAAGCGAAAAGAAGGCAAGGAGCATTCTCTTAAGGCTGCTTAATGAGGAAGATCTGGACAAAGCGGTTAAGGAACTCAGCGGAGGCCAGAAAAGACGAGTGGCAATAGCCAGGGCTTACAGCATTAAGTCTGACATAATCCTCTTGGATGAGCCTTTTAACGGTTTAGATGATCTTAGCAGACAGACTGTTAAGAAGTTCATGGAAGAGGAAGGCAAAGGTCGTATAACGATTGTAGCCTCTCATATTGATTGAAATTGTCGTAAGGCGAAAGGCGAAGATTTAAGCCTGAAGAAGGCGGAAGGAAAGAACTTATGGAAGAGACCAGAGTGGCTCTTATAGGTATAATTATCGAAGATAAAGGCAAGGTGGCGGAACTTAATGCCCTGCTGCACGATTATGAGCAGTATATCATCGGGAGAATGGGGATTCCCCACAGAAGTAAGGGAATCAATGTTATAAGCATTGTTATGGATGCACCTCAGGATGCCATCAGTGCCCTGTCAGGCAAAATAGGAATGCTTAAGGGCGTAAGCAGCAAGGTAATCTATGACAGAATAAGAGAATAGATTGCTTTCGAAAGAGCAAAAGAGATAAGAGAAGCGAAAACAAAATTTCGCTTCTTTTTTCTTTGGAAAAATTTAGAAATTTTTTATAGTCGGGACTGCCGAAGTTTGTTGTATTTACACATTTCTTGTGATATAATTTCATGGCGACTGTGATTATTAGAAGAAGAGAACAACAGTAAGCGCAGAATATTTCGGAGGATTTTTTAAATGAGCGTTAAAGTAGAAAAATTAGAGCACAATATGGCCAAACTTACAATAGAGGCATCGGCTGAAGATCTGGAAAAAGCCATTGAGAAGGCTTTCCAGAAGCAGAAGAATCAGATCACAATTCCCGGATTCCGTAAGGGAAAAGCTCCCAGAGCAATGATCGAGAAGATGTACGGCAAGGAAGTATTCTATGAAGAAGCTGCCAACAGCCTTATTCCCGATGCTTATGAGAAGGCATATGATGAGTGCGGAGAAGATATAGTATCAACACCTAAAATCGAGGTTACCCAGCTTGAAGCAGGCAAGCCTTTTATCTTTACAGCAGAGGTTGCTCTTAAGCCTGAAGTAGAACTCGGTAAGTACAAGGGTGTTAAGGTTGACAAGGTAGATACAGAAGTTACAGATGCCGAAGTTGACGAAGCTATCGAGAAGGAACGTGAGCGTAACGCAAGAAGCATCAGCGTTGACAACAGACCTGTTCAGGACAAGGACGATATCATTCTTGACTTTGAGGGATTTGTTGACGGTGTGGCTTTCCAGGGCGGTAAGGGTGAGAATTATCCTCTTACAATCGGTTCAGGTCAGTTCATTCCCGGATTTGAAGATCAGCTTATCGGCAAGAACATCGGTGAAGAATGTGATGTTAACGTTACATTCCCTGAGGATTATCAGGCAGATGAACTTAAGGGTAAGGCTGCAGTATTCAAGTGTACTGTAAAGGAAATCAAGGAGAAGCAGCTTCCCGATCTTGATGACGAATTCGCTTCAGAAGTATCTGAATTCGATACTCTTGATGAATACAAGGCAGATGTTAAGAAGAACCTTACAGAGAAGAAGGAAGCAGATGCCAAGAATGCTAAGGAAGATGCAGCTATCCAGGCAATCATTGAAGATTCCAAGATGGACATTCCCGAGGCAATGCTCAAGACTCAGCAGAGACAGATGATGGATGATTTTGCACAGAGAATTCAGATGCAGGGTCTTTCATTCGAGCAGTATATGCAGTTCACAGGCACAGACGCCAACGGACTTCTTGAGCAGGTTAAGCCTCAGGCAGAGCAGCGTATCAAGTCAAGGCTTGTTCTTGAAGCAATCGCTGCAAAGGAGAATCTTGTTGCATCCGAAGAGGACTTCGAAGAAGAGTGCAAGAAGATGGCTGAAGCATACGGAATGGATGTAGAGAAGGTTAAGGAGTCTCTCGGAGAGAGCGGTAAGAAGTCAGTTCTTGACGATATCGCAATCTCAAAGGCCGTTGACCTTGTACTTGAGAACGTAAAAGAGAAGTAGAATATCTGTTGATCACAGAGTTCGGAAAAGAGGCCAATCATGAGTTTAATACCTTACGTCATTGAGCAGACCAGTCGTGGCGAACGCTCATATGATATATATTCAAGATTATTACAGGACAGAATCGTATTCTTGGGAGAGGATGTAAGAGAGGATAATGCCGCAACAATAGTTGCTCAGCTGCTTTTCCTCGAAGCAGAGGATCCCGAAAAGGATATCTGTCTCTATATCAACAGCCCCGGCGGTTCTGTTACCGCAGGTATGGCTATATATGACACTATGCAGTACATCAAGTGTGATGTATCAACCATATGTATAGGTATGGCTGCAAGTATGGGTGCTTTTCTTCTTGCAGGCGGTGCAAAGGGTAAGAGATATGCTCTTCCCAATGCCGAGATCATGATTCATCAGCCAAGCGGCGGAGCTCAGGGACAGGCTACAGAGATTCAGATTACTGCAGAGCATATCCTGAAGACAAAGAAAAAGCTCAATGAGATTCTTGCTGCCAATACCGGACAGGACTATGAGAAAGTCGCTGCGGATACAGAGAGAGATAACTGGAAATCAGCGGAAGAGGCCAAGGAATATGGTCTTATTGATGCTGTTATCTCAAGCAGAACGGAAGTCTCTAAAGACGAAAAAGACAAATAAATCGGATAGTTGTGGAAAAGATGAGTGAGAATAATAAGACATGCTGTTCTTTCTGCGGTAAGCCACAGAAAGAGGCACGTAAGTTAATAGCGGGACCCAAGGGTGTATATATCTGCGACGAGTGCGTGGAGATATGCAGCAGCATTCTTGAAGAAGAGTTCGAGAATGAGGGGGATGAAGCGGAAAACATTGAAGGCGACATCAATCTCTTAAAACCTGTGGAGATAAAGCAGTTCCTTGACGAATATGTAATCGGACAGGAAGAAGCCAAGAAGGTTCTCTCCGTAGCGGTATACAACCATTACAAAAGAGTAACTTCCATGCAGGATGAAGAGGATGACGGTGTTGAACTTCAGAAGAGTAACATCATTATGCTTGGTCCCACAGGTTCGGGTAAGACTTATCTGGCCCAGACTCTTGCCAAGATAATCAATGTTCCTTTTGCCATAGCGGATGCCACAACCCTTACGGAAGCGGGATATGTGGGAGAAGATGTTGAGAATATACTTCTTAAACTTATTCAGGCAGCCGACTATGATGTGAAGAGAGCGGAACTCGGTATAGTATATATTGATGAGATAGACAAGATAACAAAGAAGAGTGAGAATGTGTCCATAACCAGAGATGTATCGGGTGAAGGTGTACAGCAGGCTCTTTTGAAGATTATCGAAGGTACCAATGCCAGCGTTCCTCCTCAGGGTGGAAGAAAGCATCCTCATCAGGAACTTATCCAGATCAACACTTCCAACATATTATTCATATGCGGAGGTGCTTTCGACGGACTTGATAAGATTATCGAGCAGAGACTTAACCGCAAATCCATCGGATTCAATGCCGAATTATCGGACAAGTCGGGTGGAGAGATCGGAGAAGTACTCAATCAGGTATCGACACAGGATCTTATAAAGTTCGGTCTTATACCTGAATTTATAGGTCGTGTACCTATTCATGTTGCATTGGAAGGCCTTGATCAGGCGGCACTTGTCAAGATCCTTGCAGAGCCTAAGAATGCACTTGTAAAACAATACAAAAAGCTGTTCAGATATGATGGCGTCGAGCTTGAATTTGATCCGGATGCTCTTGAGGCCATAGCTACAAAGGCTTTTGAGCAGAAGACGGGGGCAAGAGGTCTTCGTACCATTGTTGAGAAGATGATGATGGATGTTATGTATGATATTCCGTCGGATGACAGCATTGAAAAGTGTATTATTACAAAAGCAGCGGTAGAAGGAACCGAAAAACCTACAGTAATAAGATAGTAAAGATTTAGCGCCGCCAATTTTGGCGGCGCTTTTTGGATAAAAAGAAAGGCTTTTTATGAGAATACCTGCAGTAGCATTGAGAGGACTTAATATTTTTCCCGGAATGGTCATACATTTTGACCTTACAAGAAAAAAGTCGGTTGCGGCAGTAAAGGTTGCGATGAAATCCGACGGAAAACTCTTCGTTATAACACAGAAGACCATGAATGAAGAAATGCCGTCTATCGATGAACTTTATAAAATAGGAACCCTTGTGTCAGTACGTCAGATAACCAAGCTCCCCAACGGGGTGGTGAGAGTTCTGGTGGAAGGCAATGCGAGAGCCGAACTTAAGTCTTTTTATGAGGAATCGAATACATATCTTGATGCCGAAGTTGAAGAAGTTAAGGAAGATGACGGAAGAATAAGCGATGACGACGAATACGAGCAGGCTGTGTTCAGACTTCTTGTGGATCATCTGTCCGGCTATATGCAGTATCATCCCAAGGTAAGCCAGAGTCTCAGCACTAAGATTCAGCCCAGTATGGGTATGAGAGAGATAGTATGCAGAATATGCATGAATATCCCCGTTGCTTTTGATAAGAAGCAGAAGGTTTTGGAAGCGGCATCTACGGAAGAGATGTATGAGGAACTTTCAAAAATACTTCTTGAAGAGACCAATATAGCCAAGATTCATGAAAAACTTGCCGAAGATATAAGGAGCAAGGTCGATAAGAATCAGCGAGAATATATTCTCAGAGAACAGCTTCAGTACATTCGTAAAGAACTTGCGGGTGAGAAGGAACTGACGGATACGGAACTCTATCTTAAGCAGCTGGATGAGTTGGAAGCTGATGAGGATATCAAAGAAAAGATACGCAAGGTTATCAACAAATTCGACAGCATGTCGGATTCCGGTTCCGAGGCGTCTGTTCAGAGAGCCTATATAGAGACTCTGCTTGAACTTCCATGGGACCATGTTACAAGCGACAACACGGACATCGTTAATGCCGAAAAGGTACTTAATGAGCATCATTACGGCATGGAGAAGGTAAAGGAAAGGATACTTGAATTCCTCGCCGTAAGAGCCATGACCGATAAGGGTCACAGTCCCATCATATGTCTTGTGGGACCTCCCGGAACAGGCAAGACTTCCATTGCCAAGAGTGTTGCGGAAGCCCTTGGTAAAAACTATGTGAGAATTTGTCTCGGAGGTGTAAGAGACGAGGCTGAGATAAGAGGCCACAGACGTACTTATGTGGGCGCAATGCCCGGAAGAATAGCCGGCGGACTTAAGTCTGCGGGAGTGAAGAACCCCCTTATGCTCCTTGACGAGATTGATAAAGTAAGCAATGACTACAAGGGCGATACTTTTTCCGCCCTTCTGGAAGTACTGGATCCCGATCAGAACAAACAGTTTAGGGATCATTATGTGGAACTGCCCTTAGACCTTTCTGAGGTACTTTTTATAGCGACCGCCAATGATACAGTGACAATTCCCAGACCCCTACTTGACAGAATGGAGATAATCGAGGTATCGGGCTATACGGAGAATGAAAAATTCCATATAGCCAAGGAACATCTTATTAAAAAGCAATTTGACGATAACGGCATTAAGAAAAAGATGCTCAAGATATCTGACGGTGCCATCAGGGACATCATCAGGTACTATACCAGAGAGTCCGGTGTGCGTGAACTGGAGAGAAAGATCGGAGAGATCTGCAGGAAGAGCGCCAAGAAGATTCTGTCCGAGAAGGATATTCAGTCAGTATCCGTAACGGGATCCAATCTGACGGAATTCCTGGGTAAAAGAAAATATACTGACCTTATGGCCAATAAGAGGGATGCTGTGGGAATCTGCAGAGGCCTTGCATGGACAAGTGTCGGTGGCGTGACCCTTCAGATAGAAGTTAACAAGATGCCCGGTAAGGGTGATATCGAACTTACGGGTCAGATGGGTGATGTTATGAAGGAGTCCGCATGCATAGCTTTGAGTTATGTTAGAAGTGTGGGCAAGAAATATAAAATAAGTCAGGAAGATTTTGAGAAGAATGATATTCATCTTCATATTCCCGAGGGAGCAGTTCCAAAGGATGGTCCCAGCGCCGGTATAACCATGGCAACGGCTATTCTGTCCGCCATGACGGGAAGAAAGGTAAGAGCCAAGGTGGCGATGACGGGAGAGATAACTCTGAGAGGCAATGTACTTGCCATAGGAGGTATCAAGGAAAAGTTGATTGCAGCCAAGACTGCCGGAATCAAGAAAGTACTGGTTCCTGCCGAAAATGAGCCTGATGTGGCGGAGCTTTCAGATGAAATAACAGGTGGTATTGAAATAGTATACGTAAGTAATATGGATGAAGTGGTAAAGGAAGCCGTTATCTGAGCCTAAGGAAGGGATACCATGATAATAAAAAATGTTAATCTTGAGACTGTCATAGGCATAAGCAGTGCCTTGCCGGAAAACAATCTGCCGGAAGTGGCTTTTGCGGGAAAGAGTAATGTGGGAAAGTCATCTCTTATCAATGCTCTTATGAACAGAAAGTCTTATGCCAGGACCAGTCAGAAGCCGGGTAAGACCCAGACCATTAATTTTTATAACATCAATGACGAGCTTTATTTTGTGGATCTTCCGGGATACGGTTATGCCAATGTAAGCGTTGCGGTGAAAGCAAAATGGGGCAGGATGATAGAGAATTATCTCAACAATTCCAGGGCTCTGCAGGCAGTTTTTCTGCTGGTGGATATAAGACATGATGCCAATCAGAATGACAGGCAGATGTATGATTGGGTTGTGGAGAGCGGCTACGAACCGATAATTGTTGCCACAAAAGCCGATAAGATAAAAAGGAGTCAGCTTCAGAAACAACTTAAGGCCCTGAGAGAATCCCTGGGATGCGGGCCGGAAATACTTATGATTCCTTTTTCAACTGTCACAAAACAGGGGAAAGATGAAATATATGCCATATTGGACGATCTTATGGCATTCAATAAAGAACAGGAAGAATCCTAAAAAAATTGGAGTACATCATTTGGTGTACTCCAACATTGTTGTATAGAATGATTCGGAATTCAGTAATTCAAGCATAATCGCCGCAATCTTGGGATCGAACTGTGTTCCCGAATTATCAACTAATTCACTTCTTATTTTTTCCATTGAAAGACGAGATCTGTAACATCTCTCCGAACTCATCGCATCGTAGGCATCCGCTACACATATAATCCTTGCAACCAAAGGAATACTTTCACCGGAGAGGCCTGTGGGATATCCCTTGCCGTCATAACGTTCATGGTGATAAAGGATGCCGTCCAATACTCCGGGGATGGCTGTGAAGTCTTTTAAGAATTCTTTACCGTTTGTTGTATGTGTTTCAATTACAGCTTTTTCGTCAGGTGTAAGGGGACCCTTTTTGCCAAGTATGGAATCGGGTATTCCTACCTTACCCACATCGTGAAGAAGAGCTGTATAGTAGATTTTGTCAATCTCTTTGTCCGATAAACCAAGCTTTATTGCCAATGCTCTTGAATAATATGCAACTCTGGAAGAATGACCCTTTGTGTAATTATCCTTGGCATCTATGAAGTTAACAAATGTCTTCAGACACTGGCTGATCAATTCTCTGTCTTCGGCAAGCTGCTTCTCGTAGGCTTTAGTATGCTGCTCGATTGCAATAAATACAATGGCGAATACAATCAGTCCACAGGCAAAAGCGCAAAGAACCCAGAATGCCGGGTAATCGGTAATCTTGTAGATTGGAGTTGCCTCAATGGTTATGTTGCCGATATTGCCAAGATCGTGACCGATCAGAATAAAGCCGAAGGTTGTAGGCTGAGATACAAGCATAGTCTCGTTGTAGTCTACACATCTCACGGTCATATGATTGTCTATAACGTCGGCTGACATACTCCATGAATCGGACAGATATGAATCCTCGGGAAGGGTTATATTAACCTCCCAATCCTTCATAGCATAACGAGTCTTGTTATATATGGTGGCGTCGTACTGCATACCTCTTCGACTGCCGCCTTCAGACCATTCTTTTGAAGCGGTAAGGGTAAGTACCAATGGCGCTTCATAGTCCTCGGTAAGACTCTTGGACTGGATTAGTTCGATGGGTTCTACCCCGGTGGTTTTGTACTGCAGGGCAGCGAAGCAGATTAAAAGAAGTAATACACACGCATAGAATATGATGATTACTTTCCTATAATGTTTCTTTTTTTGCATAAGACCTTCATTTCTCTCCCCCGCATAAAATAAATTACTAAATTATGTGAAAAAAGTCAACAAATTGGGGCAAAAAAGGAAACTGATTATGCATAGAAGGTAAAAATAGTATGCTGGAAGAGAAGGCGGAATTATTGTAAAATTGTAATTGGGGTAAAACACAAAATGTAAGGAGATACAGATGGATCAGTATATTTTAGCAATCGATCAGGGAACCACCAGCAGCAGAGCTATTATTTTTGATAAGAACGGAACAATAGTACAGGTGGCACAGAAAGAGTTCACCCAGTATTTTCCGCAACCGGGCTGGGTGGAACATGATGCCAATGAGATATGGTTAAGTGTTGTGTCCGTATATATGGAAGCAATAGTCAAGGCGGGAATAAAGCCTTCTCAGATAGCCTCCATAGGTATAACGAATCAGCGTGAGACTGCAGTAATATGGGACAGAGAGACGGGAGTGCCCATATATAATGCCATATGCTGGCAATCAAGACAGACAGCGGATATCTGTGACGAGCTCAAAGAAAAAGGATATGAGAAGATGGTAAGGGACAAGACAGGTCTTCTTATAGATCCTTATTTTTCGGGAACCAAGATAAAATGGATACTGGACAATGTG
>JAEEGL013652022.1_pt1 | contig 11939 bp, 11 predicted proteins | sample 9134231 | NCBI WGS metagenome assembly JAEEGL01 (sample SAMN16246548, study PRJNA631951) | gut metagenome | biome: gut microbiome; feature: rumen; material: fiber-attached | host: Bos | place: Iran: Karaj | collected 2018-10 | reverse complement strand
CCTTTGGGTGATACCACCGAGCAGAACTACCAGGCCGTGAAGGCTGGACATTCGGCTCTCAGCCGCTATGTGAACCATTCATACTTGCCAGAACCATTCACGGCCTCACTGTTCTGTGAGACTCAAAACCGCAAAATAAGCATCGAAGGTCTCACGCGATTCGAAAGCCTTGCCGTGCGCTCGGCACAAGAAGCACTTAGCAATGTTGCTTTCGATCCAACTGCCCCAAATGTTATATTCATTCTTAGTTCGACAAAAGGAAACAACGAATGTAACGAATACAACGTATGCAACAATCATATAGGGGAGGACTCTGAAAAACATATTCTAGAGGGCAGTATTTGTAACGAATTGGACGAAGCTGACGTCTGCAAATATGAAGAAAACGGATTAGGAGAGAGTGCCAGCCGCATTTGTCAGGTTTTGGGCATCAGCACGACACCCGTGGTGGTTTGCAACGCCTGTATTTCGGGAGCCTCAGCTATCATCACGGCCATGCGACTGATTGAAGCCCATGCCTACGACTATGCTGTGGTGACTGGAGCCGATGCACTCAACAGATTCATGCTTTCTGGCTTCGCCTCGCTCAAGGCACTCTCTGCCGGCGAATGTCGCCCCTTCGACATGGAACGTCTGGGGCTCAACCTAGGCGAAGCAGCTGCAACCATCGTGCTGGGCAGACAACCCAAGAGCTACGAAGAGCATGCCTGGCACATCGACGCTGGCGCAGTTCGCAACGATGCCTACCACATCAGTGCCCCTGCGAAGAAAGGCGACGGAGCTCTCTTGTCGCTGCTTTCGGTCATGCAAGGAAGAAAGGCCGACGAAATAGCCTTCGTCAACGCCCACGGTACAGCCACCATGTTCAACGACCAAATGGAGTCGGTGGCCATCGAGCGGGCTCAACTTGCCGACGTGCCCGTCAATGCACTGAAAGGCTATTTCGGACATACACTAGGAGCTGCCGGCATTCTGGAAACGGTGCTCTCGATGCGGGCACTCGACGACGGACTGATACTTGGCACGCGCGGTTTCGAAGAACGAGGAGTGTCGGGGAAGATACAGTTAAACGCTGCCCACCAGTCCACCGCGAGAAAGTGTTTCCTGAAAATGATTTCGGGTTTCGGAGGATGCAATGCTGCTATGCTGTTTGATAGTTCGGAGCCACACCAAAGTTCAGAATTCAATGCTCACAGTTTAAAGTTCAAAGTTCAAAGCTCAAAGCTCAAAGTTCAAAGTCTCCGTGTCCTTATCACGCCAGCGCAGATTACGGTCAACGGTATGCCCCTCGCAGTGGAAGGAACAGGCAAAGACATGCTCACCGAGGCGTATAAGCGCTACATTGACGACTATCCGAAATTCTACAAAATGGACATGCTCAGCCGATTGGGCTTAGTTGCCTCCGAGTTGCTTCTCGCTGCAGAGAAAGCACACATTGTTCAAGTGGATTCGCAAACTATAATGCAAGGAGATTCGCAGTCGCACCCAACAGCCAACAGGGCTGTGATACTGTTCAACCACTCGTCAACCCGATGCGCAGACAAGAGCTATTTCGAAACAATCTGTGATGACGACGATTTCTTTCCCAGTCCCTCACTGTTTGTTTATACGCTGCCGAACATTGTGACAGGCGAGATAGCCATCAGAAACCAATATCACGGCGAGACCGCATTTTATATCTTGAAAGAAAGGAACGAAAAACTAATGGCCAAAATACTGCAGTCTGCCTTTTTGGATGCCGACACTGAAAGCATTCTTACTGGCTGGCTCGACTACTACGACGACCAGCATTTCGTTGCAGACATGTATATCATAGCAAAATAAAACCACATATATGGAAGAGTTAATCAAACAACTGAAAGAACAAATCATCGAGGCTCTGAACCTCGAAGAGATGACACCCGACGACATCGACAACGAAGCCGCCCTTTTCGCCTCCCCGGCAGAAGCGGAAGAAGGCTTGGGTTTGGATTCCATCGACGCACTGGAACTGATTGTGTTGTTGGAAAAGAATTACGGCATCAGACTAGCTAACCCTGCAGAGGGGAAAGCCATCTTTAAAAACATTGCCACCATTGCCGACTACGTCAGCAAGAACAGGAAGAAGTGAGTTGAGAATTCGGAGTTTTCATCATTATTCATTATGCATTCCAAAAGGGTAGTTATTACAGGAGAAGGTATCATTTCGGCCATCGGAAACGATAAACCAACGGTTTTGCGGTCGTTATTCGACGGCAAGAGCGGCATTGGTTCTATCAGGTATCTGCATTCTGTTCACACGGAACTGCCCGTAGGCGAAGTAAAACTGTCGAACGACGAGATGAAAGCCCTTCTCAACATTCCTGCCCACAAAGAAGTGAGCCGGACAGTGCTGATGGGCATTCTGGCCATTCAACAGGCGTTAAACGACTCTTATCCCAACTCCCAACACCCAACACCCATCACCCAAACCAGTAAAACGGTTCTCATTTCTGGCACCACCGTGGGCGGCATGGATATCACTGAGCAGCACTACACCAGTCTCAAGCAAAGCGATGAGCATCTGGACTGTCTGAACCAACACGACTGCGGCAGCAGCACCCGCCTAATGGCTGATCACTTCGGCATTTTCAGCGACTACACCACCATTTCTACCGCCTGCTCGGCGGCTGCCAATGCGATTATCGTGGGAGCCGAAATGATTAAGGCCGGCGAGGCCGACATCGTGGTGGCTGGGGGCAGCGAGGCCCTCACCCGTTTTCACCTGAACGGATTCAACTCGCTGATGATACTTGACAAAGAACCTTGTCGCCCCTTCGACGCCACCCGTGCTGGTCTTAATCTTGGCGAGGGCGCAGCCTTCGTAGTGCTAGAAAGCGAAGAACATGCCCTCGGGCGCAAGGCTCCGATACATGCAGTGCTGGCAGGTTACGGAAATGCTTGCGATGCTTTCCACCAGACCGCCACCTCAGCCAACGGCGAAGGTCCTTTCCTCGCTATGACTGAAGCCCTCCGCTCGGCCAACATGCAGCCCACAGACATCAGCTACGTGAATGCTCATGGCACTGCCACACCCAACAACGACCAAAGCGAGAGCATAGCCCTGCAACGCGTGTTTGGTCAGCAAATGCCACCCATTTCGAGCACCAAGGCTTTCACCGGGCACGCCACCAGTGCCTCGGGCAGCATCGAGGCAGTGATTTGTTTGTTGGCACTCCAACATCAGTTCATTCCAGGAAACCTTGGATGGCAGCGACCCATGCCCGATGGAATTATTCCCACCAAGGGCGAAGACCATGCCACGCTCAACACCGTGCTCTGCAACTCGTTCGGGTTTGGAGGCAACGACTCATCGCTCATCTTCACCGCCTATCATCCAACAACGTCCAACCCTCAAAGTTCAGAGTTCAACGCTCAAAGTTCAAAGCCCAAAGTTCAAAGCTCAAAGTTCAAAGTTCTCAGCCGCATGGAAATCACCAGCGAGGACCAGTTGGGCGAGATACGCCAGTTCGTCAGCCCTATGGAAGCGCGACGTATGGGAAAGCTGCTTAAAAGTTCGCTGCTGGCATCGCTCAAAGCCTTGCGTCAGGCAGGCATCGACAGTCCCGATGCCATCATCACAGCCACGTCAATGGGATGTCTGGAAAACAGCGAGCGACTACTTGAGCAGCTCGAAATAGAGGGTGAGTCCATGCTCAAACCCACCTATTTCATGCAAAGCACCCACAACACCCTTAGCAGCAACATAGCCATTCGCACCCACTGCCACGGCTATAACATCACCTATAGCCAAGGCAAAGAATCCATGGAATGGGCTTTGCGCGATGCCAACCGTCTTCTGAGAAGTGGAAAATACAACAACGTGCTGGTGAGTTGTCATGATGAAACCACGCCACTCTACTCTAGTTTGATGGAGCGAATGGGGTGCCAATGCGATTTCACTATCCACTCCGTTGCCATGGTAATCGGCAGGAGGTAAGAGTTAGGAGTTAGGAGTTAGAAGTTAGGAGTTAGGAGTTGGTGATTAATAGAATTAATCTGATAATAAAGAGAAATATTGTGTTTAAAATCATACCATACGCCATTGTTCAGAGCCTGTTGCTTGCCGGAGGACAGGTGTTTCTGAAGTTTGCACTTGCCCGCATGGCTCCCTTCGGATGGACGAAGGAGTTTTGGGTAGGCCTGCTACTCAACTGGCAGTTCGCCGCCTGCGGCATTAGCTTTGCGCTGGCATCATTGCTATGGATGTATATGGTGAAAGTCTTTCCGCTAAGCGTGGCCTACCCCATGGTGAGCCTCAGTTATGTGTTTGGCATGCTGGCCGCCATTGTGTTTTTCCACGAGAATGTGTCGCTCACCCAATGGCTTGGTGTGCTGCTCATCATGGCAGGCTGTTGTCTGGTGGGAGTGAGGAGTTGATTGATAATTGACAATTGATAATTGATAATTGACAATTGATAATTGATAATTGAAATTCATCGTTATGAAAAAGTATATCATCATTTTGCTTTGTTGCTTTCTGTCGCTACCGCTCATGGCACAGCAGATGAGCGAGGAACAAGCGAAAAAGCATATCAGTCAGGCAGCTGCAAAAATCAAGACCATGCAATGCGACTTCGTGCAAACCAAACACCTGAAGATGCTCAACGACAAAATGGTGTCGAAAGGCCGCATGTACTACCAGCAGAGCGACAAGCTGCGCTGGGAATACACCGCACCCTACACCTACACCTTCGTCATCAACGGCACGAAAGTGATGATGCGGAACAACCGTCGCAACGACGTGATTGACGTCAACCAGAACAAGGTGTTCCGCGAGATAGCACGCATTATGATGAGCAGCGTTGTAGGCAACTGCCTCAACAACCCGAAAGATTTCAAGGCCACCATCAGCAGCGACAAAGACCAGTGGATAGCCACACTGACGCCCCAGCGCAAAGACCTCAAGGCTATGTTCCAAACCATCAGGCTCTACTTCGACCGTCAGAAACAAATGGTGCAGAAGGTGGAACTCACCGAGAAGAAAGGCGATAAGACCGTCATTGAACTCACCAACGCTAAAACCAACACTCCCATCAATGCCAATACATTTGCCATTACTCGCTAAAAGGGGCTTGTTCTTTCTGGCCTTACTGCTTTGTGCCAACAGCCTGTCAGCCCAACAGCTTCTGCCCGCTGGGGATGGCGAGAGGAAGCAATTCAGCACCTATATTGAGATGCCGCGCGGCTACGTGAGCGGCATATGCATACTCTTGCGCGACGGTCAGCAAATCAAAGGCTCTATCTTCAACGAGTTTGGCATCTCGGCTATCGATTTTTCCTATGATGAGCAGCGCGATAAGGTGAAACTTTATGAAGTTGTCAAGATGCTCAACCGGTGGTACATTAAACGGGTGATCCGTCGCGACCTTCGCGAGCTCATCCACCAGATGCAACAGGGGAAACCTGAGTACACCGACATCAAGCACAATATTAGTTTTAAACTCTCGCCACTCAACGACACCATCACCCCATGAAACTTAAAAACAGTTTTTTCACCATAGAGGAAAGCAGCTCGGCAACACAGATCGTTGTCAGGCTCAATTCCGAACATCCCATCTATCAGGCCCACTTCCCAGGCGAACCAATCACTCCTGGCGTGTGTATCATTCAAATAGCCAAAGAACTGCTAGAAGAAGCCCTGCAAGGAGGCAACTACTGTGAGAACGACAAAAACTGGCAAGGACAATACCACCTTGTAGCCGTGAAAAACGTAAAATTTCTCGCTCCCATCTCGCCCCTTGAGACGCCTCTCGTGACTTACACCTTCCAGAAAGTGACCCCTTCTGACGATGGTACCACCGTTAAGGCACAAATAACGGTAGAGAGCACCGACAAACTCATGGCAAAACTCTCTCTCACCCTACACGCAGGCAAATTTGAGAGATAAAATGGCCTTGTTGCTTTAAATTTCTTCTTTTATTGGCCCGATGATAACCTGCAGCCATCTAAGTGAATTATCTCTTTTTGACAGTTTTTTAGTGGTTGTTGAGGGCTTTTTCTTAGGAGCAGAACGGTTGCTGACAGCAAAAGAGTAGAGTTTATCGTCGTAGTCAACTACGAAAAGCACATCGCGACCGTCTCGCTGTTGCAGTTCCATGTATTGCACACTCTTTACCATGGGGAGTTTACTGTACACCTTACCTGTGAATTTGTCGAGCATGAAGAGATACTTGCGTTCGTTGGTGAATCCGTAGGAACAGAAGACGTATTTCTTGCTGAGAATGAAGATGTCGTTGCTCACCAGATAGTCGGTTTCCCACACCATGCGCTGGCCCTCCACATCGTAGCAGTAGAGTTTGCTGCCCTTGCCGTCGATCATCGACGAATAGCTGGGGCATGCCATGTTGAACAATAGGTAGTGGTTGTCGCTGTCCCACCGCACATCTTGCACCTCACAGTAGTTGTTGCCCGTGAGTTGACAAAGGTCGAGGGTGACTGTGGGCTGGTCGTTGTGGTCGTAGAGCACCACTTTGAAGTCGTAGTCGTCTGCTGCTAAGGGAAGGCGGTATAAAGCCATCCATCCCATGTCGGTAGGCTCAGAGATGAAGAGCTCAAGGTTTTCAGTGCCCTCGGTGCGTGGAAGGTCGGTTCGTTGGGTGTCCCTACGCAAACGGTAGAAGAATCCATTAGGCTTATTCTTCGAGGTCACCTCGTCAAGATGACCTGTGCCATAGTTTTTGAGCAGATAGATGCTCTGAGCCTGCGCTGTACTACCCAGAAGCATCGCCAAAAGGATAATGGATAGTTTCTTCATCATAGTAGTGATGGTTTTTGTGGTTTCTAACAGAAAAAAAGAAGAATACAATCAAGTTTCGCAATGCCCCCCTTCACCAGCAAGGGAAGGGAGGCATTGCGCGATGATTATTACATTATTTTTATTGAGCATTAATGGTGACACACACCTAAAACAAATCTATTTCAATCACCCAGTTTCTTTCCCGAAGTAAGAATGTCAACAAGTCCTTTGTCCTTGTAGTCGTTCTTCTTCTGATCCCAGAATCCGAAGTCGGCATCATAACACCAGGTGGTCCAAGCTATGTCGTACTCGTCGAACACGCTGAGCATGTCTTTTGTCCACTTGTAAGCCAGTTCGCGGTCAACAGGCTCATACACGCCCCACTCGCCGCAGAACAACTGCAAACCGTATTTCTTGGCAGCCTCGATGGCATCCTTGAAGTCGGCACGTATGCGGTCGATGTTCCACTCCTGCTGGGTGAAAGGCTCCAACTGAGATTTGATTGAGTCGGGAGCAGCCTCATAATCCTCTTTCGACACCAATACACCGGGATAGTTCACTTTGCCTTTGTATTTGCCCAGTGGTGTCCACCACGCTCCATAGTGGGTGAGCAGCATGGGGTTGTAGTAGTGGAACGCAAGCACAATGTTCTTGTCGCCATCGGGCACCTTCAGGTATTTCATGGTCGCGTAGCCCTGCCAGCGGTTGGAACCGATGACAAGTGTACGCTGAGGCTCGCGCTCGCGCAGAGCCTTATGTACCTTCGCGATGAGCTGGTTCCATTGCTCGTGGTCTTCTGCCACTGGCTCGTTCATAAACTCGTAGGCCACGGAGTCGGTACTGTAGCCTTTGAGCGCATCAGAGAGCTGATACCACATATCGACAAGGTTCTGCTGTGCCTCCTCCGAAGTGAAGAGCGTGTTGGCATTTGCACCGCCCTCATTCTCTGCATTGAAGTAGTGTGAGCGTATGATGTGCAGGTCAACGATAGCACGCAGGTGGTGTTTCACGGCAAGGTCTAGGGCGTTGGTGAGCAGATTCCACGCCTCGGGCAGTTGGTCGCCTTCCTCGTCCCAAAACTGCACCTCGTCAATAGGAATGCGTACAAAATCGAATCCCAACTGCTCGAGCCGTTCGAAGTCATCCTCCTGAATGTGCTGCCGACGGGCTTCACCACGCTCTTCCGACTGCGACAGCCAATGGCTCAGGTTGGTTCCGCGTCGTATGCGGAAGTCATTCACTTTCCCGTCGGTACTCTCTTCACGGCAGGAGTTCATCATGGTGGTGGCACAGACAAGTGCCACGAAGAACAATAAAATCTTTTTCATATCAATTCATCAATTAAGGGTAAAATCATTATCTTTATGTCTAGTTTAGTCCCATTAGCCCCATCAACATCAAAAGACGATAGCCTCGTAAACGTATAACTCAGCATCACGCCAGCCATTCCAGCCAAGGCCTGCCTTGTCGCGAGAGCAATGCCCCACAAACTCTTCTTTTGTCCAGTCCACCTGATCGGCCACCTGTGGCAAGAAAGTGCCACTACGTCGCCCCTTGCGGATATATAGGCCATGACGGTGCAACTCAAACTCATCAAGACTATAAATGCGCCTCATGGGGGTGAGCACTGATATCTCTATGTCAACATCGTCCAGCTCATGACGGCGCAGAGGATGAAAGCGCGGGTCGTCGAAAGCGGCCGCCTGAGCCATCTTGGCTACCACCAGCCGCAGGGGAATATCCTCACCAAAATGTCCCATGCACCCTCGCAAATCGCCGTGCTTATGAAGCGACACAAAGGCTCCGCACTTCTTATCAAGAACCAAAGATTGAGTGTTATTATCAGAAGAACCTATAGCTGAGGAACCTGTTGCCGGGGAATCATACTTCACTCCCAAAACATCTTGAATACTCTGAAGGGCTATCTGTTTGAGCTGCTGTTTATCGTGCTCTGTGAGGACGAAATCTGAACCAGAAAGAGCAGAAACTGGTGTGGAGTGCGCAGAATCTGCATCTGTTTGTTCTGAAACAGGCGATGCTTTTTCATGTCTGACAATGACAAACGAGTGATAACCCACCACACGATTGTGGTCATGGTGGTCAATGTCACCCGAGTTCTGATAAAACAAGTGTTTCACCTCGTAATGCCCGTCAAGCATAAGCAAAAGAGTGATGATGGCATACTCTCCGCAGGCACTGGTCTCCAGATGGGGCTTGCCGCTACGGGCATTGGCCTCGATAGCTGCTATGAACTGCTCGGCTAGGCCGCTCTCTAGCGCCTTGCCCGTCAGTGCATCAGCCTCAACTGCATCATCGTAAGAAGGATAGTGCGAAAAATCACTGCTGACAATGAAGAGATTCTCTTCGTTGAAATAAGGCTTGAGCACCTCGGCCATCCGTTGGAGTTTAGAATAGTCGTTGGTGGAGATGATGATGGGCACAATAGGGGGTACATCGCCTAGCCGGCGCTGCAAAAAGGGCAACTGCACCTCCAGACAATGCTCGCGTGAATGGGCTTCCTCACGATAGGAAAACAGGCTGTCGGCCTCCATCAGGACGCGGGCAGTCTCGGTGTCAACCTTCACGTTGCCAAGAGGTGTGGCGTAGTAGTCGGCACCAATGTTAACCGATGCTCCGTCGAGCCAAACGTAATGACTTGGCCCCAGCAGAAACACGCGCTGATAGCGCTTCTTGGGGTTGAGACACTTATAGGCCGAAGCGGCCACGCTACCCGAGAAATAATAGCCGGCATGAGGCACAATCAGGGCTGCCACACTATCGGAAAGGTCGCCATAGGAATGAAGAGCCAGCAGACTGTCAACCTCGCGACCGAGTTTCTGGGCATTGCCCACATAGAAGCGGTTGGCCTGAGTGGCGGGCCGCACCACAGGGGGTGACGGCTGGCCGTTGTTGTTGTTCATCATTAGGATAGATGCTATGATTGCTAAAATGGTGATTGCCATGACTGCGATGACAAAAGGGTTTCTTATCGGCATGCCTCGCAAAAAGAACTACTCGTTGAGCGCACCTATGATTTCTTGCACAGAACGGCAGTCATGACTGTCGAGCCACTGATTAATGCCGTCGCGCACACGAATGGTCACCGTAGGGTCGATGAAATTGGCGGTACCAATCTCAATAGCGGTGGCACCAGCCATGAGGAACTCAATAGCATCGGTGGCCGTTGAGATACCGCCCAAACCCACCACGGGAATCTTGACAGCCTTGGCCACTTGCCACACCATGCGCAGGGCAACAGGCTTCACTGCGGGACCACTGAGTCCTCCCGTGGCAATGCTGAGCACCGGACGGCGACGTTCAATGTCGATAGCCATGCCCATGAGCGTATTGATAAGCGACACGCTGTCGGCCCCCTCGGCCTCTACGGCGCGGGCTATGTCGGCTATGTTAGTGACATTTGGCGAGAGTTTCACAATGAGGGTCTTATGATAACGTTCGCGCACGGCTCGCACCACACTGGCTGCTCCCTCGCAGGTGACACCAAAAGCCATACCACCCTGCTTCACGTTGGGGCACGAGATGTTGAGTTCTATGGCAGGAATCTTCTCCAGTGCGTCAATACGAGCAGCACACTCAGCATAGTCATCGGGCGAAGAGCCGCTGACATTCACAATGATGTTGGTGCCAATGTACTTGATATCGGGATAAATATGCTTGCAGAAATAATCCACACCTTTGTTTTGCAAACCCACACAGTTGAGCATGCCCGAGGCAGTTTCTGCCATGCGTGGATAATCGTTGCCCTGACGCGGATGTAGAGTGGTGCCTTTCACTATAATGCCGCCCAGCTGGTCGAGGGGCACAAAGTCAGCAAACTCTGGTCCATAGCCAAAAGTGCCCGAGGCGGTCATCACTGGGTTTTTCAGCTCTAGATGGTTGATTTTAACGTTTAAAACTGCCATAATAGTTTCTTTGTATTGAATACAGGTCCTTCTTTGCAAACACACAGATTGCCTTCGGTGGTCTTTTCTACACAGCAAAGACAAGCACCAAGACCACAGGCCATCATGTTTTCTAGCGAGGCCTCACACTCAGTTTCAGCCTTGTGGGCATAGCGGGCCACTGCCATCATCATGGGTTTAGGACCGCAAGTGGAAATCTGGTCGAACTGCTCGTTTTGTAACAGCGAATGTTGGGTGACAAAGCCACGTTCGCCTGCCGTGCCATCTTCGGTGGTCACAAACACACGGCCATACTTGTGAAACTCACTCAGCAGAAGCAAATCTTTGGCCGAACGGGCTCCCAGCAGAAAGGTGGGTTCACAACCGCCGTCGCAAAGTTTCTTGCCAAAATAAAGGAGAGGAGCAACACCCACACCACCGCCAACAAGCAGCAAACGACTGCCTGCATCGCGAGGCATCGTGAACGAGTTGCCCAACGGCAGCACACAATTGAGACTGTCGCCAGCACGCAGTTGAGCCAAACGGCGTGTGCCATCGCCTACAGTAGCCACAAGGAGCCACAACTCGTTGCGCTCCTCATCCACAAAGTTGATAGATATGGGGCGCCGAAGAAAGGTGTTGGGCGAATTGTCCACACGAACTTCAGCAAATTGGCCAGGAAGCATCGGCGGAAGAGGTGACTCGTGGGTGAGCTTGAGCAGCACATAACGCTCGTGAAGTGGCTCTACCGAGTTGACCGTAAGGTCTAATAAATGTTTTTTCATTATCGTTCTAAGGATTATGTTGCAAATATAATAAAAAAAACGATACTTTCAAAGAGAGAGCCCAAAAGATTCTAATGGAAATACGAAAAAACTGGTAAAGAGCAAAGAAGAAAGCATCACACCTCTTAAATGGAAACATCTCACAGACAAAAAAGAAGCATCACATAGCACAAAAAGCAAAGGAAAAGTGCTACATGATGCTTCGGGTGTGACTTCATAAATCCAAAGTCAAAGCACACAACAAATAAGGACGAAGGCTACTACAACATACTCAACGAGGTACTTTCCACATATACATTATCTTAATACTATCCCGACAGGGAAGCACTGACCCCTAAGCACAGAAATTGATATCAAAAAAATGTCAATGAACACATCAAATAACTATTTTTTCGGAACGAAAGTTTCCCATGTCTGATCATTATAGAAGATTCGGATTTCTGTAATTTGACGAACAGGTTTGTCAATTATTTTCACATTCAAATTTTCCACACT
>JAEEGL012997721.1_pt1 | contig 11939 bp, 10 predicted proteins | sample 9134231 | NCBI WGS metagenome assembly JAEEGL01 (sample SAMN16246548, study PRJNA631951) | gut metagenome | biome: gut microbiome; feature: rumen; material: fiber-attached | host: Bos | place: Iran: Karaj | collected 2018-10 | reverse complement strand
TTCTATATTATTAGATATATCCTCATATATTTCATTATAAGAATCACTATCCACTTCTTTATAGTGGGTAGTTTTATTATGTAATAATGATACTAAATCTATCATATCTTCTATCTTTTGAGAAGAAGATATATCTATACCCTTAATATATTTAGTTATTAAATAATCAGATGATGGTTCACTTATAACTAAAGGATAATAATTGAAATTTCTAGAATTTAAATATTCAAAGATATTATTATCTATATTCTTTTTAAACACATAAATACCTTTAGAAGTATTTACAATACTTACATTACCTATGTTTTGATAACTATATGGAACTAAATTATATTTTCTTAATTCATCTTTAATCTTTAACATATGGAATAATTATCTTATCCCCTATTTTCATATCATTTAAATCATTATAATCTTCTAATATATTTTTAGTAACATTATATTTTTTCATTATACTATCTATACTATCATTTTCTCTTACTATATAGACTCTATAATTAACATAATTATCAGTATTGTCTAAATTAGAAAATAGTGATTTTTTAATATCTTTATCTTCTATAACTACATCATTATAATTATTTATTTCTATATTATTATCAGTTACATCTAGATCTATAGTATTATCACTCAATAAATCTATATTATCCATAATAGCCTCTCTTTCTAATAATAATTCTTCTACTTTATCAAGTTTTACTTCAATATTAATAGATAATACTTTATTATTAATAATTTCATAATAAAAATCATCTATATCGATACTGGCATTACTAATATCATACATATTATCAATATCAATAGTAAATGGTATATCATAATTAAATGGTATAGTATCTTTACTACTTTCCGTCATAAGATATTCACCACTAACTATGAAATTACCAGACACTACATTATCTTTTTTAGATAAGTTATGTTCTAAAGATATACTAGTCACTTCATATAGATTACCTAAATCTATTTCTTTTTTAAATGGAATTAACTTTTTCATAGTATTCCCCTTTCATTTAAGTATATTTAAAAATATATATTTTATGACACAAAAAAAGTAGATATTATCTACTTCCCTTTCCTGAATCAATCCATACATCATCCGTTTGTACTTCAGCTAAATAACCATCAGGCAGTCTTACTACTTGATTAGATGGTGATATTGGTTTATATAATTCTTCACCAGTGTAAGAATCTTTCATAAATGATAAATCTTGTTGTCTATTATTTTCTATATGTACATCAGCTACTGCTTCAACAGTATCGTTTACCATTTCAGTAGCTTCTTTAATACCTTCTGCTGATTTATTTAATTCATCTTGAGCGATATCCATTAAAACATTTCTGCCTTCAACAGTTCTAGCAAGATTTTCTCTAGCTGTTTCAAGCCATAGATCAAAATGTTCACGATCTTCAGGAGATAGTTTATCCTTAGGTAAGGCTATAACCATATCATAGAATTTTTTATATCCAGCTACTGCTAAATCCCTATGTCTTTGACCATCTGGTTGATTACCTGCATCAAAACACTTTTGTGCAGCTAAATCATCGTTTAACGCCTTATCCATTACAGCAATAAAATCCATATTCATTATACTTGCACCCCCGCGTCATTAAACCCCTTTATTAATAATTCTGTATCATTTGTAAAATATGCTTTTTTAAGTATATCATTACCAACGATTATTGATATTAAATTAGTCTCAACAGCTTGTTCAGGATACATTGCTTTATCACTTTCATTACCAACTAAGAAATTAGCAAGTATTTCAGTATATCCAACATTTAAAGCTTCAAATCTACCATCTTGTACAAATCCTTTTTTACTTTCAGTAGAACTAGCAATATTAAGTATCTCATACATTAATACATGTTTAGCGTCATAGTCGCCACTAAGTTTTTCATTATTTAAATATAATATGTTTTCTACATTGCTATACATAGAAACATTACTATTTATAAACTTAGATAATCTTTTTACTTGTAATGTTTTTAAACGATTACATAGATTAGTTAAGTCTACATCAGGGAACTTTGTATGGAGTATTGAAGCGAGTTCAAAAATATTGCTTCTAAGACCATCAGACAAATTATTATTTGCTTGTAAGGTTTGTTTTATCATGTCCATTATATCCATATAATCACCCTATATACATAATAACATAAATGCATATTTTTGACAATATTTTTTAATTATTTTCCGCAAAAATATTACCATTTTTTTAGTTTTGATATGCGCTAAGGAAGTTAAAATATTCTTATTATGCCATTGCTTTATTAATTGTAGTAATAACTATATTATATTCACTATTTAAAACACTATTTATAATAATATTTTCAATATCATCTTTAATTATCTTATCTATTTTTCTTGCTCCATAATTGATATAATCTGATTTATTTATAATATCTTCTATAACATTATTGTCTATCTTTAAATTAATATTTTTATCCTTATATTTCCTTTTTAATATATTTAATCTATTATTTATTATTTTTCTAATATGAGTTTCACTTAACTTATTAAAATATATAATAGTATCAATTCTATTTATAAATGGAATAGAAAAATTATCTTTTAACTTACTATCTGTATTAAAGTTATTATTAAATCCTATATTGGATTCATTATATCCTATGTTAGATGTCATTATAATAACTGTATTATTAAAATATATATATTCACCATAAGAATTTTTAATTTTACCATCTTCTAATATCTGAAAAAATAAATTAAGTACATCTGGATGAGCTTTTTCTACTTCATCTAATAAGATAACTGAAAATGGTTTATTTTTAACTTCATCTAAGATATTATGAGAATCTTTATATCCAACATATCCTGGTGATGTACCTATGATCTTAGTTATGCTAGATGCATCACTATATTCACTCATATCAAGTCTAATTAAATTATCACCTACTAAAGCTTTAGAAAATAATGTTGCTAATTTAGTTTTACCTACTCCACTTGGGCCAGCAAACATCATTGAATAACACATATTATCATCTTTAAATCCTAATTTAATTCTTTTAATAACATCTATACATGCTAAAACAGCAGTATCTTCACCTATAATATTATTTCTTAAATCTTTTTCTATTTTATTTATTACTTTTAAATTATCATCCATTATTTCATATATAGGAATATTAGTTTTCATATTAAAGATATAAGCAATATCTTTCTTAGTAACTTTTTTCCTATTTTTATTGTTTAATATATTTAATTCTAAATTATTTAATTTACTAAGTAATGCTTCTTCATCTTTTCTATAGGTTAATGCATCTTTAAAATCATTTTTTAAAATATATTCATTTTTAATAGATGTTACTTCTTTTAATCTTATATTAGTCTTATTATATTCTTTTAATTCTTTGGTTTCTTTTAAGCTTACATAAGCGCATACTTCATCTAAAATATCTATGGATTTATCTGGTTCATATCTATTATGAATATATTTATCAGATAAATTAATAATCAAATCAATTATATCTTCAGATATTATTACATTATGATAATCTTCATATATAGGTTTTAACCCCATCAATATATCTTTAGCAGTTTTCTTATCAGGTGTCTTAATAAATATATTTTGAAATCTTCTAGATAAAGCTTTATCTTCTTCAATGAATTTTTTATATTCTTCCATTGTAGTTGCGCCTATTACTTTAATACTACCTCTAGCTAAAGCTGGTTTAAATATATTCGATGCATCAATTGCCCCTTCTGCTCCACCTGCGCCTACTATAGTATGAATCTCATCTATAAATAATATAATATCAGGTTCATTTTCTACTTCATCTATTATATTTCTTATTCTTTCTTCAAATTCACCTCTATATTTAGTACCTGCCACTAAAGAAGCCATATCAAGACTAATTATTCTTTTATTTTGTAAATTAATAGGTACCATAGAATTAACAATCATATATGATAAACCTTCTACTATAGCTGTCTTACCTACTCCAGCATCTCCAACTAATAAAGGATTATTTTTACTTCTTCTAGAAAGTATTTCTATTACTCTTTGTATTTCTTTATCTCTACCGATAACAGGATCTAATTCACCTTTTGATGCCTTCAAAGTTAAATCTATACCCATTTCATCTACAAGTAATTTTTTGTTTTTCTTATTATGATTAACTATTTTATATGAAAATTCGTCATATAATTTTTCTAAATCAATACCCATTCCAAGCATTATCCTAATAGCTACTCCTTCACCTTCTTCTAATAAAGCCGAGAATAAATGTTCAATAGTAACAACACTATTATTATTTTCTTTACTATCTAAAATGGCATTTTCAATTACTCTTTTTAATAATGGTGTATACAAAAAAGCATTTGTATCACTACTACCTATACCAACGACATTAGATAGTTCTTTTTTAAATACTTCATAAGTTAAATCATACTCTTTTAGTTTTTTAGATATACTATTATTACTTTTTAAAATAGCTAACATTAAGTGTTCACTACCAACATATGGATGTTTTAATTCCTTCATTTCTTTTTTAGCTACTACTAATACTTTTCTTGCTTCTTCAGTAAAATTACCAAACATATCTATCACCCATTATTATTGTATTCCATATGAGTTAAATAATAAGTCGATTAATATACTAAAAAAACATATTATTTTTTAATAATATGTTTTATTCTATATTTTAATTCTTTATAAGAATCTCTTACTTTCATCTTAATTTCCATAGTATCTGATATAGGTACACATTCTGATGTATAATCTAATCTATCAACAATAAACTTATTCATAAAAAATTTTTTTATATTAATTAGCAACTTCATTTATTCACCTTTAAAAATATCATCTATTTTATCTTTTACTTTTTCATCTTTAATAAGTTTATTTACCTTATTGAGTTTATCCATTATTTTTAATTTATCTTCATAATTATTTAGCTTAGCTTCAATCTCTTTTAGTGATTTACCTACTGCACTTCTAGATACATCATATAACTCACTCATTTCAGATAAAGATAGATTATTAAAATAATATTCTTCAAAATATGTTTGTTGTTTATCTGTTAATAATTCACCATATATATCATATAGGTTTATTAAGTTTAATCTTTCTTCCATCTTATTCACTCCTAAATAATCCATAAATATATTTTTCTATATCAAATACTTTTAAGTCTTCAGCCTTTTCACCTAAACCAATGAATTTAACTGGTATACCTACATTTTCTTTGATAGCTAATACTATACCACCTTTAGCTGTACCATCTAATTTAGTTAATACAATACCTGTAATATTAGTAATTTCTTTAAAGTTCTTAGCTTGACTTATACCATTTTGACCTGTTGTACCATCTATTACAAGTAAAGTTTCATGTGGTGCCCCTGGTAAAAGTTTTCCTATAACTCTATTGATTTTATCTAATTCATTCATTAAATTAGTTTTATTTTGTAATCTTCCAGCTGTATCTATAAATACAACATCATATGATTCTTTTACTGCTTTATCAATACCATCATAAATAACACTTGATGGATCAGCATCGTTTTTGTATACTACATCTGCACCAATTCTTTTACCCCATTCAACTAGTTGTTCTACTGCACCAGCCCTAAAGGTATCACCAGCTACTAATAATACTTTCTTACCATTTTTGATTTCTCTATTAGCAAGTTTACCAATTGTAGTAGTTTTACCAACTCCATTAACACCTACCATTAATACAACTGTAGGTCCATCAGTATTATAATTAATTTTATTAACGATAATATCATTATTAACGTATATAATAAACATTTCATCTACAATGATATTCATTAAATCTTCACTGTTTTCTATATTTTCAGATTTAACTCTTTTCTTTAATTTATCAATAAAATCCATTACAGTATTAACACCAATATCAGCCATAATAAATATTTCTTCTAATTCATCAAAATACTCATTAGATACTTTTTTATATTTACTATTTAAGATACTTATTTTATTAACAAATTCATTTCTTGTCTTTTCTAATCCTTTTTCATATACTTCTACTTCTGCTTTTTCTTCTTTACTAAATAAATTTTTAAATTTATCAAATAAGCCCATTAATATCACCTATATATATTTTACATTATTTTTTATGCAAAAAAAAGATGTTTATTAATAAACATCCACAAGTTCTGCATCTAAGCCTTTTGATAATTTGTTATACATATTAAGTAATATTTCTCTACCTTCATAGATTCTATATTGTTTTCTATAACCTCTTATTTTTCTCGCACCTAAGAAAGTCATAACTAAAGAATAAACAACTAAACCTAAAGATAAGATAATACCTAATACCATACCTATATAACTAGCATGAGTAAATCCTAAGAAAACGATAAAACTTAAGAATAATGAAGCCAAAGTATTAATAGATAATACATTAATTAATTTTCTATAAGCTTGATCTTCTTTGCTTATAATTTCATCCGCACTTTCTTTAACTTGAGTATCTAAGTCATTAATCATATTCATTAGGTTTTGACGATTAAGTTCTAATATTGTAGTTTTATTATCGTAGTCTTTAATTACAATATCATTCTTAGTTATATAATAACTTTTAATATTCATATTATCCCCCCCTGTTAAGCGTTTATAATATACTAAATGTTTTATTTTGTCAAATTATACTCATAATATATAAAAACTAGACAAAATAGTAAAAAAAAGGTATAATTATGTAGTCAAATTTATTAATTATTTTATTTTAAAAAGAAAGGAGATTTTTTAAATGAAAACTGATACCTTAGTCTTTGCCTTGGGTGGCCTTGGTGAAGTTGGTAAAAATATGTACTGTGTTGAACACGGTGACGAATTAATAATCATTGATGCGGGTATAACTTTTCCTCAAGGTGAAATATTAGGTGTTGACTATGTCATCCAAGATTTCACTTACTTAAAGGAAAATGAAAGTAAAATTAAAGGTTTATTTATAACACACGGTCATGAAGATCATATAGGAAGTATTCCATTTTTATTACAAATGGTTAATATTCCAGATATTTATGCACCTAATCAAGCTATGGGCTTAATTAGAAGAAAATTAGAAGATAGAAATATTAGGTATGATAACCTACATGTATATACGGAAAAAGATGTAATAAAATTTAAAAATATGGAGATTAGTTTCTTTTTAGTAACTCACTCTATTCCAGATGCACATGGTATGGCTATTAAAACACCTAATGGTACTATAGTTACAACTGGAGACTTTAAATTTGACTTAACTCCAATTGGACCTATGTCTAATTTATATGAAATGGCTAGATTAGGTAATGAAGGTGTTACTTTATTATTAAGTGATAGTACCAATGTATTAAATGAAGGATTATCAAAATCAGAATCTTTAGTTGATAATGCATTAAATGAAATATTTGATTCATGTGATACAAGAATTATTATTGCCACATTCGCATCAAATATATATAGACTTAAACATATATTAGAAACATGTAAAAAGCATGGAAGAAAAGTTGCTGTATTTGGTAGAAGTATGGATAATAATATTGATATTTCTATTGAAGGCGGATATATCACTAGTAAAGATGTATTAGTAACTCCAGAAGAAGCAAATAAATTAAAACCTAGTGAAGTATGTTTATTATGTACTGGTACACAAGGTGAACCTTTAAGTGCTTTATCTAGAATCGCGAATGGTACACATAAATCTATTAAATTACAACAATCTGATATAGTAATATTTTCTTCATCTGCTATTCCTGGCAATGCACTTGCTATATCTAAAACAATTAATAAATTATGTTTACAAGGCGTTAAAGTATATACTACTAGTAGTTTATCTAACATTCATGCATCCGGTCATGGTAATAAAGAAGAGTTAAAATTAATGTTAAGATTAATTAAACCAAAATATTTAATGCCTGCTCATGGTGAATATAGAATGTTAAAAGAACATACTGATTTAGCAGTAGAATGTGGTATACCAAGAGAAAATACATTTATATGTGGAAATGGTGATGTCTTAGCTATCAATGATGGCGTTGTTAGAAGACATGGTACTGTTACTGCTGGAGATGTATATGTAGATGGTAACCGTATTGGTGAAGTTGGTAATGCTGTTATGAAAGATAGAAAGATTATGGCTACTGATGGTATAGTTGTAGTTATAGCTAACCTTGATACTAACACAAATACATTACTTAATAAACCAAATATTACAACAAGAGGATTTGTACTAGTTAATGAAAATCAAGATCTAATTAGTGAATTAGAAGGTATAGCTGCTAAAGCTATTTCATCTAAATTATCATCACATATAAATTATGCAGATATAAAAAGTAATATAATATCTGAATTAGGACCATATATTTTTGAAAAGACTGGTAGAAAACCTATTATATTACCCGTTATTATGAACGTAAAAAAAGATGTTAAATAAACATCTTTTTTTTATCTTAATATTTTAATCCCATATTACAGTAGCTGGGCATTTAGTAAACATACCAATCATAGAAGGTCCTTGATTCATCACAAAACTTGATAAATCTAATGTTTCTAATGACTTAGCATTATAGAACATATTATCCATATTTGTTACTTTACTTGTATCAAAACTTCTTAAATCAAGACTTGTTAAATTAATACAAGAATTAAACATATGTGACATATTTGTAACGCTAGAAGTATTGAAGTTTTCAAGATTTAATTCATCAACATATAGAGAATAGAACATTCCACTCATATTTATTACTTTGCTTGTATCAAATTTACTTAAATCAAGTGATGACAAACTACTACATTCGCTAAACATTTCAGACATATTTATTACTTTAGGTGTTCTAAAATTTGAAATATTTAAAGTTGTTAAACTTGAATTATAAGAAAACATCGCATGCATTATAGTTACATTAGAAGTATTAAATGAAGACAAATCTAATTCTTCCAACGAGAAATCTCCCATAAACATTGAGTCCATATTTGTTACGTTGCTTGTATCAAATGAAGACAAATCTATATCTCTAAGATTTCCTAAATTATAAAATATAAATGAACTGTTAGAATTTAAAGTAATTTTAGATGATGCAGAATAATAATATATTGTACCATTATCATACCACATATATGTTGGAACATTAGAATTACTATTTGAAATTATGTTTTCATCAGTCAAATTATCTTTTATATTATTAAATTCAGCTGTAGTAGCTTCCTTAATTAGACCGATATTTGAGTCATAATAGTACATTCCTTCCTTTAAAACAGCACAGAATTCAGAAGTATCATCCATTTCACATTCCATTTCTATATCATTACTTCCAGATTCTAATTCATTCATCTTTATATTAATACTTTTACCTTCAATTAATTCAGTATAACTTTTTTGAAATTTATTTGTAGTAAATGTGATTTGGAATTTATTACTATCAGCTTTTACTCCCAATGGTAAAATAATAGAGCTTACTAAAGCAATTACCATTAGGCCTTTAGATAAATGTTTCTTACTAACAGTTGTAACTACTAATCCTACTAATGAAATAATACCTAATATTATATATAATGTTACACTATCACCAGTTTTTGGATTTGATGTTACAATTGTAGTTTGATTTGTATTATTATTTTGAGTATTATTTGTAACCGTATTATTAGTTGGAATCGTCGTTGTACCTGATGTTGGAGTCGTTGTACCTGGTGTTGTTCCCGGTGTTGTTGGAGTTGTTGTACCTGGTGTTGTAGCAGATTGATTTTCTTTTTTCTCATAAGTTAAAGTTAAACTAACAGCGCTATCTGTAATTGTTAAAGCATCGGTCTCTTGTTTATATGTAATTGTTAAATTAAATACTTTTTCCTCTCCGGCACCTACTTCAACATTTGATAAATCATCATATGTATATTCTAGATATGGTGATGTATTATCATCTGTTATTGATTTAATAGTATAATCATCTGTTGTAGAGTTTTTTATTGTTATATTATACTTTATATAATCATCTTTGCCGCCAAATACTATGTCATTATTGATTGATCCGTTTGATAAAGATACATCATTAACTGTTACTTTATCTGATTTTTCCTTTACTTCTATTTTTGTTATCTGAAATATTACTTCATCAGCTAATACACTAAATGTACCAAATATACTAACTAATAGTAATAATGAAAACAACACTTTTGAAATATTTTTAAAAAGCTTTTTCATAAAGTCACTCTCCTATTATCTACATTATAACATAGAATTATATTTTCTTGCTAATCGGTCTAAAAATAGTATAAAAAAGCATTAGACTTTTTATCTAATACTTTTATTTTAAATATGGAGCCAAATACTCTCCTGTATAACTTTCTTTAACTTTAACTATTTCTTCAGGTGTACCGGAAGCTATAACAGTTCCTCCACCTATTCCGCCTTCAGGGCCTAAATCTATAATGTAATCAGCTACTTTAATAACATCTAAGTTATGTTCAATAACTAATACTGTATCACCATTATCAACTATTCTTTCTAAAATAACTAATAATTTTTTAATATCATCAACATGTAATCCTGTAGTTGGCTCATCTAAGATAAATAAACTCTTTCCTGTAGGTTTCTTTTGTAATTCTTTAGCTAATTTAACTCTGGCTGCTTCACCACCTGATAAGTTAGGAGCTTGTTCACCTAATTTGATATAAGATAAACCTACATCCATCATCATTTGTAGTTTAGATTTAATCTTAGGAACATTTTCAAAGAATTCTAATGCTTCCTCTACTCTCATTTCTAAAACATCATAAATACTTTTACCTTTATATTTAATTTCTAATGTTTCATGATTATATCTTGTTCCACCACATACTTCACAAGGGACATATACATCTGGTAAGAACTGCATTTCAATTCTTTTTACACCATCACCCCAACATGCTTCACAACGTCCACCTTTAACGTTAAATGAAAATCTTCCTTTATCGTAACCTCTTATTTTAGCTTCTTTAGTATTGGCGTATAAGTCTCTTATATCATCAAATACGCCTACATAAGTAGCTGGATTACTTCTTGGAGTTCTTCCGATTGGAGCTTGTGATATATCAATTACTTTATCGATATTATCAAGACCTTTTACTGCCTTGCATTTACCAGGTTTTTCCTTAGCTTTATAAATACTATTTCTAGCATATTTATAAAGTATTTCATTTATTAATGTTGATTTACCTGAACCAGATACTCCTGTAACACATATAAATGTACCTAAAGGGAATTTTACATCAATATTTTTTAAGTTATGTTCCGTAGCACCTTTTATTTCAATGAATTTTTTATTACCTTTTCTTCTCTTATCTGGAACTTCTATTTTTAGTTCACCTTTTAAATATTTACCTGTAATACTATTAGGATTATTCATGACATCTTCTACTGTTCCTTGCGCTACTACTTCACCACCATGTAATCCTGCACCAGGACCAATATCTACTAAGTAATCACTTTGTAACATTGTATCAGTATCATGTTCAACGACAATTAAAGTATTACCTAAATCTCTCATTTCTTTTAAAGAATTAATTAATCTTTGATTATCTCTTTGATGTAGACCTATAGATGGTTCATCAAGTACATATAATACACCAGTTAATCTTGAACCTATTTGAGTAGCAAGTCTAATTCTTTGTGCTTCACCACCAGACAATGTTCCTGCATCACGTGATAAAGTTAAATAAGATAATCCTACATTAATTAAGAAACTTAATCTATCATGTATTTCTTTGATAATTAATCTAGATATTTCTTCTTTTTCTTTCGTTAATTTTAAATTAGTTAAGAAATCATCTAAATCACTTATAGATAAGCATGTAACTTCATAAATATTTTTACCACCTATTTTAACACATAAAACTGAATCATCTAATCTAGCACCATGACAAGTAGGACATTCTAAATCTGTCATATATCCAGATATCCAGTCTCTTATCCATCCACTTTTAGTTTCAACATAT
>JAEEGL012099024.1_pt1 | contig 11939 bp, 9 predicted proteins | sample 9134231 | NCBI WGS metagenome assembly JAEEGL01 (sample SAMN16246548, study PRJNA631951) | gut metagenome | biome: gut microbiome; feature: rumen; material: fiber-attached | host: Bos | place: Iran: Karaj | collected 2018-10 | reverse complement strand
GTCTGGCGCACGTTGAGCCTGTCCTGCTCCATCTGGATCTGGGTGTTGCGGAGGATGTTCTCCTTCTCGGCAAGCTCTGCCTCGCAGTTGAGGATCTCAAGCTCCACGTTGTCGTTGGACAGCCGGAGGATTTCGTCTCCCTTGTGCACGTCCGAACCTTCTTCGATGAGTATCTCCTTGACCACTCCGCCTTCGATAGGGCTTATCTGGATGGTCACGAGCGGCTCGACCTGTCCGCTGACCCTGATATAGTCGTTGAATTCTCCTCTTTTCGCCTCTGCGACGTTCAGTTGTTCGCGGTCCACGTTGAGAGAGCTCGCATTGCTGCAGCAGAGCAGGTAGATCACCAGGCCTGCGAGAGCGGCTGCTCCCCAGTATGGGATTGCTTTCTTGGTGAGGGCGACCTTCCAACCGGTCACTTTTTCTAACTTCTTATCCATAGTAGTTATATTTTTCTAGAGTTGATCGATGTATGATATTCCATTGTAATAGTTGACCACGCTGGTCTTGAGCCTGAGCCTGAGCTGTGCTCCGACCTTGTCGGCCGCTGCCTTGATATAGTTGTCGGCCGCAGTGCGATACTCGATAGGAGAGATCATGCCAAGGTCGAATTTGCGCTGGTTGAGGGCGAAAGCCTCTTCCTGGACATCTTCGCGACGCTCTGCCAAGAGATACTCGGCCGCCGCGCCTTCGCGGTCATTCATGGCTCTCATGACCTCGGACTCGACATCCTTGACGGCTCTGTCATATCTTGCCGCCGCCCTCCTGACCTCGTTGCGGCTCTTCGATATCTTTGCCTGGCGGCTGAGCCCGGAATAGATCGGGATGGACATCGAAAGCTGGACGGATTCTCCCATCTTACCCTTGAGCATCTGCCTGAAAGATGGTCCCACATAGTTCTTGTTGTTCGGGTATGTATAGTAAGTGGTGGTTACTCCTCCATAGAGGACCAGTCTCGGCGCAAGCTGCCATTTAGCGGTATGGAGCTGGTGTTTCGCGATTTCGAGATTACCTTTTGCGAGAAGAGCAGACGGAGTCATTATAATCGCTTTGCTTATGATGTCCTCTAATTCGTAGTTATCAGTCAGCGTCTGCTCCACCTCACAAAGGTCTGTGTTAATTATCAGTTCGTCTTCCACCGGCCAGAGCATTATGCTCTGAAGGGTCAGAAGTGCATCTTTCCTTGTATTGTCCGTATTCACAAGCTGGTATTCGCGGTCGGCGAGGTCGGCCTTGATCTGGATTACGTCGGCATGACCTTTCTGTCCGAGTTCCTCCTGGCGTTCGGCAAGGCTGAGGCTGTTCTTTGCAGTCTCCACCTGGGAACGCAGGTTGTCAGTCAGCTTGGAGTAGTACACGGCATTGTAATATGCCTCCATCACGGCAAGGCAAATCTTGTCCCTGAGCTGCTGCTCGGCTGTCTTGCCCATGGCCACGGACGTGCGTGCGATCTTGATGTTGTCGATGGCCTGGAATCCATTGAAGAGCTCGATTCCGGCAACGGCCTCATATTCATTATGGAATGAGGTCTCGACACGGTAGGTATTCGTTTCCGGATCGACGCTTCGGCCAAACCGATAGTACGCGTCGCTGTTGGCAGAGATCTCAGGAGTGAAGGCAGAGAGAATGGCCGTCCTCCTGTCGATTCGGCTGTCGGCGTTGTCGGCAGTCTGGATAGTCATGTCAGTGGAATGTTCGAGTGCATATTCCATGCAGTCCTTCAAGGTCATCGGCCCTGGCTGGGCAAATACGGAAATGCCTGCGAATACGGATAATATCAATAAAAAATTCTTCATTTCATCTCGTTTTGCCTTTTGACAATGCCATCAGTGTGCCAAATCTTGCAAGATATTGAATGATAGGTATTTATAAAGAAAGCACGCGAGCTGCTCCTGTAAAGAAAATTTACAAAAACAGCCCGCTGTGTAAGAATTTTTACAACGCCGCTATTTGAAGGTGAGAAGGAAGGTGGTCGCGTCCGCGCCGGACTGGAGGAGGCTGAGATTGCCGCCATGCAGACGCATGATCTGGCGGGATACGCTCAGACCGATGCCGGAGCCTTCTTCCTTCGTGGTATAGAAAGGCACGAATATCTGCTCCTGGGCCTCCTCGCTGATGGCAGGTCCGTTGTTGGACACATATACCTTGACAGACTCGTCGGAGGCAATCTCCGAAACGATGTCAACCTTTGTCGCTCCCGCCTGGATGGCATTCCGGATAAGGTTTATCAGAATACGTGAGATCTGGTTCTCATCCGCATACAGCAGGATATCCTCGCTCTTCTCCGTGTAGGTCATTTTTACGCCCGCAGCCGCAGCCGGCTCCTGCTCCAGATGGAGAACCCTTCCGACAAGCTCCTTGAGCAGCAGGGCCTTTTTTACGGGCTTCTGGATGCGCGTCAGGTCGCGGTATGACTGCACGAATTCGATAAGGCCCTTCGAAGAAGCGGAAATCGTGTTCAGGCCCTCCCTCATCGCAGACTCAGGAGCATCTTTCAGAGCCTCGCTGAGACTCGAGATAGGGCTGACGGTGTTCATGATCTCATGGGTCAGCACCCTGATGAGCCTGGTCCATGATTCCACCTCCTTGTCCTCGATGACATTCTTGACTCCCGTGTCGAAATGGCTTTTCAGCCTGTTCAGGAGGTTGTTCAGGGAGTTCTTCCTCTTGCTCTCCTTGAATCGGAAATTCATCTCGCCGTCAGACAGCGACTCGAGCATGTAGAGAATCTTTTTCTCGGCCTTGCGCGTATAATATATACGGCTGAACACGACAGTGATGACCACTGCCGCGCACACAATCGCAATGACCGTAATCAGCTGCATTATATGCCGTATTTCTTGAGTTTGCTATAAAGGGTAGGGCGGCTCACCTCCAGGGCCTTCGCCACCATCGAAAGATTACCATTGTATCGGATCATGGCTGCGCGGATGGCCTTCTCCTCCGCTGCCTCAAGAGTCTCCACGTTGCCGTCATCGACCTTCTTCTCCGGCCGGCCGGACATGATCTCCGCAGGATTTATATGAAGGTCATCGGCCCCGATCGTCTCCCGGTCGGACATGATCACTGCCCGCTCCAGGCAGTTCTGCAGTTCACGGATGTTGCCCGGCCAGGTGCATGACTTCATCAGCGCGAGGGCATCTTCCGAGATGCCGCTGACGCTGCGGTGGTACTTCCGGGCGAATTTCTCTATGAACATCTCCGACAGCGGCCGCAGCTCGTCGGTCCTCTCCCGAAGCGGCGGGAGCTTGACCTCGACGGTATTGATTCTGTAGAACAGGTCTTCGCGGAACTCGCCGTCAGCGACCATCTTTTCCAGGTTCATGTTGGTCGCGCAGACCAGCCTGATGTCGACCGGAATCGCCTTTGTGTCGCCGACCCTTGTGACAGTCCTGTTCTGCAGCACGCGCAGCAGCTTCGCCTGCAGGTTCAGAGGAATGTTCCCGATCTCATCCAGGAACAGCGTACCTCCGTTCGCGGCTTCGAATTTGCCGACTTTGTCGGCGTGGGCATCGGTGAATGCGCCCTTCACATGGCCGAACAGCTCGCTCTCGAACAGGGTTTCCGGCACGGCGCCCGCATCGACGCTGACCATTGGACCGTCGCGTCTCGGGGAGAGCCGATGGATCTCGTTCGCGATGACATCCTTGCCGGTACCGTTCTCGCCGGTTATGAGCATGCTGGCATCGGTCATGGCGATTCTCTCCACTGTGGAGCGGACCGTCTTCATCGCAGGGCTGGAGCCCCAGATCATGGCAGTCTCGGAGACTTTCCTGGCTGCCTTGGAGTCCTTTCCTCCGACCTCGACGGCAGCGCGAAGTATCTCGATCAGCTTCTCGTTTTCCCACGGCTTCACGACGAAGTCGAAGGCTCCGCGTTTCATGCCCTCGACAGCCAGCGCGACGTCGGCGTAGGCGGTGAAGAGCACCACCTGCACCTTAGGGGCGACCGACTTTATCTCGGAGAGCCAGTAGAGGCCTTCGTTTCCGGTGTTGGCATCGGTGTGGAAGTTCATGTCAAGAAGCACGACGTCCGGCCTGAAGTCTATCAGGCGGGCGTTCAATACGTTCGGAGACGGAATCAGTTCTACTTCCGCGAAGTGCATCGGAAGAAGTATCTTCAGCGCGCTGCGGATCCCGGCGTTGTCGTCGACAACGAGTATTCTACCTGTTTTTTTCATGGCTATCTGCTACAAATATAGCAAATTCCAAAAATTATGTCACAGATTGACGGAAACTCCGGCGAGGAGCCAGATGCCCGGCTGCGGGATGGCTCCGAAGTCATAATACTCGGTGTCGAGGAGGTTGTTGGCCTTGAGATATACCGAGTACTTAGGCGCGTCCCATTTCAGCTTGGCGTCCACCAGGGTGTACGGGCTGATCTTGTCGGAGTCGCTGACTCTGTCCACATAGCGTCCGGACACATTCAGGCTGAGGTTTTCGGCGATGCGGAAGTCTGCCTGGGCGATGGCCTTGTGGCGGAGGTATTCCATGGAATAACCTGACATGTAGCGGTCCTCAAGTTCTTTTGACTGTGAGATGTGGCTGTATCCCAGGTTGATGGTCCTTATGAAGAAATCCTTGTTTCCGGTGATCGCAGGGAAGTCCCAGCGGAGGGTGAGCTCCTCTCCGAGAGTGTTCAGTACCGTGTGGTTGACTGACATCCATGGAGCATCCTCTCCGAGGGTCTTGTCCTTGATCCAGTCGATAAGGTCATGGCCCCTGTGGTAATAGACGCTGAGTATGGCTGTGAAGCCGTTGCTGAGGTATTTTACTCCGCCCTCGTATGCCTGCATCTTCTCTGCGCGCAGGTTCTTGTCCGCCTGGTGGCCGCCGACCGAGTAATAGAGGTCGGTGAACGTAGGCATCCTGAACGATGTGTTGAACGAAGCATAGAGTTTCCATGAGCCTCCGATCCTGTAGCTGGCGTCGAAGCCCGGATAGAGCTTCATGGCCTCGTCGTTGCCGGTGTTCTTGACGGCTCCGAACCCTCCGGAGAGAGTCAGGCGGCGGAGTATTATGTTATGTTCCAGGAACAGGTTGTAGGCAGTCCTGTCGAGTCCGACCACGTAGTGCCCGTGCGGCTTGTCGAGCGGCTCTCCGAGATTGGTGCTGCGGATGCCCTCGTGGCGGATTTCCCCGCCGAAGCTGGTGCGGCCGAGCTTCGTGTCGATTTCGGCCGACAGTCCGAAGCCTGCGACGTTGGTGACGTGGTAGTTGAATGGATATTTCTCCGGAGCATTGCGGAACAGTTCGAACCGGTCTTCGCTGCGGTTCCAGTAGGCCGACGGAGTAAGGTGCAGGAAGCCTTTGCCTGCCGATCTGACGGCGGCGAAGGTCTTGAACGTATGCTCGAACTGGTCGTCGAACTTGGAGCTGTAGAATGTGCTGGAGCCGAAATCCTTTACGCTCATTCCGGCCTGGACGTCAAGCCCGCGCTTGCCGAAATCGGCGCTGCCCCTGTAGAACAGCTTTGCGGTGCTGAAGTCGTTGTTGAGGCCGCCTTCCGAATTGCGGTTGAAGCCGTCCGAGCGCTGGTAGCCTGCCGAGAGCGTATGGCTCATCTTGCCTGAGACCAGGGCGCCTGCGACACTTGCCGATGCGGTCCCCATGTCTCCTCCTTCGAGCCTGACCGTCGCTCCGGTGGCTGATGGCTGGCGTGTCACGACATTGACTGCGCCGACCAGGGATGATGTCCCATAGACTCTGGCGGCCGGTCCCTCGAGAATCTCGATTCTCTCGATGTCGGTCATGTTGACCGGGAAATCGGCGGCGTTGTGCCCGGTCTGCGGGTCGCTGATATTGATTCCGTTGAGCAGCACCGCGATCTGGTCGAACGTGCCTCCGCGTACGCTTATATCCGTCTGCATGCCCATGGCCCCGCGCTGGCGTACGTCCACGCCGAGGGCGTATTTCAATATGTCATTGACGTTGTCTGCGGGAGCCGAGGCGATGGAGACGCTGTCCAGTATGGTCACGATCCTGGCGCTCTTGTTCAGGCTCATTGCGACTCTGGTGCCGGTCACGGTCACGCTTTCCAATGAGTCCCTGTCCGTTTCCGGATCAATTGTCCTGACCGTTCCCATGGCGGACAGAGGCGAAAAGACATAAACAAAAAATAAAACCAACAATAACTGTCTTTTCATACTGATTCATTCAAAAGCCGGCCCTGGTTACAGAGCCGGCTGGTATCTTTATTTCCTGTAAGGATATTATCTGTACTGTGCGAACTCGATGTCTTTCTCAGCGCGTGCTGCAAGATCCTTTACGTTCGCAAGCTTGCCGAGGTACTCGGCTACGCCTTCTGCGTTACCCTTGCGGGCAGCGATGATGGCACGGAGGTAGTTGAGGCGGATGTCCTTGCACTTGATGCCTGCCTCAGCTGCGTCGAGCTCATCGTTGAGGATGAGGGCGAGGGTCTTGTTGTAGCAGCATCCCTTGAAGTCGCGGAGGTCTGCGGCAGCAGCTGCATAGTTGCCTGTGAACATCTCGGCAACGCCGCGGTTGGCCTTTGCAGCCTCGTTCCCGGCCTTGTTGAAGAGCCTTACGGCCTCTTCGTAGTTGCCTTTCCTCATTGCAATCACGCCGAGGATGTTGTCATAGTCGGCGCCGGTCTCCTTGACGAGGGCGAGAGCCTTCTCAGCCTCGGAAACCTTGCCTGCTGCGAGGTAAGCTACGCCGAGGTTGAACTGGGCGCGGTCGCTGCCATATTTTGCGACAGCCTTCTTGTAGAGGCTTACCTTCTTGTCATTGTCCCTTACGAGAGTGGCTGCACGGAGGAGAGCCTCTTCGTCAAGGACGTCGATATTCTCGTCAACGAGAGTGAGAAGCTCTTCGCTGGTGTAGTTCTGATACTCTACGTTGGCGATGAACCTTGCGCGGCGGAGCTCAGGAAGAACGGTGGTCTTGAGGGATGTGTATACCTCGGACATGTTCTTGATCTCGTTCTCGCGGACTGCAGGATCGCTGTACATGGAGAGGACGCGGAGGATGAGGTCTTTGTCCTCGAGGTTGGAGTTGGCAACGAGAGACTGGAAGCCTTCCCAGTCCTGACCTACGCTCTTGAGCTCAGGGTCAGCGACATTCTTGCCCTTCATCACCTTGTCCCAAGCCTTGTCAGCGGATTTAGAACGCTTGTCAGAAAGCTTGGTATTGAGTTTCTCACCGCCGTCAGGAGAAGCGTAAGCTACGACCTCTGTGCTGGTGATATTTCTTCTGGCATCAGCTGCGATAGCGTCGAGAGCTGCCTGGAAGTCCTTGATAGACTTGTTCTTGAGCTCCTTGCCAGCAACGTCTGACGAGTTGATCTTATAGAGAATCTGACCTTCCTCGGTCTGCTTGATGATTTCCTGGTAGTTGTCTTCCCTGTAGTTGAAGTAACCGGTGTTGTCAGCGAGCATGTAGGTAGTGTAGCAGCCGTCGGCAACCTTCTTTGAAGGGAGGCTGACAGATTTTGATTTGTAGCGCACTACGCCGCGGAGCTCGAGAGTAGCCTGCTCCATGCCTTCAACATAGTCGAAGTGAACCTTTTCTCTTACTGTCTGACCGGCTGAAGATACGGTCTTATAGTTGTCTTTTACTTTTTCGCCCTGATAAACGAATGGTTTCATGGCAGCCTCGCCACCATCATATACGAGTACCGGAGTGACTTCAAGGATCGCCTTCGGGTGGAAATACTTTGCCGGGTAGGTAACGGTGATATCAGCATCAATGTTGCCTGCCACTACTTCGAGGACCTCGGGATCGCAGGTCACCTTCACATTCTCGGCCATCTTGGCCATCTTGTCCACTGAAGAACATCCTACTGCAGCTATTCCCATAAGGGCTGCAGCAATTAGTTTCATTCCTTTTTTCATGTTCATCTAAAGATTTTAATTGAATTCAACAAAGATACTAAAGTTTGACTTTATTTCAAGAACCGGACCAAAAGTTAATGGAGAAAGGTGAAACTAATCCAGTTTTTGCTAACTTTGCATTTATATGGACAAACAGGATTTACAGAGACTGAAGAATAAATTCGACATCATCGGAAATGACCCTGAGCTCAACAGGGCCCTTGAGATGGCTGTCGCAGTAGCCCCGACGGACCTCACGGTCCTGGTGTCGGGCGAGAGCGGCGTCGGTAAGGAGAACATTCCGAAGATCATCCACCAGAACAGTCTCCGCCGCAACGGCAAATACTTCGCGGTAAACTGCGGAGCCATTCCTGAGGGAACCATAGAATCAGAGCTTTTCGGCCATGAGAAAGGCGCCTACACCGGGGCCATAGAGTCCCGCAAGGGCTATTTCGAAGAGGCCAACGGCGGCACTCTGTTCCTCGACGAGGTCGGAGAGCTTCCGCTGCCATACCAGGCCAAGCTTCTCAGGGTGCTGCAGTCCGGAGAATATACCCGCGTGGGTTCTTCAAGGGTTGACAAGACCGATGTCCGTGTAATAGCCGCATCAAATGTGGACCTTCGCTACGCCGTGGCCCAGGGCCGGTTCCGCGCCGACCTCTACTACAGGCTGAACGCCGTCCAGATCACGATGCCTGCGCTCCGCGACCGCGGAGACGACATATACCTCCTTTTCAGGAAATTCTGTGCGGATTTCTCCGAGAAATACGGGACCGCAAAGGTGAATCTCGCAGGAGATGCGATCCGCCTCATACTGAATTACCGCTGGCCGGGAAACATCCGCCAGCTCAAGAATATCGCAGAGACAGTTTCCGCCCTCGAATCGGGCAACGTGTCCCCGGCTACCGGAAGATGCGAAGTCAATGCCGAAACCCTCTCCCGCTACATTCCTAAGGACGACGAGAACATGCTCCCGGCGACAGTCGGAGGCGCTCCGTCAGGAGGCCGCATGAGCGACGAGGACAAGCAGGAGATATACAAGGCCCTCTATGCCCTTAATGCGGAAGTGGCGAGACTCCGCGGGCTGGTCGAAGCCGGCCATGCCGGAGAACCTGCCCAGACAGTGATCGCCCACCACCCGCATCCGCAGGACGAAGAAGACATGGTCGATATCCAGGACGATTTCCACGAGCCGGCCAAGATCGTCCATGACGTCGAGTACCGTACCGAGCATACGGAAAACTTCTCGATCCAGGATGCCAATGAGGACCTTATCCGCAAGGCGCTCGAGAAGCATAACGGCAACAGGAAGAAAGCAGCCGAGGAACTGGGTATTTCGGAACGTACTTTGTACAGGAAACTGCCACCGGAGTACAGGAGCTCCAGACAACAGAAATGAAAAGTTTAGTTATGAAGATAATGGTCCTTGCGGCCCTCGCGCTGGCAGTTTCTGCCTGCGGAATATACTCGTTCACAGGAACGTCCATACAGCCTGACATCAAGACTGTGACCATCAACTACTTCGAGTACAAGGCCGTCAAGGTGAACCCGTCTCTGAGCACGTCGCTCACGGAGGAGCTGAAGAGCCAGTACCGCAGGATGACCAAGCTCGAGCAGGTGGAAGAGGACGGAGACCTGGAGATCGAAGGCGCGGTGACCGGATATGAGTACAGGCCGACGGCGGTGACTGCCAGGGAGATTGCCGAAAAGATGCGCCTTACCGTTACGGTCAAGATCAAGTTCACCAACAGGAAATATCCTGAGGAGGATTTCGAGAAGTCTTTCTCGGCGTTCGGCGATTACGATGCGTCCCTTGCCCTGGAATCGGTCCAGGATGAGCTTTGCAAGACCATCGTCGAGACAATCGTCAACGACATAATGAATGCGACTGTAGCAAACTGGTAATATATGGACAGAAGCGGATATATCAACCTCAAGACTCTGACGATGGATGAACTCGCCGGCGTGGTCAACCTGTACCCGTGGTACGGAGCCGCCAGGCGCGAGCTGTGCGTCCGCATGGCCAAGCTGGGCGGAAATGCCTGGGGCCGCGAGCAGTATGCCGATGCGGCAATGTACCTGGGAGACCGCAAGGTCATTGCAGAGATTGTCCGCGACAAGGCAGGGGATTATTCGGACAAGGATTTGTCCACGCTCCTGCATTCATATATCTCTGACGAAAAGCCGACTTCCGGATATGAGAGGTCCGTACATGTCGTCGGAGGCGATTATTTTACCCAGTCCCAGTACGACACGGTGCGCAAGGAGGACGACAACGTGTTCTCCCGTTTCGCTTTCCAGTCGAAGATGGAATCCGGAGAGGATGGCGACATGTCCATGCCTGACGATGATTTCTGCACGGAGACGCTCGCCCAGATCTATGCAGAGCAGGGCTATTACGATCAGGCAAAACGCATTTATTCAAGACTTCTCTTGAAAAATCCGGAAAAAAATGCTTACTTTGCAGCCCTTATTGAAAAAATAGGACAGGAATCATAAAATTATACATTAGTTAGATATGAATTGGTTATTTGTTACTCTGACAGTTCTTATTGTTATCGCCGCATTTCTTCTGGTGGTAGTGGTATTGCTTCAGAATGGAAAGGGAGAGGGTATGGCCAGCAACTTCGTCGCAGCCAACAACGTGCTTGGCGTAAGGCAGGCCGCCAATGAGCTCGAGAAGGCTACCTGGTATCTCGTAACCTTCATCCTCGTTGTCTCTATCATCACTTCCTTCACTCTCGGTTCCAACGGTGCCACCATCGACGTTACCGACCAGGTGGAGAATGTGACCGAGCAGCCAGCATTCCCTTCAGCTCCTGTAGCCCAGGAGGCTCCTGCAACTGAGGCCGAGACTGCCGAGTAATATCTCCTTCGACTGACAGATTGTCAGTCCGGAAGCGATTGGAATATAATTTGACCATAGCCGTTTGTTCTTATGAGCAGACGGCTATTGATGCTTATATCTGCCATAAGCTGAAAAAGGAGATAGAATATGAACTACAACAATGGAAGCGCTGCTTCAGGCAGCAATCTGCAATTTCTGCCGAAATTCGCCACCAACCTCAATGAGCTGGCGGCGTCCGGCAAGCTCGACCCTGTCATCGGCAGGGACGATGAGATCCGAAGGGTGCTCCAGATTCTCAGCAGGAGAACAAAGAACAACCCTATACTCGTGGGTGAGCCTGGAGTCGGCAAGACAGCCATCTCCGAAGGCATAGCCCAGAAAATCATCGATGGAAACGTCCCTGAGAACCTCAAGGACAAGCTCGTATATTCTCTCGACATGGGTGCGCTCATCGCGGGCGCGAAATATCAGGGAGAGTTCGAGGAACGACTGAAAGGCGTCGTCGGCGAAGTCGTCGGCAGCGAGGGCAAGATAATCCTTTTCATCGATGAGATACATACACTCGTAGGCGCCGGCAAGACCTCCGGAGCCATGGATGCGTCAAACATCCTCAAGCCTGCTCTTGCAAGGGGCGAGCTCAGGACCATAGGTTCCACCACCCTGGACGAGTACCAGAAGTATTTCGAGGCCGACAAGGCCCTCGAGAGGAGGTTCCAGATGGTCATGGTCGACGAGCCTTCTCCGGCCGAGTCCATTTCCATACTGCGCGGCCTCAAGGAGAAATACGAGAACCACCACCGCGTACGCATCGAGGACGACGCCCTTATCGCCGCCGTCAACCTTTCGCACCGCTACATCACCAACCGTTTCCTCCCGGACAAGGCCATCGACCTCATAGACGAGGCTGCATCAAAGCTCCGTCTGGAGATGAATTCGGTCCCTGAGCCGATTGACGACCTGAACAGCAAGATCCGCCAGCTGGAGATAGAGAAGGAGGCGATCAAGCGCGAGGGCGTTTCCCTCAAGCTGGAGAAGATCGAAGGCCAGCTCAAGGAGCTCACGGCCTCCAGGGAAGAACTGATGAAGAAGTGGAATGACGAGAAAGGCATACTCTCAGACCTCCAGACCGCCCGCCAGAATCTCGAGGACTTCAAGCTGCAGGCCCAGGCCGCAGAAAGGGCAGGAGACTATGGCAAGGTCGCCGAGCTGAGATACGGCCGCATGGCTGAGATCCAGAAGAAAATCGATGAACTCACC
>JAEEGL012021714.1_pt1 | contig 11939 bp, 4 predicted proteins | sample 9134231 | NCBI WGS metagenome assembly JAEEGL01 (sample SAMN16246548, study PRJNA631951) | gut metagenome | biome: gut microbiome; feature: rumen; material: fiber-attached | host: Bos | place: Iran: Karaj | collected 2018-10 | reverse complement strand
TAAGAATTTAAATGAAGATGAAGAATTCGTATTAAAAATCGATGCGAAAGAAAAAGCTGAAAGAGAACGGCGAGCTCACTATGAAGGCAGTATGAGAAAAGCTAGAAAAGAGGGCTTAGAGCAAGGACATAAAGAAGGCTTAGAGCAAGGTCTAAAACAAGGTAAAATAGATGTTGCTAAAAGCTTAAAATCTATGGGATTATCTATAGATCAAATAGTTAAAGCTACAGGCCTTTCTAAAGAAGAAATTGAATCATTATAGTTTTAAGAACAGTTAGAAATGAAAGTTTTTAACTGTTTTTTTTATATTTATAATTTCTAATATTGAAATTAAGAAGTATTTTTGTTATATCTTTATTGAATCTTGTTGATTCAAATTGATTTTAATAGAATATGGTGAAGAGAATGAAGAAATTATATTTAATAGTTATTATGCTATTTTTATTATTAACTACAGCATCTTGTAATAAGAATGTAGACATTAATTTAGATGGCTATATTGATTCATTAATGAATGATACAAAAGCTGATGTACCTTCATGGAATAAAGAAGGATATAAAGGCAAATGGAACTATATTGATGGTGTATTTTTAAATTCATTAATGAATGTTTATAAAGAAAAAGAAGATAAGAAATATTTAAATTTTATAATTAACTATGTTAATTATTATATTAACGAAAGTGGTTATTTTGTTAATTTAGTAGACCCTGAAAAGTCAGGATTTACAAGTGGTGAATTAGATACAATTTGTGAATCTAAAATACTATTTGATTTATTAGAATTTACAAATGATTCTAGATATGAAAAGGCTATTGAAATTACTTATAATGAACTAATATCTATAACACGTGCAAAAAATAATATTAATTTTTCACATAAGGAATCTTATAAATATCAAGTATGGCTTGATGGAATGTATATGTATGTTCCTTTTTATGCAAGATATGCATTAAAATATGATAAGCCAGAAATTTTTGATGAGATAACTAATCAATATAAATTTATTAGAGAAAAAATGTATGATAATGATAAAAAATTATATTATCATGCAAATGATACTTCAAAAGATATATTCTGGGTTAATAGAGAAACAGGAAATAGTAAGTCATTCTGGTTAAGATCAATTGGTTGGTATATAACAAGTCTAGTTGATGTTATTGAATATTTCCCTAAGGGAGATAATCAAAATTATTTAATTAATCTTTTAGATGAAGCTTTAAGTGGATTATTAAATTATATTGATAATAATTCAAAAATGTTTTATCAGGTTGTAGACCAAGGTGATAAAGAATTTTTAATTGCTGCAGAATATTTAAAGCAACTAAAGAATACAAAATATAAAAATAAAGATGGAAGCTATAGCGATACAATGATTAAAAACTATTTAGAAAGTAGTGGTTCATCAATGGTTGCATATACATTAATGAAGGCTTCAAGACTTGGTTATATTGCAGAAGATAAAATAAATTTAGGCAAATCAATTTTTGAAGGAATTTATAAGCATTCTTACAAAAATAACGAATTAAATGATATTTGTATTACTGCAGGTTTAGGCCCTGAAAATAGACTTTATAGAGATGGAACTATTGAATATTATTTAGCAGAACCAGTTGGTTCGAATGATGCTAAAGGCGTTGGCCCATTCTTAATGGCTTATTTAGAATATAAAAAATAAATTAGAATATTTAGCACCAAATTTTATTGGAAAAACTGATAATTTGGTGCTATTTTTTATTAAAAAAATATGACATAAATACTATCGATATATTAGTAATTATTTAAAAATTGACTAAAAAATGTAAAAGTAGTATAATTTATATATAAATTATGACACAATTTATATAAGAATTGACAACTTATAAAAAAATATTGATGCCATTTATTGAATTATTTTGATAAATATCTACAACATTTCAAATTGTTGTGGAAGAATGAATTTTAAATGTAGAAAAAAATTATGTTTAGGTTTATAATCTATTCGTATTAAATAAATATTTATTTATTCAAAAAAGGCAAAGCAGAAGTAATTCTGTGACGCAAAACTAAAGGGTCCAAATCTGGATAGCCAGCTGCTTAAGGAGAAATGTTAAAGGCAAACTTAGGGAAACTTAAGGACGCAAAGCTATAGGGCCTAATAAAAAATTCGAGGTAGCCAGTTGTCATTTAAATAAACAAATGACAACTTTTTTTATTTCTTAGAGGGAGGTAGTGAAAATGAAAAATAGCAATAGACACAATTTAATAATTTCATTGTTATCACTTGTTGTAACTACATTCCTTTTAGTGTTTACAGTTTATTCTTGGTATACATCTAACCAAGAGGTAGAAACTAAATCTATCATTGGTGCAACTGAAATTCAAAAAACAAGCTTTGAATTAGAGGCTTGGAAAAATGATGAATGGAAAAAGGTTTCAAAGATTGAAGAAAAAAATGTATTACCTGGTAAAACCACTTATTTTAGATTGAAGTGTGTTAATGATAATGATACAACAATTAGATTAACAGCTAAATTTGAAGGTATTCAATCTAAGCTAGATACAACTTATGTTAAGGTTTCAACTGATAAAACAAAGATTACATACAATGGAATTGAAACTTATAGTATTGCTAGCAATCAAGTAACTGTAGAACCAGTTGTTGAAAATGGAGAAACAAAATCAATTTTATACGATGTTGATAACACAACAATTTCATTAAGACATTTTAAGATTCAAGAAAGCTACATCATTCAAAGATTTGGTACAACAGAAACAAAAACTGGTGCTGTAACAAAAAGAGATGATTTAACAAATAGTTTAGATACAATTAGTATTTCTGATTCTATTTTGAATAAGCAAGAAATTGCGATTGGAACAAGCTATTACTATTTTGCATTAACATTCTTAGATAACGATGACATTGATAAATATCTAATGTATCAAGGTTTATACATTAGTTCACTTACAATGTTTGAGGATTAGGAGGTAAGCTATGAATAAAAGATTAATCATTACATTAGTAGCTAGCCTTGTACTTGCTTTAACAGTTGGTATAATTGTTACATTTGCATGGTATACAAATACTCATAAATCTGATTCTTTAGATTATGTTTCAAATGGTTTAGTTATTTCATACAAAATTGAAAATGAAACAAATGTTGAAGAATATAATGTTAAAGATGTTGTATTCTTTGATGTTGATAGTCAAAAGGAAGGTAAATATTTTACTTTATCTGCAGTTAAATTAACTTTAGATATTTCAAATTATTCATCTACTTCTGTAACTGTTTCATTAAAGCAAAGTATTCAACCATTTACTTTATCAAATAAAATTGAAAATAATGTAATTACAATTTACAAATATACAAAAGCAAATGTAAATAGAGATACAACATTTACTGCTGATAAGTATTATACATTTGATAATGAAACTGGTTATACAGCTAAAACAAAATATGAATCAGGAAATATTTATTATGAAAAAGAAGTTTTAGCTACTTCAACAGTAACAGTTGAAGCTAATAAATTAAAAACTGTTACATCAAAGGATAATGAAAATAACGACTTAATTACTAAAGTTGATAAAAATGGTACAAGCTTCGTTATCGGTAAATATGTTGAAGCAACGGATTTAGATAAGGTTGCATTCAATGCTGGTGTTTATTATACAAAAGAAGGTAATACATATACACAAGCAAAGGTATATAATACAACAACAACTTATTATGAAGTTAATACAATGGCATATGTTGGTGGATTTGAATTTAGTGGTACAAATGCTACTAAAGCAAATATTACAACAACAGGTGCTTATGTATCTTGTGCTATTACAGATTTAACATTAGATTCATCTGAAGAAACTGGATCAGTAAATGATTATTTATCTGATTTATCTTTATCAAATGAATATAATGTTACAACACCTCTTGCAGCATCAACTGCATATAATACTGCAGGTGGTACAAAAAGAGTTTATTTATATTTATTTGGAATTCAATTATTTGATGATGCTACATCAAATTTCTTGGAAAATTCTAGAAATGTTTATCCATTTCAATTAATTATTACAGCAAATCAAGCTTAAATGTTTTAAGGTAGAAGGAAGTGATAGTCATGAAAAAATTTAATACTAAATTAGTTATTATGGCTATTTTTACAGTTGTTTTGATTACTGCCAGCATAATTGTTTATGCTGCTTTCTCATATAAAAAGACTGTTGAATCTGGAGATGTAACTATAGGTGATGTTGAAATTAACAACAAATCATTTGTAACTTACCAAGCAAAGGATGAAGATGAACCATATGAGGATAGTCAGTCATATTATAGATTATGTAAATTAAGAACAGATTCATTAATTTATGTTGAGGGTATAACAATAACAACAAATTATTTACCAGTTACAATTAGTTCCTTCCAACCTGGTATTACATATTATGCATTTGATTCAGAAACAAGAACTTATAGTGTTGCTGCATCTTATCAATCAGGAACACAATACTACAATAGAATAGATTCAATTGCTGTTAAAACAGCATTTGATAATACAAATACATTATTAACTTCAGAAGTTAGTAATAATGTAATTACTTTAAAGAAAGATACAACAGTTGTTGAAGTATTAACTTTAACAATTGGTGATGGCGTTATAACTAATGTTGGTTTAAATGATACAGCAAATCATAGATTCGTTATTGGTTCAGATGGACAAAGCGTTTATGTTTTCTCTAAAGAAAAAGCAACTGCAACTCAAACATTTGATTCTGATACAATCACTTGTTATGCAAGTGAAAGAAAGAGAAATGATTCTCGTATTGATTATAATGCTCCATATTTAAATCAATTAGGTTTAGTATTTGAATTTACAACTCAAATTCCTGTTTACGTTAGAATTCATATTCAAGATGCCTGGATTTCAACTCAATTCTTATCTTCAAAAAGTGAAAGAATTAGATATATTTCAAAGGATAAGATTTCAGGTGCATCACCATTCTCTGTAACTGATGCAGATTGGTATTATGACGTTGATAATAACATTGCTTATCATAAAGAAATGTTATTACCAAAGAAGGATGCAACAACTGGTGAATTCCAATCACAAGAATATATATTCAATGTAAATGAAGGATATTTTTATCATGATACATCAGCTCAAGCTGCATCTAAAGTAACTACTGTACAAGTTTCTTTTACAGTTGATATTGTTCAAGCAAACCGTGCAGAAGCGTTGTGGGATGTTGATTTTGACGAATTATTTAGTTAATTAGGAGGATTTTATGAGTAATAATAAGACTAAGAAGTTAATAAATAAGATTACGACAATTTCTATGTCTTTAGTCTTATTTGTAACCATAATTTTTACAATTGTTTCGGTAACTAGAAGTTCAAGTTCAGAAGAATTAGAATATGTTCCAACAACTGATACTTATTCAAGTAATCAAGTTCATATTGTTAATCCTAATATTCCTACAACTTCTGATACTGTTACAATGACAGAAGCTTATGATAATATTAATTCTGCAAATGGTAAAACTATTTTAATTACTACTGATGATGAATTATATTTATTCTCATTAGCTTGTAGTGAAAATACAGCATTTTTGGCAAAAAGCTATAGATTAGCATCTAATATTTATTATGATATTGATGATCAATTTATTCCTGTTGGTTACAATGGTACACCATTTAGTGGTACATTTGATGGTAATGGCTACGAAATATCAAATTTAAAAATGATTGATATTACATCTCAAATTAATAATGAATCATTGTTTGCTAATATGTATTATTATGCAATGTTTTCAGATAATACAGGTACTATTAAAGATTTAGGTATTGTTGAATCTAGAAACGCAATCGTATCAGTTGAACTTGATAAGGTTGTTACATCTGGTGGTGTTGCAAACCTTGTTGGTCATAACCAAACAGCTGGTAAGGTTCAAAATTGTTATTATAGAGATTTAAGAGACATGATTGAAGATGAAATCGGTCTTGCCTTTTATGGTCAATATAGAATTGCTGGTTTAGTATATTTAAATGATGGTACATTCACTGATTGTTATGTTGCGGTATCAACTGTAGCAAACCATAAGATTAATGGTTATGAATCATTATGTGGTATTTGTTATCAAGATAATAAATATAATGCAGCTACATCTAATTTATATTATTATGATGGAAGTATTGCAACTTATAGAGAAATAACTGGTGGTATAGAAATCACATATAAGGATGAAGTATTTAGTGATGCTACATTCTTAAATGCAAATCAAAACATTGGTAAATATTGTTCTGAGGTAAAGCCTAAGACAGGCGAATTATCTGATATTGATTTAAATTATTATTATAAGGATAGTGCTACATGGTATCTTCCTGAAGATTATGGAGATTTAAATATTTATGTTAAGAATCCTACTCCAATTTTAAGAGGTTTAACATATACTAAAAATGAAGGTAAATATACTTTTGAAATTAATAATGTAGATGATTTCATTTATATGTTTGAATTGATGAATGGTTCAGATTTATTTGCAGGAGATGCTGCAATATATTCAATTAATTCAGATATTAATTTAGAAAAAATTGATCCTAATCAATTTATTTATAAGCAAATCATTACTGCTACATTTAATGGTAAGGAAAATACAGGAACAAATAATCCTTCATTAATTAATAATTCAGCTTCATCATATCCATCAATTTATAATTTTGATGCGATTGATGCAGCAAGAAAAACAACAACATTAGGTATTGATGCTTATGGTTTATTCCCATTCTTTGGAGGCCATATTTCTAAATTAAACATTTTACCTAATGCATTTGATTTAGATACAATTGAAGCAACAAATAACGTTAAAGGTATTGCTGCTTTATCAGGATATGCTGAAAAAGCAACAATTGATAATATTAATGTTTATATTACAACTACTCATACATCTAGAGATATTAAAGAATTCTATTTAGGTAGCGTTGTTGGTGTTTTAGGTGGTGAAAGTACAATTCAAAATTGTACAGCTTCTGGTAGTTATCAAATGTCTAAATTTACTATGACTAAGCCTTCTACAACAGCATACACAGGTGGTGTAGCTATTGGTGGTGTTGTAGGTTATATTTGTGAAACATATGGTAATATCAATAACTGCTTATCAGCTGTTAATATGCAATTAAATATGAATGCTGCCAATACTGATTTTGAAATTGGTGGTATCGTTGGTGCTGCATATACAATTGAAGCTAAGAACTTAGAAAATATTGGTACAATTTATGTTGGTGAATCTTCATATAGTGCTAAATATAATAATATTTATATTGGTGGCGTAATTGGAAGACATTTTGGTGTTAAAAAAGAAGTAGAATCATTTACAAACCAAGGTGATATTAAATTATTTGGTTATCCAGCTAGTGCTACAACTAATATTGCTTATGTATCTGGTATTGAAAATGCTGATATTTTAACAGCTCCTATTGCAAATACAGGTTTAATTGCATCTTCATTTAAATCAAAAGATGGCAAATTTAAATTTGTTGCATCAGGTTTAACTAATAGAGCAAATATTAGCTTAAATCACCAAAATATTGCAGATACATCAGAATACACAAGTGGTATAAATGTATTTTCTAAAAATGGATTTGTATCAGATTTAACAGGTGTTTATAACTTAAATTATACATATAAATATAGTGGTGCAAATAAAACAAAAGCTACATTAGGTGATCAAGCACTTGATATGTATTTAGCTCATAAATATTCAGGTGTTGTTAATGTAATTAATGGTTCAACACCAAATGCAGAAGCTATTACAAATTTAAATACAGTATATAATTTAAGAAATATTACAATTACATCATCAAGCGAAATTGGTGGTTCTATCAATTTTGAATATTATGGTGCTGTTCGTGGTAAATATATTAATTATTATGATGTAAGAAATGAAGGAAATATTACTTTAACAACAACTAAAGCTTTAGGTACAGCTAATCAAACTAATACAAATGTTATTTTAGCTGGTGTATTAGAAGAAGTATCTGAAGGATGTTCAGCTGATAATATTTTCAATGGTGGTAATATTTCATTTACATATTCAAATGTAAAAATTAATGGTAATGTTATTGCATCAGGTATTTGTTATAAGAATAAAGGATATGATGCATCAACTATTAACCAATATAACCCATCATTAAATGAATTTGATTCAAAAGCAAAAGGTGCTTTAAATAATGCAATTAATAATGGTACTATAACTGTTGATAACCCAACAAATTTTGCAAGTGTTTCATACAAATATCAAAGAATTTTATCTGGTAATGGAGTATCATATTTAGGCTCATTCCCTTATACAACTTATGGTACTGTTTATAATATTACTGGTGATGTTTTCGCATCAGGTATTACAACTTATAATGAAGCACCTATTACTAATACATTTAATTTAGGCGACATATTAGCTGTAAATTATATTAATGATTTAACAGTTGAAAGAGAAGTTAATGCAGCAGGTGTTGCAGGATTTAATATTGGTCAATATGCATATATTTTAAATAGTGCAAATAATGGTAATATTAAAGCTATTAACTTATCAACAGGAAATGTTGTTTCTGGAGATAATTTTAGTAATGTTACATCTTTCTTATCAAATGTAAATGCTGCAGGTATTGTAGGAAGAAATGATGAATTAGAAAATGGAACAAACTATTCATCTTCAACTACAAATCCACATTCAAAACAAATTATTTCATTTACAATTAATTATGGAGATATTTTCTCATACAATTATAAGCAAAATATCCAATCTACATCATTTGAACCAGCTGCTAAATCTGCAGGTATTGTTGCCATGGGTTTATTAAAAACTGTAAACGTAATGAATTATGGTAACATTTATAGTAGTGAAACAGCATCTGGTATTTTCGGTGTATTATATTTTGAAAGATTTGCGACTGAAGTTACTGCAAGCAATAAAATAAATATAGCAAATACAATTAACTATGGTAACGTTTATATGCTTACAAAAGGATACAATCGTGTCCATGGTAATAAGTATTTTGATTATAATGCTTTATCATATTCTAGATTGAAAGAATTGACAACTGCTAATGTTGTTAAAACTAGTTCAACTGTTGGTAATATTGAAGTATTTACTTCGGTTGTTAGAAACTCAAATTACTTATCTGAAATTGGTTCAATTTTCTCATTAGCCAATTATGCTACATCACAAAATGCTCAATATATTAATATTAGATATTTAATTTCATTTAATGAGGAATGTCCTATTGTTGGTGAAACAGTATCTGCTCCTAATGGAACAAGTGTTGATACATCTACACTTTTCTCAGCTCATATGACTATGCATGCGACAACAGGTGCAAATTTAAATGATAGATGGATTAATAACTATGTTGAATATGCTCCTTTATCAACTGGTTCAATAACAGATAAATTTGTAACAAACATTGATGCTGCAACAGGTGTTGCAACAACTGCCACAAAGACATATTATGGTATATTTAATTCTAATTTTACATTTAGTAAAGCTATTTTAGGTAAGATTACATTAGATTTAACTACAAATCCAACAGATGCATATTTAACTGACTATTTCCAATTTGTAGGTTTCCAATATATTAATCCAATTCTATTTGAAAAGATTGGTTGGCAAACATTTGCTTATAAATCTGCAGCAGATGATTTTGCAACTAATGTTTCAAATGTTATTAAGGTTTTAGATAAGGCAACTACATATGATAGTTATAAGTCTATCGCTAAAAATGCATTTTCTTGGATGAGTAATTCAGTTGCTGCTGATTTAGATATATTAGTTGATTCTATGATTGCAGAAGAGAATTATACTGATTTGTTATCAGTACTCGAATATATTTATTCAGATGATTCTAAGTCTAATATCTTTATTGATAAAACATTAAGAACAAATGTATTAAATAAATTAATTTCGAATGAAGATGAATTATTAACTATTTTAGATGAAGTGTTAAATTATGAAAATGGTTATTCAACTGCTTTAGCTAAATCTATAGTTGTTAATGAAGATGAAGTTAAGACATATATATCTAATTATATTAATAATTTATCTGCATCTGATTTATCATCTATGCTTCAAGCATATATTGATTATTTAGATGATACTAATAATGCATATTTTAATTATGAAACAAATGAAAAAGAAAGAATTAGTTTATTAACTACTTTATTTTCATCAATTGATGATTCAACATTCTATTCTGAATTATTAAATATTTTAGGTATCACTGATACATCAGTTTCAGATGCTACAAAGATGCTTGTTGGTTATCAACAAATGACTACAGCAAATAAGAAAACAATATTTGAAACTATTGTATCTTATAACTATACTCAAGATAGATTAGATGAATATTTAAGTGATATGGCATCAGATGTTGATTTCTATTCAGAATTAAATGCTGATGGTTATAGTATTTCATCACTTTCTGAAATGTATACTAGAGCTGATTTAAATTCTGGATCTACATCAACAGGTGAAGCTATAGTAGATGAAAGAGTTAAATTATGGAATTTGATTAAGGACACTAGTGTATTTAGAAATAATTATTCTACATTTAATATTCCTGCGACTACATATTTTAATGCTACAGAATATAATAATACTTATCAATCTCTAACTGAACCTCACAACACTGGTGCATATCTTGGTGACACAAATGAGAATAGATTATCATATTTATATACAACAGATATTACACCTGCTGTATATTTCTATGGTCCATATACTCATACAAATTCTACTCATACAACTGGAGGATATGATTTTTCTAAATTAGTTTCATTGAATGGTAACGAATCAGGTAGAGGTTTAAATTCACCTATCACTAACACAAAATATTTAGGTGCAGACCAAAAATATCATTCACTATTTCATTCAACAGATAACACTTTATGGACAAGTAATGCAAATATGTTATCAAGAGGTGGAAAAAATTCTACTACATCTTTTAGTGCAGCTTTAAATCCTACTACTGGTAATACTACATTTCCTGTTCCTATGCTTATTTATTATGATTTTAATAATGAACAACTTGGCGGTGCTAACTCTGAATTTACTATTAATAATCAAAATTATTATTTAAATACTGGTCCACTTTATGGAACAACATTTAGAGGTTTTGATACAAGCCAATTTAATACTGGTTCTGGCTTAACATTCTTAGATCCAGTTTTAGGAACTAAATACAAGTGTACAGACTGGGTAGGTACATTATTTGGTCCAAATGATTATTATATGTATGTATCAGCAACAGGTGAAACTTTTGCATTAAATAATGCATCAGTTGGTCCTCAATTCTTAAACGGTGGAAGTAATACTATAACTGTTAATGGTAGAAATATAACTACTCAAGATAGAAGATGTTATATTAAAGATGCAGATGGTGTTAACCACCTTGTTCAATCTGCTAATAATAGCCAAACTATCCAAATTGGCACATTAAATAATGGTACATTTACAGCAATCCATACATTAAGAAATTATACAGGTAATCCTAGAGAAGTATACTCACTTATTACTTATATTTTAGGTATTCAAATGTGGACTTCAACAGTTAATACAACTTACCATTCAACTGGAAGAACAGGTATTTATAGGCATTCAGGTGCATGGGATAACTATTTCACATGGAAACAATCAAATAATACTCGTGTGTTTACATCTCAAATTATTGATTATAAGCATTCAGATTTATTTAATCTTGATGGTATTTTGACTGAATTTTCTGGTAAAACTAAATCATCTGATGAAAGAGAAATTATTAATTATTTATTTAACACATATTTCTTAACATCATCTAAATATGAAACATTTAGAAAATTGGCTCAAGCTGCTTTATTAGAATCATTAGGTGATAATGAAACTAGAGGAGAAGCTTATATTGATAACTTCATGCTAGATAATATTTATACATCTGCAAG
>JAEEGL011104136.1_pt1 | contig 11939 bp, 9 predicted proteins | sample 9134231 | NCBI WGS metagenome assembly JAEEGL01 (sample SAMN16246548, study PRJNA631951) | gut metagenome | biome: gut microbiome; feature: rumen; material: fiber-attached | host: Bos | place: Iran: Karaj | collected 2018-10 | reverse complement strand
TTTTCGCTTATCTTTTCTTTTGCAGTATCTATGATGCTGGGAAATGTATTCCAGCAGCTCTATACAGTTGTGGACAGTATCATCATTGGCAAGAAGATTGGTCCTCTTGGACTTGCCGCCATTGGTGGAACTGACTGGCTTATCTTTCTTGTTAATGGCTTTCTTATTGGCCTTATTCAGGGCTTTTCAGTAATCCTTGGTAAGAAGTTTGGAGAAAAAGATGAAGCAGCGTTTAATGCGTATTACAAAAAGGCCAGAGGGCTGTGCTTTATTTTGTCTGTGGCTTTTGTAGTGATTTTACTTCTTTCTTCAGATCTTTTGCTCAAAGTTATTGGCACCAAGACAGAGGCCTTTAGCTATGCCAGGACCTATGTAAATGTGATCTTTGCAGGAATTCCATTTCTTGTGTTCTATCAGTTCTTTGCTGCAGTACTTAGGAGTAGGGGAAATAGCCAGATCCATCTTATGGCAATGACAATTTCTTCTATCTGCAATATTATTCTGGATCTCTTTTTCATTGGTGTTCTGGGACTTGGAATAGCAGGAGCAGCGCTTGGTACCGTACTTTCTGAGTGCCTTGTAATGGTAATCTGCGGATACTATGTTCTGGGAACAAGAAAAGAGATTAAACTTCCGGAGGGCAGTAGTACTGGCCTGAAGGGAAGCCTTGTGGTAAAAGAGCTGATGGTGGTAGGACTTCCAATGGCACTTCAAAGCGTTATCACAGCCATCGGTGGTCTGATAGTTATTAAATGCGTAAACCAGTATGACATCAACTTCCTTACAGGCTACACAATCGCGGGCAAGATATATGCGCTTTTGGAAATTGCTGCTTCCTCCTATGGAATGGCTGTTGTAGCCTATGTCTCACAGAACTATGGGGCAGGAAAGACGGATAGAATTAGGAGCGGAGTGAGGATCAGCCTTGGAATGGGAATCGCAACAGCGCTTGTTTGCTCAGCTATTATGATTTTCTTTGGCGAACCCGCCATGAGATTATTTGTAGATAAAGCTTCAGTTTCCGATGATATTTTTGCCTACGGAAAAGAGTATCTGCTGGTTCTGGGACTCTTTTACCCACTTCTGTACGTGCTGTATATTATGAGATCAGCGCTTCAGGGCCTTGAAAATACACTGGTTCCAATGATTTCAAGCTTTGGACAGCTTATAATGCGAGTCTTCTGCGCAGTGGTTGTCACTATGTTCGTGGGCTACAGAGGAATCTTCTTCGGCGAGATAGGAGCCTGGGTACTGGCAGATCTGATCCTAATCATCACCTATATTTGGAGAATGATTATGAATCCTTTCGATGAACGTAGGCTTTTGCAAGAGAGGGCTTCTTTCCCTCAAAAAGACATCCAAGGCGCTTCATGATCTCGGTCTTATCGAGATTTTGCCCGATAAAGACGCACTGGCTTTCAGTCTGGGGAGAATCAGTGATGGCATACTGGTTTTGTATTCCATATACGTAGTAACTCCCCAGTTACAACATCACCGTGATATAAAATTAACAGGACTGATGTCAAGGAAAGTCAGGATACTTCTGCGCTTTCTCCGTTTTGCACAGTTAAGGGAGTGCATAATTGGTTGTATTGACGTAAGTAGTGAAAAATAGGGAATTTAGCAATAATACTTAGAAGCCCTGGGAAATATAAGAATTTTTTTGTATAAAATATCAATTGTCAAACAATTGGCCAGTTAGTATACTCGTATACAAACAAAGGCGTTTTGACTCACTCAGTGTTTCAGAGCGCCTTTTCTTTTATCATATTTATCTCTTAAGGATGCAATGAGACAAGGGCGTTTCGGATACTCACCGAAGCGCTCTTTTTGCATCCGGTGATAATCAAATTTGGGGGAATGAAATGGTTTTGGGGCAGAAATTGGGAAGGGAGCGAAGGTATGATAACCTATATGGATATTTTCAGCAGAAAAGAGAAAGTGGAGGACATGGAGCTGTACGTTGGCGCTGGGGACGTCAACGAGCAGCTTGCCAGGTACGGAGTTAAGTTCGGAATATACAAGAACAATGAGTTCAAGGAACAGCTCTTTCCCTTTGATATGATTCCTAGAGTGATAGACAAAAATGAATTCAGCTTTCTTGAAAAGGGTTTAAAGCAGCGTGTAATGGCTCTTAATCTCTTTATTGCAGATATATATGGGGACAAGAAAATAGTTAAGGATGGCGTTGTCCCAGAAGAATTTATCTACGCCGGAAGCGGCTATCTTCCTCAATGCGAGGGAATAAAACCGCCCAAAGGCATCTATTCTCATATTTCCGGAATTGACCTGGTACAGGGCAAAAATGGAGAGTGGTACATTCTGGAAGATAATCTAAGAATTCCTTCAGGGGCATCTTACCCTATGATTGCAAGGCAGTTATCCAGAAGGAGTGCTCCAGATCTTTTTACAGGAAAGCACATAGAGGATAACAGAAACTATGCATCTTTACTCAGGCAGACTATGGATCATGTAAATGTAGGTGGCCACACAGTTATTCTTACGCCTGGCAGATACAATGCGGCATATTTTGAGCATTCCTATCTTGCTGAGAAAACCGGCGCTCATCTGGTTTCAGGTAATGAACTCATCGTGGAAAATGATCATCTTTATTTCATTGATTACTCAGGAAGAAAAGAGAAAGTTGGAGCAGTATACAGACGTATTTCTGATGAGTATCTGGATCCTATGAATTTTAACAGAGAGTCTGTCATTGGAATCCCGCATATCTTTGACATCTACAGAAAGGGTAATGTTGCCCTGATAAATGCGCCTGGTAATGGCGTTGCAGACGATAAGGGAATCTATTACTTCGTTCCTAAGATGATAAATTACTATCTGGGAGAAGAGGCTATTCTTAACAATGCACCAACATATCTGCCTTATTACAAGGAGGATATGAAGTATGTTATGGAGCACTTTGATGATCTTGTGTTAAAAGATGTAGCGGAGGCTGGCGGTTATGGCGTTGTATTTGGAAGTAAGATGACGGACGATGAAAAGAAGCAGTTTAAGGAAATGCTTCGCAATGAGCCAAGAAGATTTATAGCACAGGAGGTCATTGATTTCCTGGATATAGATATTATGGAGAAGGGAGAACTCCTTCCAAGAAAGGCAGATCTTAGAGCCTTTGTACTAATGGCTGATGAGCCAATGGTATGGAAGAGTGGCCTTACAAGGTTCTCAAGAAATCCCGACTCATTTATTGTAAATTCTTCACAGGGAGGAGGTTTCAAGGATACATGGGTATTATCTCAGTAGAAAACACCGATAGATTATACTGGCTTGGGCGATATACGGAGAGGGTTTATTCCACCATCAAGATCTTTGAAAGCAGGTTCGATTCCATGATCGATGTGGACGAACTTGAATACTCAGAGTTCTGTAAAAGTCAGGACATTCCCAATATATATAAGTCAAGGGAAGATTTTAGCAGGAAGTATTGTTTCTCACTTGAGGATGAGAATTCTATTTTTTCAAACCTCATGAGAGCCTATGATAATGCGCTAGTGCTAAGGGAGGAGATAGGAAGTGACACACTTTCCTACATTCAGCTTGCTTTATATGCCATGAATCAGGCTGCAATCTCTAAAGCGCCGCTTATTGGACTTCAGAAGGTTACTGATAATCTGGTGGCTTTCTGGGGAATGGCAGATGATGACATAGATGAATCGCAGATCAGAAACATGATAAAAGTAGGTAAGCTTGTGGAGAGAATAGATCTTTATGCAAGACTTAAGGAACCACCTGAGAGAATCAGGAGGGAAGCCAGAAGACTTACCAACAGGATAGATAAGAGCACTATGAGATACAGTCACAAGACTATGGCTCATGTTAATTATCTGGTCCAGTTGGATGATATACCTTATGAAACCCTCATAGAATCTGTTGAAAAACTGGTAGGTGATAGTCAGTGAAAAAACTCAAATTTGGGTATCACATGAAGCTGTCCTTTAGCGGTGCGGTAACTAATCACCGGTTTTCGTTAAAGTGCATACCTCATGATACGGATATGCAGCGTATCGAGGAAATGTCAGTATCCGTGTACCCAGATCACATAATTAGTGAAAGTACTGATTCTTACGGTAATATTACAATCTTCGGATATACTAACGAGTTTCACAATAGCTTTGGCTTTGATGTGACAGGCGTTGCTACTACCGGACTCTCAGAGCATGAGAGTTCGCAGGAAATCCACCGGGTTGGCCTGTATAGATATCAGACGCCCATAACAAGACCAGGAAGTAGTATTACTGAATTTTATAAAAAGCTGGAGCTATCAGAGATTAGTGATACCAAGGAAAAAGCCCTGCACATAATGAATAGTATTTATGACTACTACAATTATGGCCAGGGCTATACAGGTATGGAAACAACAGCAGAAGCTGCCCTATGCGGCGGAACTGGCGTCTGTCAGGACTATGCACATATTATGCTGTCTCTTTGCAGAATGGAGAAGATTCCCTGCAGATATGTGGCAGGTATGATGGTAGGCGAAGGAAGTTCACATGCCTGGGTGGAAATATGGCATCACCAGAAATGGATAGGTTTTGATCCGACTAATAAAAAGCTTGTGGACGATGAATATATCAAGATTTCAAATGGAAGGGATTCTGCGGATTGCCTTGTAAATCAGGGTATATTTACCGGCAATGTTTCACAGCTTCAGGAAATATGCGTAATTGTGGAAGAGGTAATTGATGGGTGAGCTTATTGAATCTATAAGTGATGTGTTGAGAATATCGCTTCCTGTAGATGAAGAATACGTCATAAAAAGACATAGATTAGAGGCATCAGGGGAAGAAAAAAAGAAGAGGATATGCGTTGTCACAGGAATTCACGGCGATGAACTGGAAGGACAGTTTGTTTGCTATGAGCTTGCAAGGCGCATAAGGATGGCTCCTGAGCATATTTCAGGGATAGTGGATATATACCCTGCCATGAACCCATTTGGAATTGATTCTATTACAAGAGGAATACCGGCCTTTGACCTGGATATGAATAGAATATTTCCAGGGAATATGGATGGTGACATGAATGAATACATGGCTTCGAAGATAGTGGAAGAGCTTAGTGGGGCTGATCTTGTGATTGATATTCATGCGAGCAATATTTTCCTTACTGAAATACCACAGATCAGGATAAATGAGCTAAACAGCGAAACTCTGGTTCCTATAGCAAAAGACGCAAATATGGATCTTATATGGGTTCACGGAGCCAGTACTGTTCTTGAATCCACGCTTGCCTATGCGCTTAACAGCAAAGGGACCAACACCCTTGTAGTGGAGATGGGAGTAGGCATGAGAATTACCATGGAGTATGGTAATCAGCTTACAGACGGAATATTTTCACTTATGGGAAGGCTGGGTATCTGGACTGGAGATGTTCCTAAGGTAAAAGAGCCAATTGTTGCCTATGATGCAAATGGTGAGGATGTATGTTATCTCAATGCACCTTGTTCAGGGATTTATATAAAAGAAAAACCTCATGGAAGCCTGGTAAAGGAAGGTGAGCTAGTTGGAAAAATCATTAATCCTCTAAGCGGCGAGGTGATGGCTGATATAAAGGCGCCGGAGAATGGAATGATCTTTACTGTGAGGGAATATCCTGTTGTGGAAGAAGGCTCACTTATGGGAAGAATCCTGAGAGAAGTAGTTTTAACTTAAGCTATAAATTGTTGGAGATGAGTGTATGAAAGAAACATTGATATATTCCTTTAAAGGTCTTTATAGGGATGACTTCAGGGTTAAAGGCTTCGAATTTGGCAGCGGTGAAAAGTCAGTCTGCATTCTTGGAAGCCTTCGTGGAAATGAGTATCAGCAGATATATGTGTGCAGCATCCTTATCAATGAGCTAAAAAAGCTGGAGAAGGAAGGGAAGATAGCTGATGGAAAATCCATAATGGTTATTCCCTGTGGAAATCCATATTCCGTCAATATCAAAAAGCGCTTTTGGAGCATTGATAACACTGATATAAACAGGATGTTCCCAGGATATGACAAAGGCGAAACGACTCAGAGAATCGCGGCAGGAATTTTTGAAAAGATAAATGACTATAAATATGGAATTCAGTTTGCCTCATTTTATATGCCAGGATATTTCGTTCCACAGGTGAGAATGATGAAGACAGGAAACGAAAATATAGAGCTTGCCAAAAGATTTGGACTTCCCTTTGTAGTTCTCCATAACCCAAGGCCTTTTGATACAGCCACCCTTAATTACAACTGGCAGATATGGGATACAGACGCCTTCTCAATCTACACTACCAGTACTGAGAAGATTGATAAAAAGAGTGCCAGACTCGGCGTAAATGCAACACTTAACTTCCTTTCAAGGGAAGGAATAATAGATTTTCAGGGCTTTCCTGGTGTGTCATCAAGAGTTGTAGAAAGCGATAAATTCATTAGTATAAGAGCTAACAATGCGGGCTTTCTTGAGTCTTTGGTGAAGGCGGGAGACAATGTATCCAAAGGCCAGGTACTTGCCTATGTAACTGATCCTTATACTACAGAGGTTCTTCAGACGGTGACTGCTACAGAAGACGCGATTGTAGCATTTGAATATGACAGCCCAATAGCATATAAAAACACTGCTTTGTTTAAACTTATTCCTGGAAAGTGGTATACTTAACTCAAGAGTGGGGGTTAAGTCATGAATATTTCCAGGAAAACTCAGAATTACATTTACTTAGGAATTATTGCTCTTTCGGTCATTGTTATGATCGTTTTGGGCATTGATTATTCTTTGGATAAAAAGGCAGAGAAGCAGGATACAGAAATTCCGCAAACTGCCAGTCTAAAGCCCAAAGAGGACAAGGTCAGGGTCACAGTCAATACTGAGATCATTGAAGATGGCCTCGGAGATATGGGCTTTCTTGTAACTCAGGAATACTATTTTACCCAGGTAGAAACCTATACAAAGGAAAAGAAGGTCCTTAAATTCTTTGACGCCACATCTGAGCTTGCCTATAGCTATGAGGGCTCAGTTACTGCTGGCGTTGACTTTGAGCGCATCAAGGTCAAAAAGGATGATGAAAACAAGGTCATCATGGTAGAAATCCCCAAGGCTGAGATTCAGACTGTAATCATAGATAAGGAGTCTTTTAAGGCATATTCAGAAAAAGAGTCCATGTGGAATAAATTTAATATGGAAGATTACAACTTATCTCTTGTGGAATATGAGAAAGCAGCTAAAGAAAAGGCTATTGAGAACGGAATTCTGGATAGAGCTCAGGAGCAGGCTGAAGTTTTGGTGCTTAATTTTATCAGCAGGCAGCAGGGCGTTTCTGATTACCAGATAGTTTGCGAGTAAGGGGGAAAAGAGATGAAATTGGACCTGAAAAAAGTAACTATAGCAGTACTTCTTATTCTGCTTGCCGTTATATCTTTTACCAAACTGGCGCCTTGGGCAGCCAATCCCGACAATCATACTCACAGTATAGAACAGACTGAGGAAAAGATATCAACAGTCATGACACTTTCAGGAGGGGCAGCAGCCACATCGGCAACCTTATCTCTTTTACCAGGAGACATGTGTACCCCATTGGCTCAGCAGTTGGCAGAGCTCGCCAAGTACTTCCTGTTGGTTCTTAGTTCGCTTTATCTTGAGAAATTCATGATCTGCATTACAGGCTACATAGCCTTTGCAGCCTTGATACCAATTGCGTGTGTAATATTGGCGGCATCGGAACTCTTTGGATATGACAGCTGGAAAAAGATATCCGGCAAAATCGCAATCTTCGCAATTATACTATTTCTCATTGTTCCAGCCAGTGTTCAGCTCTCTGACATGGTCTACCAGACCCAGGCCGACAGAGTAAACAACGCCGTTGAAGAATACAACAGCCTCGACATAGAGAAGCAGGAAGGCGATGGCATCATCAGCGAACTTAGCACCATCACCAACACTACAATTGAGAAGATCACATCCTTTATCGGAGGGCTTCTGGAAGCTCTTGCAGTAATGCTCGTTACAGCCTGCATTATTCCGGTTCTGGTCTTTGTATTCCTGGTGTGGCTGGGCAAGACGGTGTTTAATTCAAATGTCATGACCCTTGATACCAGCTCGGTGGAGAAGCTCCTTGGAAAGTTCAAGGAGAGTGGTAAATCAGAATCTGGAAAGTGATGGTATAACACAGTTTATTACTGGTGGAGGAGATGGCTTTTTACTTGTGGTATAGGAGTCTCTTTGTGTAGGTGTCTCTGTAGGCGCTTGGAGTAAGGCCTGTCATTCTTTTGAAAGCCCTTGAAAAGTTGTGTACATCGGAAAATCCCAGATTTGATGCAATTTCAGTTATGGTTTGGTCGCTGTCAGTTAAGTAGAAACTGGCAGCGTCTATTTTTTGTGACATGATGAAAGCTTTTAGGGAGCTTCCGCTTAGTTCGCTAAAGAGATGTGAGAGGTATTTGGAACTGTAGCCAAAGGCCTCTGCGATATCATTAACTGTAAGTGGAATTTCGATGTTGCGTCTGACATAGTCTGCGATGTCTGAATAGATCTGTTTGCGGCCGATTGGATCCTCATCGCCAATGCTTTCTGATGACAACTGACCGAAAAGCTCAGTGATTATGGCAGTGCATAGGGCGTTGAGAGTGATGTCAGGATAATTGTTCCTGTCCAGATCCTGAAGCTGCTTCATCTGAACTGCAATTTTGGCAGGCCTTGGAATAGGAGAGGTCTGTGGCAGCAGAAAGCAGCTGGCTCTTTTGTAGGATTCTGCATCCTCGGCGTTTATGCGCATGGGAAAAGAGCTGTTATCCATGGTGAAATGGATCCAGTAAAAAGCACAGTATTCCTTCTTGAAGCCTTCCCTCACAGATTTACTTGGGGGAAGAATCAGGTATTCGCCGCTTTTTACGACGAAATCTTCTTCCATGTATCTAAGGTATAAGGTCCCTTCTGTTACCACGAAAAGCTCATAATCAAATTCAAGAGGAATTCGTTCATGTTTCCAGTCTGAGGATAGAGCCTTGAACTTGCCTGTTCTAAGGTATTGGAACATCTTATTTTCGGGAAAAACCATGAGTTTGTTGGACGGCTTCTTTTTCTTCATTTTTGACACCATATATAGAAAAAGGACACAAGAGTATCCAATAAATACACTATTTGTATTGCTATATCCAATATTACCACTATTTTTCTGCAATTTGAACATATAGAATAATGACACACAAACAATCATCGAGCTATTACTTCTACTTGCCTGGAATGATAAATTGAATGAGTAATACAGATTTGGAAATCGAACCCAAAAACAAGAATTACAGGTAAAATAGAAATAACGGGAAACCAATATTATAGGGGAGAAGACAAATGAGCGAACTATGGTCATTAACTGATTTAAAGGATGTAAGGGTTACAGACAAGTACTTGGATGAAGCGTTTCACGTTGATGTGAAGAACCTCTTAAATCTTGATGCTGACAGATTCCTGGCAGGCTTCAGGGAGACGGCATCACTAATTAAGGGGGAGAGTCCTGAAGAGACAAAGGTGTTCATGAAGAGTAAGAGCCGCTATGAAGGGGAGTGGGAAGATAAGCTGATTGGCGGACACACTATGGGTCACTATCTTACTGCTATAGCTCAGGCTGTAGTCAATACGGCTGCAACTTCTGATGAACATAAAAGGCTGCAGGAGCGCCTTTCATATCTCATAGATTCTCTTAAAGAGTGCCAGGACAAGACTATTGGAACAGGAGAGGATGGCTATATCTTTGGTGCAGGTTTTCCTAAGCAGGAGTTTAGGGATAATCCTCTACTTCAGTTTGACAATGTTGAAAAGGGCTTGGGACATCCTTTTGATGAGGCCTGGGTTCCGTGGTACACCATGCACAAGATCCTTACAGGACTTAATGCTGCTTATAAGATTGCAGGGAATGAGACAGCTCTTTTAGTGGCAAACAGGCTTGGAATCTGGATATCTAACCGTACTGACAGGTGGGATGATAAGACTCATAAAAAGGTCCTTGGAATAGAGTATGGTGGAATGAATGACTGTCTCTATGAGCTTTACCAGATTAATAGAGAGTTAAAAGAGAATAATAGTCCGCTTGCTTGCCTTGACTACGAAAGGTTTGAAAGGGCAGCCCACTGCTTTGATGAGGTGGAGCTTTTTGAAAAGATTCTATCTGGTGGAAAGAACCTTCTTAACAATGTTCACGCCAACACAACAATTCCTAAGTTTATTGGAGCCCTTGCAAGGTATGAGGTGAACAGGTCAGAGGAAAGATATCTTCAGTATGCGAAAAGCTTTTGGGATCTTGTGGTCAATGAACACACTTATGTTACTGGAGGAAACAGTGAGAATGAGCACTTTGGTGAAGATGGTGTCCTTGATGCTGAGAGAACCAATGTAAATAATGAGACCTGTAATACTTACAATATGCTGAAGTTTTCAAGAAGGCTCTTTGCAGTTACAGGAAATATCAAGTATCTTGAGTATTCAGCAAGGACTTTTATAAATGCTATTGTGGCTTCTCAGAATCATGAGACCGGCTTTACGACTTATTTCCAGCCTATGGCTACGGGATATCATAAGGTTTTCAATACCTTTGACGGAAACTTCTGGTGCTGTACTGGAACAGGCTATGAGAATTTCACCAAGCTTCAGGACGGAGTCTTTTTCAGAGAAGATGGAAGGCTTGCTATAGCTCTTTATATTGCTGCTGAATATGAGAATGAAAGCTATAAGGTTTCTGTGGACTGTGATTTCACAAGGTCTGGAGAGGTGAAGATAGACATTACTCCTAAGGCTGGTGCCAAGGTTAATGATGACCTCTGGCTCAGGATTCCAAAGTGGACTCAGAATGGCGAGGCAGAGCTTTCGATAAATGGAGAAAAGGTTGAGGTTTCTAAGAAGGACGGCTTTATCGTTATTCCAAAGGGAAAAATAGCTGATGGCGGGGAGATAGCTCTTTTGCTTAAGGTTGGATTATCCTATGAATCACTGCCTGACGGGGATAATACATACGCATTCCTCTATGGCCCATTTGTACTCTCTGCAAGGCTTGGAACTAAAAAGATCGCCACAAGGCCTCATGGAATTGCGGTTGTGGTATCGGCCGAGAGAAGTGTAGACACCGATCTTATCAAGATTACGTCGGAATCTTCGATTAAGGCATTTCTTGATCACATAGATGATCACCTTATAAAAAGACCCGGTGAAATGGAGTTTGATCTTACCGGAACAGATAAAAACCTTGTATTTACCACACATTATAACCAGTACAAGGAAAGCTACGGTATATATTGGACGCTGGAATGCTGAGGCTACCTATTGCTGTTAATTACTAGGTTGCTCAATATCACAAGTTTATGAAAATTTAATGCTCGAAAAAGCCAATAAAAGTATATGTTTTATTGGCTTTTTTAGTGCATGTATTTATAATGATAATGGCACTATGTAGACCTTAAATGAGGGCAAAACATGGTATTATATATTATCTGCTTTTTTATAGCACTACTGCTTCTTTTATATATCACCTTATTTGGGAGAATTCTGGATTTTAGTATTATTCTTCTGGTTGTTATTCTGGCGCTTAGTAATGGCGGATATTATGCTCTTTTTATTTCAGAAAATCTTCAGGAGGCTATTCTGGCCGAAAAGCTATGCTACGTTCTAGGTATTTTTTCCCCTGTCCTGATCTTTTATATTATCTGTAATGTATGTAAGATCCATATTCACAGGTATATCTCTGCCTTTTTGTTTGCAGGTCAGTTCCTGATCTATGCAGGTGCCTGCACTATAGGAAAACTGTCTCTTTTTTATGAAACAGTTGAATACCATAAAACGGCAAACGGAGCATATCTTACCTTTACTGAGGGGCCAATATACAAGGTGTACATGGTTTCTTTGGTAATTTACACAATAGCAGGGATTGCCGCTGGAATGTATTCCCTTAAGAGAAGAACCATGGTCAGCAGGATTAATGTGGACACGCT
>JAEEGL011048849.1_pt1 | contig 11939 bp, 11 predicted proteins | sample 9134231 | NCBI WGS metagenome assembly JAEEGL01 (sample SAMN16246548, study PRJNA631951) | gut metagenome | biome: gut microbiome; feature: rumen; material: fiber-attached | host: Bos | place: Iran: Karaj | collected 2018-10 | reverse complement strand
TGTTCATGTATACTACACAAAAAATAAAAAAGTGTCAAGCGCTTGTTACAGAACGATAACGCACCCGGCATTCCACTATTGCCACAAGAATTACCGCGATTGAAAAATAAAAGAATGGGCTTTTCAGAGGGAACATGGCAAAATAATCGTAAATTCCATGAAGCAGCATGGCAAATACAAAAGGCGCAAATTTTGTAGAAGCGTGCCTTACGGTATAAACAAAAAGTCCGCACAAAAAACCGCAGCATACATGAATGACCACTGCAGTCAAAAGCCTGAGCTCAAATGCGTGACTTCCGCCCACAAGGTAAATCAAAGTTTCCACACAGGCAAGTGTAAGGGCAGAAAGCGCCGAATAAGCAAGGAACTCTTTTAACTGAACATTCTTTGCAGGAATAAGAAAAAGCACAGACATTTTAAAAACTTCTTCAATAATTCCGTTGAGCAGAACCGTCTGCAAAAGCAGGGAAATCAGCGTTCCGGACGTAAAATACTCAGTGCGTCCTAAAAAAAACTGAATGAGTGAAACAGGAATAACCACAAGGGCCCCAAGCAGGCAGGCCAAAAGTCCATGCATCACCTTAAAACTTTTCATAAGAAGTGCCGTGCAAAGAAAAGCCGCCACAAGCGGAATCATGCAAAGAACAATCACTGCAACAACATTCATCAAAAAATCCTCTCCCCTCAAAATATACCACATTGACTTCTTATAGACAAGTTTCCCAAGGTAACCTATACTGACTGCATGACAGACTTTTCAAAACCAAGACTCACCACTCTCTGCTATCTGGAAAAAGATGAAAGTTACCTCATGCTGCACAGAGTCACAAAGAAAAATGATGAAAATCACGACAAATGGATTGGTGTAGGCGGACACTTTGAATTTCAAGAAAGCCCCGAAGACTGTCTGTTAAGGGAGGTAAAAGAAGAAACAGGCCTTACATTAAATTCCTTTTCCTTCCGTGGAATTGTTACTTTTAATTCTGATGACCACGAAGCAGAATACATGCACCTCTACACCAGCAGCGATTTTTCAGGCAGCATGATTCAATGCAATGAGGGGAATCTTGAATGGGTAAAAAAATCGCAGATAGAAAACTTAACCCTCTGGGAAGGAGATAAAATTTTTCTCCGTCTTCTTGCCGACAAAACACAGCCTTTCTTTTCATTAAAACTCTGCTACAAAAACGGAGAATTAAAAAAAGCTGTGCTTGACGGAAAAGAAATCTGATTCTTTAGTAAATCTGATTCAGCCTATTGCCTTTACAGGACAAACCTGACTGCAAAGAGAACAGCCCGTGCAAAGAGAGGTTTCTATCACCGGCTTTTTATCACTTGCATCAAGGGATATTGCAGGGCAGCCAAGTTCATTTATGCACTTTTTACAGCCAATGCATTTTTCCCTTTCTACACTTTTGGGATTTGGAAAAGTATAGCCCACCTGTTTTGCAATGGAGATGCAGGGAGACTTAAATATTATAGCACTCACTCCCTGGCTTTCACTTGCACTTTTAACTGCGTCAACAGCATCCTTCAGGTTAAAGGGGTCAACTTCAATTACAGGCTTAACACCTATTGCCTCAAGAATTTTAGGTATGCTGATTTTTTCCGTGATGTCACCCATCATGGTTCTTCCAGTTCCAGGATGAGGCTGATGTCCTGTCATTGCAGTTGTAGAATTATCCAAAACACAAAGGGTAAGTTTTGCCTGATTGTAAACTGCATTTACCACACCAGTAATTCCAGATGCAAAGAAAGTTGAGTCACCAATAAATGAAAAACAATAAGTGTCAGGTGCATTATGGTAAAAGCCCTGAGCCATTGTAACATCAGCACCCATACAGAGACAGGTGTCGCACATTTCAAGCGGTTTTGCATTACCAAGCGTGTAACATCCAATGTCTCCGCAGTAAACGGTCTTCTTACCTTTCATAGCCTGCTTTACTGCATAAAAGGAACCTCTGTGAGGACAGCCTGCACATAAAACAGGAGGACGAACCGGCAGATCAGGATAGTCGGCCTGTACTGAAATTTCATTTTCTTCATCAGAAAGATTTTTTTCCAAACCTACAAACGAAGCAATCGCATTTTTTACAATCGCAATTGTATTCTCTCCTGCACAGGGCATGTCGCCGGTAAGTTTTCCGCACACTTCACTTCCGCACTGACACTTACCCAAAACAAGAAGCAGTTCCCTTTCAATTACAGGATCCAGTTCTTCTACACAAAGCACCCGTTCACAGGATGAAAGTAATTCCTTTGCAAGAGGAGCGGGAAAAGGATAGGGAGTTCCCACTTTGAACACAGTCATATTTTTTATTAACTGATTTTCAGGATACTCTTCCCCAAGTGATTTAAGGGCTTCTTTTACATAAGTGTAACTTATTCCGCCTGTAGCAATTCCCAGCATGGAACAGGAAACTTTTTCTTTTGTGTCCCCACATTCCAGGGCATTCATGCTGCTTTTTGAAAATTCTTCCGGAAGAAGTTCTTCGTTTCTCTGAACGATTTTTTTGTGATTGGCAAAAGACAGGCGTGGAAAAATTACCCAGCGGTTAGAGTCCTTCTGGAAAACTCCGCGTTCCCTTTGTGGAGGGAGTTCTGCTATTTCCATACTCTCGTAAGCGTGACAAACTCTTGTTGTAGGGCGCAGTATAACCGGAGTTCCATATTTTTCAGAAAGTTCAAAGGCTTCCTGTACCATACGGTATGCTTCTGCCGGAGTAGAAGGATCAAGCACTGGTATTTTTGAATAAAGACCAAACTGTCTTGTGTCCTGTTCTGTCTGACTGGAAATTGGACCCGGATCATCTGCACTAACTATTACCATGCCGCCTTTAACACCCACATATGAAAGGCACATAACGGGATCGCTTGCAACATTAAGTCCAACCTGCTTCATGGTGATAAGGCTTCTGGAACCTGAATAGGAAGCACCCGCCGCAACTTCTGCCGCTGCTTTTTCATTCACAGACCATTCCACATACACACCGGTTTTTTCACGGTATTTTGCAACAGTCTCAATAATTTCCGAAGAAGGAGTTCCCGGATAACCTGCAACAAGATTTACACCGGCCGCCATTGCACCAAGAGCAATCGCATGGTTTCCCATCACCATTTCATAAGACATTACAGCACCAGCCCCTTAGCTTCATCACAGCCCAGTAAAATATTCAGGCATTGAACTGCCGCACCACTGGCACCTTTTCCAAGATTATCAAAGCGGGAAGAGACAACAAGGCGCTCTTCGTTTCCTGTAACAAAAATCTGCATTCCGTCCCAGCCGGCACAGGCATCGGAGAAGACAGCACCTTCTTCTGCTTCAAAACCAAAGTCCATCACCTTAATGAATTTTTCATCCCGGTAATAGTCAGCAAAAAAGTCTCTTACTTCCTGAGGAGTTTTTTTCACTTTCATCAGTTTTGCAAAAAGAGGAAGCTGTACTACCATTCCACTGTGATAGTTTGTTGTCATTGGAAGAAAAACTGGTTCTGCTTCAAGACCTGGAATTGCTTTCATTTCCTTTAAGTGTTTGTGGTTCTGAGCCCAGCCATACATACGGGCAGAGTCAAATTTTTTATCCCTTCCTTCTTCTTCGTAAGCGGCAATAAGTTTTTTTCCTCCGCCACTGTAGCCGGAAACAGCGTTTATTACAAAAGGATAATCTGCTGCAAGAAGACCTTTTTTTACCAGAGGGTATGCAAGGGAAATAAAACCAGAAGCATAGCAGCCTGGAACTGCAATACGTTTTCCATTTTTAATTGCCTTCCTGTGGTCTGCAGAAAGTTCAGGAAAACCATAAGCCCATCCGTTTTCTGTTCTGTGGGCAGTAGAAGTATCAATTATGCAAACGTCTGGATTTTTTACCAGAGACACTGCTTCTCTTGCAGCCGCATCAGGAAGACAGAGAAATGTTACGTCAGACTGATTTATGAGTCTGCTTCTTTCTTCCGTATCCTTTCTAAGCTCGGGGTTAATTTTTAAAAGTTCAATATCATCCCGCCCCGCAAAGCGCTCATGAATACGAAGTCCGGTTGTGCCTTCGCTGCCGTCAATGAATACTCTGGTTTTCTTTTCCATAATTTTTCACACGCCCCATTCTTTATAATACGCGTCAATTTCTGCCTTAATCTCGTCGGTTATAACGCCTTCTGAACCTTTTTTGTAAAGCTGTTCAACCACTTCACTCATGCTCACAATTGCACAGGCAGGGAAACCGTATTTTTCCGTGATTCTTTCAAGAGCACTCTGGGGTTTACCGTCTGCACCCAAATCAGGAGCCCTTTCTTCGCGGTTAAGACTTACAATTTCACCAATAACTTTTACCTTTGCAGCTTCTGCCACAATAGGATATGTTTCATCAATAGATTTACCGCTTGTGGTAACGTCTTCAATAATTACAACCCTGTCTCCGTCTTTTAAATCACTTCCAAGAAGAAGGCCCTTGTCTGCACCGTGATCTTTTGCTTCCTTGCGGTTTGAACAGTATCTTATTTCCTTTCCATAAAGCTTAGAATAAGCGATTGTTGTTGCAACAGAAAGTGGAATACCCTTGTAGGCCGGACCAAAGAGCACATCAAAATCATCACCAAAGTTTGCATGAATTGCCTGAGCATAGTACTCACCCAGACGCATAAGCTGGCTTCCCGTAACATAAGCCCCTGCGTTCATGAAAAATGGAGAATGACGTCCGCTTTTTAAAGTGAAAGATCCGAACTTGAGTACCTTGCACTCAACCATAAAATCAATAAATTCTTTCTTGTACTGTTCCATGGCTACATTTTAGCGGATTGCAAAAAGAATTGCTATGGGGAGAAAAACGGGAAAAATCAGAAGTTTTGTTGAAGATTATTTACACAATAAAGAAGGTGTTTCCGCCAGCACCCTTACATTCATAAAGTCCGTTGTCTGCCCGCTTTACCACATCTTCTTCATCATTGTCGCTTTCAAGAAAAAATGAAAAGCCCAGAGAAGCTGTTACCTGTAAAACTTTTCCCTGATACTCTATTTTTAAGTTTTCAATTGCTTCAAGCAGTTTTTTTGCAAAACGGGCAACGTCTGCTTTTTCAAGCCCATTGAAAATTCCAAGAAACTCATCTCCACCCCAGCGGATAAGGACATCAGAATGACGGATTGTATCGTAGATTTTTTTTACCACACCCTGAAGAACAAGGTCTCCTGCTTCGTGACCATAAAAGTCATTTATGTGCTTGAACTTGTCCAGGTCCATAAACATTATGGCAGGAGCATTTTTAGGGTTTGTAAGAAAACGCCTCCAGGCAAATGCCAGATCTTCTTTACCAAACTGACGGCTGTTTGCTTTTGTGAGGGCATCAAAATCAACCTGTTCCTTAAGCTTACGCTGATTGCGGTTATAGCGCTTCTGATCTGCGATAATACAGTAAAAGAGTGCAAGAATTAAAAGCAGCATGAGCACAATTCCCACAGGAACTACTGCCAGTGAACTGATTTCAACTTTTTCTTCACCTATCATCACAGGGGTAATTTCGTCTATAAGTTCAGAAACCGTAACCATGGTAATGACCCAGTTGAGACTTTTTTCCAGCATGGAAAATCCCACAAGCTGTTCCCTGTCATTTCCCGGTATTCTCTGAATAAGATAAGACCTTCCGCTATGTGCAAGTCTTTCAAGCTCATCGGCAAAGGGTCTGAAACTTTCATTTTCACTTTCTGTAGAATAGTAGCTTCCTTCTTTGGAGGCTTCATTCCTGTTTACCAGACAGGCTGCATAATTGGATCCGCCAGAGTAGTTTAAAATTTTTCTGATGACAAGATTTGTTTCCGGAGAAGAAAATTTCATTCCATGAATCTTACCGCGGAAAATACGTTCCAGAGATTCTTCCATTCCCACCCGCAGATAACCGTAAACATAAGTGGTTCCGGAAAACTCTACTTTTTTGTAAGCAACAAAAGCCTGATCAAAAACACTTTCATCCCCCTCCCAGTTAAAGGGAAGCAGACTTAATGTATCTTCAATCACATCATAGTCACGGGAATTATAGGCAATATAACCGCAGTGCATGGTAATTGAATTACCCATATTATGAGTGCCCACATATTCCCTCAGGTAAGAAAGACCACGCTGACCTATATTTTTTTTAACGATGGGAAAATCAGAATCCAGCATGGTTTTATACATTTCAATGCTGTTGTCTTTTGTGGAATTGATATCAAGAACAAGATTTTCTACAGTGTCATGCAGAAACTCCCGTCTTGCATGAATGCTTTCTCCATATATGCGCTGCACATTGTATTTTTCACTTCGGTTAAGGAGAAACATGAAAATAGCAAGAACAATAAAAGCAAAAAGAATGAGAGTATATCGCTTTCCGATGAACTTCTTCTTTATTTTATTATTCATGCAAAAAATTATAGCACATTTTAATATTATTTTCCACTATTTAAGGCTTCACCCTTCACATACACTTCAGGACAATTGAAACCGGGATGAATGAATGAAGCAAAGGGGGTGCCGTAAGTTTTTTCAAGCAGTTCCACATTCATTACTTCAGAAGGACTTCCCGTAAAATACTGTTCTTCCCCCTGAGCCAAACGGTTAATCTTTTTTAGCAGGGTCATTTTTTTTGCAAAACGGGCCGCAAGGTTTAAGTCATGTATGCTCACAAGAAGACCTATTTTTTTCCAGGAAGAGAGTTTTTGTAAAAAAGTCAAAAGTTCATCCTGAAAACCAAAGTCCAGGTTGGCAACAGGTTCATCCAAAAGCATAAAGTCCGGTTCCTGACACAAGGCACGCGCTATCCTGACCTTCTGCCACTCTCCTCCGGAAAGGCTGCGCACACTTCGCTCAGAAAGATCCGTTATGCCCACTGCCTCCATACAGGCATCTGTCACCTCAAAATCCTCTTTTACAAAGCCGGAATTGAATCCTGTCCTGCAAAATCTTCCGTTAAGAACCACTTCCCTCACGCTGTAATCCCAAACCCGCTCCTCGTACTGGGAAAGATAGGCTATTTTCTGCGAAAGGATTTTTCTTGAAAAAGTCTTTATATCTGTACCCTCAAGAAGTACTTCTGTACCCTTTTTATTCTGAGAGCCGTATTTCTGTACCCTTAAGGTTGGAATCTGTACCCCTGCCATTATGGAAAGTAAAGTAGATTTACCGCTGCCGTTTGGTCCGGTTAGAAAATGAAAATCTCCTGATTCAAGTTTCAGGCTTATGCTGCGCAAAACTTCATGGTCTCCCCAAAAGGCATTCACCTGTTCAACTTCAAGGCTTTTTTTTACACTTTCCTTTTTTTTTTCACTTCTTTCTATCTGTACCCCAATTCTGGCCCCATCTTCTCTAGCAGCAGAAAGTGTACCCATAAAAGTTAAAAAATACCTGCCCAGTGCTTCTTCTGATTTTTCCCAATTAGTTATGGTAACATTCCATTCTTCGTGCCCTTCTGTAAGCACATCGTAAAGGGAATCAAGATTGTTACCATAATAATCCGGTAAAGGGAGAGTTTTTTTTAGCAGGGCGTGAAGCTCTTCTTTAGTAGTTACATGAGAAAAATCAAGGGTAAAGTCCATGTTACTCCTCTGCTTCTTTTACAGAAAGTTCCGTAAAATTTTCATAGTGGTCACTGGTATAATAAATGAGCCCGTCGTTTGAAAAAACAAGCCGCTTTGCACCCCTGCTCTTTTTACCTTTAGTGTCTATATCACATTCCGTATACTGTCTGCCCTTTGTTTTGGGGAGAAGTCCTTCAAAGTTCCCGAATCTGTCACCACCAATGCTTTTTCCCTTTGCAAAAGAATCAAGTCCGCCGCCCTGCCAGCCAAGTTCCTTAGCCTCAGTCTTTGTAATGTAATTGGAAGGAAGGCTTTTGAACCTGTAGAGGTAAATTGCAACCTTGTCGCGGGAATCATAAGTGCCGTCTTTTTTAACAGCATCTTTTTTGTAAAAGTGGTCTTCTTCACCCTTAACAGAAACAAGGAATCCGTCTTCTTTTTGGGTTACAGTTACTTCTTCAAGGGGTACAGTTTGGGTTACAGATGGTGTGTTCTCGACAGGGAGCACCTGGTCATCAGAACTTTCATTTTGAACAGAATCACTTAAAACCTGAACCGCCTGCCCCGCAAGTTCACCAATATCCCCGCCGTTTTTTTTGTACCTGACAAGAAATAAAAGTCCGCCCACAAGAAGAGCAGCAACCAAAAGTATTTTAAACCAGTTCTTTTTCACACGAATCTCCTGAAATACAAGTCAGAAAAAAGTATACCTTCTTTTCTTACACAAAACAAGAAGAAGATTTGTTTGGTATAATATCATAAATATTTACATATTGAGGAAACTGACACGAAACGGAGTGGCAGCTGACATGGGTGTCACTTTGTAGCCGCAGTATGAACAAGAATTAAAACCAGATTGTGGGTTTATAATAATCTGTCCGGAAAGAAATCGCCTACAATCGTGACAGGCCCCATGACAGATGCCACGGGAGTGTAGTGTCTGTTTCCTCAAAATATAAATACAACTTGTCTATATTTAAAATCATCTATATAATAGGAAAACAAAAGTTTTTTTGTTAAGGACATATCATGAAAAACATTCAGAACAAATGGATCCGCGGTGCTATTCCCGCCCTTCTACTTCACTGCTCCATCGGTACTGTTTACTGCTGGTCAATCTTCAGTCAGGAAATTGCAGACTACATCGGCTTTTCAAAAGCAGCCACCGAATGGGCATTCAGCTTTGCCATTTTCTTCCTTGGCATGAGTGCGGCCTTCATGGGAAACATCGTGGAAAAAAATATCCACAAATCTTCCCTCATTGCAACAATCTGCTTTGCACTCGGCATGGCAGGAACTGGTCTTTTCATCTGGTACGGCGGAGCACACAAAGGAAGCCCCCTTGCACTTATCGGCATCTACATAAGCTACGGCTTTATCATGGGCATTGGTCTTGGAACAGGTTATCTCTCTCCTGTAAAAACCCTCATGCTCTGGTTCAAGGACACAAAGGGTCTTGCCACAGGACTTGCAGTTGCAGGTTTTGGTGCCGCAAAAGCAATCGCCTCTCCTATCATGCAGAAAATGCTCACTGGACTTGGCGAAGGCGGAATCTACAAAATGTTCCTTATTCTTGCATGCGTTTACTTTGTAATGATGTTCCTTGGACACCTTCTTCTTGCAAAACCCGCTGACTGGGTTGAACCACAGACAAAGAGCAAGGAAGACGGAATCATCGCCACCCTCAAGACAAAACCCATTTCCAACTACATCGGCATCTGGCTCATGTTCTATATTAACATCACCTGTGGTCTTGCCATCATCAGTCAGGAAAAAATGATTGTAAAGTGCATTGGTCTTGGAAGTGCAATCGGAATCATTTCTACAATAAGCGCAATCTTTAACGCAGGCGGACGTCTGGGCTTCTCTGCATGGGCCGACCACCTTAAAGACCGCAACACCATGTACAAAATTATCTTCTGTCTTTCAATTGCATTCACAGCAGTAGTTCTTGCAACAAACGGAATCAAAAACGGAAACGGAAACATCCTTCTCATCATCCTGGTACTGGCACTTATCTTCGTGGTAAACGCAGGCTACGGCGGAGGATTCTCAAACGTACCAACACTTCTTCACGACCACTACGGCATGGGAAACATCAGTGCAATTCACGGAATCACATTAAGTGCATGGGCATTCGCAGGACTCTCCGGAAACCAGCTTGCCACATGGATTGTAAACCACTTCGGACAGGACTCACTCAAAGAAGTAAACGGAGTAATGGTAAACCCAACCGGATACCAGACAGTGCTTTATGCAACCGGTGTACTTTATGTGGTGGCACTTTTACTCAGCATCTTCCTGGTAAGAAAACCAAGCGCAGAGCATAAAGACTAATCCATAAACAAAAAAATGCTTGTACCCGTGATTGAATTAATTCAGTCATGGGTATTTTTTTGAACGCCAATTTTTTTAAAATCCTTTCATTCAAAAATCAAAACATACATGCTCCTCACACACGGCCTTCCGGGGTTCCCTCACGGTCATTGCTCCGCAACTGGCCTGCAGGCAGTCCAGCCCCTCCACGCCGGGCTCATGCATCTTTCAAAAATTTGCCCAAACATCTATTCCGTGTTATCATGTATTCATGAAGAACGCAAAAGAAAAATCCAAAGCAGGAAAAATATTCCTCACCATTTTGACCGCAATCATTGTATTAATTGTAGTTTTAGACTTGGCACGTGGAATAAGATTCAGGCATGAAAAAAGAACAAACATTTCTCGCCTGCAGGACTCCCGCAGCTGGATGTCCTACCTTCCAGACCAGACACCTCTTTCGCAGATTACAATCCCCGGCACCCATGACAGCGCAACGCAGAACATTTTCCCCTCTTATTTTTTAAAGTGCCAGTCCTCTTCAATAGAAGCACAATTGAATAACGGCTACCGTTACCTTGACATGAGGCTTGCCCTCTACCCTCAGAAAAGCGGAAGTCCCACTTTCCATTACATTCATGCATTCGGAAACTGCAAACTGGACTCCCGCCTCTTTGGTGCAAGAGATATGCTCATAGGACATGTTCTTGCAGACATTTACAAGTTTCTTGCCATGAACCCCAGCGAAACAATTATCTTCTGCGTTAAGGCAGAAAACTCTTCCGACAATCTGGAAGTATTTGCAGACACGTTAATGAATCACATTCAAAAAGCACCGGACTTATGGTACACAGAAAACCGAATTCCCACACTGGGAGAAGTTCGTGGAAAAATAGTTCTCTGTTCCCGCTTTACAAAAGAAGAAGGTTTTGGTCTAACCTTAAACTGGAGTGAACAGAACAACAAAGAAGTTCTTTCTGACCCGATTGAAATAACTGACATTTACAAAACAGAAAACTCCAGCGCAAAACTTTTCATGCAGGACAGGTACAAGTACTGGCCGGATGACAAAGTGAATGCATTTAAAATCATGCTGGAAAAAAGTTCCACTGATTTTAATTCACCCGACAATCTTCGTATAAACTTCACAAGCACTTCTGGCGGAGGAAGCTTGAGTCATCCTGTAGCATACGCAAAAAAAATCAACAAAGAAATTCTCAAAACAGACATTCCCTACCAGAGCGGAATCATTGTCGTAGATTTTGCCACGGAAGAAATTGCACATCACATCTGGACTGCAAACGGAATATAATTTATGGAAACGGAAAACACAGACGAACTTAACATTTTTGAAAAAAACTATCTTCCCCTTGGGAACGAACGCTTTGATGCCCAGATGCGTTTTGTTGCCGCAATTGACCGCATGACCCACATTGCCCGCCGAACCGTTTTAATTGACCAGAGCCGCAGGGAAAATGATGCAGAACATTCCTGGCACATTGCGGTAATGGCACAGCTTTTTGCAGAATATTGCGTTAACCCGCCGGATGTAGGCCGTGTTGTAAAAATGGTTGTGGTACATGACCTGATTGAAATTTACGCAGGAGACACCTTCGCCTACAACACAAAAGGAAACGAAAGTAAAGCCCAGCGCGAAAAAGCCGCCGCCGACAAACTCTTTGCCCTACTCCCCCAAGACCAGGCAAAAGAAATACGTTCTCTCTGGGAAGAATTTGACCAAGCCCAAACCCCAGACGCCATGTATGCCTCAAGTCTCGACAGCCTTCAGCCCCTCTTGCACAACACCCTCACCCAAGGCTACACCTGGCGCGAAAGCCACGTAAAAAAATCCTCAGTCCTCGCCCGCCAGGACATCATCCGCCGCACCATGCCCACCCTCTGGCCCTGGGTAGAAAAAAACCTCCAGCGCGGAGTGGATGAAGGGTGGCTGCTGGATGAATAACAAAATGCTTGACAAGTTTCTACAATTATTATTAAATCAATTTATGTTGTATAAAAAATACATCAATTTAACTTTTACCCCCCCCCTACTACACCTCTGTATAGTTAAATTAAACACTTTATTA
>JAEEGL017218823.1_pt1 | contig 11940 bp, 12 predicted proteins | sample 9134231 | NCBI WGS metagenome assembly JAEEGL01 (sample SAMN16246548, study PRJNA631951) | gut metagenome | biome: gut microbiome; feature: rumen; material: fiber-attached | host: Bos | place: Iran: Karaj | collected 2018-10 | reverse complement strand
CCCTTCACCCCGCTCATGGCGCTTGGATGGATCTTCATATTGAAAAGAGTTCCGTTGCTGGCGATGCCGTGATCCAGCCTGGCCACCGAATTACAGGCCGCGGTAGGACCGTTTACGTCCTTGCCCGATGATGGCGAAACCCCGTCCGCCACGGGAGTATGCGCAAGACTTCCGACGGGGGTTGCCCCGGTATGATGACCCAGGGGAACATTGGCCGAAACGGGATAGAGCCCGGCCTGATACATTCCGCCTCTGGGATTTCTGTACTTCTCAAGAGGCCTTGTATAGGTATATGCGCCCTCTCTTGCCAGAGAATCCACCTCGTCGATATCGTTTCCGAACTTCGGAAGCTCATCTATCATATCCTTTATCTCCTGATAGCGGGCCTTTTCTTTTTCCGGAAGCTCAAAATTAAGTACCGCCCCTATGGTCGCGGATATTATATCCTCAGTGACCTCCCTTCCGGCTTCCTTAAGCCCCGATGCTACCCGAAGTGCCACATCTCTTGCCGTAACCTCGTCAAGGCCCTGTCCGAAATTCATCTCAAGAGCCTTTCCCAGTTCCTTAAGAGTGATCTTTTTCTCATCAAATACAAGCTTTTTGACTGTATACAGGGAATCTGCGATATTTGCCACTCCGAAGCCCTGGGGACCGGTGAAGTTATACACGGCGCCGCCCTCCTGAACGCTCTTTCCCCTTTTTATGCAGTCATCCACAAGACAGGATTCGAAGGGAAGGGGACATCTTTCCCTGTGGGCAAGGTCTATGGCGTTATCCGCATCCACCATGAGGGATATGTTATATTCCATCTGCTTCTTATAGGCCTCAAAGAACTCCTCAAAGCTCGTAAAGCTCTCGATGTCACCGGTCCGGATGCTCGCCTGCTCACCGTTATCGCAGCCGTTTGAGAACACCATCTCAAGAGGCCTGCACATGTTAAAGAACGCCGCGTCATGCCAGCCGTCCGTCTTTCCGGCCTTCTGAGGCTCAACACAGCCTATGATGTTATAGTCCCTGGCATCGTCAAGAGTGATCCCCCTGTTGATAAGAGCCGGGATGATGATCTCGTCGTTATAATAAGCCGGCAGCCCGATACCTGTCCTCGTAAGGTCGGCAGCGTGCAGCAGTAGCTCCTGGGAGGAACCGTTCCACACCCTTATGGACAACGAGGGCTGAGGAAGGAAGACATGCTTTGAGGCTGTGATGCACATGAAGGAAAGTTCGTTTGTCGCATCCCTCCCGTCCTTTGTCTGTCCGCCGACGATAAGGTTCTGGAAAAGTGAATAACCCGCAAAGCCCGCTGCGCTGGCCTCATCCCTGCACTTGTTAAGATCATTGAGCTTTACCCAGATACAGTCCAGAAGCTCCTGGGCATAGTCCATAGTGATCCTGCCGCTTTCCATATCCTTTTTAAACAGAGGATACATATACTGGTCGAACCTTCCCGGAGAAATTGAGTGTCCGCTGGATTCCAGCTGCAGCAGCTGCTGTATAAACCAGAAGGCCTGGCAGGCTTCCTGAAAGCTCTCCGCCGGATGCTCCGGAACCCTTTCACAGATTTCGGCAATGAGCTCAAGCTCGGCCCTGCGCTTACTGTCTGTCTCCTTTGCAGCCTCTTCGGCAGCAAGATCTGCATATCTCTTCGCATAGCCGATGACTGCGTTGCAGGAGATGATGACCGCCTTTAAAAAGGCCGTCTTTGTATTATAGTCAGGGCTGCCGAGGCTGCATTTTGAAAGCTCCTCTGCCGCTTCCTTAATGACCCCTGAAAGCCCCTTGTTTATCACCTTGTCATATTGTACGGTAACGTGACCCACACCGTTATAGAAGTAGTTGTTCGGAGTAAAGAAATTATGCTTCATCGCCCTAAGGGTCTCAGGAGCCATGTAGCTGGTAGCCAGCTCACTGGTGGTCCTTCCCTTCCAGTAGCCGTCCACAGCCTTAAGCCTTCTCTTTGTCTCGTCGGAGATATAGAAGGGGTCGGCCTCTCTGTGCTCCACTGTCTCAAACTCCGCTTCCAGCCATTCATAGGAGAACTCCGGATAGGTCTGACAGCCTCTCGGGGCAATGGTGGAGCTGCCCACAATAAGCTCTCCCTTTCTGATGATGATGGGGATCTTTTTAAGTATATTATCAAAGGCAAAGGCTCTTCTTAAGATCATGGGAAGCCCCTCTGTCTCTTTGTAGGATTCTGTGATAAGCTCCGCTCTTGAAGCTTCGATCTCGGGAAGCTTAGCATAGAGATGCTCTACAAGCTTTGTTATCCTTTCGGTTTTCTCTGCAGGTCTGAAATTAAAAGCTGCCATTATACCTTCCTCCGTATTGAACCCGGTGCCTTCTATTCACCGTATATACATTCCACGTTATTTTCCTTAAAGGCCCTCAGCCATTCCGCGGAGGGCTTTTTATCGGTAATAACAACATCAATATCTGAAAGCGGACATATGGTGGAGAGAGCCACCTTTGAAAACTTGCTGGAGTCAACAGCGAGATAGACTCTCGATGCCGACTTAAGCATTTCCTGCTTGATGCTTGAGACATCATCGTTCCCGTCCATTATTCCCTTTTCGATATCGAAGGCCTTACAGGAGATAAAGACCTTATCGGCATTGTAAAGCCTTATTCCCTCTGCCGCCCTCCTTCCTAAAAGGGACATTGTGCCCGAGTTGAAAACTCCTCCCGTGGAAATGATATTAAAGTCAGAAGCATCCGAAAGCTCTATCAGATTCTCTATTGAATTGGTGATCACGGTCAGGTGCTTCTTCTGCCTCAGAGCCTTTGCGATAAACACAGAGGTTGTGGAGGCATCAAGTATGATATGGTCCCCGTCCTCTATGTCCCCCGCCACAAGCCTGGCTATTATCTGCTTACCCCGCGGATTCTCCTTCTGCCTCATATTAAAGGGAAGATCGATTCCGGGCTTATCGTTGAGCACAGCACCGCCGTAGCTCTTTATAACCTGACCTTCATCCGAGAGCTTCTCAAGGTCCCGTCTTATGGTCTCCTCCGAAACATCAAATTCCCTGCTCAGTTCACTGACAACCACAGACTTTTCCTTCTGAAGCTTCTCAAGGATCAGGTTTCTTCTCTCAACTGCTAACATATGGATTCTTCCTCTCAGGGAAAAATAATATTGTTACTATCACGCCCTTTAGGGCCGTGATAGTAATGGGGTTTGTTTCCTCAGAAAATGTATTTCCTGATACCTTTGGCCGGATTGGCTATCACGGCGCTGTCAAGGAACATTCCCTTCTCTCCCGCATCATTTCTGGCCTTCTCTATCGCGGCCTGTACCGCCGATACGCTGCCGGTCAGCGTCATATAGCTCTTTCCGCACATTCCCTTTGCAAGCCTCAGCTCGATCAGCTCCACGATCGCGGTCTTTGCCGCTATATCAGCTGCCTCGATCATGGCCGCCACATCATAGGTTTCAAGAATGCCGAGAGCATCTATCTCCGAAGGCTCCGCCGTGCCGTAGATGGCCGGAAAGATCGATTCGTGAGGATTTCCAAGCACAAAGGTGTCTATGAGCTTGTCCCTGCACAGCTCTGACGCTCTCTCAACCGAGCTCTTGACCGCGGCCAGCTCTCCGGCCACAAGTATCACAAACTTGCCGGGGCAGGTTACCTCTGCCTGCAGGACCTCAACCTCGGCTGTCTTGGCCATCTCGTCGGCCGCAACAAACCCGCTTGATACAGTTGTAATCTCAACCATTCCAATCGCTCTTGCCATCGCAACTATCCTTCCCGCGCCAATCTGTTTACAGATTGTGCGCTTAGACGTGATCTTTAGATCACGTCGATTCGGTTCGCCTGCCGAACCGAATCATTTCCGCTTCCCGCGCCGATTTGTTTACAAATCGTGCGCTTAGGTACAATCTTTAGATTGTACCCATCAACAACTACAGGCTATGACCACTTCTTTATCGTCCGCTCTCTCAACTATCCCGTCTATCGAGGCGTGGATCGCTACCCCGAGCCCCGCTGGAGCCTCACCTATCTTCTGTCCCTTTACAACCCTGTCCCCGGTCTTTACGATGACAGTGGCAGGAGCCCCGATATGCTGGCTCATGGGTATCCTTACCCTGTCAACCTTTACCACCGTATTGGTAAATGGAGCGGGAACATCGTAATCATAGAGCCCAACCCTTGACTTAAGCCTCTTAACGGGCACCTTTTTAAGTTCCCTGTCAGGATCCACCCTGCAGGGCTCCTCTATCTTTTCCGCTCTTATCCCCGCGGCCCGAAGCCCGCTTTTGAATTCTGCTATGACGCTTCTGGGAGACAGCCCCTGCGGACAGGAATAGTTCTCACAGAGACCGCAGCTGGAGCAATAAGCGGAATTTATGAACACCGAAAGGTCACTGGCGTCATTGTTCGCAACGGCCCTCATTATCCTGTGAGGCTCTATGGGATGTCCGAGGGCATGCCTCGGGCAGAGATCCGTACAGGTCCTGCACTGGCAGCAGGAGGATGAAGCCCTGTGCTTTTCGATCTGTATATTCTTTACCATACGCTCCACCATGAAATGCTCCTTCGGCAGCACGATGACAGCGTTGGTTGTTTTCGTTATCAGTGTATCCTCGTTTCCGGGCTTGCCCATCATAGGCCCGCCCATGATAAAGGCCGGCTCCCTCGTAGTCAGCCTTCCGGCCTCTTTGATCACGTCCCCTACGGTGGCTCCTACCGGAGCAAAGATCGAGATCGGATGCTCGACCTCTCCCACTACGGATAAGAGCTTTGTGTATACAGGCTCCTTTTCATGCACGGCCTTATAGATGTTGTACATGGTCTCCGTATTATATACGACCACGTTCTCATCGATGGGGATCCCTCCCGGCTTGATGACTCTTCCCGTGGTCTCATAAATAAGGATGACCTCATCCCCCATAGGGTAGGTGGATCTTACGGGACATACCCGTACCTTCGGATATTCCTTTATGACCTCTCTGCAGGCAGCGATGGTATGGACATGGGCATCCTTAATGCCGATAACGGCCTCTTTTGCGCCCATGGCCTCCCTGACCTCATTGAGCATCTCAACTATCTCAAAGGCCTTGTAATACAGGAACTGTCTGTGAGGCTTTAAAAGCGGCTCACATTCAACACAGTTAAGTATTACGATATCCGCCTTGTCGGTCATTTTGGCATAGGAGGGGAAGCCGGCCCCGCCGGCCCCCACAACGCCACCTTCTTTAGCTATAGCTTTTAGTTCTTCGATCTGCATTATAAATCCTGTCCTTCGTCGATTATACCCACGATGGCAGCATCAACGGGCGCATCCTGCATATCGCACCCTACTCTTGCCGCGCTGCCCTCGGCGACCAAAACCTTCTCGCCTATTCCCGCTCCGATGATATCGATGGCCACAAACCTTTCCCTATCGTCCTTCATACCCTCGGCGGGCTCAACGATCATAAACTTATTGCCGATCAGCTTTTCACTTTTTCTGGTAGAAAACAGACTTCCTACAACCGTTCCAATAATCATAAGCTTTATATCCTCCGCGCCGATCTGCTCGCAGATCGTGCGCTTAGGCACGAACTTGTCTGCGCCTATCTGCTTGCAGATTGTGCGCTTAGGCACGAACTTGTCTGCGCCTATCTGCTTGCAGATTGTGCGCTTAGGCACGAACTTGTTCGTGCCGATCCGATCCGCTTTTTGGATCGGATCATTTCTTATGTGCCGATCCGATCCGCTTTTTGGATCGGATCATTTCTTATGTGCCGATCCGATCCGCTTTTCAGGATCGGATAATTTCCTTAGAGTATGATCTTAGCCGTATCGCCCTGTTTAACCTGGCAGGCGTTTGCCTCGTCGGTGTCTATGTGCATCTCAAGATCAAAGGACTTGTCCACGCGGATCTTGACATTATCCAACACGGCCCCTCTCTCGTTTCCCATCCTGACGGTCACATAATCTCCGTCCTTAAGGCCGGCAGCGCCCGCTTCCTCAGGAGTCATGTGTATGTGCCTTGCCGCAACGATACAGCCCTCCTCGAGATATATGGCCCCCTTAGGCCCTACCAGAGCTATGGGAGCCGAGCCCGCAAGATCGCCTGATTCCCTCAGGGGCGCCTGCACGCCCAGGGTCCTTGCATCGGTCGCGGATATCTCCACCTGGCTCTGCTTCCTGACGGGCCCCAATATCCTTACGTTTTCAATGGCCCGAAGCTTCAGGCCCACCACGGTGCACTGCTCATTTGCCGCAAACTGCCCGCCCATAAGGTCCTTTTTTTTGGTAAGCATGTAGCCCGGTCCGAAGAGCTTCTCCACATCCTCCTGGGAAAGATGGATATGCCTCGCCGACACACCTACGGGAACAGTCATCACGGCCGGCTCCCGTTCAGAGCTTTGCAGCGCCTCAAGGACCATCCTGGTTATCTGTTCTACATTGTTATAATCATTCATATCAGATAAAGCCTCCAAACAGATTTGCTCCGGAGCTTAGCTTACCCCGGAGCTTACTCCGGCGCTTCGCTTAACCCGGAGCTTACTCCGGCGCCAAAGATATGTTATTGTACCTTCGGCAGTATCATCTCCACATCATTGTGAGGTCTCGGGATCACGTGAGTGGCTATAAGCTCTCCGAGAGCTCCCGCACGGCTTGCGCCTGCCTCAACGGAAGACTTTACCGCGCCTACATCTCCGCGTACCATTACGGTTACAAGGCCGGAGCCGATCTTCTCTGTTCCGATGAGAGTAACGTTAGCTGCCTTACACATGGCATCGGCTGCCTCTATCGCTGCTACAAGTCCTCTGGTCTCTACCATTCCCAATGCTTCTAATGCTGCCATTTTTTAATCCTCCTTACAAAATCTTTGCTTAAATATAACGTTTCCTTACGTTTGATAATTCTGTCCCGCCCGACGGTTTACGCCTTATTTTTTCAGATTGAAATCCGGCGGATCCTCACCGAGCATCTTCGCTCCGGAGGAAGGCTCTGCCTTTCCTTTGAAGCGGCTTGCGGACAGCTCTACTATCCTTACGATCTCCGGATGCGGATTCGGGATAATACCGGTCGCAACCGGCTTTTTGATCGCCTGAGTGCTTCCCGCCTCCACAGCCTGTCTGACTGCGGAAACATCCCCTTCGATAACCAGAGTCACAAGCCTGCCGCCGAGCTTACGCTCCCAGGTGGAAAGCGTCACATCCGCTGCCTTGCACATTATGTCGAGAGCGTCGATCGCCGCCACGACTCCGGTAATTTCTATGAATCCATAAGCTTTACCCATATTCAGGGCTCCTTTTCTCTGCGCCAATTTGCTTCAGCAAATTGTGCGCTTAGGTGTGATCTTCAGATCACGCCGATCCGGTTCGACAGACTAACCGAATCATTTCATTAATCTGCGCCAATTTACTAATTACTATCTATCCCTTGAATTTCGGTAAGATCTTCTCTACATCGCTGTGAGGCCTGGGGATCACGTGATTTGCTACAAGCTCGCCCAGCTTGCTTGCCGCTGCTGTTCCCGCCTCAACCGAAGCCTTGACTGCACCTACATCTCCTCTTACCATTACGGTAACGAGACCAGAGCCGATCTTCTCCGTACCGATAAGGACAACCTCTGCTGCCTTTGTCATGGCATCGGCCGCCTCGATAGCCGCCGTAAGCCCTCTCGTTTCAACCATTCCTAATGCTTCCTGTGACATTGTTATACTCCTTTCTGCAAAGTTCTTTGAATAAGCGTTACGATTTCCAGGATCAGTGTTTCATCAGTCTCTGTCCAATGCACTGATCGGCATCATCTTTTCCGTCTCCCGGGTAGGTCTCGGGATGATATGCTTTGTTACTATCCCGGTATTGGCAAGGGCAACCTCTTCCGCAGCCCGCATGGCTTCCGTAACATCCGCCACACTCCCCCGAAACTTTACCGTCACCAGCAAGGGTACCGGCAGGGCATCCGCATTGGCCGGCTTGTTCTTGTCAAATACCTCCAGATGAACATTCGCTGCCTTGCAGCCTGCATCAGCGGCAAGAAAAGCGCATACCAGTCCGAAAACCTCCAGCAGTCCCACAGCTTCTTCCTGTTCATCTCTGATAATATCTTCCATACCCATATGCTCCCGGAACTCATGTATTGTCTACGACAGCGATCTTAAGCCCGCTCATTGCAAGGTTGGTCTTAAGAGCTTCGTTAATCTGGTTAAGAGGGAATCTGTGAGTGATAAGCTCCGCCATCGGAAGCCCGATCCCCTTAGCTCTCTTTAAGAAATCAAATGTAGTTGCATAATCTCTTAAAGTATATACCCACGAACCCACAAGGGTGATCTCCTTCGAGCAGAGGTCAAAGTGAGGATTTATAGTAGCGTCTCCGCCGTTTACGAAGAAGCCCAGCTCACACAGACCGCCGCCGTTACGGATGAACTTGTATATATTTGAATGGGCGTTGGGATTTCCGGTACACTGGAAAGCAAAATCGGCCAGATGTCCGCCGAAGCTGTCCTTGACCGCCTGAGTCAGTGCCTCGATCCCGTTATGATCCTTAAAGCTGACGGTCTTATCCGCCCCCAGCCTCTGCGCAAAGGCAAGCCTCTGCTCGTTTCCGTCAACCGCGGTGATGTTCTGAACACCCATCGTCCTTAATACCGCGATACAGATAAGGCCTATAGGCCCGCAGCCCTGAACCACAACCCTGCTGTTAAAACGAAGGATGCCTGTGGTCTTGGCCCTTTCCACCGCATGCACCAGAACCGCGCAGGGCTCGATCAGGATCCTGGAATCCAGATCCAGGTCGCTTACGTTGAATACCGTAGAACCGCCCCTGATAAGGATATAATCCGAAAACCATCCGTTGAGATGAACATTGTCGTCGGGAAGGAGCCCGTAAACATCGGCCTCACCCACGTTTTGCTTATTAAGATCGTACATCGTTATCTCAGGATCGTCCTTAAAGATCATACAGGTAACTACCTTATCACCGATATGCAGATCCTTGCCGGCGCTGTCCTTCTTAACATTCTTTCCCATCTTAACGATCTCTCCCGTGCCCTCGTGTCCCAGCGCAACCGGGATAAGACCGAAAGGATCTCTCTTAAACTCATGGGCATCGGTGCCGCATACGCCGCAGCCCTCAACCTTTACCAGGATATCATCGTCCCCGACATTGGGCATGGGGAATTCCTTTACCTCAAACTTCTCAAGCTCGGTAAGCATAGCCACATGCGCCACAGAGGGGATAGCCCCGCCGCTCTTTGTGTAAGCCGGCGCCGCGGTATATGAAGAGCTCTGATCACCTGAAAGCTGACTCAGTATCTGTTTAACGATCTGTTCAACTTCCTGTTCATTAACTGCCATAATCACTTTCTCCTTTCTTCGCCGATTTGCTATGCGAATCGTGCGCTTAGGCACAATCCTTGAATTGTGCCGATTCGGTTCGCGAGCGAACCGAATCAATTCCTTGTTCTATCTGATACAAAGTGAATCCGTCATCGTGCATCGTCTTCTCTTTGTGAATGCCTGAGCGCTCGTAAGGCCTTCCCCCGTTCTCGAGGCTATGGTGAAGGTGCAATACCCTTCTCCCCCAAAGCCCAGGGCCGCGTAGCTGGGACCGTTCTTTACAAGGATCGCCGTATCGATGGCCTTAGCGTAGGTCGTGATATTGTCCACGTTCTTGGAATGGATATGAGCCGAATGACGGTTCCCGTGCTCCAACCATACCGCGGTCTCAACGCCATCCTCAAAGGTCTTTACTCTGACCATGCCCAGGATCGGCATCATAAGCTCCGTTGTGATGAGAGGATGCTCCTTCGGTCCTTCAAAGACTATGCATCTGATCTCGGGGCCGACATTCACCCCTACCATGGACAGCAGGGTTCTGGCATCTCTTCCCACGCACTTCCTGTTGAGCGCGCCGTTGGGACCGATGACCGTTGCCGAAAGCTTGTCCTGAACCTCCTTGCTTGCGAGATAGCAGCCGTTTTCGGAGATCATGTAGTGCATAAGCTCATCCGCTATGCTATCCATTGCAACGATCTCCTTTTCCGCAATACAGGGAAGGTTGTTATCAAAGGTACATCCGTTTACGATATCCCTTGCCGCCTTCCTGATATCAGCGGTATCGTCCACCAGAGCGGGAGGATTTCCGGCCCCTGCCCCTATCGCTCTCTTTCCCGAGGACAGCACCGCGGTGACCACTCCCGGTCCGCCGGTGGCTACGAGAAGAGGGATCTGGGGATGCTTCATCATGATGGCGCTGGTCTCCATAGTGGGCACCTCTACCGTAACCGCTATGTTATCCGGCCCGCCTGCCTCAAGGGAAGCCTCGTTTATCATGTTGATGGTATAGATCGTAGTCTTCTTTGCGTTGGGGTGAGGGTTGAAGACAACCGTGTTGCCCCCTGCGATCATACCGATGGAATTACAGATGACGGTTTCCGAAGGATTGGTGGCGGGAGTGATGGCACCGATAACACCGAAGGGCCCCATCTCCACCAGGGTAAGACCTCTGTCGCCGGACCAGGCTATAGTCTTAAGATCCTCCGTTCCGGGGGTCTTGTCGGCGGTGAGCTTATGCTTAAGGATCTTATCGCCAACATTTCCCATTCCTGTCTCGTTAACGCCCATGTTCGCGATTATCTCCGCGTTCTCATGGGTCTTTCTTCTGATCACCGAGATTATCTTTTCTCTCTGATCAAGGCTCATGCAGCGGACAACCTTCTGAGCCTCTATAGCGGCATTTATGGCATCGTTCATATCCTTGAACACGCCGTGCATGCCCTCTACAGAGCCGGTTATCTGCATGTTTGCCATAACCTTTTTGACTATGTCATGTATCATGCGTTCATCTACAGACACTTTATTACCTCCTTTAATACGGAGCTGCCATAGGCCGCAAGCTCGGTATCCTGTTTTGCTGTCCCGCCCGATACACCGAGAGCGCCTATCATGGTATCTCCTACTTTGAGCGGCTCTCCGCCGCCTAAGATCATAACCTTTCCGTCATTGGAAAACTGAAGCCCGTACAGCTCTCCTCCCGGCCTGCAGAGCTCCGCAAGCTTCGAGGTCGCCATCTGAAACGCCGTAGAGGTATAGGTTTTGTTAAGAGCCACATCAAAGCTTCCGTGATACGCCCCGTCCATGCAGTGGACGGCTATGGGCCTTCCCGAGGCATCGGACACCGCGATGACAACCCGCATGCCCATTTCCTCAGCTTTTTTTTGTACAGCCTCTATAAGCCTTACCGCAAGCTCCAGATTCATAACCTCTTTGACAATGGAGTTTCCCACCAGATTTCTGACTGTTTTTTCAAGGTTATATTTATCCAGCATTTATATGTCCCTTTTATATCCCTATTTATTTAATGACTCAAGCACCTTCCTGGTGATGGCCGCTATCAGCTCCTGACTGTCGCCCGCATTCTCGGAGGTTGAGCAGGAACCGCAGTTATGGCAGTTCGCCTTGCCCTTGTTCTGGCAGAGATCGGCGGGATGACGTCCGGGAAGCCCCATCTGCCTTCTGATCTGATAAAGCCTCTGAACAGTGGCCTCGTCGAACTCCTTCGGTCCGCCTAACTGCCTTGCCTTGTAAAGAAGCTCGGCATAGAACTCAACCGACTCCATCTTCATATAGGCGCCCAGAAGATCCGGTCCCCAGGTAAGAGCTCCGTGGCTCTCAAGCAGTACCGCGTCAAAATGCTCAAGATAAGGCTCTACCGCATCGGGTATCTCCGTCGTGGAAGGAGTTCCGTAAGGAGCGATAGGAACACAGCCGAGAGCGATGACTGCCTCGGGCATGATGGGCTGGGTCAGAGGAATTCCCGCGATGGCGAAGGAGGTGGCAAAGGTAGGATGGGCATGAACCACCGAGCCTACGTCGGGCCTCTTCTGATAAACACGCATATGCATCTTGATCTCCGATGAAGGCCTGAAGCCCTTGTTAGCCTGAATGACCTTACCCTCCGCGTCCACCTTGCAGATAAATTCAGGGGTCATAAAGCCCT
>JAEEGL016938948.1_pt1 | contig 11940 bp, 4 predicted proteins | sample 9134231 | NCBI WGS metagenome assembly JAEEGL01 (sample SAMN16246548, study PRJNA631951) | gut metagenome | biome: gut microbiome; feature: rumen; material: fiber-attached | host: Bos | place: Iran: Karaj | collected 2018-10 | reverse complement strand
GGGCTACAAGCCGTTGCTCGACTTCGAGCGCATCGACCGCATATCTACCAAAGGCATCACGCAGAACCTGTTGGCCTACACGCCGTCAATTGACATTCCCAATACGAAGAATGCACAGACGCGCAACGTGCTCGTCAACTATTTCCACGACCTCGTTTACGCTGAGGACGAGACGAACCCTGGTTACCGTGCAGTAGCCGTGCAGGATCCGACTAACGTCAAGGGCCATGTCGTGCTGCAGGCAGCACCGCCCGCAAGCCTCGCATCAGGTTCCGACTACAGCTATGCAACCAATGTGGACCACTTCCTCGTCGATAAGCAGGACTTCAACGCTCCCATTGCCTACGACTTCGACAGTGCTCACCGCATGTGGTACCAGCGCACGCCCGAGAACTATGTCGAGCTCACATGGAGCAGCACCGACCCGTCCGTACGTACCTCAAAGGGTTGGATAGATGTCTCCCTCCCATTCTCAGCAGAGATAGTCACCACGCAGACGAAGGGTGAGCTGACGCACTTCTACAAGAAGAACGGCAGCGACAAGTTCGAGCGCGGCTATGACTCCGGCCACGAGTACTGGCTCCGCGGCTTCAACGATGGCGGCACCGTCCGCGGCGATATCTATGAGGCTAACTTCAAGTATCCCGAAGCAGGCTCCAACGAGAAGGAGTACACCAACACCTTCCTTTGGGATTACTACTACCAGTACAGCAGTGCAGCCCGTCAGGACGATAACACCGACGAATATCAGCAGCAGTACTACGCAGCAAGCAAGACCTACAGCGACTATCCCTACTCCGAAGCAGGCAAGCCGTACATCGTGGGTCTCCCAGGCTCGACATACTACGAGTTCGACCTCAGCGGCTCATTCGTGCCCGAGCATTCGCTCGAGGATGTCGCTCGGCTCTCTGCACAGGTCATCACCTTCGCATCGCCCACAGGCGGCAGCATCGCAAAGAGCGATACGGAGATTGAAGCTGCCAAGGCGGCCAACACCTTCGGAGGCTATGTCTTCACGCCGAACTATCTCAACACGTCGATAGCAGCCGGTTTCTATCTGCTCAACGCAGACGGTGACAGCTACACGAAACTCGACGCAGCAGAAGACGGACAACCGTTCCGCCCGTACTTCACCGCAACAGGCGGCGGCGTCAAGCCCTACAAGGGAGCACGCGCCATCACGTTCAACAACGTAATCTCCGCCATCGGCGAAGAGCAGCTGTCCGACGAACGCTTCAACGGCGAACTCATCGTCACAGCTAAGCACGGACGTATCAGCGTCAACTCCGGACTCCGTGAAGAGGCAACAGTACACATCGTCAACCCGGCAGGTGCACTCTTCCGCGTCTTCACCATCCAGCCCGGACAGACCATCGAGACACCAGCCGCTCCAGGCGTCTACATCGTGAACAAAAAGAAGATATCAGTAAGGTAACGACACGCGAGAGGTTGAAAAAGGAAAAATGCCACAAAACGATATGACAAACAATATGACCAGACAACATACAATGTTCAGAAAGATAGTTTCCAGACTCATGCTTTCCATTGCCCTGCTGCTTGCAGGAGTGAATGCGTGGGGACAAACGACAATCAGTTCGCTTAGCGACATTACTGATCCCGCGGGCAGCTACATCATCACAGACGACATCAGCGCGTCGGGCTATACGTCTATAGCATCTTTCACTGGTACCTTGACAGCGCAAGCCAAGGACGACGGCTCGTTCCCCGTCATCAGCGGACTCTCTGTCCCTCTCTTCACCACAGCCACAGGTGCTACCATCAGCAACATCATGCTCGACGGCGTATCCATCAGTGGTAGCAGCGATAATATCGGTGCCATTGCTTGCGTTGCTGAAGGCTACACGCGCATCTATAATTGCGGCATCCTGCCCAACGATGCTACCTTCCCTGATGGAACACATCCCAGTGTAAGTACCTCGGGCAGCTGTGCTGGCAGTCTTGTGGGTAAGTTGGATGGCGACTCCCGTGTGGTGAACTGTTTCAGTTTTGCTGATGTCAGCAGCGGTGGCACTGCAGCTGGCATTGTTGGTAATAACAACTTTCCCAGTGATGCCTCGGAGACCGACGGCAAATACGCTGACTTGCGCACCATGGTGGTCAATTGTATGTACTACGGTAACATTTCCGCCACGACCATCTATCCTGTTTACGGAGGACAGAAGATTAGCAACAAGGGTGCCAACGCCATCAACAACTACAACTTCTATAGCGTAGGTTGTTCCTTCTCCCCGGCTTTGACGGGTTATAACTGCTCATGGCCTGCTCAGTTAGACTACCTTACTCGGTATGAGTTCCACCGCAACCTACTCAACAGCAACCGTGAACTTTGCGGCTGGTGGGTTGGCGCTCCAAGTGCCCCCTCAACAATGACCACCACCGAGGTGCAGAACGTGCCCAAGGATGCTTCGCTCATCGCCAAGTGGGTGCTCGACCCTGCCATGGCACCTTATCCCATTCTGAAATCCTTCGGCAAATATGCTTCGCCTGTCAATATTGATGCCGATGCATCGTGGCGCGAGACTGCCAATGAATGGGAAGGCAAGAAACTGGGTACATTAAATGTCACCGTCAACGCTGGTGCTCAACATTCAGGAACGGAGTCGCTCACGTTACCTATTACTGATATGGACACTCTGCATGTCGACTATTGTTACAAAAAGGTGCAGCTTCCTTATTACAACTCTGTATTTGGCAATCCTAACGGTAGTACATGGGCAGAAAAGTATGGCGACAATTATGGCAATTATGTAGTGATAGGTTGGAAGGTCAGCACATCTGAAGGTACTACGGGCGAATTTGTTGAGAATTGGCAGGATGGCTACAACTTTGCCGACCGCAACTGCACAGCCAAGGACGCGAATCGCGTTTTTGCCCAAGGCGGCTACTATTATGTGCCTGAAGGCGTGACCAGCATCACCATTACTGCCCAATGGGCCAGTGCAATCTATTTGGATAACACCGACCACTATTATGATCGCGTCTCTGTGTCGAGTTTTAATCTTGTTAGTGGCCAATATGTTGGAAGCTCTTCTGTCTCACCATTTAAACCAGCAGGAACTCGTCCAACAACCCTTGGCAATGGGAAAACGGTTCAAAGTGGTAGTATCTCAAATACGATTCCTTCCGGCGGCAGTGTATATGGGAATGCTATAGTGCTGGTTGGTAACCATCAATCTTTCACTGGTGGCGCCGACGTAAAACGTTCTAATAATGATAATACCTCTGGATGCACCATTATGAGTGCCGATTTTGATTTCGACGAAGAGCCAGACCATTGTCTTATTTGGCAGTTGGGTACTAGAACAACGCGACAGAATATTTGCCCCATCCGCTTTGACTTCTTGCCTGTGGAGGAAATGGGTTTGGCCATGAAGGAGGACGGCTCTACCCAGTATTACTCCCTCGGTTGCTATCGTCCCCTCGGTCATTTCGAAGTGACGGAAACTTCGCTGATACATTTCGGCCAATTCGAGTTTAGTAATAAAAGCCGTAGTGTTTATGCTCCACTTATTTTGAATGGTGGTATTTATGATCAATATACCAAAGGTACAAATGGTAATGCTTTTAGTACTGCTGATGACAAAATCAACTATATCATCATTGGTGGCAATGTAAGAATGCCTTCATTCACGCCAGGAGCTCACGTTAACACAAATGCCGCATTCCCCACTCGTCACTGTGCTGTTAATGTGATTGGTGGTAGTATAGATTTTCTCTACCTTACGGGCAACTATAATGAAGGAGTGAAGCCCAATGCCGATAATCCCCATTGTTATATTGATGGTGGTCGTATTAAACAGGTGGCAGCTGCTGGCAAGGAGGGCATTAATGGTAATGTATATTTCAAGATTAATCACTCTAAAATTTGGCAGTTTTACGGCGGCAGCACGATGGACTTGTCCACTGGCGATAATTTTAAGATAGTGAAAGGCAACATTGATGTCACCATCAATAATAGTATTGTGGACAAATACTGTGGCGGTCCCAAGTTCGGTGACATGGATTATGCCAATAGCAAGACCGTTACCACCAATGCCAACAACACCACCTTTGGAGTCTATTATGGCGGCGGTAATGGCGGTACCAGCTATGTGCAGTATGCTAAAACCGATGTGACAGCTGCTGCTAGTGGTTATAATTGGAATGGAAGTGGAGGTGGAAATTTAACCAGCTATACTCCTGGCAAATACCGCAATAGGGCAACAGGCTATATGGCTAACTATGACATGGAGATTATCAATGTGTCAACAGGAACGCTTCGTGACCAGGCGGTTTTCCGTACTTATTTCTATGCGGCTCAGTTCTCTGCTACCAACACAGGCCCCATTACCAACAATCTTACCAACTGCACAGTACTCACCAATTTCTACGGCGGTGGCAACCTCGGTGGTGTTAAAGGTAGTGTCACGTCATCGCTGACGGGAACATATATCTATGGCTCTGCCTTCGGCGGAGGCTTCTCTGCCACTATCCCTGATGTGACTATTTATAACAAAGATAAGGAAGTTGCGATCATCGACATTAATACTGGCATTGTCACTCCGCAATCGGGTGGTACCAGCACTACCTATACTTGGACCAACAAAAAATCCCTTGGTGGGCAGACACTCAGTACTACTAATCCTGCAATATTAAATGTTGGTGGTAAGAATTACTATTACACAGAGATTCCGCTCGATAACCTCGGTACAGTGACAGGCACGGTGACTCTAAATATCAATGACGGCACTACAGTTACTGGCAGCGTCTATGGTGGTGGTGAGATGTCGGGTGTAGGAGGCAGTGTCGAGGTCAACATGCTGGGCGGTACTGTGTCGAACGATGTCTATGGTGGCGGTGCGCTGGCCAATACGAATACTAGCAATGTGACTGCGGGCTATGGCACAGACAGCGAGACGATTCCTTCGACTGCAACATATACCACTACCGTCAACCTGCACGGCGGCACTGTCAGCGGCATGGTCTTTGGCGGCGGACTCGGTTCGAAGCCCACGCTCACCAATCCCGACGCGGAGGATATCCCGGCGTACGTTTATGGCGATGTCGTGGTGAAGTTGAACGAGAACACTGGCGACAACTGCAAGCTGCTGAAGCTTCACGGCTGCAACAACTTCAACGGCACGCCCAAGGGCAGTGTCCTGGTGCATGTCTATAAGACGTCGGCCTTCGACGATGCGCACAAGAAGCAGAGCACGACGGATGGCGAAGGCCATGTCGTACCCTTGAAGAACAATAGTTCGTACGACGTGACGGCGGTCTATGGCGGTGGCAACGAGGCGGCTTATGTGCCGGTGGACGATGCGGCTTTGGCTCACGTCATCATCGACGGCTGTGACGCGACGAGCATCCAGTACGTCTATGGCGGCGGCAATGCGGCGTCGGTGCCTGCCACGCGTGTTGAGGTGAACGGTTGCTACGAGATAGGCAGCCTGTTCGGTGGCGGCAATGGCCTCGATGCCTTGAGTGACGGTTCGCCGAACCCCGGCGCCAATGTGGGCTACCTTGCCGACGGCACGACGGAATATGGCCAGGGCAAGACGTTTGCCGAGTTGTTGGGCGGTACCATCCACTACGCTTTCGGCGGTTCGAATACGAAGGGCAACATCCGCGAGGGCGCTACCATGAGGCTCGACGAGGCAGGAGACTGTCCGCTGGAGGTAGAGGAAGTCTATGGCGCTGGCAATAAGGCGGATCAGGACGGCACGGCGCAAATCCAGTTGGGTTGTGTCTCCTACCTGAAGGAAATATATGGCGGAGCGCGTGAGGCTGATTTGGGCGGCAACGTTGTGCTGTCCATCACGAGCGGACGCTTCGACAGGGTCTTTGGCGGCAACAATGTGAATGGTGACCTCAAAGGCACTATCACCGTGAACGTCGAGGAGACGGGCTGCCATCCCATCATCATCGGTCAGCTCTACGGCGGCGGCAATCTGGCTCCATATAAGGCACCCGACGGAGCAGCCGGACCGACACTCAACGTCCGCTCCTTCACGAGCATCGGCGACATTTACGGCGGAGGCTATGGCGCTTCGGCTGTCGTCACCGGCGATACCTACGTCAATATCGACGAGTGTCTTGGAGTGAATCACAGCTCGGAGGTTAGCGAGACGGCTGCCCATACCGGCAAGAACATCGACATCGTGGTCGGCGAGGACGGCTCGGGCACTCCCATCACGGAGTCCGTCTTCCAGCCGGCGCACACGGTCGGTGCCATCGGAAGCATCAACAACGTTTACGGCGGCGGCAATGCTGCGAAGGTGACTGGCAGCACGCATGTCAACATCGGCACCCAGATGGGTGAGAGCATCGTCTTCGTCACGCCGGAAACTGCCACGGAGGCTCAGCGCACGAAGACCGTGCTGGGTGTTGACATCAAGAACAACGTCTTCGGAGGCGGCAACCAGGCCGACGTGACGGGCAAGACGAACGTCAAAATCGGCAAGGAGAATTAGCAGGAAATCCGCCCGCCTTGCGAACCCCTTTCAGACGCCACACGTGGGAACAGCCATTCCCACGTGTGGCGTTTGCTTTTCCCACGTGTAGCGTCGGCCGTTCCCACGTGTAGCGTCTGAAATCCCCTCGTGAGGGAAAATTTCTCTCCCGCAGAGGGGGCGTCGAGCTCATCTTTTCGTTTTTTTGGAAAAAGAATGAGGCAAACGCGTGTTCCTATGTAAAAAAAGTGTAACTTTGTGGGGAAGAAAACCACTAATCATCCCCAGATGTCCGGGCATTCAGGCGCACCGGAAGGCGGCGCGGAGGAGCGGCGGGCATCGGGCCTCGACATGCATGAATAGGTTGAAGCACTTTATCCTGTCGCTCAGGAACCGACGCGCGCTGCTGGTTGTCATCTTGGCGGTCCTGATGCTCGAACTGCTGTCCGGTGCGCAGTACTATTTTACGCACCACCTGATGGAGGACGAGCTGGAGAAGTATGCCGAGATGGAGCTGACGACAAAGGCCATCATCATGAAGCGCATCATCGAGGACTCGGAGCACACACTGAAGGGCCACATCATGGAGGTGAAACGCAACCTGGCCTTCCCCGACTCGATGCCCGGCATCATGGCGCAAATCACCAAGTACTCCCCGTATCTCCAGGGCTGCGGCATCGCCTTCATCCCGGATTATTATCCCGACAAGGGTAGGCTCTTCGAGCCATACGCCCTGAAGACCGACAGCGGCATCCAGTGCCTGCAAGTGGCCGACGGCGCGTTCGACTATACGAAGGACGGCTTCTTCCGCGACATTATGAAGAAGAAGAAAAACAGTTGGGTGGGGCCGTACGACGACATGTACCTCGGGCAGCGACTCATCAGCTATGCCGTGCCCATCTATGAGTTCACGGGCGACACGGTGGCGGTGTTCGGCATCGATATCGACACAGAAAACCTCGGCGACACACTCAACTACCGCCACATCTACCCGTCCTCGTTCGACCTCCTGCTCACCGAGGATGGCGAGTTCATATCCGGCCCGAACGACCCCAGCCTGCACGAGGAAGTGCAGTTCGTCACCTCGCTCATCAACGACAGTACCGTCCAGCGCCGCCCAAGCGGCAAAGGGCGAAGCAAAATCATCGACTTCGACGGGCGAAAGCGCGACGGCTCCGTCTTCTATGTCAACATGAAGGGCACGCCGCACTGGCAGATAGCCGTCGTCTGCTACGACGACGAGGTCTATAGCTCCCTGCTGCGGCTGAGGTATCGCCTGCTGCTGCTCTCGCTCCTCGCATTCGGCATCCTGCTCTACGTGATATGGCGCTTTGCCGAAGGCGAAAAGGAACTGAGGCAAAAGACTTTGGAGCAGGAACGCCTGGCGGGCGAGCTGCGCATCGCAAGCAACATACAGCAGACCCTGCTGCCCGAGGAGGACGTGCTCCTGAAGGGCATCAGCGACGTCCAGGTCGAGGGGCGGCTCATCCCGGCAAAGGCCGTGGGCGGCGACCTCTACAACGCCTTCGTGCGCGACGGCAAACTCTTCTTCTGCATCGGCGACGTGAGCGGCAAGGGCATTCCTTCCGCACTCATCATGGCCATCACGCAGGCAATCTTCCGCAACATCGCATCGCGCGAGGACAACCCTGCCCACATCATGCAGCAACTCAACGAGACGGCCTGCCGCAACAATAAGGCCAACATCTTCGTCACGCTCTTCGTCGGCGTCCTCGACCTCCCGACGGGCCACCTGCGCTATTGCAACGCCGGACACGAGCTGCCTATTCTCATTGACCATTCACCATTGACCATTCACCATTCACCTTCGCAGATGTCGGCAGAAGCGTCAGCTAGGGGAGGCCAACAATGTTCAATGTTCAATGTTCAATGTTCAATGATAGAAGCCAAGCCCAACCTTCCCATCGGCCTCTTCGACGACTTCAACTACGAGATGCAATCCATGCAGATGCAGCCCGGCGCGACGCTCTTCCTCTATACCGACGGCCTGACCGAGGCCCGCAATGCCGACGGCAAGCTCTTCGGCAGGGATAGGGTAGTGCAGATGATAGAGGCGTGCGGCCCGAAAGAACCCAAGCAGCTCGTCGAGGCTGTAATTGAGAAATGGCATCAGTTCGTAGGCGCGACCGAACAGAGCGACGACCTGACGCTCCTGGCGCTGCGCTACACGCCGTCGGAGGAGCAAAACATCCTGGACGAAAGTATCACGCTCAGGAACGACATCAGGGAAGTGGAGGCGCTCGGTGCCTTCGTGAAGCAGGTGGCAGGGCAGCTGTCGCTCGACAAGTCGATGGTCGGCAAGCTGCGTCTCGCCGTCGAGGAGGCCGTCGTCAATGTCATGGAGTACGCCTACCCGAAGGGCACGACGGGCGATGTGAACATCCGCGCCACCTCCAACGGACGCCGCCTGAAGTTCATCATCACCGATGCGGGCGTCTCCTTCAACCCGACGGAAGTGGCCGCTGCCGACACGACGCTCTCCGCTGAGGAGCGACCCGTGGGCGGACTCGGCATATTGCTCGTGCGAGAGCTTATGGACTCCATCAACTACGAACGCATCGACGGCAAGAACGTCCTGACGCTGACGAAGTCAATACTTAATTCATAATACTTAACTCATAATTTAGGCAATGAAGACTACAATCGAACAACTGGAAGACAAGTACCTCGTGACGCTCGAAGGCGAACTCGATACCGCTGCGGCTGCCGAGGTGGAGAAGACACTGCAGCCGCTCTACACGACAGGCGGCAAGGACGTCGTCATCGACTGCAAAGGGCTGGAGTACATCGCGTCGAGCGGCCTGCGCATCCTCATCAGCATCCTCAAGGGCGCTAAGGCAGGCGGCAGCAAGGTCTTATTGAAGAATATGAACGACGATATCAAGAGCGTCTTCAAGCTCACAGGATTCATCAACATCTTCGACGTGGAATGAGAAGCGGAGCTATTCTTGTGCTGCTGTTGGCAGCGATGATGGCCTCGGCTCAGGATGAGACGACGGCCTCGGCTCTCTTTGGCAACAAGAAGGAGGGCCAGAGCCAGGGCTTGAACCAGCTCGACATAGACCTGAACATCCTGGGGCGCGGCGAGATGCGATTCGGCGGCTTCACTGAAGGCGCGGAAGAGAACCGCGCGCAGTTCCTGATGGAAAGGACGCGTCTGTCAATCGACTACAAGCGCCCCTACATCGAGGCGAAGGTGTCTGCCCAGCACAGTGGGGTGTGGGGACAGGCCGGCAAGGGCAGCTTCAACCTCTATGAGGCTTGGGCGCAGCTGACGGCAAAGAACGGCCTCTTCATTAAGATGGGACGCCAGGTGCTTTCCTACGACGACGAGCGCATCATCGGTGCCAACGACTGGGCAATGGCCGCAAACTCCCACGACGTCATCAGGCTCGGCTATGAGGGTCACGGACACAAGGTGCACGGCATCTTCGGCTTCAACCAGAACGCCGAGAGCATCAGCGGCGGCTCCCTATATACGGGTGACTCGTACAAGATGATGCACACCCTCTGGTATCATTACGACGTACCCAAGATACCGATTGGCGCCTCCCTGCTCTTCATGAACATTGGCATGCAGGGTGACAAATACAGCAATGATGAATTCAAAGACCCCTGCAACAGGTACCAGCAACTGGTGGGCGGCTATCTCTCTTACAAGCCGGACAAGCTGACGGCAGAGGCTTCGTACTATCATCAGCTGGGGCGTAACGAGAAAGATTGCAAGATGGACGCCTGGATGGCGAGCGTCAAGGCGCAATACCAGATATCCCCCAAGGTGGGCGTCCTTACGGGCTACGACTACCTGAGCGGCGACGACTACTTCGTCGTGCGCAAGAGCGGCGGCCTGGGTCTCGTCCAGCATAAGGTCTTCAAGTTCTTCAACCCGGTTTACGGTTCTCACCACAAGTTCTACGGCTTGATGGACTTCTTCTATGTGCAGGCCTTCAGCGATACTTTCTCACCCGGCTTGCAAAACCTCTACTTCGGGGCAAGCTACAGTCCTGTCAAGGGACTGAACCTGAGCGCTTCCTACCACTATCTGGCTACGGCAACAAAGCTGAAGGGATTGAAAAAGACGTTGGGACACGACTTCGACTTCGAGGCTTCCTATCGGATTCTGAAGGACGCCCACGTAGCCCTCGGCTTCTCCTATATGGCAGGTGGGGACACGATGGAAAGACTGAAGCGGTCCGAGGGCAACAACGACCTGAAGTGGGCCTGGTTCTCGCTCATCGTCTCGCCACGCATCATATCAAAGAAGTGGTAAGGACAATTTTTAATTCATAATTCATAGTGCATAGTTCATAGTTCACAATACATTCCCAATTCTTAATTCTTATTTTTTAATTTTTAATTCATAATTAATAGTCCATTCGCGATTCCTAATTCTTAATTCTTATTTTTTAATTCTTAATTCAATTCATAATGACCAGCCCTTTAAGTAAAACCCAATATGGCATCTACGCAGAGTGCGTCGGCCACAACGGCGAGATTTGCTACAATCTGCCTTATCTCCACACGCTCGACCCGAGTGTCGACGCGGATAGGTTCTGCAGGGCAATTGAAACGGCGGTAAAGGCGCATCCGGTGCTCTTCACCCGCATCACGCTCAACGACGAGGGCGAACCGATGCAGACCATCGTGGACGAGGCATTCTCCGTCGCCGTGGAAGAAATCGACGACATCGAGGCCGTGAAGCCCTCACTCGTGAAGCCCTTCGACATATACGCCGACCGACTCTTCCGTATCCGCCTGCTGCGCGACGCAAGCCACCTCTATCTCTTCACCGAATACCATCACATCATCGTCGATGGGACATCAACGCAACTGTTGCTAAACGACATAGAAAAGGCTTACGAAGGACTCGAGTTGGAAAAGGAGGACATGACGCAGGCGGAAGTAGCAGAGGCAGAAGCCGCCGAGCGACAGACTCCGGCATTCGCCGAAGCGAAAGCATGGTTTGCCCAGCACTTCGACTGCGGGGATGTCTATTCGCCGCTGATGCCGGATGTGGACACAGGTCAGACCGTCACTCCACAGCTCGACACGGAGACATGCCTTGCAAGGACGCTTGGCACAAGCATGGAGCGCATCGACGCCTTCTGTCGGGAAAACGGCATCTTCAAGAGCACCCTGTTCACGTCGGTTTTCGCATTCCTGCTCGCAAAGTACAACAACGAACAGGAATCCCTGTTCACAAACATCTACAGCGGCAGGCAGGACAAGCGCCTGAAGCATACCGTCGGCATGTTCGTCAAGACGCTGCCCTCCTATGCTAAGTTCACAAGCGACACCTCCGTGCTCGACTTCCTCAGGGCCGGGCAGGAGCAGATGACGGGATGCCGTCAGCACGAGGCATACGCCTACAGCGACCTCGTGAACGACCTCGGCCTGCAGTCGGCCACGGCATTCGCCTGGCATGGGGAGATATTCAACAATCCCACCTTCGACGGCAAGCCGATGT
>JAEEGL016636743.1_pt1 | contig 11940 bp, 5 predicted proteins | sample 9134231 | NCBI WGS metagenome assembly JAEEGL01 (sample SAMN16246548, study PRJNA631951) | gut metagenome | biome: gut microbiome; feature: rumen; material: fiber-attached | host: Bos | place: Iran: Karaj | collected 2018-10 | reverse complement strand
TAATCAAAGCCCGATTTGTCGAGCTCTTTGGTACATATCCAGCTAATGAAAAAGGGTGGGATATTGGCACAATAAGAGATCTAGTGAAGGAAGTGAGATATGGCTCGAGCAGGAAAGCAGCCGATGGTGATTTGGGGAAATATCCCTATCTTCGCATGAATAACATTACATACGGCGGCGAACTGGATCTTACCGATATAAAGACCATTGATATTCCTGATGAAGAGATTGAAAAATGCACTGTTAGAAGGGGAGATCTGCTTTTCAATCGTACAAATAGCAAAGAACTGGTCGGAAAAACCTGCGTGTACAACAGAGATGAGACGATGGTTCTAGCTGGTTTTGTTGTACGAGTTAGATTAAATGACAGGGCTTTGCCCGAATTTGTTTCTGCATTTATGAATACAGACTACTCAAAACAAATGCTTATGAACATGTGCAAGGCGGCCATCGGACAGGCAAATATAAATGCTCAGGAATTGCAGAACATAGGAATCTACATTCCTCCGATTGAGCTGCAAAAAAAGTTCATTTCTTTTAAAGCTCAAGTCGACAAATCAAAATTTAGCGTTAATCATATGTGGTTTAAATACCTGATGTAACATTTGAAACACATAAACTACAGGGGGTAAGTTTATGACTATAAACGAATTGAATTTAAAACTGAATGAAGCAGTCGCTGAACAGTCGCACCCGGAAAGTGCGAAGCTTTGTCGTGCTTTGTTGGAAGCGTGCATAGACTTTATTTTTGAAAAAACGAATATTAAGAAGCCAAAGAATGCTTCATTATTGGAGCTGATAGATAGCCCAGTAATATCCGCTTACATAGATGATGCTGAAATCATTAGCACACTTCATTATGTGCGTATTCTCGGAATGAACGCGCAACATGGCCGAAGTGTAAGAAAAAAAGAGGCTCAACTTTCGCAGAATAATATCGCCTATTTTGTTGGCCTTATAGAGGCCAAGGAAACGGGTGCCCTTTCGACTTACAAAAAGCCCCCATATATGAGTGAGTCGGCTACAAGACATCTTTATATTGATTTGTACCTTAAAGAAGCGGGATGGGATGTCTTGGATACTGAAAACGTTGCAATGCCTTCAAAAGCGGGTATAGAGATAAAGGTCGATGGAATGCCTAACTCACAAGGCATTGGTTTCTGTGATTATGTTTTATATGGCTCAGATGGAAAGCCGCTTGCTATAGTAGAGGCCAAGAAAACATCGGAATCACCGGAAAAAGGTAGACATCAGGTTGATCTTTATGCCGAATGCATGAAGAAAAAATACGGATATAGGCCGGTTTTGTATTATACGAACGGTTATCGCACGAGAATAATAGACGGTATATATCCTGATAGAGATGTAATGGCATTTCATTCTCAAAAAGATCTGGAATTGATGATCCAACGAAGAGATAAGGGTGACATTACAGACTTAAAGATAAACGAGGATATAACCGGCCGTCCTTATCAGAGAATTGGAATAACTAAAATATGTGAATGGTTTAATTCAAAACATCGCCGTGGCCTTTTGGTCATGGCTACAGGTACTGGCAAAACAAGAGTGGCCATATCATTGGTTGATATTTTGTCAAGAAATGGATGGGTCAAGAATATTCTCTTTTTGGCAGATAGGACCGCTCTCGTAAATCAGGCTAAGAGAAATTTTGCAAAGTTAATGCCGGATATGAGCATTTGTGAATTGTCAGCTGCAGGTGAAAAGGATTACAATGCGCGCTTAATGTTCTGTACTTATCAGACCATGATAAACTACATAGATGCAGAAGATAAGCGCTTTTCAACCGGGCGTTTTGATTTGATAATTATAGATGAGGCCCATCGTAGTATTTTCAATAAATACGGAACTATTTTTAAATACTTCGATAGTCTTCTTGTGGGATTAACCGCAACACCCAAAGATGAGGTGGATGCCAATACATATCATATATTTGGTTGTGAAGCCGGAATCCCTAATTATGATTATTCTTTGGAAGATGCGATCCATGACAAGTACCTTGTTGGATATAATGTCATAAACCGTACATCTGACATGGTTGAAAACGGCATAGATTTAAATAAGTTATCGGCCGATGAATATGATCAGCTTGAAGATTATTTGGATGAAGATCCGCCCACACCCGATTTTAATATCTCCGGAAACGAGCTTTTCAAATATCTGTATAACAAGGATACTTGTAGAAAAGTTTTAGGCGAATTAATGCAATATGGCTTGCGTGTCGAGGGTGGAGAGACCATGGGCAAAACAATCATTTTTGCTTATAACCATATGCATGCGCAAATGATCGTTGATTGCTTTCATGAAATGTACCCGGACTATCCGGATAACATGTGTCAGCTTGTAGATTATTCAGTCAGCTACGGAGATGATCTGGTTATCAAGTTTGATGAAGACCCTGTTTTTCGTATAGCCGTTTCAGTGGATATGCTGGATACAGGAGTGGATATTCCTGCTATATTAAATTTGGTATTCTTTAAGAAGGTTCGTTCAAAAATTAAATTTGTTCAAATGATTGGACGAGGAACGCGTCTCTGTGAAAATGTGTATGGACCAGGAAAGCATAAAAGCAGTTTCCTGATATTTGATTATTGCGGAAATTTCGAATACTTTGGTCAGAATCCGGAAGGTAAGCCAAGTAAGGAAGTATTAACTCTTACGCAAAGATTGTTCAGCGTTCGTTTGGATATGCTTTACGAATTACAAAGACTTGAATATCAGCAGGACGATAGACTTTTTGCATATTATGAGGCAATAAAACATGAGCTTCACGAAAAAGTCATTAAGATTAAATCTCATGACTGCCGCATTCAGGTGCGTGAAGAAATGCAGTTCGTTGACAAATACTATAACTTGGATACATGGATCTCTTTATCGCCGGTCATGGTAAAGGAGATAAAAAAACATATAGTTCCATTGGTCGACAGCGGTTTAGAGGGTGATTATCTTGCAGTTGCATTTGATATCCGTATGTACTATGTTGAAAATGATCTGTTAAGGACGGAAACTATAAATAACGTTGGTAATCACGTCAAGATGCTTCGCGTTATAGCAAAGTATTTGTTAGAAAAAAAAGCATCCGTACCGCAGGTTAAAAGTAAGGCAAGCGATTTGAAACTTCTATTAAGCGAGGAGTTTTGGGCAAAGCCAACGGTAGAAGAGTTAGAAAGATTAAGAAGTTCTCTGCGTGAATTAATGCAGTATCTAAGAGATGCCGGAAGAGGAAAATACGTTATCGATATTCCGGATTACATTGATGATTCGGAATATAAGCCGGATGATACATCAATTGATATTAGAACCTACCGCGAAAAAGTTATCGATTACCTTGTGGAACATAGTGATAGTCCTGTAATTAAAAAAATATATAATATCGAACCAATTACAAATGAGGATCTCCAGGCTCTTGAAACAGTACTATGGCATGATCTTGGCTCTGAGGACGAATATAGAGAAACTACGAATATAGAAAACCTTGCTGTATTTGTAAGAAGCTTGATAGGTTTGAGTCAGGAAGCTGTTAATGAAAAGTTTGGCGAATATCTAAACGGCAATACTTTCAATTCACAGCAACAAGAGTTCGTTTTGACTATAATTAACTATGTACGCGAAAACGGAGATATTGAGCTTGGTGATATTGTAAATACAGAGCCATTTAATAACTTTGATATAAGCGAGATGTTCGGAGTTGAGCTTGAAAAGGTCGTTGGAATTGTTAATCTTTTACATGGTTCTGTTGTGGTTGGGGCAGCGTAACGTCCGTCTCTTTTGGGGAATATATTTAGGTGGAAGAATTACAAGCAAGATAGATGAGTTAATTGCAGTAATCTCATAATAATATTTGGGGGTATTTCTTATGAGCAGCATTTTTACATGGACAGATTTGTATCAGGAGCTGGCAGATAGGGTTTTGGCATTTAAGAATGATAGAACTACTTTTGTGCAGTTGGTGGAGAAATCATACAAGGATGCGAATCTTGAATATAAACTCTATTGGGATGGTCATTATTTCACAGACCTTGACCCGTTCACATTCTTCGGAACATTTAATAAGGGTATCGCAGACAAGACCAGAATGGAACTGCTCAAACAGTATAAGAATAACTTCGGTTTGAGAAAGGATGTTCCGTCTGAATTTACCGGAATACCTGTACTCAATAATATGAAAGCATGGTTTATGGCAGATAAGCCGGGGGAGCAGATGGAGACATACTGGAACCTGTTTGAGACTGCTATAAAATATGCAGACGGTGACAAGAGCCTCGGAAGTAAGCTTGAAGAGCTTTTTGATAAGGCTGTAACTTATGAAGGAACTCGTTGGAATATTACAATGGGACTGTTCTGGATACGACCGTTTTCGTTTGTTAATCTTGATGGTAATAACAGAGATAAGCTTAAAGCGGACGGTTTTTTCAACGGTGAGTTCCCGACCGGAACGGAGTATTTAAAACTCTGTAATGATCTTTTTTCACAGCTCGATACGGATAGCTTCCCATATAGTAATTTCCCGGAGTTTTCATCACAGTCTTGGATAGCTAGTTCACAGGGCAAGGTATCAAATGCGGCGTTTCTTAAATGGTTCGAGCCACTTATTAAAGCTCTAAGAGATCTTGGCGGATCCGCTTCACCGCAGGATGCAAGACAGAAAATTATTGAAAACGAGAAGCTTTCTGAAGATGATATTTCTCAGACACGTGGAAAGAGCAATGTAAACAAGTTTGAAAACGAAGTAGCATGGGCGAGAAGTTATCTTGCCAAAGGTGGCTATATTGATAAGAACGTTAAAGGCATATGGTCACTTACAGATGCAGGAAAAACGGTTAATATGACACCGGAATTGGCATCGTCCATATTCCTGAATGGCGTGAAGGAAAATAAAAAAAACAAGTCCGGCAGCTCAGATGATGTGTTGATGGATAAAGATATTAATGCGGTAACATATTGGATTTATTCGCCGGGAAACAACGCGGAAAAGTGGGAAGACTTTTACAACGAAGGCATTATGGCTATTGGCTGGTATGAGATAGGTGACTTATCTGCCTATGATAGCAAGGAAGCTATGAAACAGGCTATGAAAGCCAAGATAGATCCGACCAGGCCTTACACCATGGCTGCTCACGCAACATGGCAGTTTGCTAATGAAATGAAGCCGGGAGACGTTGTATTTGCCAAGAAAGGCATGTATTTTGTCGTGGGACGTGGAATAGTTGAATCCGACTATATTTACGATGCTAACCGTGATGAATATGTCAATATTCGAAAGGTGAGGTGGACACATAAGGGGGTGTGGAAACATCCAGGCCAGGCTGTCATGAAAACCCTGACGAACATCACACCCTATACAGATTATGTTGAAAAACTTAATAGCCTCTTTGACAGTGACGAAATAGATGATGTTGAAAAAGAGGAAATAGAATATCCCGTTTATGACGAAGAGAAGTTCCTTTCAGAAGTCTATATGGATAAGCAACAATATGAGACACTTACCGGCTTGATTCGTACAAAGAAAAATGTAATCCTTCAGGGAGCACCAGGTGTTGGTAAGACGTTTGCAGCAAAACGACTGGCATATTCTATGATGGGTGTCATGGACAAAGAGCGTGTAATGATGGTGCAGTTCCATCAGAGCTATTCCTACGAAGATTTCATAATGGGATTTAGACCGACAGAAACCGGATTTACACTCAAAAAGGGAGCCTTTTATGATTTTTGTAAGGCGGCCGAAATAGACAGCGAAAATGATTACTTTTTCATAATAGATGAAATCAACCGTGGTAATTTAAGCAAGATATTCGGTGAACTTTTCATGCTTATCGAAAGTGATAAGAGAGGTGTTGAGCTTAAACTTCTTTATGCAGATGAGAAGTTCTCTGTTCCTGAAAATGTCTATATTATCGGTATGATGAACACAGCGGACAGAAGTCTGGCAATGATGGATTACGCTCTTCGCCGAAGATTTGCTTTCTTCGATATGAAGCCCGGATTTGATACCGACGGCTTCAAGGAGTATAAAGAAAGATTGAATAGCCATAAGTTCAATAACCTTATCACATGCGTTGAACGTCTAAATGAGGTTATTAGAAATGATGAATCTCTTGGTGAGGGATTTTGTATTGGACACAGTTTTTTCTGTAACCTGAAAGACACATCTGATCAGACACTTGCAGGAATAGTTGATTATGAGTTGGTTCCACTTCTCAAGGAATACTGGTTTGATGAGCCGGGCAAGGCTAAAGATTGGACAAACAGCTTAAGGAGCTCGATTAAATGATACCTGTTCAGAACATATATTATATGCTCTCGTATGCCTTTAAAGTTTTGAACGAACAAGGCTATAAGAGCGTAGAAACTGAACAATTTCATAATGTGGCGGAGCTGTGTGCGGCGATATTATCAAAAGGTGTATCGTTGCAGCTTAAACGCGGTCTTGGCAAGGAGTTCATCAGTGAAACGGAAGAGTTGAGTTCGCCACGTGGAAAACTCAATATTTCAGAATCTATTAAAGTACAGAGTATGCAAAGGAAGAGGCTTGTCTGTACTTATGATGAGTTTTCGACCAATTCTTATATGAACCGCATTATAAAGACAACAATGCTTATATTACTTAAATCTAAGATGACTGCGGTTAGGAAGAAAGAACTTCGGAAACTGTTGATATTCTTTGGAGAAGTCGATGAGATAGATGCCTATTCCATCAATTGGAATATCCGTTATAACCGTAATAATCAGACATATCAAATGCTTATAGCCGTATGCTATCTTGTCATAAAAGGGCTCTTGCAAACACAAAGTGATGGTACGACAAAGCTTATGGATTTTCTTGATGACCAACGCATGCATCACCTGTATGAGAAATTTATTTTGGAATATTATCGAAAAGAGTTTCCGCAGATATCCGCAAATGCTTCTCAGATACCATGGAAATTGGATGATGATGTGGATGATTTGTTGCCGGTGATGCAGTCGGATATAATGCTCACTTATGCCGGAAAAACATTGATCATAGATGCGAAGTATTACAGTCAAATTTTACAGCAACAATATGATCAGTATTCGATTCGTTCCGGGAACCTATATCAGATTTTTACGTATGTAAAAAACAAAGAGGCGGAGATATCAGAGCTGGAACATGACAGTGTTTCGGGAATGCTTTTATATGCAAAGACGGATGCCGAGGTATATCCGGAAAATGTATATCGCATGAGCGGAAATACTATTGAAGTGCGGACTTTGGATTTGAGTGGAGACTTTACTTCTATAAAAGAACAGCTTGATCATATTGCAATCAAATATTTTGGGAAACCTATATGATTAAAAGGCTTCGTACAAAACACATAGATATAACAAGGGGAATTTCCGCGAAATATGTTAAGATGTGAATGATTAATTATGGCTTGATTAATGAAGAAGGCAGTTTATCTGCATCAAGGAAAGGCCTAAAAATGGATATAATAACAACCGACATTATAAATGGTTATTTACAAAAAGATAAGCGCTTGTTTGAGCAGTTATTACCGGAGTTGGTTAAACGATTAATATTATCCGAGTGTGATCCTGAAATAATACGAATACCTGATAATAACGATGTTTGGATTCCGGGATTTGATGGAACTGTCAAGCTTGACAAAAAAACAAAGCATATAAACAAAGGAATAAGCTTCTGGGAATTTGGTACATCAAAGGACTATTATAAAAAAATAACAGCCGACTACAATAAAAGAACTTCGGAAACAGAAGAAAAAAAACGAGAGAAATCATCATTATATTTAGTGACACCTCGAGTATGGACGCGCAAAGAATCAATTGTTGAATGGGAGGAAAAACACAAAGATTGGGATAATGTAACTATAATTGACGGTGTTTATCTTAAAGAATGGATTAACTCTGAACCAGCCGTTGCAGCTTGGTTGATGGGGAAGTTTGGCATCCATGATCTTGAGTTTTCTACTATAGATATTGCATGGGAGAGGTTTTCAAATTATACCTCTCCTGCATTCACGCCCACAATGTTTTTATATGATCGTGACAGTAGTATTAGTGAATTGGTTTCTGAATGTAAACGTCATAATATCTTAAAGATTAAATCTGAGTTTGTCCTAGATGCATTAGGCTTTGCAATTACTGCTTTGCAATCAGATATGTATTTAAGAGAAACAGTCATTGTAGTTAATGACTATAAAACATACGTTGATATTTCAAAAACAATATCTAATAAAATTATATTGCTTAACTTCACGTGTAACGAGGATTTTTATGGTAATAATCATACGATCGTCTGCTATGGAAAGGAAGCTTTAAGTGTAAAAGAAGATATTAACCTTGCCCCTAGACGAAGGCGTCAATTTGAGCGTGCCTTAAAGAATATGGGAGTTTCTCAAAATGAGATTTTTGATTTGTATAGGAGAACTCATGGTAATTTGAGAGCATTGCTTAGGCTTATTCCTGGGCAAGTGAATTATCAGGCGCCCGAGTGGGTAAAAGAACAAGATATTAATCTGTTATATCCATTGTTGTTTCTTGAAAACATCAACAAATGTGATGACCGTGAGTTGGTTGAAGCTATTGCTAACACGAAATATGAGATTGTTGAGGAAAAGTATAAGCAATTGGCGCGGCTTGAAGATTCTCCGGTAAAAATGGTGAAGGATTTCTTTGTAATTATTAATTTTGAAGAAGTGTGGAATGTTCTTTGCCCCACTCCGGAGGATATAGTATTCCAGCGGTTGGTAGAGCTTATCAAATCTGATATGTTGAGTAAGCCTCAATACCAGAGTGCATATAGAGGGCATGTTTCCGTTATGCAGCTATTGCTTTCAAAAATTGTATGGTATTCCTATGAACATAGTGAATCAAACTTATTTAAAAAGACAATTAAGGAACTGTTGAATCAGCGGGATTCAAACAAGAAAATAATATATGAGAACCTCCATATATTTGCAGAAGCTTCTCCGGAGGCTGTGCTGGATGTGATTGAGGATGAAGTTGATGTACCTAACAGTTATATATATTATGCATTTAAGAACAACGAATATAATGCTATATTGATGGCTCTCGAAGAGTTAACATCCAATGAGGATACAGCATATCAGGCTTGCATGGTTTTATATAAGCTAGCTAAATTGGAGAATGATTATAAATATTATAACACCCCATACAATTCATTGGTAAGCACGTTGCTTTTGCTAAATACATATAGCGCGTTATCCATTGATGAAAAAAAGAATTTTATAATAAATGTTATTAATGAAGATCCTGTTTGGGGCACAAAGCTTGCTTCAGAAGTAATGATAACGAATCATTTTTATCGATCTGAACGTATAGGAAAGAAAGAAAAGAATGTTTATGAAAAGCTGACTTATAATGAATACTTTGATGCAATCAATGATTTGACTAGTGTTACTATCTTAAAGTGTAACGAGGTTAATTATATTGAGCCGGTAACTAATCTGTTAAAACATTATTTGCTTTACACACCAGAGCGATTTAGAGCATTAGCTGATAGTTTTGATGCTGGATCATTTAAAGAAGAAGAGATTATAAAAACCAACCATATGTTGCGCAAAATATTATGCCGACTAAATAATGAAGAGTCTAGTAAGGGATATACAGAAGCTTTTACTTATTGGATTGAAAAAACTACAGTTGATGATCCTATACTCCAGTATGCTTGGGCCTTTTTTGAGTACGATGATTGTCCGGATTTGTCATTAGTAGATTGCTATGCTAGTTTGGATAATGGTAAAACACAAGAGTTTAGGCTAAAACTTATTTTGGGGGTAAGAGAGAAATACAAAGAAATCAATATAGTAAAACTCATCGATTATATGGATAATTCATCTGGCTGGGGAAAAACAATTTGTGATGTTGTTAATCAAGAAGAAATGAAATCGATTTGTGAAAGATCTTATGAACTGAAAAAATATTTATTATTGGCTGGTTGTTTAGATTGTTTGAATTTAGATTTGTTCAAATCATTTATCGAAAATATCCCGGTGGAAGAACGTAAATCTGTTCTTCCATATGTTAATAGAAAGGATTTTTTGAATGATTGTTTATCGAAAGATGATTTGATGGCATATTGGTCAAATAAAACTATGGTTGGCTTTACAGATAATGTATATCAGAATTTGCTTAAGTACAATCCGTTTGGTCTTCTGCTCTATTGTGATAAAGAGACCGAAGAAAACGCTGAGCTTATGATAAATACGGTAAGGGAAGTCTTTTCTGCCATTGCTACATTCAAAACTCGTGAAGCAAATCACTGGAAATATTTTATAGAACGAATCATTTGTAAGATTGATAAAGTTTATTATTCATATGATTGGGTGTCATTATGTATTGAATTGCAAGACTTGGGGTTGTTTGACGATAATAGCGAAGGAATAAATAGATATTATTTTTTGAATCCGAATTTACTAATCGAGAAATACAAAACATCATATGGATTCTATAATAAGTTTAAACTTCCAAATTATGCTTATTCTCACTACTCTGAATTAAAAAGCTTCTTTGATTTTTTGATAGATTCGAATAGTAGACATCTGGCGTCAAAAATAATAGGGTTATCTTTTGATAGCAAAGATGGTTTTTCCATGCCTGTTATGGATTGTATTGAAGAAATATCGGATATGGAATTCGATAAAGATATAGCAGAAAGTATCGCTGAGAAAAACGGTTTTTCTTGGGTGAGTGATGGTACCCAACAGAGGAATATGGCAGGCAAATATGCAGAAATGTCAAAGAGAATAGATGGTGGGCACTATCACACAAAGGTTGTTTATTCAAAATTAAGGAAAATCTATCTCAGTGAGTCTGAGCAAGAAGATTTATATGGGGAATTGAATTGATGACTTGATGCGATAGATATGAGAGGCGGATACATTGGTGAGGTGCAAAATTGTCCCTCACGGGATTTGTTTTGCTTAGAATTGTCAACCATATATATTATGTTACTAGGGGATAGTGTCAGGCAATATTATAACTTTTAATGCCATTTAAAGAGAAACCAATGAAAGTATACATCAAGAGAAGTGAAAAAAGTCAAAAGATGCTATGGCTACACTTACAACGGCTATCTCATTGGATGCTGTTAAGCCCTATAGCATATCAGAGGATGAATGGGCCATAATTCGCCCTTTCGTCGAAGAAATCAACATTGGAAAGGCGAACTCACATAAGAACATTCTTATTACTGAAGGCTGGTATGATCTTCATGCCATAGTAAATGAAAAAGAATGGGGAATACTGGCTGAATCGGAGCATTATTACATCAGAAGAGAATATGAGGATGCCGTGCTTTACAGCAAACCGGATTCAAAACATATCGCCTGTGTTGGAAGATTATATGGTGAACCACATGATGCGTATATAGATCCTAGTGAAAGATTTTGCATTACGACTGGATGCGGGATTATTAAGTATATGTTCTCCGAGCCATTTGAGAGTTATATGTGCGACCGCGATACGTCACAATGGATTGAGGTAGGACGAGAAGGCGATATAGAATGGTACGACCATATTGACAAAGTAACTGATTCGTATGTAGAGGTTTCCCTAGAAGGCGAAGAAAGATGCAGATTCAATCTGGACAATCTGAAGAAAGAGAAATAATATGTCCTGAATTACAAGCCCCAAACACGATCACATAATTAGTGAGGTATTACCATGACCCAAACACTTGTAGCGTATTTCTCCGCCAGCGGAGTAACAAAGAAAGTCGCAGAAAATCTTGCGGGCATCTTAAACGCGGATTTATTTGAAATCGTTCCTGCACAGCCCTACACAAAGGCAGATCTGAACTGGATGAACAAAAAGAGCAGGAGCTCTGTTGAAATGAACGACCGCAATAGCCGGCCTGCTATCAGCAGCAAAATAGAGAACATAAAGCAATATACGCATGTTTTTGTGGGTTTTCCTGTGTGG
>JAEEGL015749631.1_pt1 | contig 11940 bp, 10 predicted proteins | sample 9134231 | NCBI WGS metagenome assembly JAEEGL01 (sample SAMN16246548, study PRJNA631951) | gut metagenome | biome: gut microbiome; feature: rumen; material: fiber-attached | host: Bos | place: Iran: Karaj | collected 2018-10 | reverse complement strand
TGGACCCGTTTCAATGCCGGTCTGGATACGAGGAAAGGGCGGGAAATGCTCGTTCCCGCCCTCTTGTAATGTCTGTCAGTATCAGCCGCCCAGGTAGGCCTTGCGCACCTTGTCGCTGTGGAAGAGTTCCTCTCCAGTGCCGGACAGCGTGATCTTTCCCGTTTCGATCACATAGGCCCGGTCCGCGACGGAAAGCGCCATCTGGGCATTCTGCTCAACCAGCAGGATGGTCGTTCCCTGCTTATGCAGCGCCTGGATGATCTCGAAAATCTGCTCGACCAGGATCGGGGCCAGCCCCATGGAAGGCTCGTCCAGCATCATCAGCTTCGGTGTGCTCATCAGCGCCCGGCCCATGGCGAGCATCTGCTGTTCACCGCCGGAGAGCGTCCCTGCAATCTGACGGCGCCGTTCCTTCAGTCTGGGGAACTGTTCGAAAACCGCTTCCATCGCCTCAGCCGCTCCTTTCGGTGCGGTGTAGGCACCCATATCGAGGTTCTCCTGAACCGTCATCTGCGAGAAGATGCGCCGTCCCTCGGGAACCTGTGCCAGTCCCGTCTCCACGATCTTGTGGGCGGGCATATGCGTGATATCCTGTCCGAGGAATTCGATGCTGCCGGTCTTCGTGCGAAGGAGCCCGGAGACGGTCTGCAGCGTGGTGGTCTTGCCGGCTCCGTTGGCGCCGATCAGGGTCACGATCTCGCCTTCCTCCACCTCGAAGGAAATGCCTTTGATCGCATGGATGGCTCCGTAATAGACGTTGATATCGTTGACTTTCAGGATGGTCGACATCGCTCACGCCTCCTTCTGCTTTCCGAGGTAGGCCTCGATCACCGTTGGATTCGACTGGATGTCTTCCGGCGTTCCCTTGGCAATCACGCGGCCGAAGTTCAGGACGCAGATGCCTTCACAGATCCCCATCACCAGGTTCATGTCGTGTTCAATCAGAAGGATCGAAATATTGAAGGTGTCGCGGATTTTCACGATGTTTTCCATCAGTTCCGTCGTCTCGGACGGGTTCATCCCTGCGGCCGGTTCATCCAGCAGCAGGAGACTTGGGTTCGTCGCCAGCGCGCGGACGATCTCCAGCCTGCGCTGGGCGCCGTATGGCAGCGAGCCGGCTGAAAAGGAGGCGTACTTCTCCATGTCGAACAGAGAAAGCAGTTCGAGCGCCTTTTCACGGGCCTTCTTCTCTTCCTTCCAGAACGAGGGGAAGCGGAGAAGGTCGTCGAAAAGATTCGTCTTCATCTGATTGTGAAGTCCGATCAGCACGTTGTCCAATACCGACTGCTGCGTGAACAGGCGGATGTTCTGGAATGTTCTGGCGACGCCCGCCTTGTTGATCTGTACCGTGTTCATGCTGTGCGTATCCCGCCCGTCGAGAAGGATCGTTCCTCTCGTCGGTTCGTACACTTTGGTCAGCAGATTGAAGACCGTGGTCTTGCCGGCTCCGTTGGGACCGATCAGACCGGCGATCTCCGTCCGCCCGATGATCAGGTTGAAATCGTCCAGTGCCGTCAGACCGCCGAAATCGATCCCGAGGTGCCTGCACTCCAGGATCGGCGTCTTGCCCAGATCCCTTTCCGGAATATAGGCGTTGGTCGGCATCGGGACAAGCGGACTGTCATTCGCGGAAGTGATCTTCTTCGGCATGACTCAGCCCTCCTCTCTCTTTTTTCTGGGCACCAGCTTCTGGATGAGAGCCCTCAGCTGCGGGGAGTTGGTACCGAGCATGACCAGGATCAGGACAATCGCGTAGATCAGCATACGGTAGTCAGCCAAGCCTCTCAGCGCCTCCGGAAGGATGGTCAGCGCCGCCGCCGCGATGATGGAGCCGAACATGTTGCCTAGTCCGCCGAGCACCACGAAGACCAGGATCAGGATCGAGGTGTTGAAGTCGAACTTGGACGCGACGATGGTGTTCTGCCCGAGCGCGAAGAGCGCGCCGGCCGCGCCGGCCAGCGCGGCGGAGATGACGAAGGCGATCATTTTATAATTCGTCACGTTGATGCCGACGCTTTCCGCCGCGATCCGGTTGTCGCGCAGCGCCATGACTGCGCGTCCGGTTCTGGAGCGGACCAGATTGAAGATGATGAGAAGCGTCACCATGATCAAGATAAAGCCGGCCAGGAACGTGGATATCTTCGCGATGTTGGGAATCCCCATGGGGCCGTTCAGGATCATCCGTCCGCCCTGCTCGAGCGTAATCTCCGGCTTCAGGAAGCTGAAGTGGAGACCTGACGCGTCCACGCCCACATAGAGATTTTCGATAAGTGATTTGATGATCTGGCCGAAGGCCAGGGTGACGATCGCCAAATAGTCGCCGTTCAGTCTCAGGACCGGAACGGAGATGAGTACGCCCACGATCCCGGCGAGAACGGCTCCGATCAGAATCGAGATGAGCAGTCTCAGCCCGGGAGAAGGAACGGATTGCTGCAGTGCGGCCGCCGCCACGGCGCCGGAAAAGGCGCCGACGGACATGAAGCCGGCATGTCCCAGGCTGAGTTCTCCCAGGACGCCGACGGTAAGGTTCAGGCTGAGCGCCATCACCACGTAGGCGCAGATCGGGACCAGCTGTCCGCGAAGCGTAGGGGAAGAACCAGGATTGGACGTATAGATCTGCAGGATCACGAATGCGGCGATCACAAATGCGTAGGTCAGAATGTTCTTGCGCAGGGGTTTGTCCATTTTCAGTATTTTCTTCATTCCGCCGCCCCCCTTACACCTTGACATTGACCTTCTTGCCGAGAAGGCCGGTGGGCTTGATGAGAAGCACGAGGATCAGGACAACGAACACGATGGCGTTGGCCAGCTGCGTGGAGATATAGGCGCCGGCGAATATCTCGATGACGCCGAGCAGAAGACCGCCCACCAGCGCGCCGGGAATAGAGCCGATCCCGCCGAACACGGCAGCGGTGAAGGCCTTGATGCCGGGCATGGAGCCGGTGGTAGGCACCAGGATGGGATAACTGGACATATACAGGACACCAGCGATCGCGGCGAGCGCGGAGCCGATGGCAAAGGTCACGGAAATGGTGGTGTTGACGTTGATGCCCATGAGCTGAGCGGCTCCCTTGTCTTCACTGACCGCCCGCATGGCCTTCCCCAGCCGGGTCTTCCCGGTGAACCAGGTCAGCGCCAGCATGATGACGAGACAGGCGACGATCGTGACGATAGTCGCGGACGAGATATGGAGCTGCCCGTCGAACAGGGAGATACCTTCCCCGGGAATGATATCGGGGAACATCTTGTTGTTGGAGCCCCAGAGGAGCTGCGCAGCGTTCTGCAGGAAATAACTGACGCCGATCGCCGTAATCAGGACGGCGAGGCTCGCCGCGGAACGGAGAGGCTTGTACGCCAGCCGTTCGATGATGATCCCGAGCAGCGTGCAGAGCGCCATGGCGATCAGGACGCCGAGGACCGGAGGCAGGTTGAAACTGGCGACGGCGAAGAAACATACATAGGCGCCTACCATGATCACGTCGCCGTGGGCGAAGTTCAGCATCTTGGCGATGCCGTACACCATCGTGTAGCCCAGCGCGATTATCGCGTACACGCTCCCCAGACTGATCCCGTTGATCAGATGGGTCAGGAATGTCATCATCGGAACAACACCTCGTTCAATGAAATCGGTTCACGCGCAAAGCGGTCCGGAAGAACCGGAAACGGACGGTCGGGAGAGCGGATTTCGCGCTCTCCCCCGCCCAGCGAAAAATGCGCAAACATTGAAAAACCAGGAGGCCGCCGGGATGGGCAACCTCCTGTTTTTCGGTTTTAACGATTCGAAGCAGCCCTATCCGGGAATCAGTCCATACCGACGTACACGCCGTTCTGGATGAACATGCCCTTCGGGCTCTTGGTCACGGCACCGTCCGCGCCCCACGTCATGGCCTCGCCGGTCAGACCGTCGTAGCTCATGGAGGTGAACTGGCCGATCAGGATATCGCAGAGTTCGCTGGCGCTCTTGGAAGCGTCCTTCACGCCTGCCTTCTGCAGAGCGGCGTAGATGGCGTATACGCAGTCATAGCCGTCGGCGGCAAACTGGTTCGGAATCTCGCCGTGCTTATCCTGATACTTCTTGACGAAGTTCTGAGTCTTCGCATCTTCCGAGTCGGCGTTGAAGGGAGTCAGTAGCATGACGCCCTCGGCAAGGGAGGTATCGAATCCTTCCACGGAAAGGATACCGTCCATACCGTCGATACCGAACCACTTCGGGCTGTAGCCCATGGCGTTGGCCTGGGTCAGGATCAGAGCGGCGGCGTCATAGTACATCGGCAGGAAGACGAGATCCGCTCCGGCGGATTTCGCGTCGTTCAGCTGGACGGAGAAGTCCGTCTTGGTGTCTTCGGTGAACGTGGTGGTGGAGACGATCTCCAGGCCGAGCGTAGCTGCCTTCGGAGCGAAGGAGTTGTACACGCCGGTGGAATACACGTCATCGTTCTTGTAGATCACGGCGATCTTGGTGCCCAGTGACTGGTCCTTGATATACTGAGCGGAAGCGGAGCCCTGGTTGGGATCCACGAAGCACATCTGGAACGCGGTGTCCTTCCGGGGGATGTCGACCGTTCCGGTCAGCGGGTTGGCGATGCCGCCCAGCACGTCGGTGGAAGAAGCGGAGGGAGTCAGCAGGAAGATGTGGTCGTTGTTCGCTTCAACGGAGGTCGCCACGCAGGGCGTGGAAGTGACGGAACCGAGGAAGATCTGCATGCCCCAGCCCTTGAGGGTGTTGTACGCGTTGACGGATTTCTCCGCGTCGTGCGCATCATCTTCGTACCGCAGATCGAACTGCAGGCCGCCAAGCGCGTTGATTTCTTCAACCGCGATCTCGGCGCCGTATTTCGCAGCAGTACCGTAAATGGCTGCGCCGCCGGTCAGAGGGCCGATACCGCCGATCTTGATCGCGCCGGAAGCGCCATCGGTCTTCTCACCGCAGGAGACCAGCGTCATAGCAGCGCCCGCGACCATCAGGCAGGCAAGCACCAGAGTCAGGATCTTTTTCATTTTTTCTTCTCCTTTGATTCCGGAAGTCGGCGGATCGTGTCCGCCTTTTTCTTCCAAATGTATTTGATTCAATGGACTTTTGTATTATAGCGAATATTTATCAAATTGTCAAGTGATTTTTGCTTATTTTACCATAAGTTTTTCTTATTATTCAGGCGTAAGCCGTTTTCCGCGGCCGGAAGTCCGTGAAGCAAGGCGGAAAAAGCGCTGATGCAACTGCCGGTCAGCCGGAGCGGGGCTTCCCCAGAGCCCCTGATTCCGAATGCTGCTTTCCGGACCGGACGGCAGATGGGCGAAAGACGGGAGAAATAGCAAAATGCAAGGCATTCCGCCTTGCATTTTTATGTACCTGTATTGTTTATTTATTCACTTTTGCCGGATCCGTCACACCTTTTCGAGCGACAGAAGCGGTTCGAGATACTGCTGACGGCGCTTGGCCAGCTCGGTCGCGTACAGCCCTTCTTCCTCAGCGTGGAGCGCCTGGATGTACTCATGGCGGTTCTCCTTGATCAGCGGGTTATGCCGCGACAGCATGAGCATGGCGATTGAGGAGCACTGGTCCGAGGCGCGTTCCAGATAGGTGAGCGTCTCGAGGAACACGATACCGGCTGTGACCGTGCACTTCCCGACCTTCAGGCGGTCGATGTGCCGCTCCCGCAGGAGCTGCACCATGTCGTCCACGACCTCCTCGAGCGGTTCGACCTGAGCGGCCAGCACCTCGTCATCCGTGGTGAACGCATCGACCGTCATGCCGATGATCGTGCTGATCGCGTCGGATATACGATCCAGTTCCGCCACGGCGGTCTGCGAGAAGGAGATCCCCTCTGCCTTGATCCGCTCGGCAAACTCGTTCAGGTTCGTGGCGTAGTCCCCGATCCTCTCGAAGTCGGAGGACGTCTGGATCAGCAGATTGAGCAGTTCGTTCTGCCGGTCCGTAACAGTCTGCTGGGACAGTTTGACCAGATAGTTCTCGACCGCGTCGCAGGTCGCGTCCAGCCGGCGCTCCCTTGCGTTGATGGTCTCGGACTGTTCTTCGCTGTATTCATGGAGCTGAGCGAGGCTCAGTTCGAAATTGCTTTTCGCAAGGCGGCCCATCCCGCCGAGAGCGGTGATCGTCTCCGCGATGGCCATGTCGGGCAGACCGAACAGCTTCTCGTCCAGTTCCGGGATCCCTCCCTCGGGGAGATCCTTTCCGTCATCCGGCTTGATGATCCGGCAGGTGATCTTGACGAGCAGGCCGGTGAAGGGCAGCAGCAGGACCGCCGTGATCAGATTGAAGAGCGTCTGGAAGTTCGCGATATCGCCGCTGTTGACGTGTTTACCCCACAGGGACGGAAAGACGTTGAACCGTTCGAGAAGCGTCATGGCGATCATGAAGATCACCGTGCCGACGACGTTGAAGATGATGTGGGCCAGTCCCGTCCGCTTCGCGTCCTTGGAAGAGCCGATCGCGCAGACGATCGCGGTGGTGACGCAGGTACCGATGTTGATGCCCATGACGATCGGATAGATTACGTCGAAGGTCATCACCCCGGTGGAGGACAGCGCCTGGAGCATACCGACCATGGCAGCGGAAGACTGGGCGATCACGGTCGCCACGAAACCGGTCAGGATACCGAGCACCGGGATCTGGGCGAAGCGCGCCACGACGTCTTCGAAGGCGGGAGAGGAGGCCAGCGGCTCGACGGCAGCGGTCATGCTCATGATGCCGCTGAAGAGGACGCCGAAACCAAGGAAGATCTTCCCGAGTGACCGGTTGTTCTTGACCCGCAGGAACATGTAGAAGATGATGCCGACGAACAGGGAGAGCGGCGCGAGGGTGGACGGCTTGAAGATGGTCAGGATCGCGTTGCCGGATGCGTCGATGTCCATCAGCCTGATCAGCTGCGCCGTGACCGTGGTGCCGATGTTCGCGCCGAGCACGATGCTGACCGCCTGTTTCAGGTTCAGGACGCCCGCTCCGATCAGACCGACCGTGATCACAATGGTCGCTGTGGAGGACTGTACCACCGCGGTGACCAGTGCGCCCATGATAACGCCCGTTACGACGTTCGACGTGACCTTCTCCAGGACTTTTTTCAGCGTCTCGCCGGAGGCGCTCTTCAGACCGGCGCTCATGACCTCCATTCCGAAAAGGTACATGGAGAGCCCGCCGAGGACTGCCAGGATCGTCAGAAAGATTTCCATACTGCACTATTCTCCTTGTTTTCTTCAGAGGGAACACAACCGTGGTCAACTTCCGTACGCCTGAGGCGCGAACCACTTCCCCCCCATTTTACTTTATTGCCATCTCATAATATCATGCGTCGGTACGGGAAGGATGAACAAAATGTAAATAGTCGCGACCCGCCGGGCCAAAAAAAGACGGCTCCTATTTCAGGGGCCGTCCGACAGGCATATATTCAATTGCTGCGCCGGATCATGAAGCGGACCCGCCGCGGAGAATACTCAGGATCTGTCTGGAATCGTTACCACCTGCCGGCAGCGGATGCCAGGGGCCGTCGTCACCGTACGCGACGCAGGGAATCAGGTTCAGGACGGCGTCCGTCTTCGACGAGCCTTCCTTCCTGGTCAGGCGGACCTGCACCAGCGCCGTATATCTCTCCGGCCGTTTTTCGGTGCCGTCCAGCAGCGAGCCGAGGGAATGGACGATCATTCCGCCGCGGTAGTTTTCGATCTTACCCAGTTCTCCGTCGAAAGAACATACGACCAGATTCGCCCCGGCATCAATCAGGGAACAGGAGATCGAGGCGCGGGTCGATTTGCCCGGCACATCGCTCCCTCCGGTCACGTAGACGATCACATAATCGTTCTCGCGGGACACCTTTTCCAGCCAGGTCTGGACCCCCGCCGGAACGTCCGAGGAAAGCACGAGTCCGCATAGCGCGATTCGGATCTCTCCGATCGTAAAGGTCCTGACATTTTGCTCGTCCGTCCAAAGGACATCCGCCGCCTCCAGCGCGGCCTTCGTGTCGGAGATTCCCTCTTCCCCGCAATCCAGGGAACGGGCGCCGCCGAGCACCACAACTTCGACGCCGCCGGCGCGGAACAGTTCAGCGGTCGACGCGGGCGCCATATACCAGACCGTGCCGGAGTCATCCGTCCGGAGATCCTTCCGGTCGCTGAACACGGCGTCGAGTCCCAGCACCGTCAGGTCGTCCGCGTCAAAGGTCTCTTTCAGCGCGGAGAAGAAGTATTCGGGTCCTTTTTCCGCATACAGCGCGTTGAACGTTCCGTCGGCGTCGCCGCCCAGCAGGGACGCGGGGATGCAGACCCCGCCGAACGTCAGCGTCACGTCCGCTTCGTCCGCTTCCTGACTCCAGTCCGTTTCCGGCTCCTCCGTCTCGGGCTCCTTTGTCTCAAACTCCTCAATCTCGGGTTCCTTCGTCTCGGGTTCCTCTGTCTCCGGAGTCTCCGGGCCAGGGGTCTCCGGTCCGGAGTCGTCCGCCACGGGAGCGGTCGTTTCACCCTGAACGGGCTCTTCCGGGACGGCTCTGTTCGACAGGGCGTAGAGGATCATCAGGGTCCCCAGGATGCAGGCAACCACCGCAAAGCAGATCCGTCCGACCAGAACTTTGTTGAGCGGTTTCTTCTTCGTCTCCATCGGTTTTCCTCCTTTTCTCCCGGCCGCCCGGCCGTTCGCATTCTTGCACATCAGCCATTATACACGAAAGGAGGTAAAAAATCAAGGGGGCGCCGGAACGCCGGGAACCGGCAAAAAAAGCCCGCCTAAGCGGGCTTGATTTCGTTCTGCGCGAAACGTCTTTCTCAGAGATACAGTCCGGTCGGGTTCCCGAGATTGTCCAGAAATTCGATCCCGTGGATGTTCGTTTCCCAGGCCACCTTGCGCCAGCGTGGCTCCATCGTATCGTCGTAGAGGACCGGCTGGAAGCCGCCCCGGAGATATCCGACGATGGCCGGGATGCGCCAGTCATCCGTCGTCAGATGGACCAGTCGGTGCTCTCCCGTGATCTCTCCGTTCAGTTTGTGCATGGCGTGATTCAGCATCACGAAGCCCAGTTTCTTCCCTCTTCCTTCGGGTTTGGCCGCCACCATATGGATATCGCCTTCCCCGGTGTCCTGATGGACGTACGCGGTGATGGAGGCGACCGGCTTGCCGGTCGGGTCGCAGACGAAAATCACGTCCCGTTCCGGAACGAGTCCCTGTTCGGCCCGGTCGAGGATGCAGCCTTTCCAGCCTTCCATGGGAGTCGTGTCATCCACCAGGCCGTATTTCATGATGTCCGCCCAGACCAGTTCCTCGCCCGGCCGGTACGTCCGGAACGAATAGCCTTCCGGAAGAGCGACATCATCCAGTTTCTTCAGCAAGTGATACATCTTCAGCTGTCTCAGTTTCATGGCGACCTCCCGTCGATCATCCTCGGTTCACGTTATTGTATCATATGGGGTCAGAGATTGCAAGAGAAAAAGTCATGTCCTGCGGCGGAGCGTGCGGAGAAAGACCTTCCTCTCCTCCGGGACCCTGAAGCTCTCCGTCGCCTTCCGGATCGTCTGGTTGTGGGTCCAGACCGGCAGGCGTTCCTCCGTCAGGTAGGGGACCGTCGCGTTCCACTGCTTGGCCAGCGCGGTCGCGTAGAACCAGGCCGCCATCATCCTGACGTAATAGTGCTCCGACGTGACCGCGGCCGGAAGCGCCAGAAGGTCTGCCTCGAAATCCCGGTCGAGAAAATGGCGCATCAGCGTTCCGATGCCGAATCGGCAGACGAACGGCTCCGGCGATGCGATCCAGTCCCGGACTCTGACGAGAACGTCCGGCTTGTGTTTCACAAAGACCTTCGGGGAGAGCGTGTCACATACCGTCCAGTTGTCCACGTACGGAAGGAACGTCTCGAGGGATCTGATGCAGACGTCGTAGTCCCGCACCCGGTTGATCAGGATGGCATGGAGCAGATTCTCCTCGTTCGTTCCGTGCGGAAGCGTGGCGAGAAAGAGTTCCTTCGAAGGCTCCCCGTCGAGCGAAGCCGCCATGGCGCGGAGCGCCGGGAACCGGATGCCGAGTACGCGCTCCGGAGGCAGTTCGGGGATGAGACGCCTTTGAAACGCGGCGTATTTCTCGTCCCTCAGAAGTTCCATCTCTTCCCTGACGTTCACGTTCCGTCCCTCCTGTTATCTTTCTGTATCGTGCAGTTTATTATACCATCGGCCCTCACGGCTGTCAATTTTCCCGCGTCCGGGGAAACGAAACTTGTCCTTCCCTTGACAAAACCGCCCCGAGGGGATATAATCGGTTACAAATTATTACAGCGACAGGGAGATGCCCCATGGACAATTACCGGATCGAGACCAGATGCGTACAGAGCGGCTACACGCCGAAGAACGGCGAACCGCGTCAGATCCCCATCATCCAGAGCACAACGTTCAAATACGAGACCGGCGAGGCGATGGGCCGTCTGTTCGACCTCGAGGCAGCCGGCTATTTCTATTCCCGGCTGCAGAATCCGACCTGCGATTCCGTTGCGGCGAAGATCGCCGCGCTGGAAGGCGGGTCCGCGGCCATGCTCACCTCCTCCGGTCAGGCCGCCAATTTCTTCGCGGTCTTCAATATCGCGACCGCGGGAGATCATGTGGTATCCTCTTCCGCCATCTACGGCGGGACATACAACCTGTTCGCCGTCACCATGAAGAAGATGGGCGTCTCCTTTACCTTCGTTTCTCCCACCGCTTCCGAGGAGGAACTGGAGGCGGCCTTCCGCCCGAATACCAAGGCTGTCTTCGGCGAGACCATCGCCAACCCCGCGCTGGCGGTGCTGGATATCGAACGTTTCGCGCAAGCAGCTCACCGTCACGGCGTGCCCCTGATCATTGACAATACTTTCCCGACCCCCGTCAACTGCCGTCCCATCGAGTGGGGCGCCGACATCGTGACGCATTCCACCACCAAATACATGGACGGCCACGGATCCGCTGTCGGCGGCGCTGTCGTGGATTCCGGCCGGTTCGACTGGACGGCTCACGCGGACCGCTTCCCGGGGCTCTGCACGCCGGACGAGAGCTATCACGGCATCACATACACGGAACGGTTCGGTCTGGAAGGCGCCTTCATCACCAAGGCGACCGCGCAGTTGATGCGCGACTTCGGCTGTACGCCCGCCCCCGTGAGCGCCTACCTCCTGAACCTCGGACTGGAGAGCCTCCACGTCCGCATGGCGCGGCACTGCGAGAACGGCATGGCCGTAGCACGTCATCTGGAGGCCAATCCAAAGGTGACCTGGGTCAATTATCCTTCCCTGCCGTCGTCTCCCTATTATCCGCTGGTCCGGAAATATCTTCCAAACGGCTCCTGCGGCGTCGTCAGTTTCGGCGTCCGGGGCGGGCGCTCCTCCGCGCAGAAGTTCATGTCCGCCCTCCGGCTCGCCGCCATCGAAACGCACGTTGCGGACGCCCGGACCTGCTGCCTGCATCCGGCCAGCACGACGCATCGGCAAATGTCGGACGAGGAACTGGCAGCCGCCGGCGTGCCCGGCGATCTGGTCCGCTTCTCCTGCGGTCTTGAGAGCGCCGACGACCTGATCGAAGACATCGACAACGCGCTTTCCCAGGTCGAGTGATCCGGGAAAAGAAACGATACTGAACGGAGGCGTATCCCATGCCGATCAAGATCCCGAACGCCTTGCCCGCCACGCAGACGCTGGAAAACGAGAACATCTTCGTCATGACGGAGACGCGGGCCATCACGCAGGACATCCGTCCGCTGCGTATCCTGCTCCTGAATCTGATGCCCACCAAAATCGATACAGAGACCCAGCTCTCCCGGCTGCTCGGCAACTCGCCCCTGCAGGTGGAGCTGGTCCTTGCCCATACCCGCTCCCATGAATCGAAGAACACGCCGGAAGACCACATGCTGGCCTTCTACAGGACCTTCGACGACTTCCGGGACGACAATTTCGACGGCATGATCATCACCGGCGCGCCGGTCGAGAC
>JAEEGL015634419.1_pt1 | contig 11940 bp, 6 predicted proteins | sample 9134231 | NCBI WGS metagenome assembly JAEEGL01 (sample SAMN16246548, study PRJNA631951) | gut metagenome | biome: gut microbiome; feature: rumen; material: fiber-attached | host: Bos | place: Iran: Karaj | collected 2018-10 | reverse complement strand
CCGGCTGTTCCGGAGGACAGCGAGGCGGAGTATTTCCTGTCGGTCCTTTTTCCCGATAATGAACTCATGATCATGGATTACAACCGTGTGATCCGTGACCTGAACGGATTAAGTACCGGAGAATTCCTTGAGAGAGTCCGTGAAGTATATCAGGTAACTGCGTCAGATGAACGGGTCATACCTGCCCGTAAGGGAGAGTGCGGACTGTATCTGGACGGCAGATGGTACAGGCTGTATTACGATCAGTCGGAACTTAAGGGTGACCCCGTGGCCGATCTTGATGTAGCCATATTGCAGGATAATATTCTCGGCCCCGTTCTGGGAATAGAAGACCCGAAGACTGATAAGCGTATAGATTTCGTCGGCGGTATACGCGGTATAGAGGAACTTGAACGCAGATGCGCATCGGACTGCGTATGCGCTTTTGCAATGTACCCTACAGATATACATGAACTGTTTGCAGTGGCCGATGCAGGACTTCTGATGCCGCCGAAGTCCACATGGTTCGAACCGAAGTTGTTAAGCGGTCTGTTCATACACGATCTGGCATAAAGACCGCCGAGAACGGAATGTCTGATAACGGAAAGGCGTACGTATTATGAACAACAGAATGTACAAACTCATGAACTGGCCCGCCATAGAAGCTGTGGTTTATGCCGAGTCCGATACTCCGTCGGCCGTGCTGGGCCCTCATACGAGCGGAAGTTCTACTCTCTATCAGGTATATATTCCCGATGCCGTCACGGTCAGACTGCAGGTACCGGACGAAGATAAAGCCATCAAAATGGAACGTGTCGATGAGGCCGGATTCTTTGCAGTGCTCAAGGGGGGCAAGGCGCCGGCCGATTATTCATATCTTGCAGAGTTTGAGGACGGTAACGTGGCGAAGGTTGAGGATGCTTACAGATATGAGCATAAGCTTCCCGCCAAATTCCTCAAGGATTATATGCAGGGCAAGACCGATGAAGCATATAAATATATGGGAGCTCATCCCGCGAACATATCGAAGCGGGACGGAGTGGTTTTCTATATGTGGGCACCCAATGCCAGACGCGTGAGTGTGGTCGGGGATTTCAATAACTGGGACGGCCGTGTACATCAGATGGACCGTATCGAGGGTACAGGGATCTTCGGTCTGTTTGTACCCGGCGTAAAGGTCGGTGACAGATACTATTTTGAAGTCAATATGAAGGGCGGGCTTTCCAAGACGGTCATTGATCCTTTTTCATCATATGTCGTAAACGATGACGGATGGTATATGTCGGTCGTGACGGACTTAAGCGACATTGAATGGAGTGATGAACACTTCCTTGATGAGCGAAAAAGCGATGATGTAAATGCTTCCGTACCGGTCAGCATTTATGAATGTGCACTGGCCGATCATGTTAAGGATGCCTCCGAGCCTACATACCAGGCCATCGGAGAGGTGATCGCCGAACATGCCAGATCGATGAATTATACTCATGTGGAGCTGAAGCCCGTTGCGGAATACGAGCACGACGAGAGTCTCGGATATGAGACGGTGGGTTACTATGCGCCTACATCCAGGTACGGGACGCCGCATGATTTTGCACAGATGATCGACATCTTCCACAGGAACGGACTGCGTGTGATCATCGACTGGACTCTGGCTCATCCGTCTTCATCGAACTACGCGCTGCGCAAAGTTGACGGTACAGGATGCTACGAGCATGAAGATCCGCGTCAGGGCATACAGCCTCAGTGGGGGACACTGCTCTTTAACTACGGACGAGGTGAAGTGGCCAGCTTCCTCAGATCCAACGCGATATACTGGATCAGGGAATTTCATGTGGACGGCTTGAGGATAGATTCGCTTGCGGCTGTGATATGTCTGGACTATGGCAGGAATGCGGGTGACTGGATCCCCAATATGTACGGAGGACACGAGAACCTCGATGCGCTTGAGTTCATCAGGAATCTGAACAATACCATATCCAGAAACCATCCCGGCGTCATCACGATAGCCGAGGACAGTTCGGCATGGCCGGGAGTGACGGACAAAGTATCGGATGGCGGCCTCGGGTTCACATACAAGTGGAACATAGGCTGGAGGGATGATTATATCAGATATATATCCAAGGATCCTCTGTTCAGGGGCGGATCTCATAACGATCTTACACTGAGCATGGTGTATTGCTATTCGGACAGATTCGTTCTGCCGTTAAACTCCCCGGATATCAATGACCGTAAACTCTCCATTGCATATATGATGACTCATCCGGGGATTAAGCTCATGAGTGCCGGACTGGATGTAAGTACCGGCAAAAAAGACGGTACCGACAAACTGGTCAAAGCCATTAACCAGTTCTATCTCAAGCATCCGGCCTTATACAAACTGGATGATGAAGAAGACGGATTCGAGTGGATCAACTGTATGGATCAGGAGCGCTGTACGCTGTCTTATATACGTAAGAGCAGCAGAAAAGACGATCTGCTCGTGGTAGTAGCCAATTTCTCCGGCATAGAGCAGGATCTGAGAGTCGGTGTTTCCGTTCCCGGTAAGTATACCCGTGTATTCAATACTGAGGCGACATCTTACGGCGGTTCTTCCAAGGTTAAGGAAGATTCCATATATACGATCGACGATGATGTGGATTCCAGACCGTATTATATACCGGTCAGCATGCCGGCTTTGAGCCTGTCGATATTCGGATATGAGCCTTTTGACGAGAATGACCGTGAATACATGCTGAGTCTTCAGGTTGAAGCCAAAAAGAAGGCTGACGAGGCCAAGGCAGACGCACAGAAGGAAGAAGCCAAGGCAAAAGCCGCTCAGAAAAAAGCCGAGACCGAGGAAAAGAAAGCCCGCGAAGCCGCAGAGGCCGCAGAGGCCGCACGCATCAAGGCCGAAAAGGAATATGAGAAGGCTCAGGCCGAACTTGAGAAGGCACGTATCGCCATGGAAAAGGCAAAGGAAGCTTCACAGCGTGCCGAACTGGCAGCTCACAGGCTGAAAGTTACTGAAGAGAGTATGAAGAAGTAGGTGAACCGATCATGAGAGAAAGCGGAATACTTTTTCCGATATTTTCCATACCGTCCAGATTCGGTATAGGGTGTTTTTCAAAAGAAGCATATGAGTTCGTTGATTTCCTTGAGGGGGCAGCGCAGGGATACTGGCAGATACTCCCCGTGGGTCCGACCGGATACGGGAACTCACCGTATCAACCGTTCTCGGCATTTGCCGGAAACCCGTATTTCATATCTCCCGAGCAACTGATAGAAGACGGACTGCTTACCTGGGATGAATGTAATGCCTGTGATTTCGGAAACGATGAAACAAAAGTGGACTACGGTGCTCAGTATCAGAACAGAGATGCACTTTTAAAGACAGCTTTTGAGAGATTCCGGGAAAATGCATCATCCGATAAAGAATACAGGGCATTTCTCAAGAAGGAAAGTGACTGGCTTGAGGATTATGCCCTCTATATGTCACTTAAGAACAGATATAACGGAGCATCCTGGCTTGACTGGGATGAGGATATCAAGACACGCAAACCCGCGGCTCTGGCCAAGGCATCGGGAGAACTTGCCGATGACATAGCTTTTGTATATTTCAAACAGTATATGTTTGATAAGCAGTGGAGGAAACTGCGCGAATATGCGAACAGTAAGAATGTAAAGATCATCGGTGATCTGCCTTTCTATGTATCGCTCGACAGTGCGGACTGCTGGGCCCATCCGGAAGTATTCCAGATGGATAAAAAGCTTAATCCCAAGGTGGTGGCCGGATGTGCACCCGATGCATTCTCAAGTACGGGCCAGCTCTGGGGGAATCCGATATATGACTGGAAGGCTCTGGCTTCAAAAGGATATGACTGGTGGGTTCGCCGCATCAGAAGAAACTATGAGTTCTATGACGTGATAAGGATAGATCATTTCCACGGATTCTGCGAGTATTATGCCGTACCCTACGGAGACGAGACAGCAGAAAAGGGCAAGCTTAACAAGGGACCCGGCATGGATCTGTTCAGAGCACTGAAGAACCAGATAGGAGAGCTCAGGATCATAGCAGAGGATCTCGGCAATGTCACCCCCGAAAACGAACAGCTGCTTGCCGACAGCGGGTTCCCGGGAATGAAGGTCTTACAATACGGATTCACGAGCTGGGACAGCTGTTATGTAAACCACAGACATACAAGAAACTGTGTGGTATATACGGGGACGCATGACAATACGCCTACGTATGCATGGGTTCAGGAGATAAGCGACGGCGAGCGCGATTTCTGCCGCAGATATATCAACTCCATGAATTCCGATTACGGTCAGCTGGTATGGGATATCATCCGTGAGGCATACAGATCCGTTGCCGACCTGTGCATCATACCTCTGCAGGACTATCTGTGTCTGGGACGTGAAGCCAGACTCAATACGCCGGGCACATCCGAAGGCAACTGGGAGTGGAGACTGCGTCCGAACTTCCTGTCCGATGACCTGAAGCGCAGTATAAGGGGGCTTACGGAAACCTACAGCAGAGTTCCCAAAGAGCCCGAAAAGAAGAGCAAAGAGAGATAAACAATGCCTATTAAGATACCTGATTCACTTCCCGCAACTGAAATACTGGAGAGTGAGAATATATTTGTAATGACGGAATACAGAGCCATGCATCAGGATATCAGACCTCTTAATATCCTGATCATGAATCTGATGCCTACCAAGATCATCACGGAGACACAGCTTCTTCGTAAGCTGTCCAATACACCGCTTCAGGTCGATGCCGAGTTTCTACAGACGGCAAGTTATACACCTCAGCATACGGATCATGAGCATCTGGAGACTTTTTACAGAACCTTTGATGAGGTCAAGGACCGGAAGTTCGACGGAATGATCATTACGGGTGCACCTCTGGAGAATTTTGAATTTGAAGAGGTTGCTTACTGGGATGAACTGTGTACGATCATGGAATGGACGCGTACGCATGTTCACTGTACATATTTCCTGTGCTGGGGAGCGTATGCCGGACTCTATTATTTCTACGGGGTTAAGCCATACCATCTTCCGGAGAAACTCAGCGGTATTTATTCACATCGTCCTATCAAGAAGACATCCCCTCTGTTCAGAGGATTTGATGATATATTCTATGCACCTCAGTCCCGCGGGATAGATGTGCATATGGAGGAACTGGAACGGATAGAGGATCTCGAGATCATGGCCGTTTCGGACGAGGCGGGCTTTACGATCGGCAAGAGTGTGGATTCGCACAGATTCTTTGTCACATGCCATGCCGAGTATGATGCGGATACTCTCAAACTTGAATATGAAAGGGATCTGGGTAAGGGCCTTGATCCGAGTGTACCGAAGAATTATTTCCCGGGTGATGATCCTTCGCAGGCGCCCATAGTCAACTGGCGTTCGACCGGTCAGCTGCTTTATTCCAACTGGCTGAATTTCTATGTATATCAGAGCACGCCGTATGATATCCGTACCATTTAGGATGTCTGTGTCTGCTGCCGGCAGTATTGCAAATCGGCAGTGAATCGGATATAATTATCTGGTTGTTATCACGGATATGCAGATTCCGGATAACTTCATCAGCTGGAATAGCGCAGTTGGTAGCGCAACTGATTCGTAATCAGTAGGTCGAGGGTTCGAGTCCCTTTTCCAGCTCTAACCGAAATGGAGATACTAAAATGATGGAAACCGCTTATCAGAAAGAAAAAGTCAACAATGAAGTAGAGTGGTGTCAGGTATATGACCTGAATCTTAAAGAGAAGATCGAGAAGGTCCTTCTTAAGAACAGGGTTTCGTATTGTATACTGTGGGAGAAACCCAAGCTCTTCTCGAGTGATAAGAGAGAGAAGTATGTGTTCTGTGTGAATGCTCTTCAGAAGGAGACCGCAGATAATGCCATAGGTCAGATCGGAGATCTGGAGGATCTTAAAGGCAAGATCGTCTTCCTTAACCGCAAGGTAGAGAAATCTTATATGTGATGAAATATATTAAAGAGCCTGCTTATGCAGGCTCTTTTTTGTTTAGTGCTTTTACGGCCGATGAGAGCATCAGTTTGATGCGGTTGAGCTGGTTTACTTCGCTGGCACCGGGATCATAGTCAATGGCTACGATGTTGGCACCGGGGAAATGATGCCGGATCTCCTTGATGACGCCCTTGCCGACCACGTGATTGGGCAGACAGCCGAAAGGCTGTGTACATACGATGTTATTCACGCCGTGATGAATGAGTTCGATCATCTCGCCTGTAAGGAACCAGCCTTCTCCGGTCTGGTTACCGAGGTCAACGATCGGCTTTGCATAGCCGGCTATGGTATATATACTGATCGGAGCCGTGAAATGTGCACTCTTGTTCAGTTCATCCGCAGCGGCGCCTCTGAGCCATTCGATCGCGCTTATGCCTATACGGCAGAGTACCTTGGCTTTGAAGGATGTCCCCAGGTGCTCGGCTTTGTAGATCTGGTTATAGAAGCAGTAGAGCATGAAGTCCATCAGATCGGGGCAGACCGCTTCGGCACCTTCGGATTCGAGGAGTTCCACGAGATAGTTATTTGCAAACGGAGCAAACTTGACAAGTATCTCGCCTACTATGCCGACTTTGGGTTTGACTTCATCAGTAACGGGTATCGCATCGAACTCGCGGACCATCTGTCTGCACAGCTTGCGGAACCGTACTACTCCGTGATGTTTGCCGTTGATGAAAGCGATGCATCTGTCGATCCATTCACGGTGAAGTTTCTCAACGCTGCCGGGTGTGACTTCATACGGACGCATACGATATATGCATCTCATCATGATATCTCCGAAGACGCAGGCGTACGAAGCTTTGATCAGCATCTCGGTATTGATGTCAAATCCGGGATTGGTTTCTATGGATCCCAGATTGAGTGATATGACGGGGACCTGGCCCATGCCGGCTTTCTGGAGTGCCCGTCTGATGAATCCGACATAGTTCGTCGCCCTGCATCCTCCGCCGGTCTGTGACATCAGCAGAGCAGTCCTGTTAAGATCATATTTGCCGGATTCCAGGGCGTTCATAAACTGGCCGACTACGCACAGGGACGGATAGCAGGCATCGTTATTGACATATTTGAGTCCGGCATCGATAGCTGCACGGTTATCGTTGTCCATGACTTCGACATTGTATCCGCAGGCCGCGAATGCGGGTCCAAGCAGATCCATGTGTATGGGGGAGAGCTGAGGAACGAGTATCGTATAGTTCCCCCGCATCTCTTCGGTGAAGACGACTCTGTTATGAGCTGCAGAGCCCTGATGACGCATGTTGTTCTTTTTCTGGCGTTCACGTATTGCGCTGATCAGACTGCGGATACGGATACGTACGGCGCCCAGATTGTTGATCTCATCGATCTTCAAGCATGTATATATCTTGCCCGAGGCGGAGAGTATGTCGTTGACCTGATCGGTGGTGACTGCATCCAGACCGCATCCGAATGAGTTGAGCTGAACCACATCTATATCATCTCTGGTAGTCGAATAAGTGGCGGCAGCATACAGACGGGAGTGATACATCCACTGGTCCGATACTATGAGAGGCCTGTCTGGTGTCCCCAGATGAGAGACGCTGTCTTCAGTCAGGACAGCGAAGTTATATGAAGTTATGAGCTCAGGAATACCGTGATTGATCTCGGGATCCAGGTGATATGGACGTCCGGCCAGGATGATGCCGTGAATGTGATGCTCCTCTATATACTTAAGGGCTTCTTCACCGGCATGTTTGATATCTTCTCTGGCGGCCGCCTGTTCTTTCCATGCCGCTTCGGCGGCATGCGTGATCTCATCAACGGGGATCTCCGTGAACTCATCACACAGAGCCTGGGTAACAGTCTGCAATGAAGCGAAGGACATGAAGGGGTTTCTGAGACGCATCTTACCGCCCGTGATCGCTTCCACATTGTTCTTGATATTCTCGGAATATGAAGTGACTATGGGGCAGTTATAGTGATTGGTACTGCCCTTGACCTCGTCTCTCTCGTAGAACAGTCCGGGGTAGAAGATGAAGTCCACTTTATGATCTATCAGCCAGGATATATGTCCGTGGGCAAGCTTGGCCGGATAGCACTCGGACTCTGACGGGATGGATTCGATACCCATCTCATATATCTTCCTGTTTGACAGGGGAGACAGGACTACACTGTATCCGAGCTCTCTGAAAAACGTGGCCCAGAACGGGTAGTTCTCATACATGTTCAATACTCTCGGTATTCCCACGGTACCGCGGGGAGCGGAATCTTCATCCAGCGGTTCGTAGTCAAAGACTCTTTTGAGCTTATACTCGAACAGATTGGGGATCCCGGTGTTTTTCTTCTCCTTACCGAGGCCGCGTTCACAGCGGTTTCCGGAGATGAACTGTCTGCCCCCCGAGAATCTGTTGATGGTCAGGCGGCAGCTGTTGGTACAGCCTTTACATTTGGCCATGCTGGTCTCGTACTTAAGCTGCTCGATCTGACTGATCGAGAGCATTGAAGTCCGATATCCCTCTTCGTAGTTCTCACGGGCGATCAGAGCAGCACCGAAGGCGCCCATGATACCGGCTATGTCGGGACGTATGGCTTCGCAGCCTGCTATGGTCTCGAAACTCTTGAGTACGGCATCATTGTAGAAAGTTCCGCCCTGCACGACGATGTTCTTTCCGAGAGATGATGCATCGGAGACTTTGATGACCTTGAACAGGGCATTCTTGATGACGGAGTAAGCAAGTCCCGCGGAAATATCGGCGACGGATGCGCCTTCTTTCTGGGCCTGCTTGACCTTGGAATTCATGAAAACGGTACATCTCGTACCCAGATCTATAGGGTGCTCGGCAAAAAGCGCGGCTTCCGCGAAGTCATCAACACTGTAGTTGAGGGACTTGGCGAATGTTTCGATAAAGGAACCGCAGCCGGATGAACACGCTTCGTTGAGCTGTACGCTGTCCACACTGTGGTTTTTGATCTTGATGCACTTCATGTCCTGGCCGCCGATATCCAGGATACAGTCCACATCGGGATTGAAGAAAGCGGCTGCCTTGTAGTGGGCGACTGTCTCCACCTCTCCGTCGTCGAGCATCAGAGCTGCTTTGATCAGGGCTTCTCCGTATCCGGTGGAACAGGAACGGACTATGTGAGCCGAGTCGGGAAGGAGAGAATCGATCTCACGGATCGATCTGATACAAGTACCGAGAGGCGAACCGTCATTATTGGAGTAAAACGAATACAGCAGAGAACCGTCTTCGGCGATAAGCGCTGTCTTGGTCGTGGTGGAACCTGCATCTATACCCAGATAGACATTGCCCGAATATGAAGCGAGATCCGAACGCATGACCTTATATCTGTTCTGCCTGTCGAGGAATGCTTCATATTCCCCGCGGTCGGCAAAGAGCGGGTTGAGACGGGCAACCTCGAATTCCATATGTATCTCGGTGGAGAGCTTGTCACACATCTCATCCATCGTATAGTGGATGCCTTCGTCTGCACAGAGAGCCGAACCAATGGCAGCGAACAGATGTGAGTTATCGGTATCGATGACGTGCCCGTCATCGAGATTCAGAGTTCTGATGAATGCAGCTTTCAGCTGATCCAGGAAATGCAGAGGCCCTCCCAGAAAAGCAACGTGACCGCGGATGGGCTTGCCGCATGCCAGACCCGATATTGTCTGGTTTACAACAGCCTGAAAGATGGAAGCCGCCAGGTCTTCTTTGGTAGCACCTTCATTGATCAGAGGCTGTATATCGGTCTTGGCAAATACACCGCATCTGGCTGCGATGTTATACAGAGAGTCATATCCCCGGGCGTATTCGTTTAATCCGGAAGCATCGGTCTGGAGCAGGGAGGCCATCTGATCGATGAAAGATCCGGTACCTCCGGCACATATGCCGTTCATGCGCTGTTCAACATTACCGTCTTCGAAATATATGATCTTGGCATCCTCACCACCGAGCTCTATGGCTACATCGGTCTGAGGTGCGTACTTCTCGAGAGTGGTAGCGACAGCTATGACTTCCTGTGTGAAAGGAACTTCCAGATGGTTGGCCAGAGTCAGTCCGCCCGATCCGGTGATCATGGGATGAACGGTGACATTGCCCAGCTTCGAAGAGGCATCACTCAGCAGTCCGCGCAGAGCATTCTGTATATCAGCATAATGTCTGACGTAATCGGAGAAGACGAGAACTCCTTCGGGATCCAGTATGGCTATCTTGACTGTGGTTGAACCTATATCTATGCCGAGCGTGTATTGCATGGTCACCTCTACTTATTTATATATAAACGCAACAGTTGAAATTATAAGTCGCAGACAGGTAAAAAGCAATCGCCCAAATCATTACATTTTTATAAACAATGTGGCACATTTTGGGCATTTTGTGGTAATATAAACTAAATATAACTGTGTTTGATGGTAAATTTGCCATCATGACAGGAAGGAGGAGAGCGGATGCTTTCGACACTAATACCATTATTTGATGAGACACAGAGCGTTACAGCATATTCTCTTTTTACGCTTAAGAACAACTATCTGCTGAATCCAACCTCCGTAGGTATAGCAGCATTTGACGGGGCCGGATCCATACCGGGACTGGAGATTCTAAACAGTATAGGCCTTGAGACACTCTCGGATGACAAGGAAGTATTCGTCGAAGTTAATCATATATCGATATATGCGGATATAGCTGGCCAGTGCAAGGTTCCGAATGAGAGAGTGGTTCTCCTGCTGAGCACACGTATCAAACCGACCGATGATATCATCAAGCGTGTATCCGAACTTAAGTCACAGGGCTTCAGGCTCGCAATGCGTAAGCTGGCGGTGAGTGATTTTGAGAACTATACTCCCATACTCAAGATGCTCGACTATGTACTTCTCAACCATGCACGCATTGATATTTCCAAGGCGCAGATCTATTTCGGCAAGCTGTTCCCCAATATCGAACTGTGTGCCGTTAATGTAAATACACAGGAAGATTTCGACAAACTTAAGGAAAACGGCGGATACAGGTATTATGAAGGTGCATTCTTCAGAGTTCCCCACGTAAAGCAGGATACTCAGATAGCTCCCCTGAAGGTGAACTATATCGAGCTGCTCAATGTTATCAATGATGTTGATTTTGATCTGAGTGATGCGGCAGATGTCATCAGCCGTGATGCTGCACTTGTTATTTCGCTTCTTAAGATCGCCAACCGTCTCTCGAGAAATTCCGAGATCACGTCGGTCAAGCATGCATGTGCCATGATAGGTCAGAAAGAGCTGAAGCAGTGGATCAATACCGCGGTTACAGAGGCACTGTGTGCTGACAGGCCGAACGAGATCATACGTATGGTCATGATCAGAGCCAAGTTCGCTCAGGAACTTGCGCCGCTGTTTGATTTTGCCATGGAAGCTGATGAACTGTTCCTGATGGGTCTGTTCAGTATGCTCGATATCATGCTTGAGAAACCCATGGAAGAAGCACTTGATATGGTCGTGGTTGCCAAGGAGATCAGAGAATCACTTCTCACAGATTCCGGCAAGTATTCCATGGTCATGGATTTCCTGAGAGCATATGAGAGTGCCGACTGGACCGAGGTCTCCAGAATGATGCTCTTAAGGAACATATCCGATAAGCAGGTAGAAGATAAATATGTCGAATCACTTAAGTGGTATCATGACATGTTCGGCCTGACGGAATAATATACTTATATTTCAGAAAAGAATGACCGGTAGTTTACATAACTCAACAAATGATATCCCCTCACGTCTTAAGCAGTTAAGAGAGCTTATGTCCCGTGAGGGGATAAGCATGTATATGGTTAAAGATTCGGATCCTCACGATTCGGAATATGTCGGTGACCATTTTAAGGCCAGAAGGTTCATGACCGGATTTACCGGCTCGAACGGAACTCTGGTCGTTACACGGGACGAAGCGGGACTGTGGACAGACGGCAGGTATTTCATTCAGGCCGCGCGGGAACTTGCGGGCAGCGGGATAACCCTTTTTAAAACGGG
>JAEEGL015535443.1_pt1 | contig 11940 bp, 9 predicted proteins | sample 9134231 | NCBI WGS metagenome assembly JAEEGL01 (sample SAMN16246548, study PRJNA631951) | gut metagenome | biome: gut microbiome; feature: rumen; material: fiber-attached | host: Bos | place: Iran: Karaj | collected 2018-10 | reverse complement strand
CTTACCGCATTGGAACCTCCGATTACCTGGCCGAGTCCGGGTTCTTCCACAAGGTTTTGAATCAGGTCCCCATCGAATATACGGGCTCGCTCATGCGGGATGCCTTAATCGAAGGCTTCCGCAAGGCCGAATCCCCCATGCGCGCCCATATGGACGATCGCATCCAGTTTTAAGGAGGTCACCCATGTTGACACGCCGCGAATTTCTCGTTTCATCGCTTGCAACCGGAGCGCTCGCAGCCACGCTGAGCCCCAAATCGCTTTTGGCCGCCGAAAATGCAGCAAACAAGGTGACGCTGTTTCACACGAACGACACCCATTCGCGCATCGATCCGTTTCCCGAGGGGGAATACAAGGGTCAGGGCGGGGTTGCGAGGCGTGCCAAACTGCTTTCGGACGCGCGTCTGGCGAATCCGAACAGCCTGCTTCTGGATGCGGGCGATATTTTTCAGGGGACGCCGTATTTCAACCAGTTTGGGGGCAAGGTGGAGTTCGAGGCCATGTCGGCCATGAAATATGACCTCGCCACCTTAGGCAATCACGACTTCGATCGCGGCACCGAGGGGCTTTGCGAGATGCTCCCCTACGCCAAATTCGATTTCGTCTCGTCGAACCTCGAGATCACCGATGCGACGCTCAAAACCCGCGTGAAACCTTACGACATCCGCACGGTTGCGGGCCGCAGACTCGGATTTTTCGGGCTTTGCGTCAGTTGCGACGGGCTCATCGCCGAAAAGAACCACAAGGGCGTTAAATGGCTCGATCCCGTAGAGTCGGCACAGCGCGCGATCAGGAGTTTGCGGGCCGAAGGCGTGGACGCGATCATCGCGATCACCCACCTGGGCCTCGGTTACACAGGCAGCACCACGAGCACACCGTCGAAGATGAGCGATTTTCAGCTCGCGCAGCTCGTGTCGGGCATCGATGTCATCGTTGGGGGCCACAGCCATACGCTGATGGAGAACGCGCTCGAAGTCACACATATGGACGGTCACAAGACGACGATCGTTCAGGCGGGGCACGACGGCCTCTGGCTCGGGAAGGTCGATCTTCATTTTAAGGGGAACCAGCTCGCTCAGGTGAAGACGGCCATCGCCAACGTCGCTTAACCGACGCCTTCACCCGACATCTCCCCTGCTCCCGCCCAAAAACCCCTCACCTTTTGCAACATTACCGGGCTTTCACCTTTAAAACCTGTCCTGCCTGAAGCTGGCTCCTGGAGGAGAGGCCGTTTAACTTGCGAAGTTCGCTGACAGTCATGTGATGGCGCTCGGCGATCGCGGAGAGGCTGTCGCCTTTTTTCACTTTATACGTCTTGTACGCGGGTTGTTTTGGGGCAGTGGGCGTTTTGCCCGTTTTGGACGCCTGCTGTTTGGAGCTGCTGCCGGTTTTTTGCGTTTGGGACGCGGGTTGTCTGGCAGCGGCAGCGGTTGGTTTGCCAGCGGACTTCCCTTTGTTTTCGGACTTTGGGGGTTTGATCTCGGGGGCAGCGGCGATGGCCGATTGCAGGGCGCGTGTGACGAGCGCATCGGTGCCGATGGGCACAGAGATTTTGACTTCGCGGTCCTGAGGCAGGGCGTCGCTCGTAAACTGCGGGTTTAAATGGCGCAAAACACGGTAATCGACGCCCGAAAGCCGCGCCAGATCGAGCAGCAAAACCTTCTTGTTTGCGGGCATCTTCTGTTTGACCACCGTTTGAGGCACGTCTGGCCAGACATCCTGCTCTTCTTCAAAATGGAAACCGTAATCGTCCAGATGTTCCAGCACGATTTTCACCGCGATGATGCGGGGTACGTAGCGTTCCGCCTCCTGAATGAGCATCAGACGCCAGTAATCCTTTAAACCCTGCTGGTCCTGAGCGCTCTTTAACCGGTTGGGGCCGGTGTTATAGGCAGCCATCGCGAGGGGCCAACTGCCAAAACGCTCGTACAATTGCTTTAAATAGGCGATCCCAGCCCGCGTTGACGCCTGAAGATCGGCCCTCTCGTCCAATGCATCGTCCACTGTCAGCCCCAGATCGCGGGCTGTGGGGGCCATGAACTGCCAGAATCCGTGGGCGGAGGCCCTTGAGGTGACGCTGGAACGGAGCCCGCTTTCGACCACCGCCAGATATTTTAAGTCGGAACAGACGCTCTGCGCCTTCAGCTCCCGTTCAAAGGCCGGAAAAACCCTCCCTGATCGCTTCATCCAGAGGATCACCTGCGCGCGATCGCCCAGTATCACCAAAAATTCGCGCTCTATCCGCTCGCGAATCATCGGATCCTTCAGATTCACCTTCTCGCCGCAAAAAGAAACCTCTTCCGGCAGCGAATAAGCGCTCACATCCAGGGGGCGAAGGGCCAGCTCCCGCTCAAGGCGATCGATTTTTTTTTCGAGAGCCTCGATCTTTTGCAGAAGATCGCCGTCTTTATCGGAAGATTTGGCCGATGTTTCGCAACAGCAGAGCAGGAAGGCAGAAAAAACGGCTGCAAAGAGGAACAACGCCCGTTTTTTGCGCATAGAGACCGCCTTTGTCGTTTCAAAAAAGATGTAAGACACTGTACGAATCGCTGCCACAGACGTCAATGACGCGTTTTTCGGACGCAGACGCTTGAACCTCTGCAAAGAAGCGGGCATGCTCGCCTGTAAATGGAGCGCCGCCGCCAAAATCCGCAGCGCCCCCCTCACAAAAAAGGGCAAAATCGATGACAGAGCAAAAAACGGTTCGCGTCGTTGCTGCCGAAATTCACAAAGAGGGCCAGTTTTTAATCACGCAACGTCGCCCCTCCGCCGTATTTCCGCTGTTGTGGGAGTTTCCATCGGGCAAAGTTGAGCCAGGTGAGACCGATGAGGAGGCTTTAAAGCGCGAAATTCTGGAGAGACTGGGGGTTGAGATCGCGATCGACGGCCTCTCTATGGAGCTGCATCACGATTACGAAGATTACGGACTCGACTTCGTGGTCTACAGCTGCAGGTTGCTGAGCGAAAATCTGCAAAAGCTCCGCGTCAACGACTGGCGGTTCGTCGCTCCATCTGAGCTCGACCAGTACCAGTTCCCCGCCGCCGACTTCCAGACCGTCCAGCGCCTGCTCTACCCGAACGAATGATCCTTTAAAAACCGGCCCCTCCGCTTAAGACTGCGCGTTTCCGGCGCAGCGAACCCTCCCCTTTTTTCAACATCCATCGAAGAAACGGCAGAGAACCCCTGTGGGCTTAAGGCTTTGCGGGCTGAATGCGGCGGGAACGTCTATGGTTTGCGGTAAGCGCGGGTTTATGGGGCAAAAAACGGTGGGGCTTTAAAGACAGCGCCGGTTTATTTTTCGGCAGACGTCGGGGATTCACCGGAGGCCGGCGGATTGGATGCGCCGGATGCGGGCTGTTCCGCAACATTGCCCGATTCCGTCTTCGCCTTCTTCGCTTCTTCGCGGGCTTTTTTGGCGGCTTCGGCTTCGGCCTTCTTTTGTTCGCGGGCGGCCTTCTTTGCTGCGGCTTCGGCCTTCTTTTGTTCGCGGGCGGCGGCCTTTGCTTCGGCTTCAGCCTTCTTTTGTTCGCGGGCGGCAGCCTTTTCTTCGGGCGTTTCCTTATCGCTGTTTCGCTTCGCCTGACGCAGCTTGAGCGATAACTTCTGATGGTCGATCAACACGTTCAGTTCGCAGATGATCGCATCGAGATCTTCGCTCGGTTTTACGACCGAAAGGCTGTTGACATACTCGATGAACTTCGCATACGCGGCTACAAGGAGCGCGCGAGCCTCCTTGACCTTGCCCGACACCACTGCCGCCTTCCTGGCAACCACCTTCTTCCGCAATTCCACGAATTGATCGTAGGATTTACGCAGACCCTTCAGCCACACCGACGTTAAAGTGGCCTCGAGCATCGCGCTGTCGAGGGACTCCAGCGCTTCGAGCTGGCGACCAACCACCGAATACTGCTCACTGTAGGAGAGGTTCGTCGGCTTAACCTCCTTTGTCACCACAGTGTAAATCTTTTCGGAGTAACCACGGAGCGTCTCGTCGGGACAATTGCGCATGTTTTTCACGTGAGCCTTCAGCCCCGACCAATTCTGATCGACCGTCTTGTCTAAACCAGACAGCTCCTTTGAATGCTCGACGTCCCCGCTGCCCAGAGCGTCGTTGTAGTTCGACAGCGCGAGCTTTAAATCGCCGAACTCCGCGCGCTCCGCCAACAGCGATCCTTCGGGAATATGCGAAACCACCTGTCCCAGAAGACCGTTGACTTCTTCGTTGTGCAATCTTTGAAAATTAACGCTCTGTACCCGTTCCATGTGAAAAGATCCTTTCGTTTTTGCTGCCTCTTGCGGCTGATCCCCCAAAAGCGGCGCAATGTTTGCAGCGATTATGGGTCCTGATGAACAAAATGCGACACTGTTTGCAAACATTCTGGGTTCTTTTGACCACAATGGTTTAATGTTTGCAGACAGCGCCCGTTATTTTTAAAGAATTCCGATCCTGTTCGCCAACATTTGCGGTTTAGGGTTCAAAAATCCGACCCTGCTGACTTTAAGGATGCCGTTTTACGACTCAAAATCCGCGAATGTCTGCAAACATTCAGCCTTTAAAGTGTAAAGAAGCCTCAATGTTTGCAGACAGCGGCGGTTCGATCACAAAATGCGCCCTGTCTCCGGATGGCGGGAAGCCAATAATCCGTCCTGAATCCACGCCTCAATGAAACTCGTAAAGGCCGCTTTGTCGTAAAGATACGGGAACCAGGATTCGTAGGCGAAGTCGCCCTCTTCATCGATGTAAAACCGCGCAACCGTGGAGTCCCTGTTCAAATCATTGATCCATGTCAGCAAACGTTCGGGCTCTATTTTGTTTTCAATGCGCACAAAGCACTGAAACATGATGCCCCCCACGCGGCGATCGTACTCAAAACTCCACTGCGTCTTGTGAAACGCCTGATAAATGAGCCCGCTTCTGCGAAGATTGTAGCCGCGCTCGCTTAAATCCTTCGAAATCTGGTCGAGAATGCTGTCGCTGTCGCTCATGACGTACCTCTGTTGAAAAACCGCGCTTATCTTGCGCTCAGAGAGGAGGAAACAAAAGCAAAAAGCCCGCGTTTTTGAACCGCTGCCCCCAAAAAGCAGATCGACAAAAAAAGATCTTGCGCAAATGAACGAATGCAGTTCACAAACATGCGGGGATGCACAGAACGAAAACCCGTAACGTCCGAAAAGGACGCAGGAGCTGAAGATGACCGCCTATTCCAAAGCCAAAGAAGCCGCCGATTACCTGAGCCAGAAGAGTGAACCGCCCGTCATGGGTGCCGTTCTCGGCAGCGGACTCGGCGCTTTTGCCGATACGCTCGAAGATGCCGTCCGCATCAACTACGCCGATATCCCGAATTTCCCCAACGTCGCCGTCACCGGTCACGCCGGTCAGCTGGTGCTCGGTCGCCTGCCCGGCGGAGGCCCTCGCATCGCGGTTCTGGCCGGACGCGTTCATATTTATGAGGGTCACGCCCTCGACGACGTCGTTCACGCGCTCCGCAGCCTCGCATTGTGGGGCGTCAAGGGCCTGTTGCTCACCAACGCGGCCGGCGGCATCAACGCCAACTTCAGCGCCGGCGACCTGATGCTCATCACCGATCATTTGAACCTGACCGGCAAAAACCCGCTCATCGGCAAGAACGACGAAAACCTGGGCGTCCGCTTCCCCGATATGAGCACCGCCTACGATCCCGAACTCTGCGACATCGTTCGCGGTGCCGCCGCCGATTTGAAGCAGACCCTGCGCGAAGGTGTATACGCCGGCCTCCTCGGACCGAGCTACGAAACCCCCGCTGAAATCCGCATGCTCCGCGTCCTCGGCGCCGATGCCGTGGGCATGTCGACCGTCTGCGAAACGATCGCCGCCCGCCACGCGGGATTAAAGGTTGTGGGCATTTCCTGCATCACCAACCTCGCCGCCGGCATCTCGAAGACCGCTTTGAATCACGCCGAGGTCAAGGAGACCGCCGATCGCAGCCGCGATGCATTCGTCAAGTTGGTGGAGCTTTCGCTGAACCGCATTTGCGCAAAACTTGAGGCAGAAAAGTGACCGAAAAACCTGCAAGCGAGGCGTTGATAAAAGCCGCTTTTGCCGCACGCGAAAACGCTTACGCCCCTTACAGTCATTTTAAAGTGGGCGCGGCGCTGCAGGCTGAAGACGGCCGCATTTTTACGGGATGCAACGTAGAAAACGTGAGTTACGGCGGCACCATCTGCGCCGAACGCGTGGCCGCCACCAAAGCCATCAGCGAAGGCTGCCGCAAATTTACGCATCTGGTGATCGCGAGCCAGAGCAACCCGCCTTCGGGCCCCTGCGGCCTTTGCCGTCAGTTTTTGGCGGAATTTTGCGACGATGAATTCCCGATCACCCTGGTCAACACCGATGGCGCCCGGGTGATCTGCCGTTTTGGCGATCTTTTGCCCCTCGCTTTTCGCCCTGCCGTATTGCTCGACTGAGCTTTAAAGTCTCTTTTCAATCCCGCTTCCAAACCTTACACTGCCGATCATCATCTCATCAAAGATGCGCAGTATGTCGATTTTTCGCACCATTTACGAAGCTTTGCCCCAGGCGCTCCTGCTCGTGGACGATCAATACCGCGTGCAATACGCCAACAAAGCCGCCTACGCTTTAGGTAACCAGGAACCTCAGGAAAATGCGGACAATCCGCCCTGCATCGGAAAAGTTCTGGGCTGCGCGACAGCGACCGTGAGCGGCAGTTTTTGCGGCAAAACCCTGACCTGCCGATCCTGCGCCATCTTTACCGCTCTCCGTTACGTGATGCGCACCGACACCGCCCTTGCTGTTCCACGGCGCGCGCGCCTGATGATGGGTCAAAAGGAAAACGGGAACCCCATTTTAGAGCTGCGGTTCGGGCTTCAGCCCCTTCAGGACGAAGGCCGGAAGCTTTATCTCTTCGACATCACCAACATCACCTCCGAGAAGCGCGAAGAGCGCGAAGTTTTTAACCGGCTTCGCAATGTGGAGCGCGATCAGGCGCTGACCCACGCCCTCTTCGACGCCCTGCCCGATATGGTGGCCCTCCGCACCGCCGCCGGCGTCTATTTGCAGTGCAACCGATCCTGGGCTCAGTTTTACGGATTCCAGAATCCCGAGGATCTGATCGGCAAGAGCCACAGCACGCTTTTTGGGGAGGCCGAAGGCAACCGCGAACATCAGGCCGACATGTGGGTCATCACGTCGGGGCAGTCGCACAACGAAGATTTATGGATCGCGAGCCCCGAGGGTCACCCGCTGCTGTTCCGCTGCTACGTGGCGCCGGTTTTGAGCGGCATCGAGAACAGCGTCATCTACGTGCAGCGCAACGTGACGGAGCAATATGAGATTCAGTCGGATTTGGAGCGCGCCGAGGCCTTGCTTCAGACCGTAGCCGACAACGCGACGCCCCTCATCTGGATCATCAACACCGATCTGCAAATCACGATGGTCAACCATCCCGACCGCTGGCCCCAGGCGGAAGAATTCGTCAAACAGGCGCACAGTCAGGACGACTGGAAGGCGGCTTACCGCAAAGCGATCGCCGGGCAAGGCAGCCAGTGGGTCGGGCATATCGGGCCGATCCACACCCAGAACAAAATCCAGCCGCTGTTAAACAACGGCCATTTCATGGGCGCCACCTGCTTTGCGCTCGCCGAAGAAACCGTCCTCCCGATGGATCGCGATCCGGAATCCCAGCGCGCCTGCGAGGAATTCGGCCTGCTCCCCGCCTTCTCGCAAGAGATCACGCCCCTCTTCGATGAAGCCCCCAGCGCCTCCCAGGACAACCCCTTTGCCGCCTTCGCCCGCCCCAAAACCAAAGACTGATCCTTCATCTTTTTTTCTCTCTATACGCCATTCAAAGCATGAGTTTGGAAGAGGCCTTCCGACGAAGGCCAAAAGGGGCCGATCGATTTTGAAAACGGTTTTTGGCGAGGGGTGAAAACCTCCGATCGGTTTTGAAAATGCCCAAACGAAGGGTTCCAATACCTCCGATCGATTTTAAAAATGCCCAAACGAAGGGTTCCAATCCCTCCGATCGATTTTGAAAATGCCCAAACGCGACCTCCGAAACCCCCAAATGATTTTGAAAATGGCCCCATTTTTTTGTGTAGGTCCCGATCGATTTTGAAAACGCCAAATTTGAACCGCGAAACCCCCGATCGATTTTAAAAACGCCAAATTTGAACCGCGAAACCCCCGATCGATTTTGAAAATGGCCAAATTGGCAAAAATAAGGGGCTTTCAAAATCATTTGGGGGTTACACAAAAAAATCTGGGCATTTTCAAAAATGAAACTTACCAAAACACATGTTTTTAGGCTGCTGAAAAATGAAAACAGCCCCGCGCGAAAAAATTTGGGCTGCTGAAAAATGAAAACAGCCTGCGCGTTTTGTTTGGGGGCTTTTGGGGAGGGAGGCATCCCCCGAAGACCGCTCGCGAATCGCGGGGGCTTGGGGCTGAGGCAGGCGGGAATTTACCGGTAGCGGCGGACGAAGACCATGTTGTGGCGGTAGACGTCGGTGCCGGAGACCTCGAGGACGGTTTCGTAGCCGCTGTCGACCACATAGAGGTGATCGTCGGCGGGGAGCCAGCGCATTTGCTGAGGTGAGAGGACCGAGAGCCCCAGGCGGCGGTATTGCGCGCCGGACTGCACCTTAAACGTAAAGACATCGTCCACGAGATGGGGCTCGGCGCTTTGAGGCACGGCGGTCTGGGCCTGGCATTTGGGGCAGTTTTCAGCTTTGAGGCTGCCCAGATGAAAGCGGAACCATTCGTTTTCAAAAACCTGACCGAGCTTCACGCGGCCTACCCGACCCGCTTTGAGGCGGCTTTGATCGATCTCGCACTGGCCCGCGCGGTTCCGCCAGGGGTGACGGTAGCCCGAATATTCGCCGGTGAGCAGCCATTGGTCGTTGCCTGCGCGGATGCGATAGCGGATGCCCTGGGCGGCGCAGTCGTAAAGCGGCGCGTCGGGAGCAGAGAAAAGCTGAGGCAGGCGGCCGGAATCGCGCTCGGGCAGCTGGGGATCGTAACTCTGGCGCTCCTCGCGTTCGAGGGAGAGCCTGTGCGCGCTCACGTCGGCGATGCGGTAGCGGCGGGGTTCGCGATATTGGTTGGGATCGCTGTTCTTGCGTTCGAGGGCCTTGCAGGCGGGCTGGAGGGCGGCCTTGTTGTTTTTGGGCAAAAAGACCTCCACCAGGAGCACGTCGCCGGGCTCAACCCCGAGCTCGCAGAAATCGGCGTCGTAATCGAGCATCGCCCAGTGATCGTCGTCTTCGCGCGATGCAAACTGACCCGTCTTGCTGAAAGAGTTCGGAAGCTCGCCCTCGTAAGCGATCGAATATTCGCCGGCGGGCATCTTGCGGGGATCGGTTTCGATCACCTGAATCGCCGAATATTCGCTGACGCGGTAGCTGTTGCGCTGCTGGAATGCGGCCTTCGACTCCCCGCGCCCCGATTCGTCGAAGCCTTCGGGAATGCAGACGGGATCCTCTTCCACCGCGATCGCTTCGCCCTCCCCGGAAGCCCCTTCGCCCTCCTGCGGCTCCGCTTCTTCCGAAGCCTGCTTTTCGGTCAGCGGCTCCTCTGCGTTCGATGCGCAAGCCGGCTCGCCCTGCGCCTGCTCCTCTGTGGGCTGAGGCAAACGGCAAAACACGGGGAATCTCGAAGGATCGATCTGCTTGACGCTCCCGCGCACCCTCAGGATCGGGTTTTCGTAAACATGGGTCTGCTGTCTGAGGGCGCTTTGGGCCGTATTGAGCTCGGCCTGCAAAAACTGATGAGCCCCTGCAACGTAGACGGGCGGATCGTAGGCGCCGTAATTGCGGTAATCGTTCTGCACCACATCGAAGGGCACCCGCTCCTCAAGCGGCGGCAGCGCGTAGCTGAGCACCGGGTTTTCAAAGGGCAGCTCCAGCGGCAGGGCGTCGAGATCGATCGCCCGCGTTTCGGGAAACTCGCAATCGGGCAGCTTCCAGGCAAAGCCGTCGGCCACCGCGTAATAGCCCAGAATCCGGTTCGCATCGCTGTTGATGCGCGCAAAGACCGGCGCTCCGTCGGCCGTCGTCAGCTGAACCGGCGCGGTCACCTGGACCGAGCGCAGCGTTCCGTCGTAAGCCACCACCAATAAAGAAGCCTCCGCCCCCATCTGGCGCGCGGTCATCGAGAGCACGGGCGCATCGAGATTCAGCCGGCGCACGGGCCAGCCCTCGGGATTCAAATCGATGTAATGGAGCTCGCCGCTCGAAGTGAGGATGTAGAGGAAATCGTACGCGACGCCGTCCAAAATCGCGCGCACGGTCTGAAGCTGGCCGGGGCCATAGGAGGCGCGATCCTGTTCGGTGCGATCGCTCGCCGCATAGCAGCCCGGATCCTCGGGGTAATCGGTTTTTCCGTCGCCGTCGTTGTCCAATCCGTCGCTGCAGGCGGGCCAGACTTCAAAATCCGCAAAGCGTTCGATCGCAAAATGGTCGCTGCATCCGGGATCGTCGCTGTCGATGAGCCCGTCGCCGTCGTTGTCTTCGCCGTCCGTGCAGAGATCGTTCTCGATGCCCTCTTCGGGAATCAGGCGCCCGCCGAGATTCACCCGGCAATCGGGATCCGCCCAGTCGATGAGCCCGTCTTCGTCGTTGTCTTCGCCGTCCGCGCAGGTGGAGCGCTCCACTTCGTCGAGCTCGTCGTCGTCGCGCTCGTTTACGCATCCGGTGTCGTCGCGGTCGATCCAGCCGTCGCCGTCGTTGTCCAATCCGTCGCTGCAGGCGGGAACCGGACCCTCGAACGCCAGAAACACGGCCAGATCGCAATCCCCGCTGCAATTCTCAGGCTTGCAGTCGTCATCTTCGGCATCGATGAGCCCGTCGCCGTCGTTATCTGCGCCGTCCGCGCATTCGCTCAGCTCGATACATTGCGGATTGGGCGATTCCGTGCCCCAGAGCCTGCAGCTCTCGTCATCAGCGTCGATGGCGCCGTCGCCGTTGTTGTCGAGACCGTCCTCGCAGCTGCGATCGTCCTTTGCAAATTCCAGAAGCCGCGTCCGCCAGCCGTCCTCGCAGATCTCCAGCCTGCCGAGCTCGATGCGCTTCGCCGTGCCTTCCCACAAATCGAAGCTCGTCAGCGCCGCTTCCTGGTGATGCGCTGCAAATAAATAATGCCCGTCGTCCGAAATCGCCAAAGCCCCGGGTTTGGGCTCGATCCCCCCGTCCTCAGCTGCGATCAGCGGCAACACCTGCAGGATCACGTCCTCTTTGGCCGCTTCGGGATCAAAATTGACGCAGGTTTTCTCGTAAGGGCGCAGGGTGCAGGTGAGGATTTGGCCCGCGAGATCCAAATCGATCTCGAGCAGCGCATGCTCGTCCAAAGCCCCCACGTAAGCGCGCGAAGGCTGCGAAAGATCGGGTTTTGAGCGCTCCACCGGCGGCCAGACCACCGCATCGAACAGCGGCCCGTAATCCAAATCGAGATAAAGCCCCGGTCTGACCTCAAACGCATCGTCGATCAGCGCAAGCCGCCCCGAACCCGAAAGCACTGCGAACGTAAACAGACCGTGAGAATGGGTTTCGACCGCGCTGACGACATCGCCCGTATAGATCGCCGTAATGCCGGGAATCGATTCGTCGATATCGAGCACCTCGCGGCTTCCGCCCTCCAGATCGAGGACCGCAAGCTCACCGCGCTGCGAACTCCCCACGTAACCGCGCACCACGCCGTCCCGCGCCTCGATGCAGCGGATCGCCTGAGGCTTTGCGGGACCTGCGGCGCAATCCGCCGACTTGCTGTTCGACTTCGGCGGCGCTGAAGCGGGGACAAAATCTCCGGTCTCTTCGTCGTAAAGGGCGGGACAATCCCAGTCGACCACGCAGCCATCCTTCATCACCGGCTCGCAGGCCTCGGTGTTGGCCGCCACATAGTCTACGTCGTAGAGCCCGCCGGTTTTCGGATCGAGCCAGACGCAATCG
>JAEEGL015481549.1_pt1 | contig 11940 bp, 6 predicted proteins | sample 9134231 | NCBI WGS metagenome assembly JAEEGL01 (sample SAMN16246548, study PRJNA631951) | gut metagenome | biome: gut microbiome; feature: rumen; material: fiber-attached | host: Bos | place: Iran: Karaj | collected 2018-10 | reverse complement strand
CGTACCCCTTTTTCACAGCGCCTTCCGATGCGCCCTCCTGAAAGACTTCATTTTCATAATAGCCTACCCTTATGGTATCTCCCTGCTCCTGCTCCGCTGCCATCGCATGGAGCCCCCATGGACAAGAAGCAGCGCATATGAAAATAATAATTGATATAAGAGTCTTTATTCTTCCCGTCATTATTTATCCTTTATAGTTGTCAATGGTGTCAGGGGAACTTGCATTTTGACACACTCCATCTTAGATTATACACAAAGAGCGCTGTTGTGTTAAAGTATAAAGAAAAAAATAAACGTAATAGCTGCGAAGCCGGCTTCTGTTTACGCTGAGCAGCCGGCAAAAGCGGCATAGTAAAAAGGATATGGATTATGAATACAAAAGATACAAACTTTCCTGAACCACAGCAGGAACCGGATCCTGTACGTTCAAACACAGAAGAAATAATACAGCAGAAGACGGATCCTGACTGTTCAGAAACAGAAGAAATAATACAGCTGGATATCGTCCGGGATGAGGGAGATTCCCGCAACAGCCGCATTGCGGTCATATTGCTGTGGGTTGCGGTAATATGTTCCATCCTTCTTGTCATATTAGCCATCCGGCTCATAAGTGATCCTGTTAGCAGGATGATCAGTTTTATAAATGAATCGGATCTGGAGTCTGCAGAATATGAATCTGAGACAGAATACGACCCCGATATAGATTATGATCTTGATCTGGACAGTAAAAAATTCGACGTAGATATAGATGTAGATAAGATCCTTTCCCAGTTCGATGCTGAGGAGTTTGAGGAAGCGCTTTCCAGGGATATAGAAAAGATGCAGTCCGAAAAAAACGGGGACGCATCTGTCTCCGGTGCGGGAATTCCAATACTTGACTTCTGCGATGATAAAAAGCTTGATGAATTCGCTGATGACCTGGAAAACCGGGAGGTATCACTCTTTATCTACAAAGACGGCACATGGTATGACACCTCGGATAAAGAAGATATCCTCAAGGCCTTCAACGCGATAAAGACCGTCAAAATAGGTGAAGAGGTCACGGATTATGAGGACAGCGAGTGGGTGCAGATCGATTTCTTCGACGGTGGGACGGAAACCTCATGGGCCTTTGATTTCTGGGACGGCTGTCTCGAATGGAAGAAGGACGGACACTACAATATGTATAAGGTCGTGGACTGGGGCGACCTTGACGGACTCCGCCTTGAGAGCATGGGGATCACGATGTAGCAGGGGTTTCACATAACACTCTTAAGCACTGAGAACAGCTCATCCCCTGAGCTTCATATTTCCTGTTTCAATGAGCCTCATCTGTATTCTCTGAGTTTTTAAGTATCTCATCCAGGATATCCTTAAGGGCGCGGTAGCCGGATAGAAGCTCCGGCAAGTTATCAGTAAGCTTCGCGGTATCTCCCTCCTTGGCGGCAATCTCCATAGCCTTTGCCTTTTCCGAGAGACTGCCGGCTCCTATGGCTGCCGAGGTGCTCTTTAATGAGTGGACATTTATTGTGAGATTTTCAAGATCTCCCTCCCTCAGATCACTTTCGATCTGCTCTGCCTTGACATCGATCGACTTTGCAAAGGTCTCTATTGCAAATAAATAATCTTCGGCATCACCGCAGTATTCTATTCCCTTTTTCGGATCGATCTCCGGATGATCAAAGATAATATCAGGGAGCTTTAAGAGCTCGTCATCACCTTCTTCCTCCTCTTTGCCATCATTTAAGATCACGGAATCCTGAGGCAGATATTTGATCATCATGCGCTCCATCTCATCGATGTTTACCGGCTTTGAAAGATAGTCGGTAAATCCTGCGCGCATCATTTTCTCCTTGTCACCTGCGACTGCACTGGCGGTAAGTGATATCACAGGCGTCTTCTCAAATTTCTCAGGAAAAGTCTCCTTCAGCTTTTCAAGAGTCTCGATGCCGTTCATCTGAGGCATCCTGTAATCAAGAAAGACCAGATCGTAGTGCTCGCGTCCGAATTTCTCTATGCACTCTGCTCCGCTGGTCGCCACATCAATATGCATTTTGGTACGCTTAAGCAAGCCTGCGACGACCTGAAGGTTCATCGGCGTATCGTCTACTACAAGAAGTCTCATACCCGGCGCAGTAAAAAGCGAATGCTTGCTGCGGTTATAATCGGATTTATTAGTATGAGGATCCGGAGTAAACTCCCCTATAGGAGTCCAGTCGGAAACCTTCTGGGTCAGTACAAAAGAAAACCTGGAGCCGTTTTCATAGCGGCTTTCCACCTTCAGCTCACTGTCCATTATGGAAAGGAGCTGTCTCGTGATGGCAAGGCCAAGGCCCGTCCCCTCGATGCTCCGGGTCTTCTTAAGATCAAGCCGGTCGAAGGGCTCGAAGAGGCGCTCCATATCCTCTTCCCTGATCCCTATACCTGTGTCCGTGACGGTTACCTCATAGCTTACTGCATCTGACTGCCTGTCTTTGAGGCAGATCTCGAAGTCCACAGACCCTTTCTCGGTATACTTTACTGCATTGGTAAGGAGGTTGGTGATGATCTGCTTTATCCTGATCTCATCACCGTAAAGACGGACGGGAAGCTTCGGATCCACCTTGAAGCTCAGAGTCAGACCCTTTGCTTCCGAACGAAACTGCACCAGATTATAAAGATCCACTATCAGAGAATTGAGTGAATACTCCTCGTTTTCCAGAGTCATCTTGCCTGTCTCTATCTTGGAGAAATCAAGAATATCGCTGATGATGCCAAGGAGGCTGACACCGGCTTTTCTTATATTTTCGGAATACTCAAGTATCGCGGAGTTGTCGGTCTCCCGCTGTATCATCTCATTCATTCCGAGAATGGCAGTGATGGGAGTCCTTATTTCATGGCTCATATTGGACAGGAATGCGCTCTTGGCGTTATTGGCCAGCTCCGCCTGCTCCAGCGCATAGGCGAGATTTCGCGCCTTCTCCTTCTCCTCCTCGGCCATTTTGTGCTCGGTAATGTCCTCAATAAATACGTAATATACTTCCCCGTAGCCCGGAAGGGTCGCAAAGTGGCCATAGTCGTCCACCCATCTGACAGTTCCGTCCTTTCTTATTATCCGGTACACCACGTAATCCATGCTCCGCCTGTTGGAGGGCTGTGATATCTGCTCGGCTATGGAGCTCTGGATCTTTGCATAATCCTCCGGGTGCACCATTCCTTTGAAGTTGTTGCCCGTGAATTCCCGGAATTCCTCCACGGTGTCGCATCCGTAAATATCACAGGTGGACTGGTTTATGTACAAAAGCTCCATCGTCTCATCTGCACGGTAGATGAAAAAACCTCCCGGCATCTGCTCTGCCAGCCATTCTGCCGCCGACATCCCCTCTCTCGAAGGAATGGTATTCATTATATCGTTGCTTATCAGTCTGTTTCTCTGCATAGTGTTACCTCAATAAGACAAATTACCCCTTACAGTTTATCAGTATAACACAGATCACGGCCGATAAGTTTCAAAAAGTCAGGCCGCAGGAAACCGGATTTAACGGGAAATGAGTTTTCATTGAATATATGACAAAACCCTTGTAGAATATCCTATATGAAAAGAGAGATCCCAAACGAACAGAGCATCGTTTATACGAATGACAACTGCATCGGCTGCAACCGCTGCATCAATGTCTGCAGCGCGATCGGGGCCTGCGTCTCGGTAGAGGTAGACGGGAAGGCCCGGATCCATGTTGACGGAAGCAGATGCGTTGCCTGCGGCAGCTGCATTGATGTCTGCGTTCACAATGCCCGTGAGTACTCGGACGATACGGAGGCTTTCTTTGAAGACCTTAAGAAGGGTGAGCCCATATCCCTTCTTCTTGCCCCATCCTTCAAGGCAAATTTCCCGGATGAATACGAGAGCGTGATCGGCGGATTAAAGGCTTTAGGCGCCCGCAGGATCCTCAGTGTTTCTTTCGGAGCCGACATTACGACCTGGGGTTATCTCAACTATATTGACCGCTATAAATTTACCGGCGGGATCTCGCAGCCCTGCCCCGCCGTTGTTTACTACATCGAGCGCTATCTTCCTGAGCTGCTGCCGAAATTATTCCCTGTGCAGAGTCCTTTGATGTGCTCGGCAATATACGCAAGAAAAGAGCTCGGCATCACTGATAAGTTTGCCTTTATAAGTCCGTGCATAGCCAAGAAAATGGAGATCGAGGATCCCTTCAATGAAGGGCTTGTCCAGTATAATGTCACCTTTGACCACCTTATGCGCTATGTCAGGGAGCATGGCATCAAGGGTGATCCTTCAAACAGCGAGATCGAATACGGTCTTGGTTCCTTCTATCCCACTCCCGGCGGACTGGCAGAGAATGTACGCTGGTTTTTGGGAGACGGGGTTTACATCCGCCAGATCGAGGGGGAGCGCCGCCTGTACGAATGGATGCACGAAAATGCTTCCCGTATCAGGGATGACAAGACGCCCTTCCTTTTCATCGATGCCTTAAACTGTGAAAAGGGCTGCATCTGCGGCACCGCGGTCAATCCTGAGAAATCAAGGACGGATGACGCCCTGTATGAGCTTTTGAATATCCGTGAGGCCTCCAAACAAAACCAGAGCGGGATGGCCTGGTCAAAACCGGACAGCCCGGAGGAAAGGCTTAAGCACTTTAATGATCAGTTTAAGGATCTGAACCTTAAGGACTACCTTCGCGAATATACCGACCGCTCATCGGAATGCCTGTATGACATCCCTACAGATGAAGAGCTGGATGCCATATTTGTCACTATGAACAAAATTACCCCTGAAAGCCGCAAGATCAACTGCACCTGCTGCGGATACGACAGCTGCATACAGATGGCGACTGCCATCCACAACGGCTTCAACCATAAGGAAAACTGCATTTATTACGAGAAGACCATGGTCAGGGAGCTCGAGATCGAAAAATCCGTCGCTGAGGCAGCCACCAAGGCAAAGAGCTCATTCCTTGCCAATATGTCCCATGAGATCAGAACTCCGATCAATGCGGTTTTGGGCATGAACGAGATGATCCTCAGGGAATGCCATGAATCAAATATCATCACCTACTCGGAAAACATCCGGAGCGCCGGAAGCACTTTGCTCGGTCTGGTAAACAACATACTGGACTTCTCAAAGATCGAGGCCGGAAAGATGGATATAACTCCGGCGGAGTATGATCTATCCTCGCTCATCAACGATCTGGTAAACATGATCCAGCTCAGGGCGGACAATAAAGGACTGCTTCTGTCCTTAAATTTTGACCCCGCCATACCAAAGATACTCCTCGGAGACGAGATCCGTGTAAAGCAGATCATAACCAATCTTCTTACCAACGCTGTGAAGTATACAGAAAAAGGCAGGATCACCTTCTCAATGAAATATTCAAAGACAGATGATCCTGACTTCATCACGCTTGATGTCAGCGTCAAAGACACCGGCATCGGGATCAAACCGGAAGACCTGAAGCTTTTGTTTGAGAAATTCAGCCGCATCGAGGAGGAGCGAAACCGAAACATCGAGGGTACCGGTCTCGGTATGAGCATCACTCAGAAATTACTGGAGCTGATGGGATCTTCACTCGTGGTAGAGAGCGAATACGGACATGGTTCCGAGTTTTCATTCTCCATAAGACAGAAGGTGATACGCTGGGAGCCTCTCGGAGATTATCAGTCTGCCTACCAGAAGGTTCTGGAGCAGCGCAAGACCTATCAGAGATCTTTTGCGGCTCCTTCGGCCGAGATCCTCGTCATTGATGATACACCAATTAATCTCGTCGTTTTCAGAAGCCTCCTAAAGCAGACTCTTATCCAGATCGATACTGCATCCAGCGGAGATGAGGGACTTGCCCTGGCCTCTCAGAAAAAGTATGACATCATCTTCTTTGATCACATGATGCCCGATAAGGATGGGATCGAAACCTTACACGAGCTTAAGGCACAGAGCGGCAATCCCAATCTGTCCACGCCTTCTATCTGCCTTACCGCTAACGCTGTCTCCGGCGCGAGGGATAAATATCTGGCGGAGGGCTTTGATGACTACCTGACAAAGCCAATAGATTACGCGAAGCTTGAGGATATGCTTATTTTATATCTGCCCAAGGATAAGACTGAGCTGACCGTATCGGGATCACCGCCTAAAAAACCTGCGAAAAAGAAGCAGCGGGACAAGCGCATTAAATCCCTGGCCGGCATCCCAGGTCTGGATGTCGATATCGGGCTTTTAAACAGCGAAGACGTCGATGACTATATCGAAAAGCTTAAGAATTTCTATAGTTTTATCGATGAAAACAAGAGCCTGCTGGACAGCCTGTCAAAGAACGGGGATCTGAAGAACTATGCCATAGGGATCAAGGCCTTAAAAGGCTCCGCTGATCGAATAGGCGCCGTAGAGCTGGCGGAGGAAGCCGGATCACTTGAGGCTGCCGCAGAAAACGGCGACGAATCTTTCATCCGAAGCAATCATGCTCTCTTTCTGGAGCACTATACAGCACTTAAAGAGATATCAAAAGCTACGTCCTCCTGATGCCGCTTGACAAATGAGAACATTTGTTCGATAATAGGTCATGTGCACAGGAAGGAATGAATCATGAAACAGAATACTATAAGTGATCGTAAGGATTACAGCAGGATAATAGATCATCCTCATTTCCAGTCAAAGAAAAGACCGCGCATGACTATGATGCAAAGAGCTGCCCAGTTTGCACCCTTTGCTGCTCTTACCGGCTATACCGAAGCCGTGAATGAAACCGAGCGGGTCACGGATGACAAAAGGCTTCTGGCTGAGGATGCGATGACAGATATCGACCGGACTCTGCGCTATGCCATGCTCTCGCATAAGCCCGTCAGCATTACTTACTACATCCCGGATCCGGGAAAGCCCGGCGGTTCCTATGTGACAGCGACAGGCTGTATCCATCAGGTCGATATGCTTGAGGATGTCGTGATACTGGATGACGGCTCTGTGATACTCTTATACAATATCACCGATGCAGAGATCGTGGATGATGCCCCGGATCCCACAAGCTGAATCTGACGCCGGGAGTAAGCAAGCTAAAAGTTCAGGGGATCAGTAAAAGGAAGCGAGATCATTGATCACTTCGCCTGCCATGATGAGTCCTGCTACTGAAGGAGCAAAAGCGGTCGACCCGGGAACAGATCTCCGTCCCGTATGTTTTCCGTCTGTTTCTTTTAGACAGCTGCCATCTTCAAGAGGCTTTATTGGCTTTTCCTTTGAATATACCACCTTCAGCGAATCGATCCCCCGCTTCCTGCACTCATGCCGCATCACCTTTGCAAGCGGACAGACAGTGGTCTGATAGATATCGGCAACTTCAAACATGGAAGCGTTGACCTTATTTCCGGCTCCCATGGAGGATATGACAGGCACAGACTCTTTCTTTGCTTTTTCTATGATAGCAAGCTTGCCTGTAACTGTATCGATCGCATCCACGACATAGTCATAAGCAGTGAAGTCAAACTGATCACTGGTTTCCGGAAGAAAGAAGGTCTTATATGTTCTTACCTCACAGTCGGGATTTATATCATGTACACGTTTTTCTGCCACATCCACCTTGTATTTACCGACCGAGGTATCATCAGCCAGAATCTGGCGGTTTATATTCGTGATGCATACCCTGTCATCATCTATGAGATCCAGAGCGCCTATCCCGCTTCTTGCAAGAGCCTCAACTACGTAGCCTCCCACTCCGCCTATCCCGAAAACCGCGACACGGCAGGAAGCAAATCCTGCCATTGTTTCAGCTCCATATATAAGCTGCGTTCTCGAAAACCGGTTCAGCATGATGCCTTTGCTTTTTTCTTATACTCATACATTTTCTTATCTGCTCTTCTCACCACATCCGTCAGGGAGCGGTCGGTCGCGGGATCAAATTCTGCTATGCCCATTGATAAATGTACTTCCTCCCATTTATTCAATGCCGCAGCCGAGATATCAGCCTCCTCCTTTTCAAAAGAAGCTATGAGCTCTTCCCTGTTTTCATAATCCTGGTTTTTAAGCACCACCGAAAACTCATCTCCGCCTATGCGGAAGACCGGACTTCTGGAAAACGTGCTGCAGATCAGGTGGCTTGCTTTCTTAATATAAATATCGCCCTTATCATGTCCGTAGACATCATTCACCTTCTTAAGATTGTCGCAGTCAAATATTCCAACGGCAAATCTTATATTCTCTCTGTCATTATCTATCTGAGCCTGGAGCTCTTCAGAGTAAGAGGCAAATGCTCCCTTATTCTTTACAAGGGTAAGTGAGTCCACATAGACCTGCTCATTTAGATCGTTAATGTGATTCCTCATATTATTTGCAAGACGCTTGAAGGTGTTTGTCAGTCTACCAAGCTCGTCATCCCTGTCATAATCCAGTCTGAAATCATAGTTCTCCATATCCACCATATTTGCAGCCTCAGTAAGCTCCTCCAGCGGCTTCGTGATACGCTTTGAATAAAACATTGTGAAGAGACTTGCTGCTATGAGCACCTCTACTGCCAGGATCAGGATATTATATATCAGCATCTGCCAGTCCCCGTCGGTCTCCGAAACCGGCACTGTGACATTGAGTCTCATCCCGTTGCCAAGCTGAAGCCAGGCTGCCTTTTTATCCACTCCTTCAAAGGTATAAGTGATGAAGGTACTGTCACCCACTATCCCATCGGGCATGGGCGGCATGGTCTCCGGAGTCAGTTTTGAGACATCTATCCTCGGATGATAAAAGAGATTGCCCTCAGAATCATTCAGGAAAGCATAGCCGTTTTCATATAACCTTATGCTGTCTACCTGCTCAGCCATAACAGAATAATCGATCTCTATCCCAATGACCCCTACAAAGTCTCCCCTGCGGTATATGGGGACGTTGTAAGAGATCACGCGTTTGTCCAGATTATCTGTAATATAAGGGGGAAGCCAGATGGACCTGCCCTGATATTTGGGCACGGTAAACCATACCAGAGAGCTTGTGTCAGAGGTGTCATATTTTGTGATATCAGTGACCTCATGCTCTGTAAAGCCTTCTCCGTCAAGATCCGTGTACCAGAAGCCTTTTACCGTTTTCGAGACCTCAGGATCGATCCGGTAATAATAGGTAAGCACACCATTAGTCTTTGATGCCATTTCATCAAAGTACTTCTCCACCCTGTCGACATGAGCCTGTAGCTCCTTATCATCAAGATCGTCTATATCCTTCTCCGCAAAGGAAGCAACCTTCTCCACTGATCTCTGTACGCTGTTGAAATAGTAATCCAGATTTCTCTCTCCGGTCTCGCAGAGCAGGAGCAGCAGCTGGTCTGATTCACGGTGCTCGGTCTTTATTATAAAAAAGACACTTAAGATAGTAACGGTAGTTACCGCCACTATTACCACCAGGAGGGTCATTACTGTTATTTTCGTTTTGAGAGATTTCATCAGTCTGACTCCTTAACAAACTTTGCCTCAAAATCAGTATGGTCCAGCGGACGGGAGAAAAAATAACCCTGAACCACTGCGCAGCCCAGTTCCTTCAGCAGCTTGAGCTGCGCCTCGGTCTCCACCCCCTCGGCTATGACCGGGATGTCCATATTCCTGGCAATTCCAAGGATAAGTGCCACAAGCTGTATATCCTTTTCATCATGCTCGATATTCCGGATGAAGGTTCTGTCCATTTTCAGCACATCTATGGGCATTGACGAAAGCATGCTGAGTGACGAGTATCCTGTGCCGAAATCATCCATCTCCACTGTATATCCTTTGTCGTGGAGTTCATTTACCACCTTTATCACCTGATCCGCATTTTCGGTATAGGCTGACTCAGTAACTTCAAGCTTTAAGTACTCCGGCGCAAGCCCGTTGCGCTCAAGGATATCACCGAGCGTCTTTTCAAGTCCCGGATCAAAAACATCCACTCTGGAAAGATTGATGGAAACAGGAATGATCACACCATACATATCGCGCCAGCGCGCGACCTGCCTTGCAGCCTGCTCCCATACAAATTTATCCACCTCTCCGATCTTTCCGTTTCGCTCAAAAAGGGGAATGAAGCTGTCGGGAGGGATCATGCCAAGCTCAGAGTGATTCCACCTTATGAGTGCTTCGGCGCTGACGAGAGTGGGGGGATCTGTCTGAATATTGTATTTCGGCTGAAAATAGACTTCAAACTGATAGTTGTCCAGGGCATTACGCAGGTCGTTTAAGAGCCGCTGATCCAGCATTTCCTGAGCCCTCATTTTTTCATCATAGATTATAAGATGCTCTTTATAATGTCCTCTGGCCATGCTGCAGGCAGCCCTTGCCCTGTCAAACTGCTGTATGGGCTCCAGATCAGACTGCCATGGCATGACGCCCATCCTGAGTCTTAGGCTGGTATTGGGAGTCAGCCCGTCAAGCCTGTGCTGCAGACGGTCAAATATAGCCTGATAATCCTTGGTATGCCTGCAATATATATCAAAGCGGTCCGCTCCGAATCTGCCTGCTATCCCTTCGTTTTCCCTGGCGACCGACAGGACCTCATCACCCAGCGCCTTAAGGACGGCATCTCCGAATTCCCTTCCGTTTAATGCATTGATGGAATGAAACTGCTCTATATTCACTACTATGGCATCATATGAGGTCACAGGCCTTGTCCGGTACATACGATCCGCATAATGAAAGAAGTAATCACGGTTATAAAGACCTGTGAGATCATCTGTCTCAGTCGCTCTGATAAGCTTTTGCGCTCGTTTTTCCATGCCTATGCTCCTGAACATCAGAAACAGGATGACAAGAACGACAACAGAGATCACAGCCATGATAACTATGATATTATCCCTGATCACATCCACGAGACTGAGCTTTGCATCCTCAGTCATATAATATGCCAGAGCCGAGTCAACAGTGGAATCAGGTACCACCCCGGAAGCTTTTGTCAGAATGGAGTAAAGCTCTGTCTCTCCTTCAGAGACAGCAAAGCAGTAATCCAGGTCTGTGCCCGTCACGTAGGTCGTAAGATGATATTTATCGCAAAGTCTTGAGATGTTGTTGTACCGGTAGCTGCTTATCAGCACGCAGTCAGCTACACCATCTGATACTGCCTTCAGACAGTCCGCGGTATTCTTGAAATATATCTTATGCCATTTGGGAAAATTCTCCTGAAGAAAGGCGTCATAGTTTGTATTACCTTCATTTACCGCGACTACCACATAGTCTCTGTGGGCAAAGAAGGAAAGATCAGCCTGACGTACCACAGCATAAATTTCAGTCCTCATGATCGGGGGTGTCATGACCACCTGCAGCTCCTCACCGTCATAGGAGGTAAGATTGGCAGGGAACACGCAGTCCACCTCGTCTCTTTTTAGAGCTTCAAGGGCAGAGGCCATGGTGGGATATACTGTTTCGGTAAAGTCGATATGAGTATCTATGAGACAGTCTGAAGCATCTTCAAGATAATCCTTCAATGCTCCAGTAAGCTCTCCGGTATTCTGATCCCTGGCGCAGAAAGCCAGGTAATTGTCCTGATAACCTACACGGATCGGGCCGTGGGAATCAAGCCATTCGCTTTCTTCAGCTGTAAGAAAGGCATTTGAACCGTAGCGCTGGACATGCTTTTCAAACATTGTCTGGTTGTAATACGGATCCTCGTCCTGTATCCGGCTCATTGCATCATTTAGCTCTGTGAGAATCTCGGGATGGTCCTTATTCACTGTGAAATAAAAATCCGAGAATCCTATCTTGGTCACCGGTAACAGACGTCTGGGATCCAGATAGGCGTTGAGGGTTATATAGGCATCAAGCTCTCCGGATTCGAGCATTCTCAGTGCCTCAGCCTCGGTAGTGGACAGCTCCTTAAGATTTGCATTTACCTGATGCTCCTCAGCCCATTCCCTGAAGAGACCTTCCTGGACGCTCCCCCGGTTTACGCCGATAGTTTTACCGTTCAGGGAGGATAAGTCGGAAGATTTTATCTCAGTATTTCCGGGAGAAATGAAAATATAATATTCCTCGGTCCCCATG
>JAEEGL015450570.1_pt1 | contig 11940 bp, 10 predicted proteins | sample 9134231 | NCBI WGS metagenome assembly JAEEGL01 (sample SAMN16246548, study PRJNA631951) | gut metagenome | biome: gut microbiome; feature: rumen; material: fiber-attached | host: Bos | place: Iran: Karaj | collected 2018-10 | reverse complement strand
GTGGCATTTACCACAATCCGAGCCAAATATTTCACGAACGGGACAATGACAAAACGTCATCAGCGCGGGATAGCCACTTACCAAAGCACTACCGTAACTCGTGGTTGGTTGTTGTTCAAGCGACCAAATAAAATTCTCACAACCCAATTTCAACCACGCCTGCGCCGTAAATTGATTAAAAATGTTTAATCCTATTCCGGCAATCGTCTTGTATTGTTTTACCCACCTTAAATGTCCGTAATTATTTGCGATAATGCCAATTTGTAGTTTGGCCAAAATCTGGTCAAGCATAGTCATTTCCGTTTCCGTAGCCACGGTAGGAAGATTAAGATAAAGCGATTTTGCCGGCAGACCTAATGCTTGTAACGTTGTTACCAACTGACAAAGATGCGACTCACTGTATTCAGTCGGACAAATAATTAAATTAAAACCATTAATGTTTCCCTTTGGCAAGTCTTTCGCATCGGCAATTAAATAAAAATTTCTTGGTGGTACATTGCACACAGGTTGTGCGCTGGACTTAGTTTCCATAATCCGTGGTAACTTTGCTTGATACTGTGCCAACATGGCTTGTTCTAAGGTATTTATTGCCTTGCGTCTTAGTTCGTTTAAAGTCGACACAGCGACAAAAACATTATCTAAATCGCACTCCCCATGATGCAAATAAAATTTTGTATCATTGAGTTTACCTAATTGTTTCATTGCTTGTTCCTGGGTAAGTCCAGCCGTACGCGCCAGTTCAAGCAGTTGGTCACTCATAACAGTAACTGCAACATCGCCACAACGAGCAACCAAGCGTGCTGGACCTCCCGCCCGCGCTGTCAATGAAAAATCTAACGGCAAACGTTTTACGTAATCTGTCAGCAATTTTTCCTTAGCTTCACTTTTTAATAAATAGACTTCACAATCCGCTGGTACTTTGCGTGTCGAAAAAATTTCAACACAACCATTTTCTAAAAAGTTTACATTACCGACCCCCAAACTGAATTGGTTTTTCCCCTGTACCAACCGTAACGCGTCATTTTGACCAATTGCTTGTGTAATCCATAAAGTGATTTTGTAAATTTGCTTAAACCGTGTTACCGCTAAAACACGCCCAATTTTTTTGCCCTGATGGTGTCCAATTTGGGGATTAATAATTTTGAAATTATCATCTAAATACGCTTGTTCGTTAAACTCGCCCCGCGAAAATAACGCACTCATTTTTGCTTGCTCTTGTTCAATATCAACGGCAGAAAAATTATCAATGGCTTGCCGGTAACTACGCGTTACTTGTGCTACGTAACTTGCTCTTTTTAATCGGCCTTCAATTTTTAAACAATCGACACCAACCTGCATTAACTCTGGTAAACGTTGCATTAAACACAAATCCTTTGCCGACAAATAGTATCCCGCCTTTAGTGGTTGATTACCCGCAAAAATTTGGTACGGTAACCGACATAATTGTAGACACTCGCCCCGATTACCACTATGCCCATTTTTCCAAGCACTTAAATAGCAGTTACCCGAAAACGCCACACACAAAGCACCCTGCCCAAAATATTCAATTTCTAATTTTGTTTGCTCCCGAATTAATTTGATATCTGCTAACTTGGTTTCTCGCGCTAGTACAACCCGCTTAAAGCCCAATGATTCTAAAAACTTAGCCCCACTTAAATTGTGAATTCCCATCTGAGTACTAGCGTGCAAAACAATTTGCGGAAAATGTGCTAACAACAATTGTGCCATACCCAAGTCTTGAATAATGTAAGCATCAACGTGAGCACGCACACAAGCCCGCACTACATCAAGAAAGGCATCCACCTCTGTATCTTTAACCAGGATGTTGATTGTGACATAAACTTTCACCTGATAAAGATGTGCAAACGCGACAATTTCGGCCAAATTTTCCGTATTAAAATTATCTGCTTTCATGCGCGCATTAAACGCTTGTAATCCCAAATAGACTGCATCTGCCCCGTTATAGACGGCAGCGTAAAAGCTTTTCAAATCTCCGGCTGGTGCTAATAATTCCATAAACTTACCATTTTATTATAAATATAATCCGCGGAAACGCCAATAAAAAAGTCAGTTCCACCCAACTTTAATTTTTAACTAAACGATCATTAACACTCATTAAACTTCATACTTTTTCATTAAGCACTTTACGTTTGTAAATTTGATAGTAGGGACCAAAAAAGCGCAGTTCACGTCCGTCATACATGATAAACGAACCATTGGGTAAAGCACAAATTTTATGCTGATCACTATACGGTAAAATATGGTCTTGTACCAGGTTCGGAAAAGCCGTGTGTCCTTGATAAGTTACCCCATCGCAATGCGGAATCAACATCAAGTCAACAATGCCTAAACCATCAACTACGCGTGGTTGATTAAGTTCTTTTTCATGTTCTGGGAAATTACAAATTGTTTTTGTTAAACACATTGACGCCGCCGAAACAGTTATCACTAATCCTTGATAGTTTTTTATCAATTGCTTAAAATTAATTTTTTGCAAAAATTCTAATTGCCGTAAAATTTCACCACCACGCACAAAAATTAAATCAGAATTTTTAATCAGCTGTTCTGCTTGATCACTTGTGCGGTTGTCCAACACTTTTACTTCATTAAATTTCCGATTAGTCATTGAAAATGCTTGTCCCAAAACTTGTGCAAGATCTTCGTTATCAACACAATCATTAGGATCATTGGCAATTACCAACAAGCATTGATGTCTGCTTACATATTGATCAATAAAAGTTAAAACTCCATTTTTGTTAGAAATTACATGCGGCAACCGCACACCGTTTTCATTTTTCGTTTTATAATCAAAATCACTCGCGATTAAAAACATTAATTTATTATAAATAATAAAAAATGATTTTCCAACAAAAAAGCCAGCAATCCGCTGACTTTTAATTATCTTAATGGGCAACGTTCACTAACGTCTGCTGAACCAAAAGTTACATTTCACGGTCGTTTTGTTTTGACTTCATGCCACGTTGAAAAAACTCTTCTGCCACCTTGGTTAATTTGGTATGATAAGCCCACTCTGACTTACGTAAATTACAATGATATTGTCCTTCTACATCCTCCGCAACATGCGGCAAATCAACAGGGTCCCCCACTGCTAATACTTCAAATGGATCCACATTTGAAAAAAGTCCGTTAAAATGATCAACTTGTTCTGTGTGGTAAATTTGGTTAGTAACAATATCCGCCAAAACATCATAGTTTTTAATTTTTATGTTACTCGATAACTCTAAGTCTTTTAGTTTATTCTTAACTTCAACATGATCCTCGCTGTAATCCAATGCTTGAAAAAAATTTTTCAATAGATTTTTTGCATTTTCTTCTGGTGCATGATAAACCACTAATTGCCGTAATTTATCTTCGTTATAAAATGTTTCACTGATACCGTCTTTTTCATTGTAACGCGGCGAAAATACTTTGATTTTAGTTGTATCGGCAATTGGTTTGATATTATTGCTCATCCACCAATCTCTAATCCAAACAAGCCCTTCTCGATCTGTCCAAAACGGCATTGAACCCGGCGTAATAAAACCATGTTCAGTAGTAATTCTAGCTAATTTTTGATTTTGATTACGGTAATCAATTTCAACCCAAGACTTTTCCGGATTACCCTGTGCCGGGTCAAAAAACTTGCCATCAAATTTAATTAAATCACCAATTTCACCATTAAATTGGTGAACTAACATTTTATCTGCGAGGTGCTTTTCGTGATAAAAGTTGCGTCGATATGTCTGCTCTAAAAGTCTTTCCAAATCAACGCGGTCCTTAATTGTTAAATTGTTAACGTTTTCTGTCGTATTCATGCAGGTATTTTATCATAAGTTAAACTTCAAATTCAAGTCCAAAAAGAAAACCCACATAACACTAACTACTAATTTTTTAATTCGCAATCAGGTTGATTAGCATAAATTTGTTCGGTAATGTCATCTGCCAAAGAATCAAGATTTTTTAACTTGAAATTATGTGGCAAATTTAATTGACTTAATTTTTGTTTAACAATTTCATGGTCTTTACTTTTAGCAATCAACTGATAAAGGTGATTGACCAAAGTTGTCGGTTTTTCGTTACCGGCGCAATAGACTGAGAGTTGGTTTTTCTTGTTTTCATCATAGAACGTTTCACAAACACCATCTTTTTCTTGATAACGTGACGAATACAAATTGATTTTAGTCATGTCGTTAATCGGCTTTACCGACTGATCACAAACATAACCGCCCCAAACATCTGTCCAAAAGGGCATTGACCCCGGCGCAATAAAGCCATGTTCCGTAGTAATTTTAGCAAGATTAACACCTTGTTTACGTAAATTGATTTCTACCCAAGCAGTCCACTCTTCGCCGCGTTCAGGGTCAAAAAACTTACCGTCAAAACTAACTTGGTCGCCCAGATTACCGTAAAACTTATGCGTCCAAAGATTATTTTCGAAAACAGACTTATGATTTTTACAACCAGCTTTATATACTTGTGTCAAAACATTTTCCATTTTTCTGCGTTCATCAAATGATAATGTTACAATTTTTTCCATAGCAGAATTATAACATTCTACTAAACCGAAGACAATACCAAAAAAGCCCGTCAGCGCGGACTTTTCATATTTTCAACTGTTCAAAAATGTGCACTTGGCATGTGCTAAAAAACTCACGACCAAAGCAATAAAAATTTGGTCGGGGATGTGGGATTTGAACTCACGGCCTCTTGCTCCCAAAACAAGCGCGCTACCCCTGCGCCAATCCCCGATAAGGTAATATATGGCAAATTCAACAAAAATGCAAGTGTTTCTCGCAAATCGCCTTACGCTAATTTTACCGATACAATTTTACTGATACCCTTTTCTTCCATCGTAATACCATAAAGACGGTCTGCCAATTCCATAGTTGGTTTACGGTGTGTGATGACAATGAACTGTGTATCACCCGAAAAATGATGTAAATAACTGGCGAAACGTGAAACGTTGGCATCATCCAAAGCAGCTTCAATTTCGTCCAACAAACAGAACGGCATCGTTTTATATTTCAAAATTGCAAATAAAATTGCAATTGCCGTTAAAGCCTTTTCCCCACCCGATAACAACGAAATATTGGAAAGTTTTTTGCCCGGTGGTTCAGCGATAATATCAATTCCACATTCCAAGAAATTTTCTTCGTCGGTTAAAACTAATTTAGCCGTACCACCGCCGAATAGTTCTTGAAAAACTGTACCAAAATTTTTGTTAATTTGTTCAAACGCAGTCTTAAAGTTCTTTTCCATTTGTTGCGACAAATCGCGCATCACTTTTTCTAAGTCTTGTTTCGCTGCAAACAGGTCATCACTTTGTGCCTTGTAACTTTCATAGCGTTCACTGTCGGTTTTGACTTGTTCAATGGCATCTAAATTAACATTACCTAAATGTTGAATCGCACGACGTAATTCTTCAATGCGTGGCTCTGCTACCACAACATCAAACTCTGGATCGCGCTGTGCATAACAAGCGCTGTAGTTTAAATTGTATTCGTCAGTAATGCGTTGGCTTAAATTTTCGATTTCCGCATCCATGCGAGTCAACATGTTGGTCGCATAATAATACTTAACCTGCAAAGCATTAATTTGTTCGGATAATTCAGTCCGTCCAGAAACCGAAGTTCCCGTCGCGTAATGTAAATTATCACGTTGGCTAATGGTCTTGGCTAATTCGTCTTTCAATTTTTCCAATCTAGCCTGTGCTTCACTGACATGAACTTGTTTAGCATCAACTTTTAATTGGCTCAATTTCTCACGTAATGTGGCAATGTTCTTGTCGACTTCAACCAAACTACTTTCAATTTGTTTTAAGTTATTGGTATGCCAAATGGTATTGGTTACCGCATTCTTGCTACCGCCAGTAATACTACCACGTGGTTCAATGATATCGCCATCTAAAGTCACAACCTTGAAAGCGTAATGGGCTTGACGTGATAAAGCAATCGCCGAATCCAAATTATCACAGACGATGACACGTCCTAACAAATTAGAAACAACCCCCGCAATTTCCGGTTTATAAGTAACCAACTCACTAGCAACACCTAAAACACGTTGACCCATACCTTTCAAAATTGCGCGTTCATCTGGTTTAATGTCGCGGGCTTTTACCGCCGTAATTGGCAAGAATGTCGCGCGCCCCAAGTTTTTACTTGCCAATAAATGCACCAACTGTTTTGCATCTTCTTCGTCGTGCGTAATCACATTTTGTGCTGCGGCTCCCAAAGCCATTTCAATCGCAGTTTCCAATTCTACAGGCACAGTCAATTCTTGTGATACAACACCGACAATGGCTTGTGCTACGGCACTGTTTTTGTTCCGTTCTTCAATTAATTTTTTAACACTGTACTTGAAACCTTCACCCGAATCAATAATGTTCGCAATCATTTGCTTTTTGGAAAGCAACTGTTCCCGTTGTAATTCGGCTTGATGTAAACTATCCGCCGTTGCTTGATACAATAATTGTTCCCCGCTTAAACGTTGGTTATCCAAAGACAACACTAGAATTTGGTCACGCAATTCCGCTACTTTCTTGTCCAAAGTCGACAACTCTTGCATTCCATTCGCACTTGCGCGATCCATTATTTCTAATTGTGCTTGCAACTGTTTCAATTCCTTGTCCAATTCATCTGCTTGTGCTTGAGCTTTAGCTTTTTCTTCGGCGACATGGTCATACTTATAAATAAATAAATTAATTTCCAGATGTTTTAATTCTTCTTTTAATTGTAAGTATTTTTGCGCTTTTTCGGCTTGTTTCATTAACGGACCAAGATTACGCTCAATTTCCGACAAAACATCACTCACACGCACTAACTCTTGCGTTGTACGTTCAAGTTTACGACTGGCTTCATCTTTGCGCGCACGGAACTTCGCAATGCCCGCCGCTTCTTCAAAAATACCACGACGATTTTCTGGTTTAGCCGAAACTAAATCTGCAACTTGACCTTGGCTGATAATCGTCAAACCATCGCGGTCAATCCCACTATCATGGAGCAAATTATTAATGTCTTTCAAACGTGTTGGTTGTCCGTTCAAAGCATACTCACTTTCACCATCGCGGTACAATTTACGCGAGATTGTAACTTCACTTTCGTCGATTTCAAAAACGTGCGTGCGGTTATCAAACACCAAAGCCACTTCCGCGTAAGATTGCATTTTGCGGTTAGCTGTTCCTTTGAAAATTACGTCCTGCATGGAACTACCACGCACAGCCTTATAACTTTGTTCGCCTAAAACCCATTTAATCGCATCACTGACATTACTTTTTCCGCAACCATTCGGTCCAACAATTCCCGTAATACCTCCGCCAAAATCGATTTCGATTTTATCGGCGAACGATTTGAAACCGTTCATCATGATGCGTTTTAATACCACAATAATAAATTACACATAAACGCCATTTTTGACAAACGCATTTTTCCGCCAAGCCCATCTTTTGACAAAGTAACCAAAATGATTTATGCTATAAACACTTGCGAGCGTGGCGGAATTGGCATACGCGTGCGTCTCAGAAGCGCATTTTTGGAGGTTCAAATCCTCTCGTTCGCACCATTTTTACTTCGTAAAAGTCACGTTTGCGCCATCAAGCGCCTTATTGAGAATTAACTATTGCCTATCAAAAAAGCTAACTGCATGATTAGCACTTTGCAAAAACACCCTAACGGACGCTTTTACATTCATAATCAATGATTAACACATTTCAGTGCCAAGAACGTTTTGTTTGGTTCGGTCCAGATTAAACACCTCGTGAACGTCGGCTTGCGCTTTTTCGTACTGACAACAAGTATAACTAATTTCGTTAGTCCGTAAATTAATCTCGACAAATTCCCTTTGTTTACCGGTAAAGACAACATCCATGGAACCAGGGTTCAAATCGCAATGACAATTCAAACTTGCTAAATATTGTGGTAAATTTTGACTCATTCCTTGCCAAGCGCCCTTTTCTTGTCCTTTTTTAATCGCCAAATAAACACGAATGGGCTTTTTGCTCGGTGCAATTTGATGCACTGTTTTTCCGGTTGGCGAATTATCACCTGCGACTTCGGGAATAGTTTGCATATGGTTATTTCCGTTTTTTGCATAATCAACTAAATCAATATAAATTTCGGACAACGACGGTTTGCCCTGCGCAATATCCTTGGTAGCATGTGAATGTTCAATAACAAAACCACCTTCAAGTACAGCTAAAATTGAGCGTGCTTGTTCACCGGCTGCCGGAATTAAATCGATTTTAATCACGTTTTCAGCAATCTCTTTGGGTAAATAAGTAATTTTTTGATTTGTATTCATGACCCATTATGGCACACTCATAATCAAATTTCAAGAATTAATTTTTTCCTAAACCGGTTTCTAAATTAGCATTAGTCAATGCTGCCAAACTAACTGATTCATGTAAATTATGTTGGTTGTCCCTACTATCACCCAAATAATTAACTTGATTTTTTTCAAAATTAATGACTAAAAATTCTTGCCTTTCCCGACTGCCATTGGAAATAATATTCATGATACTGTCATTATCTGTTAACGAGCAGCCAAAGTGTAATTGGTGTAAATAGCCCGCAAAATCTTCTTCAAAACCGCGCCAATTTTTGGCAGCTGGACTTTTTTCTAACACCAAATAAACTTGTGGTTGTTGACTCTTTTTAATCTTCAACTCGACTTTGCCCGTTGGTGAATTGCTGCCAATAATTTCGGGAACTTGTTTCATATGACGAATACCATTTTTGGCAATATCAACTAAATTAATACAAGTAGCTGCGACCGGATTTTTATCGGGAGCATAAGAATATGCCGGTAAGAATCCTCCTGGTGTTACAAACAAAATTTTACGCGCCACCTCACCTAAATTTGTATCATGGTCCAAATTAATCTGGATAATATTTTCACCAATTTCTTCTGGCAACAAAGAGCATTTACGTTCGTGATTCATCATAGTTCATCACTATAACATAGTTACCACTAAATTTCAAGGTTTAATTCGTTTTCGCACTGTTACCAAGGTTCACACAATCGCCACGATAGATAGTTTCACCCCGCAATTTTACAATGACAGAATTTTCCACCAAGGTATATTCTAATTGTTCTAATTCGGCTTGCGTTAACGGATAACTGAAATCGGTCAAAGCCAAACCTTGCTTACCATTTTTATCTGTAAACATTTGTTCCGCTATTAAGACTGGTTTGTTGTGATAAAGCGCATCGGCATCTTTTAATAATTGAGCCGTTTCAGGGAACATTGGGCCACAATTCAAAACGACACAAACAATTTTTTGTCCATCCACTTCGCGTGCCCCCACAAATGAACGACCGGTTTTCTTCGTATACCCAGTTTTCACACCAATACAACCATCCAACGTCTTTAATAACTTGTTTTTATTAATCAATAAACGTGGCGCATCCACCCCATCAATGCGTTTTTCCGTCGCCGAACAAATTTCGACAAAAGTCGGATTACGCAATGCTACAGCACTTAAAGTTGCCAAGTCGCGCGCCGTCGTATAATGGTCCGGATGATCTAGACCGTGCGGGTTAACAAAGTGTGTCCGTGTCGCTCCGTATTTCGCGGCGGTGTGATTCATCATTTCCGCAAAAATTGCGATACTGGGTGCTACCGTTAAAGCCAACGCCACCGCTGCATCATTACCAGAACGTAGCATTAAACCATACAACAATTCACGAACGGTTAATTGTTCCCCTTGCTGTAAATAAATACTACTTCCTTCAACGCCAATGGCTGCATCAGGTATGCGGATTTTAGTGTCTAAACCCTGACAATGTTCTAAGACAGTTAATGCTGTAACTATTTTGGTTGTTGAAGCCATTCCCATCGGTTGGTCGGCATTGTGTTCAAATAAAACACGTCTCGTTGCCACGTCCATCGTACACATACCACGCGCCGAAGTTTCACCCATGGTGGCTGCATTCACATAAGCGGTTACCCGCGTCCCAGCCAACCACACCACACCAGCAAAAAAACCTGCCATTAAAACGACCGCCAACATCACTGCCCCTAAACGCCACCAGAATTTTCTCATTACTTTATTATTTAACATTCACACAAAAAATATTTATCGCATAAATAAAGCACATAAAAGGAGAACAAAAATGAACCGTGTTGTGGTTTCTGTGCCGCGCGTTTTAGACAGCGCGATGGTCGTTACCCAAGATGCGCAACTGCAAATTGCTGCGGGCACCATTCCGGCAACTGCCACTGCCCCCTTTACTGTTAACCGCATCCAAGCCGTTGCAACCGAAACCCAAATGACAAACATGACGATTACACCGCTGGGAGACAATACCCGTTGTGCCCGTGTTACCGCCACCGTTACGATTCCACTGACCGTTACCATTACCGACGCAAACAACACTCAATTTGAAACACATACCAATCTGGCAAAAAATATCAGCGCTGTCTTATTCGTCCCCGAAGAAACCGCCTTTCCCTACACAATTACTGCCGAAGGTGCTTTTGCTTGTGACAGCTGTACTCTTTCCACTGATACCCTAAACATTACCGGCGCCATCACTAAAATACTAGTGCGCGTTACCGCCATTACCGACCTCTTAATTCCCAGTTACGGCTACGCACCATTGTATCATGTTGAAAACAATCAATACAGTAATAGCCAAAATTTCTTGAACCAACCATTATTCCCGCGCGGAAAAATTTATTAAAAAAGGAGTAAAAAAATGAATTCAAACCGAAACTTAATCGTCGCCATGATTGCCTTGTGGTGTTATACCCGCAACTGCAACATTAACTTAGCCAACAATACTTCTATTCTACTTATCCTTTATGCTTTGCTCACTCGTGGTTATCTCAATGGAGAACAAATTGCCCAAGCCTATTCTCGTTCGCCACGCCTTTCGTCCTGTGCCAATAACCAGCAAACTTTTAACCCACAAACTACTTTTGGAGCACCCTTCAACACTCCCAACAACACCTTTCCCTTTGGCGCCCAACCATTTCAAACATCACAATACCAATGCCCTTTGTTCTAACCAAATTAATCTTCAACAGTAATCTTCCAATCAAAAGTCTGCGTCCAGTACGCGACTTTTTTTATGCTTGCAAAACCTGACGCGTTATGCTAAACTAAGACAACTTGGTCCCGTGGTCAAGCGGTTAAGACACCACCCTTTCACGGTGGTATCATGGGTTCGATTCCCATCGGGACTACCAGCAAAAACAAAAGGCACAAATCACTGTGCCTTTTTTTAATTGATACCATCAATATCATTCGGATGATTAACGCATAATGTTGAAATCAAATTCGAAGAAGCCTTGTAAATTTACTGATGGATTCATGCCGGAAATATCTTCCACAATAACTCTAATTGAACTAAGGTATTTTAACGTTGCGTTAATTTGTCCATCGAAAGTTTCATCAGCACAAATAAAGACATGATATTTATAATTACCTTGCGTTTCATTAAAATAATAACCACCGTTACCACCATACATCAAGGCAATCGGTTCACCATTATTGTAACTGTAATGATCAGTTAAATAATTTTTTGCAAACCTGAAAAACGCCACTACCAAAGCCAGAGTTTTCACTTAGGTAATTATTATCCTTGATAACCCCAAATGACCTTATCGTTATTATAACCATGCCAATTAGGATCCCAGCCAGCCGGTTCTCCGCTAGCTTCACAACAAATTTCGGTTGAAGAGGAACATCCTTCAAACACACAATTTCCCATTGTTTCAATACTATCTGAAATAATAACTTTTGCAGCACAATTTTGGAACGCACCATCACGAATAGTTTTATAATTATTTGGAATGATAATTATTTCGGCAGAACAATCCATAAATGCTGAAGGACCAATTTCGCTAATCGGCTTACCATTTTTATTCCTCGGTAAAATTATAATCTTCTCATCAGCAAAATTTTTTTTACTTAAACTATTAATCTTTGAACCATCTGC
>JAEEGL015285665.1_pt1 | contig 11940 bp, 7 predicted proteins | sample 9134231 | NCBI WGS metagenome assembly JAEEGL01 (sample SAMN16246548, study PRJNA631951) | gut metagenome | biome: gut microbiome; feature: rumen; material: fiber-attached | host: Bos | place: Iran: Karaj | collected 2018-10 | reverse complement strand
GACTTCTTGGAAATCTGCTTGCAGATGATGCCGATGTCGGCAATCAGCAGGGCGGTGAATACCACAGCAAAGATCCAGAAGGTCACCTGCACGTAGCCAGCACTCAGGTCGCTGATAGCTACCTTGTTAGGCATCAAGTCCTGGATGGTCCAGGGCTGGCGTCCCACCTCGGCGACAATCCATCCGCTGGCACTGCACAGGTAGGTCAAGGGAATGGTGATGATGGCGAGGCGATGCCACCAGTTGGCCCACTTGGCCTTGTTCAGGATGTTGGGCTTGTAGACAAACAGCAGAGCCAGCAACAGGAACAGCAGCAGGTAGCCGCCCACCGTCACCATGAAGTGGAAGGTGTAGAACGTCAGGGGCACATTGGGAATGGCCTCCTCGGGCTTGTCGAGATAGGCGTAGCCGAAGTGCTTGAAGTCGACATTGATGGCACTCTTGAGGCTGTCCTGCATGAGCGTGTTGCCGCTGGTCATTGCTGAACCGTACTGCGAGAGCATCTCCTGTAGCTGGCGGCCGCGCTCGATGCGGTCGGCATAGGAAACAGTATTGATTTCGTTACCCTCGTTGTCATAGCTCTTGCCGTTGATAATATCCTCAATACCAGGGACAAAAGCCTTGAAATCGTGGGTGGCGAGGAACGACAGGCCGTAGGGGATGCTGATGTCGAACAGGTAGGGATCCTGGTCGTCAAAGGCCTGCTTTGACGGGTTCAGGATACCGAATGCCACGATAGCCTGCTCGTGGTTACCCTTGTAGAGACCCTCCATTGCTGCCAGCTTCATGGGCTGGTACTTGGCAACGGTCACGGCGCTCGTGTCGCCCGTGATCATCGTGAGCACGATGCCGATGACACCCACCCAGGCGCCCACCTTGAGGCTACGCCAGCAGTGGTCGATGTTGCGCTTCTTGAGCATCATCCAGCCGCACACGCCGCACACGAACACACCGCCCAGCGCCCATGCGCTCAACACGGTGTGGAAAAACTTGCTCATCGCCATGGGCGAGAGGGCTACAGCGGCAAAGCTCGTCATCTCGTTGCGCATGGTGGCAGGGTTGAACTCACATCCCGTGGGATACTGCATCCAGGCGTTGGCAACGAGAATCCACAGTGCCGACAGACTGGCACCGATGGCGGTCAACCAGGTAGCGGCAAGGTGGAACTTGGGACTTACTTTTTTCCAGCCGAAGAACATCACGGCGATGAATGTCGATTCCATGAAGAAGGCCAGGATGCCCTCCACTGCCAACGGGGCGCCGAAGATGTCGCCCACAAACCAGCTGTAGTTGGACCAGTTGGTGCCGAACTCAAACTCCAGGATGATACCTGTGGCGACACCGATGGCGAAGTTCACGCCGAAGATCGTCATCCAGAACTTGGTTGTCGCGAGCCATTTCTCGCTCTTGGTCTTGAGGTATATCGTCTCCATGACGGCAACGATGATGCCCAGACCCAGCGTCAATGGCACGAACAGCCAATGGTAGATGGCCGTCAGCGCAAATTGCGCCCGCGACCAGTCAACAACATTGATTAATTCTTCCATATCACATCGTTTAAAGTTGTTAGTTATTAGTCGGTAGTATATGGGTCGGGCCTCGCATGGGCGTGGCCGTGATTAGCGGTCCGTCAATTGATGGCGGACGTACTCGGTCTTTTCCTGTTCGGTATCACACTTGGTATTCAGGAAATTAGGGAAGAAAAGCAACTTGATGATGACAAAGAAGATGAACAGCTTGATGCCGATGATGAGCCACAGCGTCTTGCCCACGGTCATGCTGCGGAATCCATCGTAGTACAGATGGAACACGCGTGACCAGAAACCCTGCTTGTTCTCTCGGTTGTCATTCATAGGCCCAAATGTTAAACAACTTACAAAATTAGTGAAAATAATTAAATTCACAAATTTTACCCTCAAAAAATTACAACTTTGATGTGGAATCGGCTTTTTGTTCCCATTTTTTTGCTTCATAGGATAATTCTGATTAAATTTGCGCTATAATAAACAACACAAATTAATACTTTTGACTTATGAAGAAAATAATTTACTTCAAGACATTGGCTGCCATCGTGGCATGTCTTGCGCTGGCATTGACGGCTAGCGCCTACGACTTCGAGAAAGACGGCATCTACTACACGGTCAATGGCACCAATGCCACCGTGACCTACAAGGACGCGAACTACAACAGTTACAGCGGCACGGTGATTATTCCCGCCACAGTGACCAACCCCAACAACGGGACGACCTACCCTGTAAAGACCATTGGCGTGTCGGCATTTCAAGGTAGCTACGATTTGAAGCGAGTGGTGATCCCCAACTCGGTAGAATACATCATGAACTATGCATTCAAGAATTGTCTCGACCTGCCTAACATCACCATTCCTGCTTCGGTATTCACGATTTACAATAATGTGTTTGAAGGCTGCACGAGATTGCGCTCTGTCATCTGCCTGAATGCCACTCCTCGCTCGTGGTATGCTAACAATTTCAGCGATGTGACTTATTCAAATGCGACGCTCTATGTGCCGCAGGGCAGCAAAGAGGCCTATCAGTCCAGCACCTATTGCTGGGGTAGTTTTGAAAATGTCGAGGAAATCGAGTGTGATTTTGTCCAGGACGCCATCTTCTATAAGGACTTGGGCAATAACCGAGCCGCTGTCAGGGGTGTTGCTCTTTATGCCTCGTGTTACAGCGGAGAAATTGTCATTCCGTCAACCGTTACCAACGGAGGCAACACCTACACGGTGACATCTGTTGCCAGGGGAGCATTCTATTATGGTGAATTTTTAACCAGCATCTCCCTTCCTAATACGGTCAATGAGATTGACACTTATGCTTTCTATAGTTGCGGCCACTTGACGAATGTGAACATTCCCGAAGGTGTGACCCGACTCAGGTACTGCACTTTCGGTTGCTGCTCTTCACTGCCGAGTATCACCATTCCGGCCAGTGTCACCTACATTGAAGAAGGCACTTTCCATGAATGCACTGGACTGGAAACCATTACCTGCTGTGCTAACACACCGCCCGAATGTCCTAGTGCTGAAAGTTTCAATTCCACGAATTACGAGAATACTACTTTGCGTGTCCCATACAATGCGCTTAGTGCCTACCAGTCAGCGACGGCATGGAAGGAATTTTCTCACTTCGAGAGGTATTTCTATAATTTTGTTGAGAATGGTATCTATTACATTATCACTGGGCCCAACACCGTGAGTGTGTCCTTCAAGGACCAAAACTACAATAGTTACAGTGGCAGTGTGAATGTGCCTGCCACTGTTGTTCATGAAGGAATCACCTATACTGTGACAGCCGTTGGTCGTGGCGCATTCTATAATTGCCCAGGACTGACTTCGGTACATTTGCCCAATACGGTGACTGACATCGGTTATGCTGCTTTCTATAATTGTACTGCTCTGACGTCAATTAATATACCCAGTGGTGTGACCACCCTGGGCGACTTCTGTTTCCAGAATTGCTCGTCTCTGATAAGTCTCACACTGCCCAATGGCCTTGTCGGGATTCCCATACAGTGTTTCACCAATTGCAGATCATTGACATCTATCAACATACCGGGCACTGTCAAGGAGATAGCAAGCTTTGCATTCTATGGCTGTATAAACTTGGTGAATGTGAGCATCCAGAATGGTGTTGAGATCATTGAGCTAGATGCTTTCGGTGCATGTACCTCGTTGCCGACGATCACTTTGCCCGCTAGCGTATCGGAGATTGAAGTACCCGCGTTTGATGAGTGCCACTCGTTATACGAGATTAACGTCAATAGCGCCAACACGAATTACTGCTCGAGAGATGGCGTGCTTTTCACTGCACAGTTGGAGACCCTGGTAAGGTATCCTGAAGGCAAGCCCTTGACATCCTATCAGGTTCCTGATGGCGTGCAAGTCATCGAATATTTCGGTTTCAAGGACTGTGATTATCTGCAATCAGTGACTCTTCCCGAGGGGCTCCAGGTTATCAACCTTGGAGGTTTCTATGATTGCTCCGCTCTAGAGGGCATCGATGTGCCTCATGGCGTGACAACTATCGGCAGGAGTGCTTTCTACAATTGCTCGTCGATGACCTATGCCGACTTGCCATCGACACTTACCACCCTGGACTTTTATGCATTCCATGATGTGCCTGATCTGACCACAATTACCGTTAGGGCTACGACACCGCCCGAATGTCTGACCTTTACTGATGAGGATAGTGGCGAAGTGATTGAACCCTTCATGGATGACCACTACAGCTATGTTGAACTGGTGGTGCCTCAAGGCTGCGCACAGGCTTACCGTCAAGCCAATATCTGGAAAAAGTTTACCAATATCTCCGAGACCGACTTCCCCACTGAGTTCACTCGTGGTGATGTAAATGGCGACGGTAAAATCAGCATCACCGACGTGTCTGCCCTAATCAACTATCTGCTCAGCGGTAATGGCGCGGCTGTAAACCTGGAAGCTGCCGACGTGAACGAGGATGGCAAGGTGACCATCACCGACGTGACTGCCCTGATCAATTATCTGCTCAGTGGCAGTTGGCCAGCACCGGAACCCATGGATATGTGGTACTTGGTGGGCAGCAGTGTTGGTAGCACCCCATGGATTAATTTTGAGAATAGTGTCGGCAGTGGCCTGATTCCACTGTACCCTGTCGGTGAGTTTAACAGCCAAGGCCGTGGCGTGCTCACCTACACGGGTTATTTCGGAGCAACAGATGCATTCGTCCTGGTGCACACGCCTGGCAATTGGACGGACGGTTGGGTCCGAGACAATAACGGAAATTATATTCATGGTAGTATCGGAGGCGACAACAGTACCTTCTGTATGGAAATCAGCGGTTATTATACCATCACCTTGAATACCCAGACCGATGAACTCAGCATTACACCCTATGATGGCTCGAGTGCAGGAGTTTATGAATCGATTATTATTGTTGGCCCTCACTGTTACTGGGACGTGACTGATCAGGAATACAATATGACGGATTTGAATCCCAATAAGGAAAACCATGACTGGCTTTTCAAGAATTTCACCGTTACTGCTGATGAAGAAATCAAATTTGCAGCCGACAATAATTGGGACTTCAACTGGGGTGTCCAACAATTCCCATGGGGCAGGGGAGTTCAGGGTGGCATGAATGTACCAGTCAAGAAGGGCACCTATGACGTCTATTTCAACGACATCACGGGCGACTTCAACTTCATTCCCGTCAACTGAAAACCATAATTCATCCAAACGGCCCCTACGCTAAGGCGCCAAGATGCTAAGTTTTTAATATATGTTTGATGAGAACATATTTTGACCATAGATATAATAGATATAAATGGCTATAAAATAAATTCTTAGCGTCTTAGCGCGAGGCCAATCCACAAAAGACTGAAGATATGAAACTCAAGGAAGCTATAGAACAACTCAAGAATGGCCTCGCCGGCGTGGCTGAGCCCGATGAGGTGCAGGCGATGATACGCATCATCTGCGAGGATGTGTTCAACTATGATCAGGTGGATGTGGCGCTGCGGCAGGAGAGTGAACTGCCCGCCTTTGCCCCCGAGCGTATTGCCGACATCATTGCCCGCCTGCACCGTCACGAGCCGTTGCAGTATGTTGTGGGGCACGCACGTTTCCATGGACACCAATTCAAGGTGACGCCCGCGGTGCTGATTCCGCGCCCCGAGACCGAGCAGCTCGTGGACCTCATCATCGACGAGAATTCGGGCAGTGACCTGCGGGTGCTGGACATGGGTACCGGCAGCGGCTGTATCGCCATCTCGCTGGCGAGGGCACTGAAGTTTGCCCAGGTCGATGCCCTTGATGTCTCGCGCGATGCCCTTGCTGTCGCACGCGAGAATGCCGCGGCATTGAAGGTCAAGGTGCGCTTTTTTGAGAGTGATATGCTCTCGCCGCAACCTCCTGGCCGCTATGACATTATCGTGAGCAACCCGCCCTACGTGTGCTGGAGCGAGCGCGAGGCCATGGACCGCAACGTCAAGGACTATGAACCCGGCCAGGCCCTGTTCGTCCCCGACAACGACCCGTTGCTGTTCTATAAGGCGATAGTCCCCTATGCCGCCCAGTCGCTAGAGCGCGGAAGGCACTTGTATCTGGAAATCAACCAGCGCTTCGGCAACGAGGTGAGACAATTGCTGCAGGCGGGCGGCTTTGACGAGGTCCGCATCATCGACGATTCCTACGGCAAGCCCCGCTTCGCCGCTGCCAAGAATCCCTAACGACCTTAAAGTCCCTAAGGTCTTTAAAGTCTTTAAAGTCTTTAAGGTCCTTAAGGTCCTCACATTCAAGCACTCATGATAGTAGACGAGAAATACATGCGGCGGGCGCTGCAGCTGGCGCGCCTGGGGGCGGGACACACCTCGCCCAACCCCATGGTGGGGGCGGTGATTGTCGCTCCCGATGGCACCATCATCGGTGAGGGTTGGCACCGCCAGTGCGGCGAGGCCCATGCCGAGGTCAATGCCGTTGCCAGCGTGGCAGACCCTGCCCTGCTGCGGGATAGCACCATCTATGTCACCCTAGAACCCTGTTCCCACTACGGGAAGACACCGCCGTGTGCCAACATGCTCATCGAGCGCGGCATTCCGCGTGTCGTGGTGGGCTGCCTGGACCCCTTTGTCAAGGTGGCGGGACGCGGCGTGAGGCTATTGCAAGAGGCTGGGATAGAGGTAGTTGTTGGTGTCCTTGAAGAGGAGTGCCGTGCCCTGAACGAGCGCTTCATGACTGCCCACACTAACGGTCGCCCGTGGGTGCAGCTCAAGTGGGCGCAGACTGCCGACGGTTTCATTGCCCTGCCGCCCGAGGCTGGCGAGAATCCCTTGCACATGTCCACCCCCGTGACCATGCGGCTGATGCACCGACAGCGAGCCCTGTGCGATGCCATCCTGGTCGGTGCCAACACCGCCCGCATCGACAACCCGTCGCTCACCACGCGCTACTGGCCTGGCAAGTCGCCGCTGCGCGTGATTCTATCGCATGATTTGTCAATTCCCGGCAACCTTAATCTGCTCACAGACGGCTTGCCCACCATCGTCTATAACACCATGAGAAATGAGACTGTCGGCCCGGTGGAATACGTCAAGCTGGACACCGACGACCCCCAGTGCTGGCTAGAGGATCTGTACCGCCGCGGCGTGACCAGCGTCATGGTCGAGGGCGGCACGAGAGTGCTTCAAGGACTGATTGATGCAGCGTTCTGGGACGAAGCTCGCATTGAGGTCAGCCCCCGCAGGGTGGGGCAGGGCGTTACCGCCCCCGTCATCGACGGTCGCACCGTAGCCCGCCATCTCATCGACGGCAACATCATCACCCGCCTAGTACCGTCGAGCAAGGTGAATTGTTCGGCTGAATAGTTACCAATCGGGGTTTGTGTTCGTTAAAAAGGTGTAAAAAGCACCGAAATCCGTTTATTATCTTTAACGGGAGCCTCCCGTGTGGCGTTGTTGTAGTATCTTTACGCCCCGAAAAATGTAGGTCCCATACATTATTAATTGCAAAAATCGGCTTGGGACCGAAATTTTTGTGTAATTTTGCCGTTTGTAATAAAAAGAAAGAACGAACAACAAAGATAATGATCAAACGAAACCCGTTATACCTTGTCCTGACAATGGCTGTGTTGCTGTTGTCACTTCCCGCATTTATCTCGTGCAATAAAGATAAGGACGACGATAGTACTTTCCACTATAGCACCAGCACACAGACGACTCTTGTCACAGGCTTTGCGCTACAGACCGATAATAATGTGCTTGCCAACTTAGATTCGGTACACTTCACTGTTGATTATGATAACGGCTTGATTTATAATGCTGACTCGTTGCCTGTTGGCACCGATATCACCAAACTCAAGGTGACGGTCGAGTTCCTGAACACCGTCAACTCGGCAGTCTTCTCCATCACTGGAGCTACCGTTCAAGCCGACACAACCATCAATTACACCACCTCGATGACCAAGAGCCTGGACTTTACCGGCAAGACGCTACTCACCGTGACGTCGGCCGACAAGTCGCAGGTTAAGGTCTATGATGTCAAGGTGTTGGTCCACAAGGTCAATCCCGACCTGCTCGTCTGGCCGATGTCATGGCGTCGTGACCTGCCTGGCAGTGACAATGGAGCCGTTGCTCAGAAGACCGTGCTGCAGGACGATCTGTACCGCACTCTCGTCTATGACGGAACCGGCGTCACGCTGTTGACCGCCACATCACCCTCTCAGGGCACCTGGGAGTCTCAGGCTTGCAATATTCCCTTCACGCCCAATGTGGCCTCGTTTACCGCTGCCGATGACAATACCCTGTGCCTGCTCTCTACCACCGGTCAGCTCTACTTATCGCCCGATGGTGTTGAATGGACCGCTACCGACGTGGTTTGGCACAGCCTGCTGGGCGTGTATGATGGCCGCCTGCTGGGTATCGCCAAGGAGGACGGCGTCTATTATCATGACGAGTATCCTCGTCCTGAGGATTTTGAGCCCACGCTTGTTGAGGATGGCTTCCCCGTTGCCCACGCATCGGACATGATTGTGACCAGCAACAAGTGGACCTTCTCACAGCAGGCCATTATCGTCGGTGGCATTGACAGTGACGGAGAGGCGCTGAACAACGTGTGGGGCTATGACGGCCTCAACTGGGGCAAGATCAACAACGGTCACGGCACCGAGTTGCCCGCCATGAGCGATGCCACGCTGTTCCCCTATTACACTTACCGCACGCTTTCAGGTGTTCGCCATTACGGCCTGCAGCGGACATGGTATCTCATGGGTGGTCGTCTTGCCGATGGCGAGCTCAACCGCAACATTTACCTCTCTTCGACCCAAGGCATCACCTGGTCGATGGGCGATTCCACCATCTGCCAGCCCGAACACATGCCGGCATTCTACGGTGCACAGGCATTTGTGAACCATGAGACGTTGCGCGCCGCCAACCCGGCTCCTTGTCGTGTCAGCTCCTTTGATCTGATGTGGGATTGCCCGTTCATCTACCTCTTCGGTGGCTATAACGAGCAGGGCACGTTGCTGCCCAATGTGTGGCGCGGCGTGTATATCCGCATGACCAATACTCCTGTCTATTAAGCCCAGATGAAGAAATCATTGTTCATAGCGCTTATCCTGTTGCTTGCTGTCCTGCCCGCGACGGCACAGCAATACAAGTATGAGGCCGGCCCCACGTTGGGCATGACCGGTTACTTGGGTGAGGGCAACAACGGCAATCTGTTCAAGCATCCGAGTTTTACCGTCGGCGGCATCTTCCGCTATATCCACAACAGCCGCTGGGCGTTCAAGGCCAACTTGAACTATGCCAACATCCGTGGCGACAGTAAGTATGACGAGACGCAGTATCCCGATGGCGCCAACTACAAGTTCACATCCAACTTGATAGACCTGGGACTGACTGCCGAGTTCAATTTCCTGAACTTCGGCCGTGGTCCCCAATATAAAAAACTCAAGCCTATTTCCCCCTATATGGTGGCAGGTGTGGGCTTTGTGTTCGCCATCTGTGACGGTCACAACCAGGCATCGTTCACAATTCCCTTTGGCATCGGTGTGAAATACAAGTTCAAGGAGAAGATGAACGTGGCCTTTGAATTCACCATGCGCAAGGAGTTCAGTGACCGCATCGACGGATTAAGCGACTTGTTCGGCATCAAGCACGGCTTTGCCAAGAACACCGACTGGTATTCGTTTGCCATGTTCTCGGTGAGCTACGAGTTCGGCAAGCGCTGCATCAAGTGTAACTATATAGAATAATATACGCTATGTCATCACTCAGTGACAAAATACAGCAATTGGATCAGACGCGCATCCCTCGCCACGTCGCCATCATCATGGACGGCAACGGGCGTTGGGCCAAGCAGCACGGTCAGGAACGCAGTTTCGGCCACGAGAACGGTGTCGACACCGTTCGTCAGGTGACTGAGATTGCCAGCGAGGTGGGCGTTAAGTTCTTGACGCTCTACACCTTCTCGACCGAGAACTGGGACCGCCCACAGGATGAAGTGGATGCCCTGATGAACCTTATCGTGGTGAGCATCGAGAAACAGACGCCCGACCTGATCAAGAACAACGTGCGGTTGACGACCATCGGTGACATGGGACGTATGCCCGAGTTTGCCGCCAATCGACTGCGCAAGTGTATGCAGGACACGGGACATTGTACCGGACTCGTGCTGTGTCTGGCCTTGAGTTACTCGTCGCGATGGGAAATCGTTGAGGCGTGCCGTAGCATGGCTCGTGAGGCAGCCCAGGGCAAACTGGACCCCGATGCCATCGACGATGCCCTGCTGTCGGCCCACCTGGCAACAGCCGACATGCCTGATCCTGACCTGCTCATCCGCACGGGTGGTGACCTGCGCGTGAGCAACTATCTGTTGTGGCAGATAGCCTATAGCGAACTTTACTTCACATCAAAATACTGGCCCGACTTCACCAAGGAAGACTTTGTTGAGGCGATTGCCGACTTCCAGGCGCGTGAGCGCCGCTACGGTAAGACGAGCGAACAGGTTAATCAAGAACATGCAGAGTAAATTGTCAATGAAGAGCATCAAACATATGTTATTGGCCGCGCTGGCGATGCTGTCGATGGCTCCTGCCGCGATGCAAGCCCAGGAAACCTATACGTCCAATGACACCATCTATAATCCCAAGGTCATCTTCACGGGTACGCCGTCACAATATGTGATTGCGGGCATCCGTGTCGAGGGAGTGGAGAACTACGACGAGAATATCATCATCGGTTATTCGGGTCTGGCAGTAGGCCAGCGGATTGATATCCCGGGTGATGATATCAAGGCTGCCGCCAAGCGTTTCTGGCGTCAAGCCCTGTTCTCCAAGGTGCAGATTCAGGTCGAGAAGATCTATCAGGACCAGGCTTGGCTCGTCTTCAACCTGCGTCAACAGCCTCGTGTCTCCCAGGTGAATTATAACGGCATGAAGAGCGGTGAGAAGAAGGACCTCATCGAGCGCCTGAGTTTCCAACCCGGTAGCCAGATGACTCCCAATATCGCCGACCGCATCAAGATTATTGTCGAGAAGTACTATGCCAACAAGGGCTTCGGCCAGGCAACTTGCGAGGTGGTACAGGTGCCTGACCTCAGCAAGCAGAATGAGGTCATCGTTAATATCAATGTCGATAAGCACGAGAAGATCAAGGTTCACAAGATCTATATCGACGGCAACGAGGTGCTGAGTGACCGCAAGCTCAAGCGCACCATGAAGAAGACCAATGAGAAGAAAGATATCTGGAAGATTTTCTCGCAGAAGAAGTTCGTCAAGAGCGACTATGAGGCCGACAAGCAGCTCATCATCGACAAGTATAACGAGAAGGGTTACCGCGATGCCGTCATCGTGAGCGACAGCGTGGTCCCCTATGACGAGAAGAGCGTTGACGTTTACCTCAAGGTGGATGAGGGCAAGAAGTACTATATCTCGGACATCACTTGGGTGGGTAACACAGTCTATCCCTCGGTAATCCTCAATGATGTGCTCGGTATCAAGAAGGGCGACGTCTATAACCAGAAACTCTTGAACAAGCGCACCCAGGAGGATGACGATGCCGTGTCCAACCTCTACCTCAACAATGGTTACCTGTTCTATCGCCTCATTCCCATCGAGACCAAGATCGAGGGCGACAGCATTGACCTCGAGCTGCGCATGTTCGAGGGCAAGCAGGCCCGCATCAACAAGGTGGTCATCAATGGCAACGACCGCCTGTATGAGAAGGTGGTGCGCCGCGAGCTGCGTGTGCGCCCCGGCGACCTATTCTCTAAGGAGGACCTGATGCGTTCGGCACGTGAGATTGCCCAGACCGGTCACTTCGACCCCGAGAAGATGGACATCCGCCCGCAACCCAACGCCGGCAACGGTAACGACGACATCATGCTGAACGTCGAGAGCGAGCCTAACGACCAAGTTGAGCAGGCCGCAGTTTGGGGCCAGACCG